>Ga0070765_100000657_pt1 | contig 20619 bp, 17 predicted proteins | sample HubBroMetageWFT5_FD_71516 | JGI IMG/M metagenome (GOLD analysis project Ga0070765, IMG submission 71516) | Warmed and freeze-thawed soil microbial communities from the Hubbard Brook experimental Forest, New Hampshire - Hubbard Brook CCASE Soil... | ecosystem: Environmental > Terrestrial > Soil... | reverse complement strand
GCGAAAGGAAGTTTTTCGTCGCCGCGTTTGAAATTGATGCGCCCCGAATCTACTTCAATGCGCCTGAAACGCACGGATGACACGGCGGCCGACGCAGGATTGGAAGCTGCAGTCGAAGGCGCGCCGGAAGCGCGAGAAGGTTTGGGCAGCCATTCTGCAAGATTCCAATCGCCATCCGAGTTGCGGACGAGATTCAGGCTGGGATGACTCAGTGAAACGGTTCCAAGTTGAAGGTGGCCCAGCATCAGCCCTTGCCAGCGAAGGCGCACAGTGAGCGATTCAGCCCTCAAGAAATATTCGTGACCAAAACGCGGATCCTCGCCGAAGGTTACTCCTTGGGCTTCGAGCGTGGGGCCACCCCACAAAGTGAAGTGATAACCACCGACTTGTACAGGCCTGCCGAAAGCGGCTTCGAGACGCGCGGTTAACACTTTTTGCAGAGGCGTGTGACGAATGAGCACCGAAATTCCAGCGCTGGCCAGCCACAAAAGTACGAGGAAAAAGAGAACCCATTTTGGCCAGCCCTTCCAGCCGCGCCGCCGCGTCCTTACCGATGGAATCGGCTGGGGAAACACGTCGGGATGAGAAAGAGTGTTTGCCACGGCGGATAGCGGCCAGCGGGCCGGTTAATGGACCTCGTGCATCATACGCCGCCAGCGCGTGCGCGACGGAAGATGCAGAAGATTTTGTCCTATGGCGCGCAGCGCTCCGGCGATCCCCCGATTCGGGTAGTCCTCCGGCGTGGCGTCCACGGACCAGTAAATCACTACCGGGCGGCCCATGATGGCATCGCGGTCCACGAAGCCCCAATAGCGGCTGTCCCAGCTGCGATCGCGATTATCGCCCATCACAAAATAACGATCAGCCGGAACCACGAGCTCGCCATGATGAACGTAGCTCAGAATTTTTTCCGCCCATTCCGGACGCAGGCCGATTTCGGCGAAGTAGCGTCCCGTGGGCGGGAAATCGTCGCCGAAGGGGTCTTCGAACGCTGCGTCATGGATCACATATGGCTCCGAGTGTGGTTCGCCGTTCACATAAACGCGTTGGTTGATTATACGGACGCGGTCACCCGGCAAGCCAATCACCCGCTTCACATAGTGTGGATGGTCGTCGAATGGAAATTTGAAGACGATGATATCGCCGCGCCGGATCGCGCGGTACGGAAGAAGCTTTTCGTACCACGCGGCCCGACCTCCGAATATAAATTTGTTTACGAGCAAGTGGTCCCCGATCAGCAGGGTTGGCTCCATGGATTGCGAGGGAATTTTGAAAGCCTGAACGATAAAGGTGGTTCCGAACAGGGCCAGGAGAATTGTGACCAGGAATGATTCGGCATACTCAGCAGACGGGCTGCGCTTCGCCATCGGTTTTGCAGGCGCGGGCGCTGGGACTGAAGTTGACGCGACGTCTGGGCCGGGTTCGGTGGTATCTACTTCCATGAAACTCCTTCAGGCCATTCCATTTTTGGATTCGAGTAATTCCAGCGCCGCGCTTGCAGCGCCCTGTTCCGCTTCTTTCTTGCTGTGGCCCTCCGCTGCGGAGAGTTTCTTTCCGGTGTGCCAAACTTCCACTTCGAATATTTTCTGATGGTCGGGCCCCGACTCGCTGCGGACGCGATATTCGACAGAGGAAAGACCGCGCTGTTGGAGCCATTCCTGCAAGGCTGATTTATTGTCGGCGCGATCCATTCCGAAGGCCTGGCTTGCAAGCGCAGGAGCCAGCAGCGTGCGCTGGACGAAGCCGGCTGCTGCTTTTAATCCGGCGTCAAGGTAGATGGCGCCGAGAATGGCTTCATAGGCGTCAGCGAGCAATCTTTTTTTGTCCCGGCCACCGGTTTTCTCTTCTCCCGGGCCCAGCCGCAAATGATCGCCGAGCTTCAGTTGCTTTGCCGCGGAATGAATCGAAGAAGCGCTCACTAGGCTTGCCAGACCCTTGGAAAGTTTCCCGGAATCCCAGTCCGGAAAACATCGGCAAAGCTCTTCACTGGCCACTAACCCCAAAACGCGGTCGCCCAAAAATTCCAGCCGCTCATTGTCCGTGTCGTTGGAATTCTGGCGATGAGAACGGTGGATCAGCGCCCGCTCGAGTTCCTCGGTGTCCTGAAATTGATGGCCGAGGATCGCCTCGAGCTCTGCGCGTTCCTCTGCTGTCATGATTGAATTTGGCCTCTTTTAGGGTTTCGGCGCAGCAGGTTGCGCAGCAGCCTGCTTTTTGGCTTCTTCTGCTTTCTGTTTGCAACGGTCCGCCAAGCCACCGGGAATCTGGGCGCACTTCTGAAACGCATCGGCGGCTTCACCGGATCGCTTGAGCGCCTGCAGTTCGATTCCCATGACGTAGTAGTCCGTTGGGTCTGGAGTGGTCGCGAGCTTCTCACCCGCTTCCAGTTCGGTGATAGACGCGGCGAAATCCTGACGCCGGTAATCGATCAACCCAAGACCACTGTGAGCCTGAGACAGCGCCAAATCCTTGGCCTTTGTAAACTGATCGTCCGTCATATTTACCGGCTTGGGCAAGTTCGGAATTATTTCGAGAGCGTGCTTTTCCTCGGCCTCAGCCTTATTCAAGCGGCGTTCCGAGTTCATGTCATTGGGATCGTAATTGTGCGGGATTACCCAGCCTTCGAGGACCAGCACGCTGACGTCATCCGGATTGAGCGCCAAGGCTTTATCTGCCGCGTCGTACATTTTGTCGAGCTGCTGTTTGTTGAAGTAGTCCTGCACCAAGCGCGCATAAATCTGCTCGGCATATTTGCTTTGCGGATACTTTGCGAGAAAGTCCTCGCCCAATTTGATTTGGGAATCGGGCTGTTGAGAAGTGCTCGCATCGGTAAAGGCCTTGTAGGCCTTTTCTTCCTCGGGATCGACTTTGGGCGCTTCAGCAGGCGCATTTTGTGAAGCGGGAGCTTGTCCCGGTTTCGCGGCCGGCGGCGGCTGTTGCTGCTGTTGCTGCGCGAGAGCCGGCCACGACACGACCAGCCCGAAGGCGAAAAATATCACCGTGGAAGTAATTGCATTGCGAATCGATTTAAGAATCATTTTTCACCATTCCGTAGTTGATTACCCGGACCACATTTGGGACGCGGGCTATGGATTATTCGACGTCTTGCTTTCCTCGTGCGCATGAGAACTGTAGGGTGCATCCAGACCGCGCTGCGCCGCCACGCGCGCGTTTTCCGGAGAACCATGGATCGCCAATGCGGCCCGATATTCGACCAGCGCCCGATCGCGTTCATCCGCGAGGTCATGAATGCGGCCCAAAAAGACGTGGGACCAGGCCAGGATGGAAGGATCGGCTGTGCCTGCCGGAGGCGGAGCACCGGCCGTCTCCGGCTTCGAGCCCGACACGACCTGTTCGAATAGTTCCTGGGCGCGTTCCCCGTCGCCGGAAAGAATGGAGGCAACAGCCAGCCCGTAGGTCGCGCGCGGCTCGTTCGGATATTTTTCCAGAGCTTTTGAGAATGTGGCGGATGCAGCGGCAGCGTCTTTGAGTGCAATCTCGTGATCCCCTTCGGCTAACAAGCGATCCAGCCCGTCGGACTGGGATTCCGAACCCGCGACCGTGGGTGTCGCTTCTGGCGCCGCGTGCGGCGGCGCGAAAACGAAATCCTTCAAGCGCTTTTGTTCGGCCGGCAGATCGATACCCGCAATCATGTCGGGGAAATAATACGTCATGGCCGGCGCAGCCTTTTCAAACTTTTCGAGCTGCGTGACAAAGGGCCGCACGAGTATAAATCCGGCCTTGTCGTTTTCCACCAGTGCGGCTTCGAGCATTCCAGGCGAAAGATGGCGCAACCGCAACTCTACCGCCTTAATCAGGCATTCATCAGCGAAAGCCAAAAAGTCGGTACGGTATTCGGTGGGAAGTTGCGGCGCTCGCGCGGCGATATTGAGCAGGGCGCTTTTGAGTTCAACTTCCTTGCGGTAGCGGAGAGGCAGAGGATCCAGCATGAAGTGCAGGTAGGCGTGCTGTATCTCATCCACCGGGATCTGCGTGGATCCGACCGCCATGGAGTAGCGGTCACCCAGGTTTCGGAAGTTGGTGCGACCGCCGACGAGAGGCTCCACGTACACCGTAAAAGAGCGACCGTGCGTAGGTTTCAGAATTTCACGCAGATAGGCGTTCGAAACGGTGACGATGCGCCGAACGACCGGCTGGTAGCGTGCGATTGCGCGGTTGTATTCCGGCTCGATCTGAGTCCAGCGAATATCAAGGTGTGCTTCTTGATAAAAAAGAACAAGAATTTTCTGGAACCCTTCGAGAGCGCCGACATCGGGCGGAAGAAGATCCGTGTCCACCTGGTAACGAAACATCGGCGGCGGCCCGAGCACCAGCGCGAGAGTGATGTAGCGCGAGAGCGTTTCGCCTGAATCCGCCAACGCATGGTCGCGGTAAAACTGGCGCAGGGCTTCGGTTGCGGGGCCATGAAGTTTCAGAAGCTCGCCGCGCAACGCCAGGCGCGAAGGCATCTCTGCGAGCGTGCTTTCGTCGGCGTCGAAGCCAGCTGCGTCGAGCGCGCACATCGTGACGAACAGTTGTTGGTTCGCCTCTACGGCGATCCCGCTGGTCCACGACTGCTGAGCTCCACCCTGCCCGTTTAATTCGGGGACGGATGCGATACCCCAGATGAGCACAGCAATGCAGCAACACAATATAGGAGATGACTGAAAAAATCGTCGGATGGCCAGACTCCTCGAGCCCTTGTCATCTGCCGCCAGCCCTGAGTTCCCCGATTCACGCTGAAGCGAGCGCTTGCGACATTGAAACTGTAACGGGCGGCCATCGTAGAGTCAAGAAAACGCGCTGGAGCTCGCCCTACAATTTCAATCAGTGCGACGCTGATCTAACTTCGCAAATCGAACTCTTATCTTTTAAGCGCGATTGTTGTGCTTCTGAATAGGTAACGGTAGGATTAGCTTCATGAGTGTGCCGCGCCGCCGGTAAATCGAGAGGGACCAGAGGGCTTAAGGTGTTACTCTACTGCACACCGCGAGAGTGATGCCATCGATGAGACGCGTGAAAATGTTTTTTTTCAGACTAGTTCATTGTCTTGCGTTCTTGCTTCTAGCTGCCGAAGTTTCGGCTCAAAATGCATCACCTGCGCAGCCCAAGAAAGACTCCGCTCAGGAGCTGCTGCCTGTCGTGGTGGACACCATAAGAATCAAAGGAGGGGCCGAGCTAAGTGCGGATGAAAAAGCGTCAATGAGTCTCGGTTTACAAGGCGAAACGATTCACTCGGACTGGCTTGCGAGGATCAATGCGAACGCGGCGCGGCAGCTTCAGGATCACGGATTTTTCAATGGTGTTGCCGATGCTGAAGTAGAGTCTACCAAAGTTACAAACGGAAAAAGGCATGTCGTAGTTTCAATCGCTCTGACTTCGGGTCCGCGGTACACCGTCCAACGTATCTGGTGGACGGGATCGTCTATCTTTTCCCCCACACAGCTGGACAATCTCTGTCTGCTTAGAGTGGGGGACGTATTCAGGCCTTCAGCACTCAGGGAATCGATCCTGCTTATACACCAAGCGTATGGAGAGCGCGGCTATAAAAACATGGCTTTGACACCGCAAACCCAGACAGATTCTAAAAACGGAAAGGTCGACCTATATCTCGAAGTGGTGGAAGGCCCAAAGTCCGAGGTCGTCGAACGATCTCAGTGCAAACAATACTCTCTCGAAGATATCCAGAACACCCCCTACATTCCCAGTCCTACGTACGATCCAAAACTTGATGCGCAGATGCAAATCTTGCGCGCACAGTTGGAGACGCAACGCGCTAACAAGAGACTATTGTTAGTTGTGGGAGGAGAATGGTGTGGGTGGTGCCGAGTTCTTGACCAAACATTTCAAAGGAATCCTGCCTTAGAGGAACTTCGAGACAAGATTTTCATCGTTCTGCACGTAGATGTGACCAATAGCGAATGCGCTTTAAGGGCCTACCCCAAGGCTCTCGGTGTGCCGTTCATTTATGTGCTGGATTCAGCAGGCACGCTCCTTGCAACTGAAAATACTCGAGACTGGGAGTCGGGAGACGGCTACGATTCTCGCCGCATCGAGGGGTTCCTCAAAAAATGGTAGAACTTTTACTCCCAGCGGAAGTGCAACTCTGGCGGGTTAACCGTGAACGCGGACTTCGCTGAAGCTCAGCAGGACGCGCCCGCCGCCGGTCGGGCGGCCGAAGCTGATCTCGGGACGGAAGCGCGAAAACAACAGAACCTGGTCGATCTGATGTTTCACTGCGGTGTCATTCGGACCGGACAGAATATTGTAAGACACTACCTCACCCTGCGCATTTAACGTGGCCTCGAGCACGAGCACACCGGAATCAGGATGGCCTTCCGACGCTACAACTCCCGGAACCGGAAACGGCGCCAAACTTTCCAGCCGCGCCGGCTGAACGAGGTTCAGCGGCAAATCATTTGCGACGATGCCCATAGGAACGCCCACGAGAACGTTTTGCACCACCAGAACGAAGACGACCAGGGCCGCCAGAATTCCACCGGTGGCGGGCACAGCCAAAGGCTTTAGGAAATCCTGGAAGGCCATAAGCGCGCGAGACCAGGAACGTCGGGCGCCTACCCACGGAGAAACAGAATGCGCCGCTTGCACCCGGATGCGCATCGCGAGTTCGGCAGGCACGACCGCTGGTTCAACATTTGCCAGGCACACGGACATTCGTCTATAACTTTCGAGCACGTCGCGGCATTTTCCACACGCGTCCAAATGTTCGCGAAGGTAAGCATGATCGTTCGGCGAAATGGCTCCGTCGAGGTACCCGGGCAGGCGTCGTGCAGCATCGCGGCAGTTCATTGCGCGCCTCCGTGCCTTTTCACAGAATAGGTTAACGATCGCGCGGCTTCCGGCTTCGCGGACGACGCCGGCATGCCGATTACTAGGCGTGGTGAACGTTCCGGCGCGCGATCGCTCTGGCGCACTGCCTCGGCAGACTCCGCGTCCCGAGAAGCATGTAGCAGAGGATCCAATATTTCCCGCAGAATGCGGCGGCCGCGCAATATGCGCGATTTCACCGTGCCCACAGAAACTTCCAGCACTTCGGCCACTTCTTCGTAGGACAAGCCTTCGAGATCCCTTAAAATCACCGCGCTGCGAAACACGTTGGGAACTTGCGCTAACGCCCGCCGTACCACGGCTTGCATCTGGGCCGTCTCCGCTTGTTCCAGCGGCGTCGCTTCCAGGTCTTTCAGATCAAGGGCGGGATTCTTGCCTTCCACGTCAGCATCAATCGAAACTTGCTGACGATGATGCCGCCAGCACCAGCGGCGATGATTCAGCGCCTGCCGCACGGAAATGCGGTATAGCCACGTCTTTAGAGAGCTGCCCTGCCGGAATCCATGAATGCCGCGAAAAGCGCGAAGAAAAACTTCCTGAGTTACATCAGCGGCGTCGGCAGCGTCGGAAAGAATTCCGTAAACCAAGTTGTACACCCCGGCATGATAGTAGGTGACCAGCCAATCGAAAGCCGCGTCGGACCCCGCCTGCAGCTCGGTGACCAACACCGCCTCGTCGCGGCCCCACGGCAGTATTTGTGCCAGGTCGGACATGCCTTCCGCCAGTCTCCCTTAGGGGGCTGTACCTACCTTAGCTTAGACACCGTACAGCGTTCATTTGTTGCTAGGATAACAGAAATGAAGCAAGGGGCGTATCCACCTAAGGTACTAGCCGAAAAAAGGCCTAGCAGGTCGCAAATGCTTGAAACGATTGCACCATTGGGTCGCCGTCACCAGTGCTTCGCCGTTGCTGGTTAGCCTTTGAAACACTTTCGTAAGTCATTAAGATCGCAACTCTGTTTCTTGGCTAAACTAAGAACTGGGACCCCACAGTCAAATGACAAGGCGACTCATCTTTAGTTCACTGGTAATAGCGATGCTCGCTGGACCGTCGATAGCTTTTATGAACTCAGTTTTGTGGCTGCGGCCTGGGGTCAAATACGAACCTCCCATGACGGAAGCGGAATTTACCAGGCTTCGCGATCGCTCAGTAAGAGACGCAGAAGCGCTGCTCAAATCGAGGGCGGTACACATGACGCGTACCGAGGTCTTGGCCGAGTCCGTTAGTAATTCATATTTTTGGAGAAATTTGGCTAAAAACAGCCTGGTCCCTAGTTTGGGAGTGTTTCTCGCCTGCCTTTGTATGGGCATCTGGGACAAACGACGTACTCAACGTCAGAGCGCAGCGCGAAGCACCTCACCCCCAGCCGTAGACGGACCTGGCGTGGATCTGGCGTTGGACACCAACGTGCGCGAAGGAAAACCCAAGGACATACAGAATCTAATGGCCGTGCTATGTGTTGTTCTTGCGTTCCTGCCCTGTTTAATAACGGCGATTTACATCCACGCGGGGATCGAAATATCCAGCTGGTTCAACCCGATTGATTTGTCGGCGCTTCTGTGGCTTGGCGTGACCTGTATTCATTGTTCGCGCACTCGAACAAGAAATTCGGCTTGGCTGTTTGCGCTATTCCCCATCGCTTTCACCGAGCCCGTGCTCCATGCCTACCTCCAGATCTCAAGTACTTACACCGGAAAATGACGCACGGATAGACAGGAATCTCATTCTGTGCAGTTTAGACAAAAGGCGAAACTGGTGGAGCCGGCGGGGTTCGAACCCGCGACCTCCTCGATGCCATCGAGGCGCGCTCCCAACTGCGCTACGGCCCCACGGAATGCAAACACTGTTATAGCGTTTATAGCACCTTGCGAATGCGAGCGTCAAACAACTCCATACAATGGAACTAACTGCGCAATGCATCCCGAGGGGATCAAAGCAAGATCTAGGGCGCTATGACCAGCAAGATTTCACGACGCGAGATGTCGAAGTGGCTTCTAAGCGCTGGAACCGGTGCGCTGGCGGTCGGACTTTACACCTGGCGCGTCGAGCCGCACTGGCTTGAATTCACTTATCCCCTCTTACCAGTCTCGGGCCTGCCAGCCGAGCTTGCGGGGCGCACTCTCGCACAAATCAGCGACATTCACGTGGGGCCCAGAGTTGACGACGACTACATCATCAAATCTTTCCACAGAGTTCGGGCACTAGCGCCCGACTTCGTGGCTTTCACGGGAGATTTCATCACCTACAGAAGTGCGCAACAATTCGAGCAGTTGCGTCGCGTTTTGGTGCACATGCCCCACGGCCGGCTGGGAACCGTCGGGATACTCGGCAACCACGATTACGGCTTCCACTGGCGCATGCTCGATGTCGCGGATCGCGTTACAGCCATTGCGCGCGATGCGGGCATCACTGTCCTTCGCAACCGGGCGATCACGCTCGCGGGATTGCAATTCCTCGGAGTCGAAGACCTGTGGAGTCCCCTGTTCCATCCCGCGGATCTGCTAGCGCAGAAAAGCCAGGACCCCTCCACGATTGTGCTCTGCCACAACCCCGATGCCGCGGATCGCCCCATCTGGGCCGGCTACCAAGGCTGGATTCTTGCCGGCCACACACATGGCGGCCAGTGCAAGCCGCCGTTCCTGCCGCCGCCTCTGCTGCCGGTGGCCAACAAGCGCTATGTTTCGGGCAAGATTGAATTGTCCGGGAATCGGAATATGTACATCAGCCGGGGAGTGGGCCACTTGCTTCGCGTTCGGTTCAATGCGCGTCCGGAAATAGCGGTATTCCAACTTCGGCAGGCGGATACGGCCGCACAGAAAGCAAATGCGGTTGCTTGCGAATGTGAACGTCAGACAAACACAAGTCAGCGTAGCGTGTCAGTTCCGATCACTGATCAAGATTTGTTGAGGAAGATGACGATGGCGTTGTAGACAGCATGCGTCAGGACAGGAGCGAGAAGGAAGCCTGACTTCCGGAAGCTGATTGCGGCGGCGATGCCGAGACCGAAAACGGGGATCACTGAGATCGAGGGATGAACGAGAGCGAAGAGAGCCGCGCTAGCGAGGATGGCTAAAGCGGGTCCGGTAGTCCTTCGCAACCCTTGAAAAATCAAGCCGCGGAAGAGGAATTCCTCAAAAAGGGGTGCTGCTACGATTGCAAGGATGCAAATCCATATAGGGCGGTCTGCGCGAGAAAGAAAGGAACTGAGCTCTGCATCCTGTTTCCAGATCTGCCCTTGTGGAAACAGATTTAGCGCGCGAACGTAAAGCATTGCACCAATGCCCGCGAGGCCCCCCAAAGCGACAGCACGAAGAATGCCGGTCCAGAATGGCTTGGATATTTCTTCTTCATTGGTGCGCGAAAGCCCGATTTTGCTCCACAGGTCGGGAATGTCCTGCCGCCAGAGAATGTAGAGCGCAAGTCCGGCAACGATCAACCCTGCGAAAATGTATGCGAGACTGACTTGCTCAGATAAAGACGCGTCGCTGATCGCATGGATGAGCAAGAATATCAGTCCCTGCACCACGAAAAATGCCAAAGCCGCAATCAAGCCATCAGCGAGACTGAGGGTGCGCGGAGGTCGAGCGACCGGATCCAGAAGGTATGGCGTGGCGTCCTTGACCTTTTGCCAGAGCGCGAAGGCGAGCAGAGTCGAAAGCACCAATTGCGCGAGCTTGGCCCACAGTGACGGCGAATAGATGATGTTGGCGTACATGGCCGCCAACATCATGTATAGGTAGACCATGTCTGTTCGAAACCTCGCCCGGCGTTCGGTCTCCAAAATATTGGTGGCCAGGATGCCGATGCCAGCAGCGATAAACGCGTAGAGAGCGATTCCATAGAGCGCCAAAAACACTAGGAACCAGGAACTGGCGTGCAGATGGCGGCTGAAATGGGAGATGAGAAGAAGGGTAATAGCGCCATAGAGCAATCCGACCACCGCCCACACCATGGTTTTCTCCAGCAAGATATTTGCCAGCGACTGCGGAAAGGTCAGTAGCTGCCACAATGTTTTGTCTTCGCGGTTCAGAACGGGCATGGCACTGCTGAGCAAAGAATAGGCGCCCACGCCAAAAGCCATCACAGCAGCATGCCGGAAATTGCCGCCAATCGCCGAAACCATTCCGGAGTAGATGAGGAGATAGAAAGCCGGAACGAGAAGCGGAACGACCAACACCTGAACCAGAAGGTTGCGATCACGCATCAGCAAAAGCATTTCGTGGGCGGCGACGCCGCGCAGCCAGGTCTTCCGTGGCCGGCGGTCGGAAATTTTCCTGATTCCTTGGTAAGGTCCGCCGGCTCTCACCAGACCGGCCCGCGTTAGCCATTCCGACCCCCATAGAGCAATCGAGCTCGAGCCCAAACCGAGACTGATCATCAAGGCTGCGACCATCCCGGTCTGCGAAGAGGCCGCTGAAGGCAAGCCGAGAACTAAGGGAAGCGAGAAGGGGTTCCAAAGCAGAAATGCCGGCAGCGCCGTCGCCCGCGCGACTAGAAAATTGTCCAAGGACTTGGACAGACAAGAGGCGTAGAAGAGCAACAGGGAGGCTGAGCCGAGGACGGTAAAGAGGGCTTGGATATTCTTGAGCTGGCTTAGTGTCAATAGCTTGCGCAACGCCACCTCGAGAAAGGTACAGAGCGCTCCACCGAGCATCGATAGATAGAGGACGGCAGCCAAGCCGATGAAAATGGAGAAAAAACCGTGACCAGCGGCAACGTAGATAAGAACAACAAAGGGAAAGAAAAACAGCCAGACGACAGGATTGACAAAAGAATATACAAATAACTTTGAGGTGAAGAGCGCCCGGGCGGACGCAGGAAAGGAATAGAGCCACTCAAAATTCCATTCCACTTCCCCCAGGTTTTTGTTGTTCAGACCGAGAGAGCCAAAGACAATTACTGGTATCCAGAGAAACAACAGCAAGCTGAGGGTGCGAACAAAAACGGAGCTCGGCTGCGCTTCGCTCGGCCAGGTTCCGCGCGATACCCAAAACGTGTCTGTGGCCTGGCCGATAAAGCCGGCCGCGCCTTTGTGATCGAAAACATCGCGCATCTGCTGCAGCCGGCTGTTTTCGTCGTCTTCGGAAAGGCGCTCCCGGCGGACTTCCCCGAGAAACAGTTTATCTACATAGCGGTTCCATGCGTCCGCGTACTTTTCACGCTCAGCTGGGTTGGTCATTTTTTGAGCGCGCTGCAGCTGATTTTGGGCGTCGATCAGCCGTACCACGGTGTAGGAGGCCACCGGAATTTTGTCGGACGACACGCTGATGTCGCGGGCGGTAGCTGAGAGATTGATTAAGGCACGCGAACCGATGTTGAATCCGTTAAAAGCCATTACGAGGAGGATGAAACCGCCGAACAGCGAGCGTCCACGCTGTTTTGTGGCCGTACCCGAGCGCGCGGGCTCACCCGCCGGGTTCAGCGTAGGAGCCTGGCTCTTTTTGCGGCCAAATCGCGCGCTCTGCCAGATATTGAGCTGTCGCCGCATAGAAAGGCGAGCGATCAACCAAACCGTGCGCGACGTGCTGATTGGCTGGGAGCCGGTCATGACTCGTGAACGTCACCGCGATCGCCGGCAACCGAGAAAAAGATCTCCTCGAGGGAGCTATCGCTGGTAAGACGTGCGCGGAGTTGGTCCAAAGTACCATGAGCAGCGAGCTGGCCTTTGGCCAAGATTGCAATCTGGGTGCAAAGTTTCTCAGCTTGATCCAGAAGATGTGTGCTGAAGAAAACAGTTTTGCCGGCTGCGGCGTTCGCGCGAATAAGTTCATGGAGCGCCCGAGTGGCGAAAGGGTCGAGCCCGTTCGTCGGCTCATCGAGAATCAGCAGGGCCGGATCGTGCAGCATCGCACAGACCAAGGCGAGCTTTTTCTTCATACCTCGGGAATAATTGACCGCGAATTCTTCCAGCGCATCGCTCAATTCCAATTGCTGAAGTAAAGGCCGCATACGGTTTTCGATTTCGGGGCGACTGAGGCCATGCATCTCGCCGGAAAAATGGATGATTTCGCTACCGCGCAGATAGTCCTGGAAAATTGGCTCATCGGGGAGGTATCCAACGCGGCGTTTGACTTCGACACGGTCCTGGAAGCAGTCCAGGCCGTCGATTCTGGCGGTACCGGATGTCGGCGCCAGAATGCCCATCAGCATTCGGATCGTTGTGGTTTTGCCGGCGCCGTTGGGTCCGAGAAGCGCAAAAACTTGCCCACGCGAAACGGACAAGGTAAGCCCTTTGACCGCTTGGAAGGACCCATAGGATTTACTGAGGCCCTGAATTTGGACCAAGCTCGCGGTCTGAAAGGTAGACATATGCGCCAGAATAATTAATCAAACTAGCAGATACTCCCCAAGATAACCCGACACTCGCGCGTTTCAGTTCGGGAAGTTGCAGCGTGTTACCTGTTGGGAACGTCAGGGCGGAGGAAGCCTGTCCGGCATCATGAGACTTAAAGTCGGCGCGTTTACTTCGGCCGCGTGCCTCAATCGTAATTCGACCACGCTTTGTGATGGAACCAAGTATAGCCGGCGGTGACTGTGAAGGTGCCGTTGTATCCGGGATTATGCGGGCCCAGGCTTGCGCTCGACAGATGGCCGAACTCCATTTCAATAAACAACGCTCGCTTTGGTTTCACGAATAGGTGCGCTCCGAACGCAGCACCGGGCGTGAAATTGATCTGGGAGGTATCTCCCGGCGGAATATTGTCTCTGGTGAAAACGATGCCGCCTTCCGCAGCGAAGTACGGAACAATCTTTTTCCCGCTGGTGAAATTCCATTTCCAGATCAGCGGCCGGATGCAACCTCCGTACACCGCGCTTGCCGGCGGGAAAACGACGTAGATCGGCATCACGTCGACAGCCCACTCGAAATTCCCGTGAAGACGTCCAGGGAGAAAGTCCGGGGTCAGCACCAAGCCGGCGCGGCCGCCGGCATAAAAAAACTGGGTATTGTCGGACTTGCCCAAACCCATTCCACCGCCTCCAAATAGCCCCAGTTCGATTGTGCCTTTTCGAATGGCATCCGCAGGCGAGTCCTGCGCGGCGGCTGCCGGCCCCAGCAGCATGATCAAGACGACCCCGGCAATAATTTTCATGTCTCCTCACTCGTGAGCGCCGCATTTCATGCCATACGACGCCTGCGCGCTGAAACGCAGAGACTAAGGCCAGAGCGCTCTACGGTCAAGCTCGTTGCACGTTTCCGACCGACAAAACCAATGCGCGCCTAGAAACACAACCAGCTCTCCGGCTCTTCGGTCTAGAATGAGCACCCATATGCCCAAGATAACGTTTCTCGGCGCGGCTGGAACAGTGACCGGTTCCAAATATCTGCTAGAAACGCAAGGCAAGAGACTGCTGATAGATTGCGGGTTGTTCGAAGGTCCCAAGGAATTGCGGCAGCGAAACTGGGACAATCTGTCGGTCGATCCCGCGACGATTGACTGGGTAGTGTTGACACACGCGCACATCGACCACACCGGCTATCTACCGCGCTTCGTGCACGCCGGATACCGCGGGCCCATCTATGCCAACGCGGCCACGCGCGAACTTTGCCAACTTCTACTCCCCGATTCGGCGCACTTGCAAGAGGAAGACGCGCAGTTCGCGGCAAGGAAGGGTTACAGCAGTCACAAACCGCCTTTGCCGCTTTACACGGTGGACCAAGCGCAACAGGCGCTCGCTGGTTTCCAGGAAATTCCGCGCGCTGACACTCTCACCATCAGCCCGCAGTTCTCCGTGCGCCCGCGTGATGCCGGCCACATTTTGGGATCCTCTTGGCTAGAATTGACCATCACAGAGAACGGGAAACAGACGCTCGTGGTTTTCTCCGGAGACCTCGGCCGTTACGATCAGCCCATTTTGAAAGATCCCGAGCCGCCTACGCGTGCCGATTTCCTGCTGTGCGAATCTACGTACGGGGACCGCGACCATCCGACTGGCTCAGTGGCGGACAAGCTCGCCGAGGCGATCAATCGCGTAGCCAAGCGCGGCGGCGCCGTGGTGATTCCCTCGTTCGCCGTCGGGCGCACCCAGACTTTGATGTATTACCTGCGCCAGCTTGACGACCAGCGCCAAATTCCTCACCTCCCGGTGTATGTGGACAGCCCCATGGCTATCAGCGTTACGGACATTTATATGCGGCATCGCGAGGACCACGACACGGATTTCACGAACCTGGAACGGCAGGGCGATAAGGATCCACTGGACCTTCGCGATGTTCACATGACGCGAACCGTGGAAGATTCAAAGAAAATAAATGATGTGACTTCGCCATGCATCATTCTCTCCGCTAGCGGCATGGCTACCGGAGGGCGCGTTCTGCACCATCTCGCTCGCAGGCTTCCGGACTCGCGCAACGCCGTGCTGCTCGTGGGCTATCAGGCGGAAGGTACGGGCGGCCGAGCTTTGCAGGAGGGCGCCCAATACTTGCGGATATTCGGAGAAGAAGTGCCGGTGCGCGCTGAGATCGTGACGCTCGATCAGCTTTCAGCGCATGCGGGCCGCAGCGAACTACTTCGCTGGCTCTCGGGATTCACGATCCCGCCACGCCAAACGTTCCTGGTGCATGGCGAGCCGAACGCTCTGGATGCTCTGCGCGCGGGAATCGTGAACCGCTTTCAGTGGCCCGTGGCCGTGCCAGCGTACTTGCAATCGTTCGATCTCCATACGTAATCGGATTCACTTCTATGCGGTTTGCGGCACAGCAGGATTATGCGCGAAGGCGGGAATTTCGGTGAGGCTGAATCCGACTACGAACATGGGAAGCGGAGCGACGCGCCCCCAGCGGGCTAGGTCCCATTTCGCACGGAGGAATTTAATTTCAGGTTTCATGGCGAGATCGAGAATCTGACGGGTTTCGCCGCGATAAAAACGTTGTGGCATTTTCAGTAGCGGCAATTTTCCAAAATCCTGGCCGTCCGCCGAGCCCCATACGGAAATGTCCACGGACTCCTGTTCGATTTGTTCGGTGATGAACATCGCGCAGATGAACGTGCGCGTCACGCTCGCCGCGATTTCTTGGGGCTGCCCTTCGCCATTTGCGGTTAGCCGCGTGCCTGCGGGAATCAGATCGAATTTCATGGCTGTGAATTCTCCCTTAAATTTCGCGGATTCTAACACAGGTCTCGCAGCCTTTACTTCGGCCGAGCGCCGATCCCAGCTTTTAGTTTCGCCAGCCGTTCGGCGGCGGCTTCAAAGGTTTTCTCCGTTTTGCAAAATGTAAAACGCAAATGCGTGCGGCCGTGAGCGGGATCTTGGTAAAAGCTTGAGCCCGGCACAGCTGCCACGCCAATTTCTTTCACTAAATATCTTGCGAACGCGACGTCGTCCGGGAACTCGAAAGCGGAAATATCGGTCATGATGTAATACGCACCACGCGGCTTGAAGCAGCGGAATCCCGCATCGGTGAGAATTCCCAGCAGGCGGTCGCGGCGCACGCTGTATTCGCGGGCGAGCGTGTCGTAATACTCTTGCGGAAATTTCAAAGCTGCCGCTCCTGCCTCTTGCAAGGGCGCGGCGGCGCCCACGGTCAGAAAATCGTGCACCTTGCGAATCCGGGACGTCGCCTCAGGAGGGGCGATGGCCCAGCCCACTCGCCAGCCCGTGACGCTATAGGTTTTCGAAAGCGCGTTGATGGTGATGGTGCGCTCGCGCATGCCGTCGAGCGTGGCCATGGAGATGTGCTGCGCGCCGTCATACAGCATGTGCTCATAAATCTCGTCGGTGATGGCGAACGCATTCCAGCGGACGCACAGATCTCGAATTTCTTCCAGTTCCGCGCCGGTGAAAACTTTACCCGTTGGATTGTTCGGCGAATTTAAGATGATCGCTTTCGTGTGTGGACCAAAAGCGGCGGCCAGTTCTTGCGGATCGAAACTCCAACCGGGCTCGCGAAGCTTGACGAAGCGGGGTTGGGCGCCTGAAAGAATCGCGTCGGGCCCGTAGTTTTCGTAGAACGGCTCGAAGACCACGACTTCGTCGCCCGGATTGATGATCGCCATCATCGCCGACATCATTGCTTCGGTTGAACCGCAGCAAACCGTAATTTCGCGCTCCGGATCGACTTGCACACCCTGAATCCGCGCAAATTTTTCGGCGATTGCGTAGCGCAGGGATTTTGCACCCCAAGTGATGGCGTACTGATTGATGTCGGCCGCAATCGCTTCCTGCGCCGCGCGCTTGATCTCGATCGGCGCGGGAAAGTCCGGGAATCCTTGCGACAAATTGATGGCCTTATGCTGAATCGCCAGGCGCGTCATCTCGCGGATTACGGATTCGGTGAACTGCGCGGTCTTCGAAGAAAGCTCAGGGCTGATGCTTGCGGTTCGCGGCGAGTTTGACCGGTTCATCTTTCTGGCCACCATAGAGCTTGCGATAAATGTCCGCGTTGCGCGTGACGATTTCGACATACTCGCGCGTCTCGGTGAACGGAATCGAATCCACAAATTCGGCAAGGTCGCGGTACGATTGGCCCGCCGTCCACGAATTCACGCGATCTTCTCCAGCATTGTACGCGGCCAGCGCAGATTCGACACTCCCGAAATCATTTTTCAAACCCGCCACGTAGATGGTCCCGAGTCTCACGTTGTAATCAGGGTCGAATAAAAGCGAATGCGAATATCCCACTTTGGCTTTCTTGGCCATTTGCCGCGCCGTCTTCGGCAACAGCTGCATTAACCCAAGCGCGTTCGCGCCGGAATGCGCATCGGGGGCAAAAGCGGACTCCTGGCGAATCAGACCGGCGGTGAGCATCGGATCGATTCCCGCGTGCACGGACCATTGTTTAATCGAGCCACTGAACGGAAGCGGATAGGCGGCCATCCAAACATCGCGCGGCACTTGATCGAACGGGCGCGCATCAAGCTGCGGATATATTTGGCGCACGGTGACGATCGCCGCTCCCACGTGTCCGGCGGCAACGGCCGCTTGCGCAGCTTCGAGCAAGAGCCGCGGTTCTCCAGTGGACGCGTAGGCTGCGCGCAGCTCAAGCTCCGCAGAAGCGTCAAATGCAATTGAGCGCAATGCGTCCGCGCGCTTCTGCCGCACCATAGCGGCTGGCGGAATCGTGCTGCCCAGTGGCTGCACCGGAAGTACAGGCGGAACTTTTGCCAGCACTTCAGCAGTCGTGGCTGGCCCGGCACCTAGCGCACGCATACGCGCAGCGCCCAGATCCTGAAAATAATTCTGCGGATAACGCTCTTTCAGTTTCGCGTAATAGCCGCGGGCCAGCGCGGGATCTCCCGCCTCTTCCGCCAGGCGGCCGAGCCAATACAGCGCGTCGGGCGTGAAGTGCGATCCCGGAAAGCGGCGAAGATGTTCTGTAAGAAGGTCGGCGGCGTCGGGCCGGCGTTTGAGCACGGACACCCACGCGACACGCCAGCTTGCCGGAGTAGCGTCAGACATGGCTGGAAAATTATCCGCGAGGCGTTTGTAATATCCCGCCGCACGGTCACGATCGAGTTGCACCCAATAGTAATTTCCAGCTAGAAACAGGGCGGATTCTGCCCAAACGCTGGCGGGCGCGCGCGATACCGCGGATTCAACGGCCGTCGCCATCTCGGCTTCGCGCTGCAGCGGCCGATACCACTGCGCCAGCGCGAGAAATCTTTCGGCGTCCACGTCCGCGTCGGCAATCTGCATATTGATCAGCGCAGTTGGCGCGCTACCCTGTTGCAATTCGCATTCCAGGACGCGCAAAGATGCGCGCTCGCGTTCCGCACCGGAAAGCTGCTGCACAAGGTGTGAATACTCGTTGCGCGCGTCGCCCCATTCCTTCGCGCCGAAAAGAATCGCAGCATGCGCGACTTGCTGGTCCGACGGAATAGGCGGTATCTGCTCGCCGGACTTGTTGCTACGCAGAAAATTTAACTTTTCGCCGGCTTCGCGAGCTTGTTCGCTCGTGGGATATTGCAAATAAATCGCCTGATAGTCCGCGGCCGCTTGCGCGTTCTGCCCGGCTTGTTCGCGAGCTTCGCCACGCAGAAAAAGAAGCGCCGGCCGCTGGGGAGTCAACTCAGAAGCATCCAAGGCCGCGAGCGCTTCCGCGGGCTGGTTCAAGGCAAGCGATGCGGTACCGATGGATTGCAACGCCTGTTCGGTCATCACCGAATCCGGATATTTTTCGCGAAACTCTTTCAGCTGTGCCAGCGCTTCCGCGTCGTGGTTCAGCGCGATATTCGTTTCCGCGCTCCAGTAGAGCGCGTAATCGCTCAGCAACGGATCGCCCTTCACGTGCGTGAACCATTTGGCGGCATCCTGGTAATGCGCTTTGTTGTAATCGTAATAGCCCAGCGCCAGGGCGGCGCGCTCCCCAAGCACTCCCGAAGACTTCTGCAGGGCAAACGCGCTGAGCCGTGCATACGCAGCCGCAGGATTCTTTTGCTTCAAAGCGCGTGTTAATTGTTCGAGCTGTTTTTCATCGGGCGCAGCAGCGGATTTCTTGGCCGGCGTTTTAGCGGTATCAGACGGTGTTCCGGCAAGCGCCGCGAGAGAAAAAATCAGGCAAGCTCCCGCCGTACCAATAAAACGCACCGCGAATTTCATCCCAGCCTTCCTAGTGCCGCAGAACGGGCGAGGGATAAGGATATTCTCCGAGGGTCTTGCTGTCACCCTCACCGAGGATTTCCACCAACCAGTGATGAAAGTAGTCCACCGGATGGTCCTGAATCGCGCGGAAGCGGCGGTCGTACTCTTTGCGAGCTTTATCGAGTTCTCCACGCATACGATGACAAATGTCTCTGTGCTCGCGGCCAAGTTTAACTTCCTTCGGCCGAAGTAATTTGATGTCCTGCATGGAAACTTTGGCTGCACGGTTCGCGCGCCGGTGTAGTTCTTTCATTTCCGCCGGGAGGCTTGAGACGTCGAACGCCACAACCTCGGGCTCCGGCGCCACCACCGGGTCCAACGGGATCTCGGTGGTTACGGATTTTGCCGCAGGCTCGTCAAGCTCCACATCCTCGGGAATCATGGTGCCCGCGGGCATTTCGGCGGGCTCTTCAGCCCATTCGGATTCGGAGTCCGCGTCGTCGTCTGCGACCGGTGCGGATGCTGGAACTCCTTGTTCTTCTACTTGTGCGGGAGCTTCCTCTTCTTCTTCCACTTCCACAGCCGCAGCCGCCGCTGCGCCAGTTCGTTCCCCAGACTGGGCATCCTCGCGCGGATTCAGCGCAACCGCAACGAAATTCGACAGCACGGACAGCCCGGCGGCAAGCGCGGCGGCTGACGTCTGCGCGCGCAGAAGTGCAGGCAAAGCATTGCTCGGACGGCTCGAAGAGCAGGCTGCGACCAGGTCGGCGTAGGCGTGATGCAGCTCGTCAGCAGTGCGCTGCAGCGGTGCTAAATTGTCGCGCAGAGCGCGCGAAACCGCCTCTTCCAACGCGTGTTCGAGCGAATTTTTTCGAGCGGCCAAAGGATTCCCTGTCTATTTGAATTATGGAAACGGCAGCACAGGGTGTCAACTGACATTCCGCCACCGCGTTCCTGGGGTGAAGTGGCGGGTGCAAAGCGGCGTTTTTGGCGGCATGCAGGCCGTAATTTGGCGGCAATCGCCGCGGATGGTAGAATAGAGGTTCCCGAGGGGGCGACACGGTTTCGACGGAAGTTGTCGCGGCCCGAAGGCATGCCGGGGTTCACTCGCCCGTAACTGAGTGAAACAAAACAACTGGCAACTCACAGTTGGCACTCGCAGCCTAACTTAAATTAGGCTACGCGCTTCCTCAGGCGTCACCTACGCGTTTGAGATGAGGCGTCACACAGTAGGCTGGCTGTCGCGTTTCG
>Ga0070765_100000656_pt1 | contig 20637 bp, 20 predicted proteins | sample HubBroMetageWFT5_FD_71516 | JGI IMG/M metagenome (GOLD analysis project Ga0070765, IMG submission 71516) | Warmed and freeze-thawed soil microbial communities from the Hubbard Brook experimental Forest, New Hampshire - Hubbard Brook CCASE Soil... | ecosystem: Environmental > Terrestrial > Soil... | reverse complement strand
ATTGCGATGGGCTTGGTGGTGGAAGGCGAGAAGTACGCGATCTTGACTGACATTGCCGGTGCGGAAGATCACTATGGCGACATGGATTTCAAGGTAGCTGGAACGCGGCAGGGAATTACCGCGTTGCAGATGGACATCAAGGTCAGCGGTGTGAGCATTGCGATGATGCGGGAAGCTTTGGCACAGGCGAAGCGGGCGCGGTTGGAAATCCTGGACAAGATGGACGCCACGATTTCTGCCGGCCGTGCGGAAATTTCAACCTACGCTCCGCATCTTTTCATGTTGAGCATTCCGACGGACAAGATTCGCGATTTGATCGGGCCGGGCGGAAAGAAAATCCGCGGCATCATTGAAGCCACGGGCGTGAAGATTGACGTGATGGATGACGGCAAGGTTCACGTTTTCGCGTCGAGCGGTAAGGGAGCGGAAGAGGCGCTGAAGATGATTCGCGACGTTACGGCGACCGCTGAGATCGGCAAGACCTATCTCGGGACCGTTGTGCGTATCGCGGAGTTCGGCGCATTCGTGGAAATTTTCCCCGGGACGGATGGGTTGCTGCATATCAGCGAAATTGCGGAAGCACGGATTCGCGCGGTTCGCGACGAGTTGAAGGAAGGCGACCAGATCCTGGTGAAAGTGCTGGCCATCGAGGGGAACAAAATTCGGTTGAGCCGCAAAGCGGTGTTGCGCGATCAGCGCGACAAGCTACCTAAAACGGAAGCGGCAACCGCAGAAGGCCATTCCTAGACCACGGCTCGGAGCGGCAAGAAACAACTCGGGCAAATAATTGGGGAGGCGAGAGATCGCTTCCCCTTTTTTATTTGCACGACTATTTTTCTGGCGAGGAGACGCGTTCGATGCGGGCGCCGATGGCACGGAGTTTATCCTCGATGCGCTCGTAGCCGCGGTCGATGTGATATACGCGGTCGATCCAGGTCGTGTTATCGGCGACAAGGCCGGCGAGCACTAGCGAAGCGCTAGCGCGGAGGTCGGACGCTGTGACCGGGGCACCGCTGAGCGGAGTGGGGCCGGTAACGATGGCCAGATTTCCGTCCACGACGATATTGGCGCCCATGCGCATGATCTCGCTGGCGTGCAGATAGCGATTTTCGAAGATGGTTTCGCGTACGTGCGAGACGCCGGCGGCCTGCGTGGTTAACGCCATGAACTGGGCCTGCATATCAGTGGCGAAGCCGGGGTATTCTTCGGTGGTAATGTCAGCAGCCATAAGTTTTCTCGCGGCGCGCACTCGAAGCTTGCCGTTTCCTTCGCATTTAATTTCCACACCACACTCTTTCAGCTTGTTTATCACCGCGACCAGGTGATGCGGCTCGCAATTGGTGAGCAGCAAGTCGCCGCCAGTGACGGCTCCGGCAACAAGAAAAGTGCCGCACTCGATGCGGTCGGGGATGATGGTGTGCGACGCGCCGTGCAAGCTCGGTACCCCTTGCACACGAAGGGTGGAGGTGCCCAGACCCTCGATTTTGGCTCCCATTTTAATCAGCAGTTCGGCGAGATCGGTTACTTCAGGCTCCAGGGCGGAATTTTCAAGAATCGTCTCGCCTTCGGCCAGCACCGCGGCCGTTAAAACATTCTCCGTGCCGGTAACGGTGATTTTCGGGAAACGGAAGGTTGTACCGCGCAGGCGTTTAACGCGCGCTTCCACGTAGCCATGTTCCATCTTAATCTGCGCGCCGAGCTTTTCGAGAGCTTGGATGTGTATGTCAATGGGACGAGCGCCGATGGCGCATCCGCCGGGAAGCGAAACGCGTGCGTAACCGAAGCGGGCAACTAACGGGCCCAGAGTGAGCACCGACGCGCGCATCGTTTTGACCAGTTCGTAGGGGGCTTCCTGCAACGAAACGGTTTCCGCCTGAATGGTGAATTCGCTGGGTGGCAGGTCAGGGCTTTCGACGCGGCAGCGCATGTGCGCGAGGAGCTTGGCCATGGTGATGATGTCGCGGACGTGCGGAATATTTTGCAGGGTGACGGGCTCGTTGGTGAGCAGCGCGGCAGCCATGCACGGCAGAGCGGCGTTTTTCGCTCCGCTAATTCGGACTGTGCCTTCAAGTTTGCGTCCGCCCTGAATTTTAAATCGGTCCATGCTAGTCCCTCTTCCTTGGCGCGCTTGGATTCTTCGCGGCGCGTGATTCCAACGCTTGCCGAATGTGGCCGCGGGATTGTCGCAAACGCTGCCGCGCTTCACGCGCATTGATACCGGTTTTGAGCATCACGAGCGCTGCGGGCAGGTTGTGTTGGGATTGGCGCAGCACTTGTTCAACTGCTGACACAGTTGCTCCAGAGGCTTCCTGAAGGATTCTTGCTGCGCGCTGCCTTAACTTCTGATTTGTGAGCGCCACGTAGACCATCCAGTTTTCATAGACTCTGCCAAGCCGCACCATCGAAGCAGTAGAGAGCAAGTTGAGAACCATTTTTTGCGCAGTGCCTGCTTTCAACCGGGTTGAACCACTGATCGCTTCCGGACCCGTGTTTGGCGCAATGCCAATATTTGCGGCTCGCGCCAGCGGCGATTTTGGATTAGATGTCACACCTACGGCCACCGCACCTTGTTTTCTAGCGAACTGCATAGCGCCGATCACGTATGGTGTAGTTCCGCTCGCGGCCAAGCCTATGACCACGTCACCACGTTTAACACCTGCTTTGCGCAAATCTCTCGCACCGTTTTTTTCAGAATCCTCAGCGCCTTCTACAGCGCCTCGCACCGCTCGCGGGCCACCCGCGATGATGGCTTGCACCATGTTTGGCGCCGTGCCAAACGTGGGCGGACACTCGGCTGCGTCGAGAACCGCGAGGCGTCCGCTGGTTCCCGCGCCGACGTAAAAAAGACGTCCACCTGCGCGAAAACTTTTCACGATGGCATCCGCGGCACGCGCAATTTTTGGCAGCTCCCGACGTACGGCAAAAGCGACGCGTGCGTCTTCAGCATTGAGAATGCGCAGAATTTCGAGCGTGGACTTGCGGTCGAGTCCGCCGGTACGCGGATTTCGCTGCTCGGTTTTTAACGCCTTCAAAGCGACGCGCCTCTCAGGAACCTGATTTGATTATACCGGGGGCGGGGAGCGAGTTCGCAGGTGGCTGCAGATTCCGCGGGCGTTGTGACGTTGGAGTTATTGAGCAGAAGCAGGCTGATTTGCCAGGCCGAGGGCCTGCATGATGGCGTCGTGTACGGCGGGACGCAATTGGCGAATTTGCTCGTTGGCGCGAGTAGGGTTCACGCGATTCGTTAGCAGGATCACGAAAAGATCGTGATCGGGGTCGATCCAGAGGGATGTGCCGGTGAAACCGGTGTGGCCGAAGCTGTCTGGCGAAAAATAATGTCCTGACGAAGAAGGCTGGGTAACGGCGTCCCATCCAAGGGTGCGCGCTGTATCTCCGATAGCCTGGCGGGTGGTGAATTGTTGAATTGTGGCGCGCGTTAAGATGCGACGGTGGGCGTAAATACCGCCGTTCAGGATCATTTGCGCAAAAATGGCGGTGTCGCCGGCAGCCGAGAAGAGTCCAGCATGGCCCGAGACGCCGCCGAGGGCCCAGGCATTTTCGTCGTGAACTTCGCCTTGCATCAGGCGCTTGCGGAACTCGAGGTCATTTTCCGTGGGTGCGATGGTTGGCCACAACATGCGAGGCGGATTGAATTGCGACGCGTTCATGCCGAGCGGCGAGAAAATATGCTGCCTGGCGTATTCGTCGAGCGGAATTCCGGTAAGGTGCTGAACGATGTCGCCGAGCAGAATGAAACCGAGATCTGAATATTCCACTTTCGTGCCAGGCTCGTGAACGAGCGGCTCAGCGAGTACGAGCGCGAGAACTGCGTCGTGACCTTTGGCTTGCTTGTAAAAATCGCGATGCGCCGGCAGCCCAGAATCGTGGAGAAGCAGATTGCGAATGGTTACGCGTGCGCGCCATGCGGGATCGGGATCGGACTTCGCTGCCGCGGACCATTCGGGCAAATAGCGCGCAACGGGCGTATCTAGATCGAGGTGTTTCTGTTGCACCAAAATCATCACGGATGTTGTGGTGACGATGACCTTGGTGAGCGAGGCCAGGTCGTAGATCGTGTTCGCGGTTACGGCAGGAGATTTTGGGTCGCGCGTGAGTTTGCCGAATGGTCGCACGATCAATTGATCGCGCAGGCCAACGGCTAGCACGCCCCCGGGAATTGCGCCGCCGGCGATGGCGCGATTCATCACCTCAAAGGCTGGCTTCAGGCGAGCGGCCAGATCGGCGGGCGCAGGCTGAATTGTCATTGGATTCGCTGCGACGCGAATGCCGTCTCCAGGTTTCTCGCTGCCTGGTACGGTGACGGGAATTTGTCCTTGTATGGCGGCCTGACCAAAAAGCGCACGCGCGGCGGCGCGTTGAGACACGTCGTTGGTGGAAAATTCTGCGAGCCAAGTCTTCGCGTCTGAGAAATTTTCGATTAGATAAGGGCTGCCAAAAGACATGATCACGATCGGTTTTCCGGTAGCGAGCATTTGATTTACTACAACGCGCTGATTGTCTGGCAGGCCTACGTTTCCTTTTCTGTCAGCAACGCGGACAAAGAGTGCGGCGATTGCGACATCATAGCTTTCGGGCGCGGGTAGTTTCAGCCAATCCGCACTGGCGAATTGCGTATCGGCGCGCAAGGCGGTGAGTGAATCTACGCGCCAGCGAATTTCCGGCTCGATATTTTCGCCGGGATAGGGATCGGGGTCGGCGGAGAGCGACACCAGCAGAACACGAAGAGGGTGCGTGGCGTCGAGGGGCAAAAGATGCGCGTTGTCGCGTAGAAGCGTTACTCCGCGGTCGGCGATTGCCTGCGCCTGAACCTCGTATTCTGGTTTGGCAAATGTTTCGTTGAGATGCTCGATATCGACGAGGCGGTCTTTGTCGAGACCGAGGCGCGATTTGGCTTGCAGGATCCGTCGAACGGACTCGTCGATTCGCGCTGCGGGGATGCGTCCGGATTTTACGGCTGCCTCGAGCGATGCCATGGCGGCATCCGGAAGCGGAAGCTGGAGCAGCACATCTGCGCCGGCTTCGACTGCGCGCACGGCGGCATCACCTGGCGCGAACTGCGAGGTCACACCGCCCATGTCCATAGCGTCAGTGACGATGAGGCCTTTGAATTTCAATTCGTCGCGCAAGAGGCCGGTCATGATATTTCGCGAAATGGTTGCCGGGACGGATGGATCAGGTTCGAACGCCGGGACGTTGAGATGTCCGGGCATCACGGAGCTGACGCCAGCGGCAATCGCAGCACGGAAAGGAACTAGCTCGATGGCTTCGAGCTCCTTCTGGCTGCCGCAAACGGTGGCGAGCGAGAGATGCGAATCCACGCTGACGTTGCCGTGCCCGGGGAAATGTTTCGCGCTCGACAGGCCGCCGTTTTCTTCGACGCCGCGGATAAATTGCGCGACGTACTCGGAAACTCGCTGCGGGTCTTCGCCGAACGAGCGAATATTGATGATGGGATTGTCAGGATTATTGTTCACGTCGGCATCGGGAGCAAAAATCCAGCGCACTCCGGCGGCGCGAGCTTCGAGCGCAGTTATTTTCCCGATGGTGTAAGCGGCTTTCGGATCGTTAGCCGCGGCGACGGCCATGGGTGACGGAAAGGATGTTCCTTCGTCGATGCGCATGCCTGTTCCAGTTTCGAAATCCGCGCCAATCAGAAGCGGAAGCTTTGCGTGCTTTTGCAATTCGTTGGTTACAGCGGCGGTCGGATAAACTTGGCTGCGCTCGATGCCCAACGGGCCTCGTTGCGTGCCGAGGATAAATCCGCCAACGTGATTCTCTTCCACTTGGTGCAAAAGCTCTTTGTAGTCGGCGCTCTCGGAGGAAGTGAAAACGCCGAAATAATATGGCATCAACATCTGGCCAATTTTTTCGCGCAAGGTCATTTTCTTGAGCGTGGCTTCCACCCATGCGGAACTGGCGGCAGGCTGCTGAGGAGTTCTCGGGGAAGTTTTTTGTGCGCGAAGGGAAATTGTCATGAGAAGGAGCAAGAAAAGCGCGGAAAGGCCGAGTTTACGCATATCATTCGTTGGAGGCCTTCCATGTTGACGCCTGCATCCCGCGGCTGTATATAGCACACGCCTGTATGACGCACAACGAAACGTCCGGGCCCGTGTTTCGTATCCGTTCTCTGTGTGTGTTGATGTTTGTCGGATTCTGCTGCTTTACCTCAGTGTCGAACGGCCGAAGAACAGGGCGCCAAGCACAATCACACAATGGCTCCCGTGCACCTACGAAGACGGGCGTCGATATGTACGAATTGATGAATTCCGAACCGTTGTATGGCAAGCGCATTGGTCTGATCACCAATCAAACCGGCGTGGATTTTAAGGGTCTCCGAACTAGCGAACTGTTCGGGCAAATTCGAGATGTCAAGTTGGTTGCGCTGTTTAGCCCGGAGCACGGCATTAATGGCAACGCCGACGATATTGTTGCAAGCGCCGAGGGGACTGCTGGTGTGCCGGTTTATAGCCTCTACGGTGAGACGCGGCGCCCAACCGAAGCGATGCTGAAGGGAATAGACGTTCTCATCTTCGATATCCAGGACGTAGGCGTGCGCTTTTACACATACGTTACGACCATGGCTTACTGCATGGAGGCGGCAGCAAAACACCATATCAGTTTCATCGTGTTTGACCGACCCAATCCGCTGGGTGGTGAGGCCATTGAGGGGCCGATGCTGGATGCCGACAAGCTGTCCTTCGTCGGATATTTCCCTATGCCCGTGCGATATGCGATGACGCTTGGCGAGTTGGCGCAAATGTTTAATGCGGAGAACAAAATTGGAGCCGACCTGCACGTTTTTGAAATTCGAAACTGGTGGCGCAGCGAAATGTATTGGATGACCGGGTTGCCGTGGATTGCGCCGTCGCCGAATTTGCCGACGCTGGCTAACCTGGTTCCGTATCCTGGAATTGAGATTTTGCAGGCGGGCGGTGTGTCGGTTGGACGCGGGACCGATTCAGCATTTCTGGAATTTGGGGCGCCGTGGATTAAGCCGCCGGAGCTGCTTGCCGAATTGAAACGAAGGTCGATTGCTGAAGTTACTTTCGAAGCGAAGACTTTTACCCCGAAGACCGGGCCGTATGCTGGGGAGAAATGCGAGGGTGTTGGCCTGACTGTTACGGAGCGAGATGGGTTTCGTTCGATGTTAATGGGGATGGAGATTGCGGAGGCGCTGCATAAACTCTATCCCCACCAATTTCAGATTGCGAAGATGATTACGCTGTTGGGTTCGCGGTCCACGGTAGAACGCCTGGAGCGCGGTGACGATCCGAAAGCGATTGAGTCTGGGTGGGAAGACGACCTTGCGAAATTTCGAGCCATGCGCGCGAAATATCTGATTTACCACTAGTAATTGGCAACGGGCGGCCTTCGGTCAAAAGGGAATTTAGCTGCGAGCGGCGAGGTGCTTGTGAGGTTGCGATCTGAAATGCGGAACGCCAGATGAAAGTTAAAGCTTGGCTGGCTTGGAGCAGCGGAAAAGACAGCGCTTGGGCGCTGTATAGCGTCCGCCAGGGCGCCGATTTCGATGTAGTGGCGCTGCTCACTACTGTGAATCAGACATACTCGCGTGTGGCGATGCATGCGGTACGGGAAAGTTTGCTGGAAATGCAGGCGGACGCGGTGGGCCTGCCGTTAATCAAGGTGCCAATTCTTTCGCCATGCGCGAACGAGATTTACGAGCAGGCCATGGGTGAAGCGATGGCCCGCGCGAAAAACGAACACGTGCGGCACGTCGTTTTTGGCGATCTTTTTCTCGGAGATGTGCGCGCGTATCGTGAAAAGCAACTAGCTCGGTGTGACATGACGCCGGTTTTTCCGTTGTGGGGGCGTGATACCCGGCGGCTCGCCGAAGAAATGATCGCGCAGGGACTGTCGGCGTTTCTCACGTGCGTAGATCCTCGCAAGCTCGACCGCTCGTTCGCCGGCCGAAAATTCGATGCACAGCTTTTGAGCGCGTTCCCAGCCGGTGTGGACCCTTGCGGCGAAAATGGCGAGTTTCACAGTTTTGTGAATGGCGGGCCGATGTTCGATCGAACCATTCCGATTACGGCCGGAGACATCGTGGAACGTGAGGGATTCGTGTTTGCCGACTTTCTTCCGCAAGCTTCGGCGGCGGGCAAAGCCTAGAATCGAGTTTGCTTCGAGCAGGATTTCATCCACAATCTTCAAAGCGAACTATTTCGCAAAGGAAAAATTGCTGATGCGAATTTGTTCTTTGCTGCCTTCGGCCACGGAGATTCTCTACGCGCTGGGGCTGGGCGATTCCGTGGTTGGAGTGACGCATGAATGCGATTTTCCGCCGGAGGCCGCGGAGAAGCCTGCCTTGATTCGGCCGCGCGTGGATCCGCATGCGGCTGCAGGCGAAATCGATCGACAGGTAAGCGAGCTTGTTGCGCGCGGCGAAAGCATTTACGCAGTGGACGCGGAATTATTGCGCTCGCTGGAGCCGGATCTCATTGTTACTCAGGATCTTTGCCACGTTTGCGCAGCTTCGCCGGACGATCTGGCTATGGCTTTGACGCAGCTGCCAAACAATCCACGCGTTCTGACGCTGACGCCTCATTCTTTGCGCGATGTTTGGAACGATATTCGTAAAACTGGCGATGTAACGCAGCGGCGGCGGGAAGCGCAAGCGTTGGCCATTACTCTGGAACAGAAAGTCGCCGCGATAGAAGCCAAGGCCGCACACCTGAAGACCCGGCCGCGAGTTTTGTGTCTTGAATGGCTGGATCCTTTTTATGTCGGCGGACACTGGGTGCCGGAAATGGTGGCGAAGGCCGGCGGGGAAGATGTTTTAGGACGAGCGGGCGAGCCTTCGTTTCGAGTGAGCGGCGAGCAAATCGCGGCGAGTGAGGCGGAAATCGTTGTCGTCATGCCGTGTGGGTATAGCGTCAAACGAACGATGGTGGAATACAGCACTGCGAATTTCCCGCATGGATATATGAATCTGCCGGCCGTCCATGCGGGGCGAGTATTCGCGATGGATGCCAATAGCTATTTTTCGCGTCCGGGGCCACGGCTCGGAGACGGAGTTGCGCTTCTGGCGCATTTATTCCATCCCCATTTGTTTCCGACTGCACCGTCAGGAAGTTCGCTACAACAGCTGTAGGTTTACGAAGGAAGCTTTACTTCGCCGTGTTTTCAGGTTTACCACTCCACAGGCGATAGAAAAAGAGCCCGGACAGAATCATTGCAAGCCCAATCGAAGACCGAACCGGACGCTGAATCCAAATATTGATAGTCAAAGCTAGCGCTCCTGCTACGAACAATCCAGGGACAATTGGATAGCCCCAGGTGTGGTAGGGGCGTTTCATATCTGGCGCGATTTTCCTGAGCCGGAACATAGCCACTACCGAGAGAGCATAAAAAATCCACGCAGCGAAAACGAAAAGGGAAGTTAGCTCTTCAAAGGTTCCGGTAAGCGCCATTAACGCTGCCAACACTCCTTGAAAAATCAGGGCTCCGCCGGGGGTGCGAAAGCGCGGGTGCACCGTGCCAGTGACGCGGAAGAACAAGCCATCGCGAGCCATAGCATAAGGAACGCGCGCGCCGCTCATGATCGACGAGTTCAGCGTGCCAAGCGCGGCGACGATCATTGCGAGCGTGATCCAGAATGCCGCGCCATGTCCGGCGAAGCTTTCCACCACGTCGGAAGCAACGTGCGAGGAACTTGCGACCGCGCTGAACGGGAGCGCGTAAAGGCAGACGGCGTTGAACAAGAGATAGATGCCTGCCACCAAAATTGTGCCGCCGGCGAGAGCACGCGGAAAATTCCGCTCAGGATTTTGTATTTCGGAACCGACGCGATTGAGATCCTCCCATCCGTCATAAGCCCACAGCGCAGCAGCGATGGCGGCAAGAAAGGCAGTAACAATGCCTCCGCTCTTTTGCACCGGCCAGAACGGATGGAAATGCGACACGCTTCCGTGTCCCAGCAAGAAGCCGGCAGTGACGATGGCGAGGACTGCGCCAACTTTCAGTAGCGTGAGGGCGATCTGCACGTGTCCCCCGAGACGCACGCCGAGATAATTAATGAAAGTGAAGAGAAGTATTGCGCCAGCGGCCATGGGATGCGACCAAGTGAACACGAAATCGTAAGGCGCGCCTCCGAATGGCGATTTGAGATGCCAAGTGAATAGAGGGACCGCAAGAGTGGGAATCAGAAAACTTGAAAAACGAGCGAATCCAGCGGCGATGGATGCGGCAGAACTCGATTCGCCGACAGTGGAATGCATCCAGCCGAAAAGAAAACCCCAGATCGGGCCGAGACCTCTGCGTAAGTAGGCATACTGTCCGCCGGCTTCGGGCATAGCGGCTCCGAGTTCTGCGAATGATAGCGCACCAAACAGGGAAAGCAGCCCACCGGCAATCCATGCAGCATAGACCAGGCTGACGGAGCCTCCGGCTGCCGCCATCTCGCTGGGCTTCAGAAATATTCCCGTGCCGACCATCGTGCCCACAACGATGGCAGAGGCAGCCCAAGGACCCAGGCCGCGTATGAGTCCTAATCTTTCCGAGGGACGCGGCAGGGTGGCGATAAATTTCTCCGATATTTCAGGATAAAAATCTACGAAGTCAGTGGAGTGGCAATTTTTGCTCTCTTGCCGCTCGCCAACATACTGGCAAGAGAGCCGACCGCAAATGTGATGACCGTGCCGACCAGAACGTACCAAGTCCAAGCGAGCGGCGTTAGAAACTTAATTGCGATCATCGCCACAAGACCGGTTATAAATCCCCTCAGCGCGCCGGTCTCGTTAGCACGGCGATTCCACGTACCTAGCAAGAATACTCCCAGCGTTGCGCCGTAAGTGATGGACGCAATTGTCAGCCCAGCAACAAGCACGGGCCCCCAATGGACCAGGCCAAGCGCTCCCAGCACGATGCCCCAAACCAGAGTGAGCTTGCGCGAGCGAACGAGCGATTGCGTCCCGCTTTCGCCGCGCCGCGCTCCGAGGTCTATGATGCTCGATGACGCCAACGAGTTCAACGAGCCGCTGGCATTCGACATCGCGATGGCAAAGATAGAAGCAAGGACGATACCTGCAAGTCCCACGGGCATACTGTGAACGATGAATTGCGGATAAATCGTGTCCGGATCGCCACCCGGTATAGTAAGCGGGAAATTTTGCGCGTACACGAAGAGCATTACGCCCAGCACGAGAAACAGCGCGAATTGCACGAAGATAATTACGCCACTGGCAAGCAACGCGGTTTTGCTGTCTCGTTCATTCCGCGAGGCCAGAAGCCTTTGCACCATGGTCTGGTCGGTGCCGTGGCTGGCCATGGTTAGAAATGTTCCGCCGAGAAGGCCGGACCAGAAGGTATAGCTTTTCGTCAGGCTGAAGGCGAAATCGAAGACGGTCAATTTTCCACCTGCCGCAGCAGCCGCCCGAGTCACGGCAGGCCAACCTCCCGGGATTTTGTGGAGCAGGAGAAGAAACGCAGCGACGGAACCGGTGATGTAAAGCGCGAACTGCAGCACATCGGTCCATATCACGGCGCGCATGCCACCCTCAAGAGTGTAAAAGAGCGTAAGCGTGGCGATAATCACTATGGATAATGTTTCGCCGGTCCCGAATGCGACACTCACAACTTTTCCGATGGCGGAAATTCGGACGCCTTCTGCCAAAGCACGCGTGCCCAGAAAAATCACGGCTGCCGCGGACTTCATACGCGTGCCAAAGCGCTTTTCCAAAAGCTGATAAGCGGTGTAGAATTCCCCCTGAAAATATTGGGGAACGAGTACCAGACACAGAATTACACGGGCTACCAGATAACCAATCACAAGCTGGAGAAATCCCAGGTTTCCGGCATAGGCTATTCCAGGCGTGCTGATAATTGTTAGCGTTGAAGTCTCTGTTGCGACGATCGAGCAAGCAATAGCCCACCAAGGAGCGCTGCGGCCGCCCAGAAAATAATCGCGAAGATTTTGTTGGCCACGGCGAAAGTGGGCGCCGAAGAGCGTGACGCCAACGAGGTACAGAATTACTATGGCGAGATCGATTAAGCTAATTTGCATTGTGTCGTGCAAGTTGTGCGGCGCGATGCTAACTGCGGGCTTCGAACCGTGTCAAGCTAGGTGAAAAAAATGCCAGAACCGATTCCACCACCCGCCGCGGCCTATTATCTGGGACTTGATGGCGGAGGCACGAAGACAGATTGTTTTCTTGTCGATGCCGACAACAAAATAATGGCGCACGCGACCGCGGGACCTTCGAACCCGCTTCGCGCAGGCTACGCGAAGGCATGGTTTGCGCTAAGCGATGCTGCGGACCTGGTGCTCGAGCGCTGCCGCTTGAAATCAAGCGACATTCGCGGAATTTGCGCCGGCATTGGAGGCGCTGGTCGCGACTCGGTGGCCAAACGCATCGCGACATTTTTGCAGCATAGCTTCCCGCAAGCCGCTGTAGTAGTCACAACCGATCTTGAGATTACGTTACAAGCGGCGGTGGGTGATGGCGAGGGAGTAATCCTCGTGGTGGGCACCGGTTCGGCGGCTTATGGGCGCGATGCGGAGGGCCGCGTTGCGCGCGCGGGCGGACGCGGGCCGTGGTTCAGCGATGAGGGAAGTGGGTTCGACATCGGACGGCGCGCGATGGCTGCGGTGGTTCGAGCGGAAGAGCAACGCGGACCAGCGACGGCACTCTCGCAGAGAATTTTGGATTGGTTGGGATGCAAGGACTGGAGCCGCGTTCTCGACTGGGTGGTGAAAAATCCGGATGATGTGTTTCCACGAGTGTTTCCTCTGGTGGCGGACTTAGGGGATCGTGGCGACGCGGTTTCGTGCGAAATACTTTCGGGCGCGGCCGAGTCGGTGGCCGAATTAGTTGCCAGCGTGCTGCAGAAGCTTGAGCTGCAAGATTGTGATGTGCCGGTGGCGGTAACGGGCGGCACGGTCGGACGCAGCAAATTTTTTGACGCGGCAATAGAATCCTGTTTAGCAAGATTTGCGCCGCGCACTTCGTTGGTGTCACTTCATGTGAAGCCGGCAGAGGCTGCGGCTCGCATGGCAATTCCTCTGGGGCAACGCAAGGCACATGCGGGATGATGAAAACGCCGCCCGTCTTCAACGTGCACGGTGCGCCTCTGGCGATGAGTTAGAGTCACTGATTCACCAAGGCGCCGCGGAAGCTTTACTCGCGCTACTTGAAAATCCCAACATGCAAGAGCCGCAGGTGAGCCGTCTGCTCGAGCGGCTCGATCTTTCTGCTGAATTGTTGGTGAGTGTAGCGAAGGAAGGGAAGTGGAGTTCGAGCGAAAGCGTACGCATTCGGCTTGCACGGCATCCGCACACGCCGCGCCGCGTAGCGCTCTCCATGCTTCGACAGCTTTTGTTGTTCGACTTGGTGCGAGTTAGCCTGCTGCCTTCTGCTCCGCTGGATATTCGGCGCGCGGCCGAAGAATTGATCATCACACGCGTTCCGCATCTACCCATCGGCGAGAAACTGACGCTTGCTAGGCGCGGCCCTGCGCGAGTCGCGGGAGCTGTGTTGGCGGAAGGTCATCCGCAGGCGGTCAAACTGGCGCTGGCCAATTCTTTTTTAACCGAGAGCCAGGTGCTGAAGATTCTCGCCAAGGCCGAAGTTCCCGCGCGCGTCATTATGGGCATCGCGCAACATCCGAAGTGGTCGGTCCAGTACAATGTTCGTGTGGCGCTGGTCCGGCATCCCCACACGCCAGTTCCCGCGCTGCTTGAATTTTTGCCAGATTTGACTCTTCGCGATTTGCAGGATGTTGCGGGGCTAGAGCAACTGCCCGCACACTCGAGAAAATACGTGCAGCAAGAATTGGTGCGGCGCGCTAGAGATGTGAAATAAGTTTGAGTTCACTTCGCACGGAAATATACGAGCGAGGAAAATGGCAGAGCCTAAAGATCGAACGCGTCTGGTGATACTTATTGCGGGGATTGCTTTTGTCATCTTGCTAATTTATTTGTCGCGGCAGCAAAATCAGAATCAGTACGAAGTATGTGTCACTTTTAAAGGTGCGTCGCATTGTTCTACTGCTGCGGCTGCGAACCCCACGGAAGCCATTCGTAGCGCGCAGGGAATCGATTGCGCGATGCTGACCAACGGCCGCGATGAAAATATGGTTTGCCTTGACACTCCGCCGACGAGTACCCGCCAGATAAAATAAAAAGCTACCGTTGCATTTTTTCGGTGTCTAACACTTGGGGTTGGTGTGTACTGAATTGACATGCAGCTTTGTGCTGCTTAGCATCGGAAGGGAGCAAAATCAGCCATTGATGACTCGTTGTCTGAATTGTGGAGCCGAGCGCGACGTGGACCAATGCGAAGCGTGCGGGCTGACTTCGACGGCCGCGGAAATGTCCTTGCGGCAAAAGTTATTGAACCGCACGGCAATTTTTCTTGTTGGCGCAATTGCGTTCGTAGCGGCCAGTGAACGTTATCCGGCGTTGGAACTGGACGGAATCCTCATTTTCATCGGCATTCTATTTTTTCTCACCCTCGGATTGGCCATGTGGGTGGAGCGACGCGCGTTGCGGCATGGTGAAGTGGAAGCGATGAAACGCATTTATTATGGATTGATTCCGCTACCCTGGCTGCTCGCGATTTTGTTGCTGGCCAATGGATCCCTTGATCGTTATCCGACGCACATCGAACAGGCACGCGTGATCGGAAAGTTTTCCATGTCGGGACCGATGGCGAATCGCCGTCTCATCGTTACCTCCTGGCGCGAAGGGCGGCGGTTCGAGCGCATTCCTGTGGACCGCGGAGATTTCGATCGAGTGAGCCCTGGCGATGTTGTGGACGTGCAAGTGCGCGAAGGATTGGCCGGCATCCCCTGGGTTGCGGGCGTGTCGCTGAAATAGTCGTCGACTAGCCGCTGGATTACTGCAAAGTAATCGCCTGTAAGGAATCTCCTCGACAGCGCCGGGTTTCGTTGGGACACTCGCCTCGTGAACGTCCCTGAATCGGTAGCCGGCCGTTTTCCTTTCCTTGAAGTGCTCGAAGAAGTTTGGGAGCCAATTCCGCGAGCGGCTTTGGTGGCGTGGGTGGCGTTTTATTTATTGTTTTTGTATCAGGCCGCCCGGGGACAAGGGCTTTTGCTACTGATCGATGGCGTGTTTATTCCCATTCACGAGGGTGGGCATCTACTTTTCCGGATGTTTGGTGAATTTATCATGGTGGCAGGCGGGACCGCGTTGCAGTTGTTGGCTCCATTCTGGCTGGCACTGTATTTCTTTTTTCGGCGTCAGCCGCAAGGCGTGGCGTTTTGTTTGTTTTTTATGTTCGAACAATTCCTTCCGATTGCCACATACATGGCGGATGCGCGTGCGCAGGAGCTGCCCCTGCTTACGGTGGGAGATGCGGAGTACGTGATTCACGATTGGGCGTATCTTTTCGGCAAGCTTGGCTTACTGCAACACGATACGCAGATCGCGAGTGCAGTGAGAGCCATGGGATGGCTCGGTATGATCGGCGTCCTGATTTGGCTGGTGTGGCGCGCGGTGAATGATGTCCCGCAAACGAAACCTCGTGCAGCAGCGCTGTAAGCTCCGAGTGCGCTAGGCGATTTCCCGTTAATAAAATGCGCGCAGATCCGGCGGATGCGGGAGTTCCACTTCGAGCAAGCGGCCGTAATCTCCCAAAGTCAGCTTGATTAATTCCGCTGGGCCGACGTCGCGCAGGCTCCAGTCGGAGGTGGCGAGTAGGTGTCCGGGCACCGCAAAATTATCGCTTTCGATGTCAGGACCTTTTTTCTGAACGTCCGCGAGGGGCACGCTGTAGGCGAGCTTGGCTTTGATGTCGAGTACGATGTAGCGGCGGCCCAGCAGCACGAGCACGAAGTGCGAGTCCTTCTTTTTGTCCGGCTGGTAAACATTAAAGGCCAACGGAGTTTTGTCGTCGAGCTTCACTTGAGCCAGATTGACTGCCTTCCAATGGAACCGTTCGCCTGGCGCAGAGGCAGAATCAGCGCCGGCCAGTAGTGCGAACAGGAGCGCTATCCTGATTGCGATGCTCGAATACGACTGGAAAAACGTCATGTCGGCAATTTTGAAAGCTAATAGATGCTGGATTCGCGCTTGCGGCCGGTGTAGTCCACGTAAACAATTTTAGTGTCGGTGTAAAAATCGATCGCGGCGTGGCCTACTTCGCGCGGACCGACGCTGGAATCTTTTGCGCCACCGAACGGAACATGCGCTTCGCCGCCAACCGTGGGTGAGTTCACATGGGTCATCCCAGTTTCGATTTTGTCCACAAACTCAAAAATCTTGTTTGAATCGGTGGAGTAGATCGCGCTAGACAGGCCGTACCGCACGGAATTCGCGGCCTCCAAAGCCTCGTCGAAATTCTTCACGCGAATTACGCTTAGCACCGGCCCGAAGATTTCTTCCTGCGCGATGGAGCTGTCCGAACGCACGTAATCGAAAACCGTGGGCGAAACGAACCAGCCCTGGTCATATTTCGGGCCGGTAAGGCGCTCGCCACCGCAAAGCAGCTTTCCTTCTTTTTTGCCCATCTCGATGTACTTGAGGACCGTGTTCATTTGACTTTCGTCCACTGAGGGGCCCATATCCACGCCGGATTCCAAACCGTCGCCAACGACATATTGTTTTGCGCGCTCGACGAGCGATGACACAAACCGGTCTGCGACTTTTTCTTCGATCACCACGCGGCTGGTGGCGGTGCAGCGCTGACCGGTGGATGCAAATGCACCGGCTAGCGTGGATTCCATTGCGAGTTGCAAATCAGCGTCAGCAAGAACAACCACAGGATTCTTGCCGCCCATCTCGCACTGAATTTTTTTCAGGCGTTGCGCGCCGGAAGCGTAAAGCGCGCAGCCCACTTCGTTCGAGCCGGTGAAGGAAAGGCCATGGACCAGCGGGTTTTGCACCAACTCGTCACCGGTTTCGCGACCTGAGCCCATCACGAGGTTCAGGACACCGGCAGGAAGCCCAGCTTCCGCGAAAATTTCTGTGATTCTCATCGCTGTAAGCGGCGTGAGCGTCGCAGGCTTGAAAACAACAGTGTTGCCGCAGACAAGCGCAGGAGCAATTTTCCACACGGGAATCGCCACGGGAAAATTCCATGGCGTAATTGCGCCGACTACTCCCAGTGGCTGGCGGATCGTATAAGAAAAATTCTTGGGAAGCTCGCTGGTGAGCGTCTCACCGTTCAAGCGCCGCGCTTCTCCGGCCATGAACTCCGTAATGTTGATGGCGCGCTGTACTTCTCCTAGAGAATCCTTGAGTGCTTTGCCTTCTTCGCGAGTTAGCAGCCGCGCCAGCTCTTCTTTTTGTTCCTGCATCAGGCGCGTGGCATTGAAAAGAATTTTACCGCGGTTTGGGGCAGGCATTTCGCGCCAGGCAGGGAAGGCAGCTGTGGCAGCGGCGATAGCTTCCTTCATTTCTTCGCGCGTCGAGAGGGGAATGCGAGCGACAACTTCGTCTGTGTTCGCCGGATTGCGCCGTTCGACGATTTTCGCGGAACGCGATTCCACCCACTTGCCATTGATGTAGTTCCTGCAAAGCGTTGCTGCACTAGTTGCCGTCGCCATTAAACTCTCCGCTCAATATTGGCTATCGATAAAATCGCAATGCCAAGAGCACAAAAAATGCAATCACGGTTACCAAAATAACGTTGCCAATGTTAAGGAGATCGCTAGAGTATTTCTCGTTTTCCTTCGCGCGCGCTTCCTCTCTCATGACCTGTTCGACCATGTCGAGAAATTTGAGCTCACCAATTTCAAGCTTAGCTATCAGCTTTTGCCACCAAGACATGTTCCCGCCTTTTAAGCGCGGACCTCGCTGAAGGATTTGTCGAGGAGGCGGATGCCTTCGTCAACGTCGGCCTTGGAAATATTCATGGGCGGCGCCATGCGGATGGTGTTGCTGTAGAGGCCGCCTTTGCCAACAAGCAAGCCGTTGGCGCGGGTGCGCTCCATAATTTGATTTGCTTCCTGCGCGGCTGGCTCTTTGGTCTGACGATCTTTTACGAGTTCGAGGGCTTGCATCATGCCCATGCCCCTAACGTCACCAATCAGCGGATATTTCTGCTGCAACTCTTCGAGCTTCTTTCTGAAGTAGCCGCCGACTACATTTGTGTTTTCCAGAAGGTTTTCTTCCTCGATTACTTCGATCACGGCGCGCGCGGCGACCGACGTGACCGGGTTCCCGCCGAACGTAGCGATGTTCAGTCCCTGGAATTTTCCGGCTAGCTCGGAAGTTGTGATGGTGACTCCCGCGGGGACGCCGTTGGCCATACTTTTTGCGGACGTGATGATGTCCGGCGTGACTTCCCATTGCTCGATGCCCCACCATTTTTTGCCAGTGCGGCCCCAACCAGTCTGCACTTCGTCGGAAATAAAAAGGCCACCATAATTTTTTACGATGCGATGGACAATTTTAAAATATTCCGGTGGAGGAGTAATGAATCCGCCCACACCTTGGATGGGCTCGGCAATAAACGCAGCGATCGAGCCACTGGTAGTAGTTTGAATTACGCCTTCCACGTCGTTGGCGCATGCGACGCCGCACTCAGGATATTTCAAGTGCAGCGGGCAGCGGTAGCAATAGGGATTCACGGCGTGCGAGACGCCTACGCTGATCACTCCCGCTTTACGCCAAGCCGCCTGCGCGGTGACGGATTTCGCCAGCGCTGAGCCACCCGAGTAGGCGTGGCGCAACGCCACAATGTCGTAGCTCGGGCTGGCGCTGCGTGCGAGAAGAATGGCCGCTTCGTTTGCTTCGGTGCCCGAGCCGGTGAAAAAACTTTTCTGCAGTTTGCCGGGAGTAATCTCCGCCAGTTTTTCCGCGAGCGCGACGATCGCTTCGTTTGGAAACAGCGTAGAGGTGTGTTGGAGCTTGTTCACCTGCGCATTAATTTTCGAGGTGACTTTAGGATTGCAGTGGCCAACGCCGATGGTGACGATGCCGCCAAAGAAGTCGAGATACTTGTTGCCCTCCACGTCCCACAGATATTGCATTGAGCCGTGATCGGCGACGAGTGGATGCTCGTAATAATTGGCCACCGACGGCCATATAAATTCCTTGTGCTTGCGGATGGCCTCTTCGCTGCGCGTAGTGGTGAGTTTTGGCGTGGTAGTCATGGCAATCCTTTCTGCTTCGCCCGAACCAATTTTTGATTGGCAAGCAGTTTACCCCGCGACACGCACCGCGGCAAGGGAACGACGTGCCAATTGTCGGGCCGAAATATGCGCTCCTTTTTGACGATACTAACCGTATAATCCCGCCACACGATGGATCGCATATTGAACAGCTTGTATCGCGGGTTTACGCGCATATTCCCCGGCTGTATGACGCTGAGCCAGGCAATTGCGTTCAATATGTTCCTAGCGTTTTTCCCAATGCTGCTTTTGGTGCTGGGAATTTTGAGCAGCAAAGATTCCTTTCACGGCGCGGTGAGGGAGCTGCCCGATCGTCTGCGCGTCATTCTGCCCCCGGGAAGCGAAGACGTAGTGGTGCAATATTTTACGCGCAAAGGACAGCATCCCTGGAAATGGTTTTTGCTGGGGTTGGGCGGAACTTTGCTAGCCGGGTCACAGGTGATGGCGGGGCTGATCGAAGGATTCCGCGTGATTGAAGCGGATGAATTCCGGCAAAGTTATTGGCGAATTCAAGCGCGAGCACTGCTTCTATTACTTTTGACCATAGTTCCAGCGCTCCTTGTGATCATTTTGACGGTGTTCGGCAAGCAAGCCCGGGCCTGGCTGATTCATCAGTTTGGATTAGCAGTGCTGATTCGCGCGCTTGCATTTATTTTTCAGGTCGGCGTGGTATTCGGGCTCTCGATGATCGTGCTGGTGCTGCTCTATAGGATTGGGCGCCCCGGGCATAGAGGCTTTCGCAATGTCATACCGGGAGCCGCGATTGCGACGGTGTTGTGGTGGGTGGTTGATATTGTGTTTGGACTGTACGTGCGCAAGATGCCTTACAACGTGGTGTACGGCGGGCTTGCTGCGGCGATTGGTTTGCTTTTGTGGATGTACATGACGGCAATTGTTGTGCTGTGGGGCGCGGGATATAATGCAGAGTGGCGTGAGTCAGCGAGCGCCGAGCACTTTCCGGGAGGATCATTTCTAACCAGACTCAGTCCGTGAGGGTGATGCGATGACCGAAATTCGCGTTGAATGCTATGGCGGGCACAGGGCCGACGAGCGGCCGGCGCGTTTCGTGCTGGGCGGGCAACCGTTCGAGGTGAGCGAATTGGACGGGCGCTGGTATTCGCCGGAAGCCAGCTATTTCCGGGTTCGTGCGGAAGACGGAAATTTTTACGTCTTGCGTCACGATGAAGTCCAGGGCCTTTGGACGTTGGATGGGTTTCGCGCGGCACGTGCTCGCCGCTGAACTGGATTCAAAGCCTACGTTTCTGCCGTCATGCCTTCAAATGCTGCCTTCTGACGCCTCGAAAGGCCTGTTTACCTCCCTATTCCTCGCGATGTTGACTATTAAGTTGGCGCAAAATACGGGTCGCAACTTTTGGTCCCCAGGGGGGTTAAAATTAGTGGAACAAAGTAGCCCCTTCGTTGCGCGCGATCTGAAGTCTCGAAACGTCCGGACCGGTACATGAAAAGAAAGACAATTCAAATGCGAAAGCGGCTGGATACAGGCGGCGCGGGATTCTTAGC
>Ga0070765_100000655_pt1 | contig 20663 bp, 20 predicted proteins | sample HubBroMetageWFT5_FD_71516 | JGI IMG/M metagenome (GOLD analysis project Ga0070765, IMG submission 71516) | Warmed and freeze-thawed soil microbial communities from the Hubbard Brook experimental Forest, New Hampshire - Hubbard Brook CCASE Soil... | ecosystem: Environmental > Terrestrial > Soil... | reverse complement strand
AGTTATCCTGGCAAAACCGGGATCGGGGGTTCGAATCCCCCCCTCTCCGCCATGATTGAAAACCATCTCAATTTGCAAACGAAACGAGTTTTCCGGCTCGCCTTCCCAATGGCCGAACGGTATTCGTCCAATAATTTGCAGTTTGCTCTTTCCGGGACCGCCGTAGCATCATCTTGCGGTTACAAGCATCTAGCCTACTAAGCCAAGGAAAATCCTGTGAATCGATCGCGCATAACCAAGACTCTGCTGTTCGTTTTGTTGTTGGTCACAGTAGCAATATGGTGCAGCCACGCCATTGAATCGTCCGGGCGCGACCACTTGCGATCCAAAATCTCCGCGCAATCGGCGGCAATTCCTCAACAGCTTAGCGACGCGGGCCAAGCCTCTCTGCGCGTGATCATTCAGGCTGGAAATCTTTCCGAGCTGCGATGGCCGGACTTCAGTGATTACTCCAAGATTCTGCAGGAATTTTACGGTTCGTACGGCAATTCCCTGGCATGGGTCAGCGGAATGCAGCCCACCACGCAAGCCCGCCAGGCGATTGCAATCCTCTCGAATGCCGATCAAAAAGGCTTGTCCGCTGAAGATTACGACGGCCCGCGTTGGAGCGCCCGCTTGGCAAAGTTTCAACCCGGCGCGTTACAACCATCGGAAGCAGACGCAGTTCGATTCGACGCCGCCCTTAGTGTCTGCTTGATGAGATATATTTCCGATCTGCACGTTGGCAAAATAAATCCCAAACATTTCAACTTCGCCTTTGACATTCAAGCCAGAAAATATGACTTGGCTGAGTTTGTGAAAAAAGATGTTGCCGGCGCTCCGGATGTTTCAGCCGTTCTGGCTCAGGTTGAACCTCCCTATCCGGGCTATCTCCGCACGATTCAAGCTTTGCAAAAATATTCGGTACTCGCCAAGGAATATGACGGCCAACCGCTTCCGGCATCGGCGAAAACAATCGCGCCCGGAGACACCTATCCTGGCGTCCCACAACTAGTCAAAGAGCTTCAAGTCGTTGGCGATCTTCCTGCCGACGCGGCTCTTCCGGCCGACGCAACGATTTACCAAGGCCCCATCGTGGAAGCGGTCAAAAAATTTCAGCGCCGCCACGGCCGCGACCCTGACGGCCGGCTCGGCGCGCAAACTCTAGCCGATTTGAACGTGCCCCTTAGCAGTCGCGTCCGCCAGATGCAGCTCACCCTGGAACGTTGGCGCTGGATGCCCGCTAGTTACGAAAAAGCTCCGATCGTGGCGAACATCCCCGAATTTCGTTTGCGTGCCTACGATGACAACTTCAAGATCGCGTTGACCATGAACGTCGTGGTCGGCAAAGCCTTCGCCCACGCTACACCCGTGTTTGAGGACGAATTGGCATACGTCGTTTTCCGGCCCTACTGGAGTGTTCCCTTTTCCATTGCGAGAGCTGAATTCTTTCCGCAAATCACTCGTGACCCCGATTACTTGTCGAAAAAAGGATTCGAAGTCGTCGACAGCCGCCAGAATGTCGTCACGTCTGGCACCGTAACACCTGAACTTTTCACGCAGCTACGAGCTGGCAAACTCTTCATTCGGCAACTTCCGGGCTCCAAGAATTCACTAGGCCTGGTGAAGTTTATTTTTCCTAACGATTACAACGTGTACATGCACGATACCCCGGCGCAAGAATTCTTTTCAAAGTCGCGCCGGGATTTCAGCCACGGTTGCATCAGGCTCCAAAAGCCCGCGGACCTGGCCGCTTGGGTCCTTCGCGATAATCCGGGTTGGAACGCGGATCGCGTTAAAGCGGCCATGAATGGCGGCACTACGCAGCAGGTAAATCTCGCGCATCCGATTCCCGTTTTAATCGTTTATGGCACCGTGATTGTTACTGAGGATGGACTCGTTCATTTTTACGACGATATCTACGGATACGATTCCCAGCTCGAGAAAGCCCTTGCCAAGGGCTATCCGTATCCCGGTTAATCGCCGCTGATCAGGTTGGCAGGGCAGTCAAAGCACCACTGTCGGGGTCTTCCAACGTCCACGTGTATGAAATCAGAATGGGGATAGTAACCGACTCCGCCGCGACGCAGGCCCAGAGCAGCTCTACGTAAAGTCAGTGTGTCGATCCCCGGCATGCGCAAATCAATTGCTTCGGCTTGGATGTGCAGGCTGTTCTTGGCCACTCCGGTAGTATGAGCGCGAAGTGATTCATTCGTTGAAGGCGTGCGGTACCCGCAGACAATATCAAGTTCACCGCCAGGATGCCCAACATACGCCGTGAGGTCGGAGAGAATATCAAAAAGGCGCGGATCAAAATGGCGAACGTCTCCGGTTCGGTGATCGCGCAGAAAATAATCGAGTTTGGCCAGCGCATCGGGAACGTAATCGTCTCCGCGACGGAAAACTATATCAAGCCGCTCGCCAGTATGCGTGTTGAAGAGCACCAAGCGGCCGTCATGAGCTCGATCAGAAGACGCTTGCTCATAGGCCGCCGCATGCGATTGCCCGTGAGCACCGCTTGACGCGAGCAAGCACAAAATCGCTGTTGCAACAATTGAATAGCGTGACATTTTTCGAGGCGCCCTCATGTATATTCTCCACTCGATTTTATCATAGCTAGGGAAGCCGCCATCAAATCCAACGCGTGCACGGTTGCGAAAATCAGCAGCTTGATTCTCGGCAATTGCAGACTGCACGTGCCGGCTGCAGCAGGCGCTAACGAATGCGCTTTAGCGGCCAGATCAGCACCTTCAGTTCTCCAGAGAACGCCAGCAATGGCTTAATGTCAGGTAACAGGGCTCCCGCCGCTTCGGCGATGGTGTTCACTCCAATTTCGGCCTCAGCGGGTTGCAAGGGCCACGGCAGATGATGAATATCGCCACGAAACACTTGTCCCTTATGAACGGTGTAAAGGCAATATCGTTCCGTCAACCAATGCTCTAGCGTTCCGCGGGTTGCGAGCTTAACCGGTGCCACCGGACGATAGCGCGCCTCGAACCTCACTGATCCGCGTAGCGATGAGTAATCAATTTCTTCTCCCCATTTGTCTGCTCGCATTTGAGCAAAATGATAAGGCAGGTGATAGAAAGTCCGCGCGCCCCACACCGCCAAGCGGCTGCTGGCATCCAGGCTAAAGAAAAAAACGCCCGGCTCACCTCCTATGTTGACGTACGTCCTACAGTTGAGCTCGCGAAACCGCGAAGTGAAAGGCAATGCGCGAACGCGCGCTCGGTTAGTCATGTGGAACGGCGTAACGCTAACCCAACAATATCCGTCGAAGGTGTCGAGAGGAAGCTCGGGTGGAACCAAGTGCCGCAACGATTCGGTCGGCAGTGGCCAATGCGCGAACAGCAGGTCGTACCAGCACTGCTGCATCAGCCAGGGTTCGTTGGGCAGAGGCCACGGGCGATGTTCTATTACTTGGAGTAGTTCCATGCCCGTTTTCAACATGCCTGGCATCTTTGACTCACGGAAATGTTACACGTTCTTCTCCCAACTTATACATGAATGCCCTAATTGTTCTTCGGCCGTCGATCTTCTCTAATACTGGCGCTCGACAACTTTGCAACGGCTTATGGAGCGGCTCTCATGGAGGACGCGATGTTTAAACCCTGTGACATCCTGGTGACTTCTTCCCGCGTGGAGGACCGCCGGGCCCTCATGAGGATCCTGGACGGCCTTCCAATCAATGTCTTTGCCTCTTCCACTGTAAAGCAGGCGGAAGAAGTGATGTCGCAGAAGAAGTTAGCTCTCGTTTTTTGTGACGAGCATCTTCCGGACGGCTCCTATCGCGAGCTACTATCCCGGTCGCGCACGGCCCAGAAGCATCCACGCCTGGTAGTAACCACCCACACTGGCGAGTGGAACGAATACCTGGAAGCCACCCGTCGCGGCGCCTTTGACGTGATTCGATACCCCCTGCAGCCTGCCGATGTGGAGCTGATAGTTATCCGTGCGATGCGCGACCAGCGCGAATCTTCCGCCGCTTGAACGGTAGGGATTGGGGCCTCATGGCCCTGCCGCAGCATCCCCATTTGCGATACTTCGCGCAAATCCTCTATAATCTCGTTGTAAGCGTTCAAAACCGTTCTTGAGGGCCTGTTTACGCTATAGCGCTCTCTCATAACTCCCAAAATGATTGATCTAGCGGAAAAAATCAAAAAGAAACTAAAGGCTGAAATCGCAGCCCTGGAGCACGAGCTCCATGACGAATTGCCCAAAGAGATTAAAGTAGCTCGCGCCCACGGCGATCTTTCAGAAAACGCGGAGTACAAGTATGCCAAGGAGCGCCAATCCTACGTCTCCGCTCGTCTTGGGCAGTTACATCAACGTATGGCCGACATTTCGATGATGAATCTTTCGAACTTGCCCAAAGATCGCGCGGCCTATGGCTCTCGAATCGTGGTTCTTGACATTGCGAAGTCCGAAGAAATCGAGTACAAACTCGTAACAGTGGAAGAGGCTGATGTTACCAAGGGCTTGATCTCGACTAGCTCGCCCATCGGCAAAGCGTTGCTAGGCAAAAAGCCGGGGGATGAAGTGACCGTACTTACCCCGGCGGGCAAGAGAGAATATGAAGTTGTTAGCTTGTCCACGATTTACGATGAGGAATAGCATGGTGGCATCGAATCCATGTTAACTCGCACCATCGGCCGTTTTTTTACCTGGCCCGTTGACCGCCTAGCTGCAATCATCGCTCCAACGGGAATCCCTCCAAATGTCATTACCTGGATGGCTTTAGTTCTGAACTTATGGGCTGGCATACTTTTTGCTGCAGGCCGTTTCGCGGCTGCCGGCGGAATGATGCTCCTTGCAGGTCTTTGCGATTTACTCGATGGTCCTGTTGCGCGCCGCCAAAATCGCGTTTCGTTATTTGGCGGCTTCCTTGATTCGATTCTCGATCGCTACGCGGATCTCATCCTCTTCCTCGGCCTCTTGGTGTACTACGCCAGTGTAAATCGTTTCATGTACGCCGTACTGGCGGGCGCAGCAATGTCCGGGGCGGTAATGGTCAGCTACGCGAAAGCGCGAGCCGAGTCCTTAGTGCCCAAAGCAGAAGTTGGATTCTGGGATCGGCCCGAACGTCTCGCCCTCATGATTCTTGGTGCACTCGTGAATCGTATGCCCGTCGCATTGTGGATTCTCGCTATTGGACCGAACCTCACCGTGATTCATCGAATTGTGCATACCTGGCAGCAAACTAAAGACGGCCCACTTCCGCTCGCCGGGAACGAATCATCTGCGAATGCGGCTTCCTCGCCCAAACCTCAGATCAGTATTCCTGCATCGGTTCAGTCTGGAAATTCGACGCCCCTGCTAACCCGCGCCGCTAAGCGCGGCAACTAGCTTCACTTTGAATTACTGCTTTTCTCTCGTGACGTCTCCCCCATCAGCGATTCCTTGACGCCTGCACGCGTTTCTTGCGTTAGCTCATTACGCAACATCTTCCGCGAATGCGCGCGAACCTGCCTCCATGCTGTATTATTTCTTCTCGGTCATTTGAGCTTGAAACCTTCTCTCATCATCCACGGCGGCGCATGGGATATTCCGGACGAAGCAGTCCCGGACTGCCGCGCGGGAATTCGTCGCGCCCTCGAAGCGGGATGGAAAGTTTTAGCTGGGTCCGGTTGCGCGATCGATGCGGTGGAGGCTGCCATTATCGTCCTCGAAGACGATCCCACATTCGACGCCGGTTTCGGCTCGCACTTGAATCGCGATGGCCACGTTCAACTCGACGCGATTGTGATGGAAGGCAAGACCCTGAAAGCCGGCGCTGTCGCCGCCGTAGAACACGTAAAAAATCCGATTCGCCTGGCTCGCCTCGTTCTCGAAAAGAGTGAACACATGATGCTGGTGGCTGCCGGCGCGGAAAAATTTGCCGTGGAGAACGGCATGACGCTCTCCCCTCCTGAAGAACTCATTCACCCTCGCGAGCGCGTCGCTTGGCAACGCTGTCTGGAAGATTCGCATGCGGCCGAACATCACCGCGGCCATGAACAAGGCACCGTGGGCGCCGTCGCCATCGACCGCGATGGGAATCTCTTGGCCGGTACTTCCACCGGTGGCACCTGCTGCAAATATCCGGGCCGCGTGGGCGATTCACCGCTCATCGGTTGCGGCTGCTACGCGGACGCCGAAGCCGGAGGCGTCTCCTGCACCGGCCACGGCGAAGGCATCATGAAAATTGTGATGGCGAAGATGGCCATCGACCTTCTTCATGACCAGCGCGTTCTTGCGCCACACAGAGAAAAAGCTGCTCCAACGTCCATAGCGCAAGCTGTTGCCGATGCCTGCGTCCGCAAACTAGCGCATCGCGCGCATACCACTGGCGGCTTGATTCTTCTCGATAGCAATGGTCATCCTGCCGCGGCGTTCAATACTCCTCGCATGGCCTACGGCTACCTCGAACCGGATGGTGGTTTCCGCATCGCCCCTTAGTGCCCTGGCGTTCCGTTCCACTCGACAGTTCAAACGACGGACCTTGCAGGGCGCAGCCTGCCTGCCGGCAGGCGGGCCACGCACCTTGTTAACGTTTCTAGCGAAATCCTGCATGGTACAACTCGCTGAAACCTTCTGGGGGCATAAGTCATCCAAAAACCGTTACAATTACCCCAGATCCTGCTTAAGAATCCGAAGGAGAAAATTATGCCCATCCGAGACGCCATCCTCTCCGAGTTCGACCACGAAATGATCAGCACCCGTCAGACGCTCGAGCGCGTGCCCGAAGGCAAAGGCGATTGGGCGCCCCACGAAAAATCCATGAAGATGGGACGTCTGGCCGGGCATCTTGCTGAACTTTCCGGCTGGGCCACCCCTATCGTCGCCCAGGACTCGCTCGACTTCCGGCCCGCTGGCGCGCCGCCCATGAGCCCGACGGTGATGACTTCCCGGAAGCAACTGCTCGAATTGTTCGACAAAAATACAGCCGAGGCGCGGGCCGCCATTTCCGGCGCCAGCGATGAAACTTTGCTTCGGCCGTGGACGCTGCTCTCCGGAGGCCAAACAATTTTCACCATGCCGCGCGTCGCAGTCTTGCGGAGTTTTGTAATGAATCACATCGTCCACCACCGCGCCCAGCTGGGCGTCTATCTGCGGCTGAACAATGTTCCCGTGCCGTCGGTGTATGGGCCTTCCGCCGACGAAGGCAAGTTTGGAGGTTAGGCAAATTGTTTTCGGGGTTCGTGCCTTAGATTGGACTCCTAGTCGAGTGTGTCGCGGGGCGGGGACATAGGAAGATGATTTGCGACATTTTGGGCATAGCCACGAGCTCAGCGCGAAGAGTGCGGGGCGCGGCTTGCGTCGCGTCACGCGCTAAGGTCGCGGCACGATCGGGGCTCAACGGCAGCGCGTAGATGTCACCGCGCAACGAGTAGGAATATTCGCGATAGACCGGAGCGGACTCGCGCGCGAGGTTCATTAGGAGGTCCCATACCGTGCGAGGGCGGAGAAGCCTACGTTTGTTGGCTTCGTCGCGGCGGATGCGAAGTGAGTGGCGCGCCGGTGACCCCGGCAGGGGCCAGGTTCCGGCTGGAAACGCCGATTCGAAGGACGATCTTGCCACCCCGGCTAAGCTGGACTTAGCTTGCGAGCTTGCCACTGCGGGAAAGCTCGTTGTCACTTGTGAGCCCGCCACAACGGGCGAGCCCACAACCGAGGGCGGGATCCCCACGCTGGGCGGACCTGCCTCGGCGGGCAAACTGCGCGATTCCAGAATCACTTCTGTGCAGTCCTCGGCGCGAAACGCGCGCTGCGGATCTGCGTCCGGATACTTTTTTAGAATTTCACTCAGTGCGGCGGTATCCACGTCGAAGCCAGGCCACCAGTAACGGAACAAGTGGAAGACGATCGTTCCGGCACCCAAAATTTTCCGCACGCGATCGGGGTCTTTGCCGGCCACCTGCACGATCATGTCCACCAGTTCCGCACTGCGAAATTCCTGGCGGACCAGGGGACGCATGCTGATGTATTCGGCCTCCTCTTCCGTGTACTTAACGGGAATAGTTTCTGGCAGAGGCACGGGGCACAGTGGTATCAGGGTTTACCGGCAGCTTTTTCGGTCAGACGCTGGCGGACGCGGTCGCTGAGGACTTTGCCGTCGATGGCTTTTCCTTCCAGGCGAGCGCGGGCGGCTTTCACTACGGCGCCCATTTGTTTCAGCGAATCGGCGCCAGCTTCGCCGATGGCGGCTTCGATAGCGCGATGAATTTCTTCGTCGGAGGGCGCGGCGGGCAAATAGTCTTCGATAATTTTTATTTCTTTGGCCTCTTTTTCGGCGAGGTCGTTGCGACCGCCCTTGGTGAACTGTTCGACGGACTCGCGGCGCTGCTTGACGAGCGTCTGAAGGACCTGGAGAGATTCCAGATCGTCGAGCGGGCGAACCTTTTCAATTTCTTTATTCTTGAGCGCGCTCTTCATCATGCGTAGCACGCTGAGCCGCAGCTCGTCTTTCTGCTTCATGGCGGCGGTTAAATCACTCTGGATACGTTCGATGTAGCCCATTCGTGGCTGTCTCCCCGGGCAAGAGTAACATACGTCTTAGCTAAAGATGGCGGATGCAAACACCGCGTTTCGTTGCATGTGGGTGCGGGACTTTTGTCCTGTTGAGTGGTCTTCGTTCGCGACTTGTCGTGGCAAAATTATTGATGAAAAGTGCGAGAAAACCGAAATCTCTAATGTGCATTCCGGCCCCCGGTTAGACCGGGTTTAATCGTTTGGTTTCTATAACATCTGTTTTTGTGGCTTGTGCCGGCTGGAAGTGGGCGCCCACCTTGCAAAAAGCCGCCCAATTCTGAACAATTTCTTGCCAGGAGAGCTGCCCGGGGGCTAGCGAGCGACCCTGCCGACTGGCGCGTGCCGCTGAAGCAACGGTGATTCTTTGACTGCGTCCCGCTGAATCGTGCGCGGTGCAGAAACCGCACTTTCGTGCCGGTTGACGAGGAGCGTTCTGCCAGCTGCGGCCCATGTTGTTCAGCGTAGATCCTAAACCAAATTTTCATCGCGATAATGATAGGAAGTCAGGAGACCAAATACTAGGGTGCCAGGCGGTGGACTTTTAGTCAGCCGGCGTAAATCAGGACCGAATTCGCGATTTGGGACGGCCAAGACACTTCGTTTAATTCTTTAGTCGCTCCAAAAAACGAATTGAAATCTGAATTTACGTGAATTAGAGTTAAGATATTACTAAAGAGTATAGTTCATTATGGCGCCAGCATTCTATTCCGCCAAGGTGAAAGTCAAGAAAAGGCTTCCGCGTTTTAGCGTCGAAAATTTCCTAGCTTCCGGAGGCATGTTTACAAGAGTGGTGCAGTATCAGAAAGCAGAAAGGATTTATTCACAAGGCGAACCTGCCAAAGACGTCATGTACATTCAGAAAGGCGGCGTCAAACTTTCCGTTATCAATGAGCTTGGCAAAGAAGCAGTAGTGGCGGTCTTGGGCCCCGGCGATTTTTTTGGCGAAGGAAGCATGGCGGGTCAGTCCTTTCGTATGGGAACGGCGAGCGCGATCACGCCCACGACTTTGCTGGTGATTGAAAAAAAAGAAATGATGCGTATGTTGCACTCAGAACACACATTCTCCGACCGCTTCATGGCTTATATGCTTTCACGAAACATCCGAATTGAAGAGGATTTAATCGATCAACTCTTTAATTCCAGTGAAAAACGGCTGGCGCGCACTCTTCTACTACTCGCCCGGTATGGCAAGCAAGACCAGCCCCAAAAAATTGTTCCCAAAGTGTCGCAGGAGATGTTAGCGGAGATGATCGGGACGACACGCTCTCGCGTCAATTTTTTCATGAATAAATTCAGGAAACTGGGATTCGTTCGCTACAACGGAGGACTACACATCAACAGCTCTCTTTTGAGTGTCATACTGCACGATTAGCGACCCGTTCGGAGTATTCTAATTTCGCTTTTTCACCGAGTCTTTCCACTCAGGCAGCATTTGAGTCCATCTCTTGCCAGCAGCGGCTCGATGGCCTCTTGCGACGCCTTGAACGTTTGAATCAGGGGCGTGCGCCCTAGCTTTCATGGCGTACACTGCGACGTCCGCCGCGCTCATGAGTGCGTCGATTCGTTCACCATCTTTTGGGTAGATAGCAACGCCAATACTCACCGTCAGTTTTGGCTTCCTGCCATCATGCGCCAGGTTATCGGCAATGCGCCCAGCCACCAAGTTCGCGGGGACTTCGCCGGTCTCTGGTAGGATTAGCGCAAATTCGTCCCCGCCAAATCGCGCCGCGGTGTCCATGTCCCGGCTGGAATTACACAAAACATCCGCCAGCCGGCAAAGCGCCTGACTACCGGCGAGATGACCGAAAGTATCATTGATCTTTTTTAGCCCATCCAGGTCGAGGAACAACAGAGCGAACTCACGTGAAGTGCGTTCGGAGCGCTTGATTTCGGTGTCGAGGACTTCGACCAGGTGGCGGTAGTTGGCGAGTCCTGTAAGGGGGTCTTTGGCGGCCTGTTGCCGCAGATGGTCTTCCAACCTGCGCTGCTGGGTGACGTCTTCAACGATGATCTCGAAGCTCTCTTTTTCACCCGGAGTGCTGACTTGGCGCCCGCTCAGCCTAACCTTAAGGAGCGTGCCATCCTTTCGTTTCCAGTCAATTTCCAGGGGAGTGCCACCATTTGGGCCGGAGTGCCCCAGTACTTGTTCCCGTCTGAAAGGATCGCAAATAATGCTTCTGGCGTGATTAGCCGCAAGGAGATCCTTTCGGGAGGCGTATCCAAGCATGGTGACCAAGGCTTGATTCACATCTAAAAAGTTTCCTTTCTCGCCGCAACGGCACATTCCGTAGGTTAAATTCCCCACCAGTGCGCGATAGCGGGCTTCCGAATGGCGCAACTTTTTCTCGGATTGATCGCGCTCCTGACGCAGCTGATTCTCACTGAGAGCCCGACGAATCGCTATCGGAAGGTGCCCAAAATGGTCTTTATCAACACAATCAGCCGCTCCTTCGGTAATAAGCTGCGCCACGCCTTCCGGTTTTATTTTGTCGGCCACATAGACCAGGGGAATACAGCGCTCTCGTGAAATTAACGCTTGCGTGATAAGAGGTCCGTGCCAGTTGTGCATGGGGTATTTGGCCAGCACCACGTCATAGTATTTTGAGTCCAGAAACCGGACAAACTGGTCGAAGCTTGAGACGGTGTCCGTCGTTACTTTGCAATGTGCTCTTTTGAGCTCACGAATGCATTGGTGGACATCCTGCAAGCTATTGTGAACAAATAGGATACGCAAGAACCGCCGTCTGCTGGCCGGTCCTTGCAGGACAAGCGGAAGTGCTATTTGCTTGACATGTTCGCGAGAGGTTATCGACATCTAAAGCCCGACCAGTTGGGAGGCATTCATACGCGCACCCTGACTGGCCCCCAAGAAAGTTCTTTGAACTTGCCCTTGGGAAAAGTAGCTGACTCGAGAGCGGGCCGATGTTCAAAATTGCACACCTTCAATCTATATGTTTACCGTTAGTGTACATAATGCCTTATCACGACCGACCGGTTTCCCAATCGCTCCTGATTCGGTTGCTTCGCGGGGGATATTTCACGAGGCCCACGAAGAGGCGCACTCCGGAAATTCCATCCTGGCATCGAACGACACCCCGAACGCTGAGATATCCTTCCGTAGCAGGAGGAGTTCAGCGCGCCACTAGACGACTACGGAGTGACGCGGCGGAGGATGGCACTGGATTTCTCGTCGGCAGCGATCTGATGGAAGAAATCGCGAACTTCAGGGAGCTTGTCGGTAGGAACGATGAGATCGGTGATTTCGTAGCTCCTCTTATAGTGAAGAACGTTCTCTGTGACTTGGACTTCGCTTTTGTAAGTGGCATAGGCGCATTCGGCGTGGACCGGCGGAGGGAGCTCGTCGGCTACGTAGCCGGGAGGGAGCGTGATATCGAAGATGTCATCCTGGCGAGTAGTCTCATGGAACTCAACCGGGTATTTTCGAGTCTTGCCGGCCAGCAGAGTTGAGCCCTTGCCGCCTACAACCCGCGGGCGCACGATTAACAGGTCGCCAGCCGGCTTTGCATATCCTAACGCCACGAATTTGTAGTCAAGCGTGAGAGTCTGATCGGAATGATCCAAATTACCGAGGGAAGCGGCAGTCAAAGTGAAATTGCCAAGAAAGGTACCGAGAAAACTCTCGATGACCTTCTGGCGCTCGGACGGACTCACTTGCAGGTAGTGCTCGCGGATATCGACCGCCGGGCCTCCCCAGCGCAGCTCCTGAACTTCGCCGGCGAGGTTGCCTGTCGGGCTAAGAGTCAGCTTCGCGGTTCGAAGCAACCGATTCGTTGCCGGAGGCAGGAGCGGGAGGGAAACGAGCGTGCCACTGTCTGAGGTGATTAGCAATCCAAAATTGTCCTGAAGGTAGGAAGGTAGGTAGCCTAGAGGAACATCCGGGTTGGTGGGATCAAAAAAGAGGAGGCGTCCCAATTTCGGTTGATTCACAACAGCATACAGAGAAGGGTCTTGCACATCATCGGGAAGTTGGATGGCGAGAATAACGTGGTTGAACCTGGTGGACGGAAAATCGGGATTCACTATTCCGCGGCGAGTTTCGATCAGGACGTAGTACGAACTGATACCGATTTCGTGAAGCATCGTGCTTAACAGAGTGGCCTTGTCTTTGCAATCGCCATATTGGTGAGCGAAAACCTCAGCAGCAGGATGAGGCTGAAAGCCACCAATTCCAATCTCGATGGCTACATAGTGGATCTGTCTTTGCGCATAGGACGTTAGCACTTTGATCTTGGCAACAGGATCTTTAAGCCCGGCAGTGAGTTCGGCGACCTTTTTTTGAATGGCGGGGGTGGAGGCGCGGCTTGCGGAGGTTAGGGCCGCATACCAGATTCCGAGATCGTTCCAGGTTCCAGAAGTCCTCGCCCGCAATTTGGGATCCCGCGCAAAATATTTGACATCCATGCGGCCAGCTACAGCGTACAGGGAGGGCATTTCGGGTTCGATATCAATGGCCGGGACATCCTGCACTTCCCAAAGGTACTGGTTATCGGCAACAGTGTGGGGCTCTTGTTCCGCATAATTGGCCCAATGCGATGTAAATTCCCACCCGGCAGGAATCTGCAGGGAGAAGCGAGCACGCATGCACGGGACGCGCTGCTGAAAGCTCCAGTTGTCTTCAAAGACAAAGGGGCGATGTTTCTGCACGTATTCGTAGGCAACTATGCTGCCTGGATTCGCCTCCGGAAATTTTATGTACTTGTATCGCTGATCCGTGAAGAGCGCTCCAGCGGCAGTTCCTTCGACCGCGTCCTTCTCCTTGATTTCGATTTGGCGACCGTCCGGCATTATCGTCCATGCTTTAAGGAATGAAATCTGGGTTTCTTGGTCAAAATTAACAAGAACACCGCCGTACTCCTTGGCCGCTTCTGTCCGGAAGAGTTTGTAAGCACGACGATAACGGGTTTCGATGTCGCCATTGTTCTTCACGACGGTTTCACGCTGGTCCAACAAGACGACAGCATCGGTGTCCCGGGGATATTCGGGCAACTTATTCTGAGATACTGCGCGGAGCCAATCCGGGGCATTGTCCGCGCGCACGTGAGAAGGGGTAAATAGAAAATATGCTGACCCTGCCAACGTTAGCACCGACAGAACGGCGCTAGTTATTTTTCGCGTTCTGTGCATTTTGCAAAACCAATTGAGCTTCGTCTATTGATTTGACGTTATTGAAAAACGCGCGTAGAGCTGGATAGGATTCTTTGGAAAAGTGGATTTGTTTGAGAACGAAATGGCGTTTCACTTCAACGCCGTCACCCTGTTGGGCGGGAGCTATCTCGTACGATACGGAGGTTCCAGGATCGATCACTTTTTTGCCCGGAATCGTTTCGATCTTAAAACCTCTGGGGCCCTGAATCTTCAGGTCATCGATTTCCTCGTACCGCCGCGTGAAATAAATCAAATTCACGCGTTTCTCGGGCTCAAAAGTGGTGCGGAAGCTGGTTTGAAACAGTGTAACAGGAACAAGCAGGCGGTGACCGACCGCAGAACCTAGTCCGGGCACAGTGGCATTTCCTTCGATATGCAGCGGGGCCGCGAGATCCTCCCAATTCTCAATCTTAGTTACTTCGAACGTTGATCCCTCCGGCAGCCATTGCTCGACGTATTTCTCGAACGACTTTCGGCGGCCTGTTTCATCTTCGCGGCGATCCTCGGTGCGGCGAATCGCTGCAATTTCCCCAGTAAAATCGAGCTGGATTTTTGCCGTGGCGTTGCCATCCTCGTTCAGCTCAAGCTCCGCTTGTCGGAGTATGGTTGCATCTGTACTGGTAGCGGCTGGGGTTTGCACGAACTCGGCGCCGGTTTTGGTGACGCGTACGCCCTTGGCTTCGGTTTCGAACCACGGGAGCAAGCCGAAAGGATAATAAAGCTCGGAGGGGTCCAACCAATATTCCTTATCACCGGCGCGCGCCCACACGATATCGGCAGTCAACTGCCCTGCATTTTGGCCAGTGGGCATGAACACGTCCCGATTTCTGGGCACTAAATAAACTTCGTAGGCTTCCAAGCCGGCCGCACGTGCTAGACCGATAAATAGCCAATTGATCTGACGCCCGTTGGCATAGCCGTGCGAAAGCACGTCCTCGGCATTTTCATCAACCTTTAGGTGCTCTTCTTTTCTTTCGGTTGCGGTCTTGGTGGGTTCGTAACTCAAATCGCGGATTTTTTGAACGCGCGCGTATATCTTTCGGAGCTTAATTTCGGGCGGATCGCCTGGCGCAACAGTCGCGGCGAGGTCGCCTTGGATTACTACTTTCTTGTTTAAGAACTTATCGAGTTCATCGCTCCATCTTTGTCCCGTACGGTTCCAAAACTGCTCGGTGGTTTCACCTACCGGCTCACCCGCAGGGCGATAATAAAATTCGACTCTTGCGTCCAGAGCGCGGATGGGGGGCATGAGAGTTTCTTCGGTGAGACCCGCAACGTTGCGTACTTCCATCCAGTAGGAGCCGTCACCTTTCCTCTGGGGAAGAGAACCTTGCGGCAAGCCCGTGGTGCGGAATACCAGGGTGGGGGCGAAGCCGGTTCTGGGCGTGTAGGGAGCTATGGAGAAAACCGCGTCACGTGTGAACAATGATCGCGACACGATCCATTCCTCACTATGTAGAAGGCCCGGCTTGAACTGTTGTCTGTACTTATATTCTATGATGCAACCCGGTTGAACTTCGGGCAAGGTGAACGCTTTCACAAGAACTTTCGTCTCGTTATGTTTCTCTACAGTCTTCTCAAAAACCTTGCCGTCGAAGTTCACCACGCTGCCGTCGGGCCGAATTGTTCGCGCTCGTACGTCCTTAATGTCAGAAAACTGTTTCGAGAAAACAATCTCGACGTTTGTTTCGTGTTTGACGCCTTCTTCAGTAAAGACTTTTATACGAATGTATTCCTCGTCAGAATCTCCGTCTTGGGCGGCTCGGCGCGCATCGATGTGACTCTGACGGTAGAGAATCATGGCGTGTGCACCGGGTTGGGCAGGGTTGTCTTTGAGCGCCAGGTCGTCTGAGGAAATGGGGAGCCAATCGTCACCAGCGTGGGTGGAGGGGAGGGTCCAGACCGACAGCAGCGTCAACCATACAGTGAAATATAAGAGGAATCGGGGAGTTCGATTCAAGGCAATTCTCCTGGTGGTGAAGACACGAGAGGCTTCCTTAAGTCCGTTGTCATTAATCTACTCGCGAATTGATACTCAAGCAGTAAATTATCGGTGAGAGTACCCCGCTACCCTGTTCCTGTCAATGCAGCCCTGAACACCCTGAGTGTTTTTGATTACTGGGAAGCGGGCAGGACGCGCGCCTTCACCCTCAATTTTATGTCTCGTGTTAACACTATTGAGGCTTGGAGCTCGCTGACTGCGGGGTATTCGCGCTGGTTGCGCGGCGTTTGGCGTCTCTTGGGTTTGAGGTGCTGAGCTTGGACGACTTGAGGCGGTATTTGCCTTCGTCCTCGTTCAGCGGAGAGAGGGCGAAGGTTACGTTGTCGCGGGAGGTTACGGTAACCTGGGCGGCGAAGTAGTAGGTCTTTCCCGGCTCGGCGGTGAAGAGTGTGAGACCGACGTTCTTCTTAAAAGTCTCCAGCACGGATTGCCAGCTGGCGCAGAGGTGGTGAACTCCGGGATCCACGGTCAAGGCGAAGTAGGAGTTGCCGTTGTTGGCGCCGACCCAGGAGCCGTCCATGCCGAAGCGAATGGTGGCCTCGCTAAAAGGGGTGACCATTTGGTTTTCGATTTGCATGAAGACGATCTGGGCTTTACCTTCCGGCGGCGCGGGAGGAAGAGGCTGGCCTTCTTGTGTGGCGACATCGAATTTGACTTTATCATCGCCGCAGGAATCGGGCAGAGTGTTTGCGGCGGCTTGTCCTGCAGAGGCTAGAAATGCGTAAAGAAGGAAGGTGCTGAGAATTCGCGTCATGGAATCCTCCTGAGGATTGGACGGGTGTTTGGAGGGTTGGGTTCCGGGATACGCCGCTCGATGTTCCGAGTTAGGCGGTCGAAAGGAGGGGATCAAAACCCGGGCCTGTTAAAAGCGTGGTCAGGCTGACGGTTTTTGGTTAGACTTGCAGCCATTATACTTTCCCGGGAGTTCGAAAATTAAAGGAGGCGTTATGTCTCTCACCGGTGCCGTTCCTTCCCCCGATTTGAAAATCGAAGTAGCGAAAAAGCCAGAGGAAACAATGGTTCATTGCACGGGCCGAATCACGACCGGCACTTCTGAAATGCTTAAGGCTACAGTGCGTCCCCTGATTTCCGAGGCCCAGCGAGTTGTGCTTGATCTTACGAATGTAAGCTTTCTCGATAGTTCCGGGCTGGGGACGATTGTGGGACTTTGGGTTAGCGCCAAGAAAGCGAAGAGCCAGTTAAAAATCGTAAATGCGAATAAGAGAATCATCGATTTGTTTTTGATGTCGAATCTAGCGCCGATCCTGGAGGGGCATCAGGAATTTTTGGGGCTTACGCCGGACTAGTTTAGAGTTTTATGTGCAGCCTTACACGCGGCGAGTGAGGATTTGCGAAAGCTTTAAACTTTAAAAGCGGGCTTGTGTACACTGGGGTGGAGCCACGAGAGACCTTGTACATCTTTCAAAGAAACTGTAAACAGCGCGCGGCAGAGTTGCAGTAGTGAGTGCACGGACATGCTAGGGGAAGACAAAGAAACTGCGGTAGCGAAAGGGATCAAGAAAGCAACGGGTCGAGTTAGAAAGGCTGCAATATTTTTTCTCGGCGCATTGGTTGCGGGGGCATTGGCGACGCCTGCGCGAGCGGTCCAGCAAGACGCATGGCTGCCGGGGGCGTTGGATCAACGGCAACCGTCTGGGCAACAGGGAACGAATCAACCTTCCACTCCAAATCAAGCCCCGCAGAATTCATCGGATTCAGCTGCGCAGGATCCACAACAGTCCGCCGAACCGCAAACGGCTACTCCAGCCTCCCGACAACAAGGAACTACGCAAACCGCCGGCAAACCGGCAACCGCTCAACCTTCCCCGTCGAAGCAGGCGCCGCAAGATACATCCCATTCGCAATTGAGTGCGAAGGAGCAGGAAAGTCTCAAGCAGCAGGCCGAGAAAGGGACTTCGAAGGACAGGATTCTCTGGACGCTGCCAAATTTTTTGACGGTGGAGGATGCCGGCAACATTCCGGCGCTTACGGCGGCACAGAAATTCAAGGTGGTGGGGCGATCGCTGATCGATCCGTCGGAGTTTGTGCTCATAGGGTTTGTGGCTGGACTGGGGCAAGCGAGCGACAGCAATCCGTCGTACGGACAAGGCGCGCAGGGTTACGCGAAAAGGTATGGAACTTCGTACGCGGATAATGCGGTGGAGAATTTTATGGCGAGCGCGGTGTTGCCTTCCGTGCTGCATCAGGATCCGCGCTATTACCAATTGGGCCGCGGCGGATTTTGGCGGCGAACGATACACGCGGTGAGTCGCGTTGTTATAACACAATCGGATGCGGGGCAACGGCAGTTCAATTATTCGGAAGTGTTTGGGGCCGGGATGGCGGCGGCGATTTCGACCTACAGCTACCATCCGGAGTCGGAGAGAAGCTTTGGGAATGTGGCGGGAGTTTGGTCCACGCAGATTGGATGGGATGTGGCGACCTACATGATCAAAGAGTTCTGGCCGGATCTACGGAAGAAACATCATAAGGACACGCAGGAAAAAACTCCGAGCCTGCCCGTCGTTTAGAAGACTCCGCGAAATTCAGAAGCAAGTTGCCGGGCCCGCCGCGACGCTCAGGCGCTACGTTTACACCTTCAGGCGAATCTCGCGGGAGGACTATGGCTTGTGAGGGCGGAACACCAAGTCGAACCAAGGGGCCCAGGTTCTGGCGGAGTCTGTGGAAGTCGCGGCGATTTCGCTGGCCCCGCCGGGGATTGGTTTCCAGGTGCCGCGGATGTGGCGTTCTTTTCCGTTGGGATAATCAACGCCGGTCATAAACATTTCGCCGTTTTGGAATGAACCTTCGATTGTGAGCAGGCGGCCGCGGTTGGTGACCCAGGTCTGATGCCAGACTTTTCTGGAAGCGTCGTAAATGCTAAAGCTCTCGCCGTGAGAACCTTTGATGTCTTGATAATCTTCGTGTACGACGCAGCCATCGAGAATGCTAACTACTTTCGCGCGGGCGACGGGAGTCGTTGGGTTGTCGGCGTCGAAGGCGTCCCAATCGCCTAGCCAGAAATCGAATTGGTGGAATTCGGGGGCGGAGCAGGGCGTGGATGGCTGGGACTCAGTTGGGAAGACCTTGGGAGGTTGAGGGCGTTCGGCCGTTGTGCAGAGAATCAGAGTGAAGAGCAGGATCACCTTCGGCCATACAGAAGAATGGTTCATATTTCGTCCCCGCCTTTTGAAGAACGGCCAAGCCGCACGAAACTTTGGAAGGACGTCAGCGTGCATTCGCGCGTTCCTTCGGTTTTTGGATGTCAGGCGCTCATATGGCGTCGCCCGGTTCTTGCGGCGGGCGCAGCATGCTGCGCCCTACGGTGGTGCGTGGAACGCCGAGATTGTCGCTCGATCGGTCATTCAGGTGCGCGTTGGAGATGGGGTGTGTGACATTCATCGCAAACGAAAAATTGTATTGCGTGATCGAGGGTGGGGCGGGTGGGAGTCCACACCCTCTAACGGTCGCAAGTTGAGTTGGCTACGGTTTTACCTTTTCTGGCGCTAAGTGGCCGAAGGCTATTTTGCGCATCATCTGCTGACGAATGCTTTCAGAGACAGTGATGTTCGCGGAGTCGGAGTTAGTAGTTTCGGTGGCGCTGGCGTGGTCGCGAGTGTCTCCGTAGCCGAGATACTTCGGGATGGCCAGGAAGGCGGGAATATTGGCGCCTAGCGGGCAGCCGCCGTCGGAGATGATGCAAGCTTGGCCAGTGATTTCACCTTTTTCGTTAATGCCGTTGGCGGCGACCAAAAGCAGTGGCGAACCTTTCGGGATGAAAGAGTTGAGGTCGAACATCTTGTTATCCTCGTAGATGAAGGCGTGGAAGGAGGGGAGGGATACGCCGACCACCTGGCCTTGATCGTTGACGTCCAAAGCTTCGCTGAGGCTATCGCCGGGGAGGACCCCGATGTCGGTCATTTTGCCGGTCTTCTTTGCCCAAACAAACGCGTGGAAATTTGGAGTCAGGACCCCGCCAACGACGTCGCCCGGCAGATCGGAGAATCCGACGATGGTGTCGCCGCGATGGTTGATGGCCATAGGAGTGTTCCAGCCTTGGCCACCCAGATTGCCGAGGTTAATCACGTTGCCGTTTTCCCAGAGTAGCGCGTGCGCGCCGGTCAAGGCTCCGACGGAAGTGTCGCAAGTGCCGGAGATGCCGACGATCTGGCCATTGTCATTAATGGCCGTGGCGGCGCCGTCGGGATCTGGTACTCCATTTTGAACGTAAGTAGGGAGCGCGGTGATCTGGTCTAATCCTGGGCCGTAAAGTACGGGAAGGAACTGGAGCACTTGTGGGAGCACGCAGCTGGAATCGTGAACTGAAGTTTCAGCCCAGCCGACGATCTGGCCCAAATTATTTTCGCCGGAGGCAAATCCATTATTTCCGCCGAGAGTGGGCAGAGCATTCATCACGCCAAATTGCCAGACGAAACCGGTGCAGACGTGTCCGGTGGGGATACCGGTGGGAGTGAAGGCGGTGCAACTCCACGATTCGTTGTTGGGATCCAGTTCGGCTGTTTCGGAAAAGCCGGCTATCTGGCCGTGATTGTTTTTGTTGGGCCACTGGACGTCACTGTTAGGTCCGCCGAGCGTACCGAGGTCAAAGCGCAAACCGTAAATCCAGACGGTGGCGTGCTCGGTGATATCTCCTGATTGGTCGGCGGCACCGATGGCCCAGCCGATGTTGTTAATGGTATTTCCTTCGCTGGCCGTTCCGCTGAGATTACCGAGATTAAAGACGCGGTAACGATCAAGGTTGTCTTGCGCCGACAGCCGGGAAGGAACTACCAGCGTGGCGAATAAAAGAATCATTATGGTGAAGCTTGTGGTTAATTTGAATTTCATATTGGCTCCTTTGATTTTCGTGGAATCGATCAGACTGACGACCGCGCGTTTCCTCCGGCATCTAATAATTTCTTGGGCCGACTTAACTTTGGGTGCGAGGCCGGCCGGTCTACGGAGACACGGTAGATTTTTCTGCGGGGTAACGTTGGACATTTGC
>Ga0070765_100000654_pt1 | contig 20670 bp, 15 predicted proteins | sample HubBroMetageWFT5_FD_71516 | JGI IMG/M metagenome (GOLD analysis project Ga0070765, IMG submission 71516) | Warmed and freeze-thawed soil microbial communities from the Hubbard Brook experimental Forest, New Hampshire - Hubbard Brook CCASE Soil... | ecosystem: Environmental > Terrestrial > Soil... | reverse complement strand
TCGCCGAGCTTTGGAATACGATGCAGGGCATGCCCGCATATCGCGACCAGGTTACGTTCATCATCACCACTGATCACGGGCGCGGCAGTGGCCTGGAACAGTGGAAGAATCACGACAAGGACATCGATGGCGCGGAGAATATTTGGATCGCGGTGATGGGGCCCGATACGCCCGCTCTTGGAGAAATGTCCAACGTCCCGGGTGTGACGCAAGGCCAAATCGCGGCGACGATAGCCGCGCTGCTAAGACAGGATTATCGCGCCACCGATCCGGCCGCTGCCCCGCCGCTGCCAGTCGTTGCAGGATGGCCGAGCGGAACAACGCCCGCTGTCCCCAGCTCAAGATAGCTGCCCCGTCGTGTACGGCTGTTTCACGCAACTCGCTCCGCAGGGGCGCAGCATGCTGCGCGCGCTGAAACCCTGGCAATAATTATTCGAGGGAGGCAAGGGAACCTGACGGCTCTGTTCGGGTGGCTCGTTACATGGCCTGCGCGCTCGGCCAAGGACAAGCGCTCGCGCTGTGCCCAAGATTTTGCGCTTTTAGTACTACTAATGCTTTGACCACAGCTATACACGCAGGCTGCTGAGAGCGTTGCGTCCATGCTTCATACTGGAACTTAACCTAGGGTCCCCGTGCCATGTCGGACGACTCAATGGAGGGAGTGCAATGGATGTTCCTGTAGCCGTTCCGGCGGCCCCGGTGTCCTCGTCCTCGACGACCCCTGGCGGCTCCACGGCAGCCACGGCGGCGGCTGTAGCCACAAATACCATCATTGCCACGATGTTGCGCGCTGCGCCGAAGATCAGCGATCTGATTTTCTCTCCCGGACGTGCGCCGCAAGTGGAAGTGAACGGCGAGCTTGTCCAGTTGAAAATTCCCGGCGTGGGAATGCTGAAGCCCGACGACACGGCGCGGATCGCCAACGATCTGATGGGCCGCAGCAAGCACGCCATGGAAAAGTTGAAGGAAGAAGGTTCCTGCGACATTTCTTACAGCGTGCCGAAGCTTTCCCGTTTTCGCGTAAATATTTTCACCCAGCGCGGCAGCTGCGGCATCGTAATGCGCGTAATTCCTACCGAGATACCGGACTTCAAGACACTGAATCTGCCTCTGGAACTGAATGAAGCGGCGAGCCTTCGTCCCGGAATCGTTTTGGTAACGGGGCCAACTGGCAGCGGCAAATCGTCTACGCTCGCTGCCTTCGTGGACAAAATTAATCAAACGAAAGCTTGCCACGTTATCACCATCGAAGATCCTATTGAGTTTCTTCACCAGCACAAATTGGCCACCATTCACCAGCGCGAATTGCACACGGACTGCCCAAGCTTTGCGCTGGCCTTGCGCGCAGCGTTGCGCCAAGCGCCTAAATTGATCCTCGTTGGCGAAATGCGCGACAAACAAACCATCGAAGTGGCGCTGGAAGCGGCCGAAACAGGCCACATGGTCTATTCCACGCTGCATACAATTGACGCTTCCAAGACAGTGGAAAGAATCATCGGCGTGTTTCCGCTGGAAGAGCAGAACGCGATTCGCAGCCGCCTGGCCAAATCTTTCCGCTACATCGTCTCGCAACGTTTGATTCCTCGCATCGATGGAAGCGGCCGCGTGGCGGCATTCGAAATTCTAAAAGCGACCATTCGAACGCGCGAGTACGTGCAGAAAGGCGAGTCCGAAGGCAAGTCCTTGCTCGACGCAATGCGCGACGCCGAGAATGGCGAAATGCAGTGCTTCGATGATGAAATCGAGAAGATGATTCGTGCCGGCGTGATCGATATGGAGATGGGACTTTCTTATTGCACGAACCAGGGCAACTTGCGGCTATGTCTCGCTGACTATGTAGAAGCACAAGGAAACAAAACGCCGGGAAGCCGCGCCGGGAAGCCGGCGAGTGTTGCGCCTAAATCAGCTCCGGCGTCTTACTCGGGGAAACCGGCCACCGCTCCAGCTGCGCCCGATCCGATGCTGGAGACCGAGCTCGAAATCGAGCGATAAGGTCGCGGCGCGTTCTCAGCGCTTCGAAGATTTGTGCCCCAGGAAAATCGTATGACGTGGTCCGCCGCCCTTCAAGCGCCCGCGCACGCTTTGCAGCTCCACATCGAACCTGCCGTGGCGCATGCGCTGCTCAAACTTTCGATCCCCTCGAGCTGACCAGACTGCCAGCACCCCATCCATTCTGAGCGCCGCAAACGCGACGGCAATTCCGCGGTCGTCATAAAGCCCAGCGTTGTTGGAGGAGGATGTAAACGCCGCCGGCCCGTTGTCCACATCGAGTAGAACTGCGTCAAACTGGCCCGGCCGTGAACTGAGCGTAATGGCGACGTCATTGATCTCAATTTGCACTCGCGGATCTTGCAGTGGGTTTCCGGCAAGCGGTCCGAGCGGGCCGCGATTCCATTCCACTACCTCGGGCACGATGTCGACAACCACCACCTTTGCCCCGGGTGGCAGCACATCGAGCGTCGCTCGAAGTGTGAAGCCCATCCCCAGTCCGCCGACCAACAGACACGGCTGTTCCAGCTTCCCTGCCCGTCGGCACGCCAGCGTCGCCAGCGCCTCCTCAGAGCCGTGCATGCGGCTCGACATAAGGGGCTTGCCATTGGCGAGAATGATGTACTCGTCACTGCGGCGCATCAACTTCATGACCGTGCCTTCACCAGAAACTGCCTGCCCGAGCAACTCTAGGGTCTTCACGCAGGTGATGTTACAGCACAGGAAACGTAAGTCAAAGACGCGTGCATAATGCGCTCGAACTGGTTTTAGTAATGTAAAAAGTGTACATTTTTTATCGCTTGCGAAAGCAAATCGGAGCGTCTTTTTTGTTAACCGAAACTTCGTGGGCACGTCTGAGACTATGAGCTTATTCAGCTTCTCCAAGGAGCATATGGAATGTTTCGTACTTTACTGACCGTTTCGTGCGTGCTTTTGGTCTCGGCTGTGGCCGCACGCGCCCAGACTGTTGATGAGATTATCGCCAAGAACGTTCAAGCGCATGGCGGCATGGACAAGATGAAATCCGTGCAAACGATTCGCATGACTGGAAAATTCGAAGCCGGATCCTTTCGCGCTGGATTCATGCAGGAAAACAAGCGCCCAGACAAAGTTCGCGAGGAACAAATCATTCAAGGTTTGGCGGCTATTCAGGCATATGACGGAAAAGTAGGCTGGCAAGTAAACCCATTCGGTGGCCGTCGCGATGCGGAGCTGCTCTCGCAGGACGACTTGAAGGGCCTGATAATCGATGCGGACATCGATGGCCCGCTCGTGGATTACCAGCAAAAAGGCCACAAGGCCGAGCTGGCTGGTCACGATTCGGTGGAAGGGACGGACTGCTACAAGATCAAGCTCTCGCTGAAAAATGGTGACGTCCGGCTCTATTTCCTGGATACAGATTCTTACCTCGAATTGAAAATTGAGACGCAAAGCAATATCCGCGGGACGGTTCAGTATTCCGAAACATATTTTGGCGACTATGAAGAAGTGAAGGGCCTGTACTACCCATTCGCGTTTGAAGGCGGCGCAAAAGGAGATACCAATCGCGTGAAGTATTCCGTGGAAACAATCGAAATTAACCTTCCGATTGAAGATTCAGTTTTTGCCATGCCCGCCGCTGCCAAACCTGAAGCGAAGCCCGCGGGAGGTGCTCAGTGATCTCCCGAACAGCATTGTTATTACACCGCCGCATTGCCCGCATCCAGGACACGGAGTCCTCTTCATTTTATAAATCCATCGCCACAGCTGCTCGGACTTTGATCCTTATGGCGTGGTTCGTGCTTCCCGGCCATCTTGCAGCGCAAGAAGTGAAAGTCGATTCCGACACTATTTCAGGTTTGGGCGCGCGAAACATTGGCTCGGCAGCCATGAGTGGCCGCGTCTCAGCGCTAAACGCGGTGAAAGAGGACGGCCGCTTGACGGTGCACATCGGCGCGGCGAGCGGCGGCGTCTGGAAATCTGTGAATGGCGGGACCACCTTCAAGCCGGTGTTTGACAAGCAGACCGCGCAATCGATAGGCGCAATCGCGATCGATCCACAGGCGCCCAAAACAATTTGGGTGGGCACTGGAGAATCCTGGACGCGCAACAGCGTCTCGATCGGCGACGGCGTTTACAAATCCGTTGATGGCGGGGAAAACTGGACCAACGTTGGCCTGAAAGATTCCGAGAGAATTTCGAAGATCCTGATCGATCCCATGGACAACAATACCGTGTATGTCTGCGTTCCTGGGAAACTCTGGAGCGATAGCGAAGAGCGCGGCGTTTATAAAACCACCGACGGCGGCCAGTCCTGGACGAAAATCCTGAAGGGCGCAAATTTGTCCACGGGCTGCTCCATGATGTCGATGAACCCGCGCGATCCGAAATCTATTTACGTCGGCATGTGGGATTTTCGACGCAAAGGCTGGACTTTCCGCTCTGGCGGCGAGAATTCCACGGCGTCGAGCGGAAGTGCATTTTTCCGGACGTCCGACGGGGGAGCAACCTGGAGCGAACTAGACGAGAAAACCGCTACAGGGCTTCCCGCGAAGCCGTGGGGACGTATTGCAGTAACCGTAGCGCCCTCGAATCCAAATGTTGTGTACGCCTTGATCGAATCCAACCACAGTGCGCTTTATCGCAGCGCTGATGGGGGAAAAACCTGGCAGGAGCGCGACCGCAGCAATTGGATGGTCTGGCGCCCGTTCTATTTCGCCAATTTAATCGTCGATCCAAAAGACGAGAACAAACTTTACAAACCGGACCTTCTCTTGATCATGAGCAGTGACGGCGGGAAAAGTTTCAGCGTGATTTCCGGCGCAGCCCACGGCGACTTTCATGATGTTTGGGTGGACCCCGACAATCCGCAGCGTTTGATCGCAGGGGATGACGGCGGCGTTTGGTATTCCTATGACAGCGGAAATACCTGGTGGAGAGCTTACAACTTGCCCATTTCGCAGTTCTACCACGTGAGCGTTGACCAGGACGATCCCTATCACGTTTTTGGCGGCTTGCAGGACAACAGCGTGTGGATAGGAGATTCGGCCTACCCCGGGGGAATTTCCAATAGCCGCTGGGAAAACCTTCTGGGCGGAGACGGTTTCTGGGCGTTTCCAGACCCCGCGGATCCAAGTTATGTCTATGCGGAATCGCAAGGCGGAGAAATCGCCCGCGTGAATCGTCATACGCTCGAAGGGCGTTCGATCAAGCCGCAGCCAAACTACGGTGAGAAAAAACTTCGCTTCAACTGGAACACACCGATACACATGAGCCCCAATGAAAAAGGGACGATTTATATCGGAGCACAATTTTTGTTTCGCTCACGTGATCACGGGCAGACCTGGGACCGCATCTCTCCCGATCTGAGCACCAACGACCCCGAAAAGCAGAAGCAGGAAGAATCCGGTGGAGTCACCGTCGATAATTCCGACGCGGAAACGCACACCACCATTTATTCCATTAGCGAATCGCCGAAGGACGGACAGACGATTTGGGTGGGAACGGACGACGGGAACTTGCAACTAACCCGCGATGGAGGAAAAAACTGGACGAATGTTGTCGGGAATGTGCCGGACTTGCCGAAGGCTTCGTGGGTTTCTTGGGTAGAGGCCAGCCGGTTCGATCCTGCCACGGCTTATGCAGTTTTCGATCGGCACACATTCGGCGACATGGACCCGCACGTTTATAAAACTACCGACTACGGGAAAACCTGGACATTGCTGGTCGCCAAGGACAGTGGCGTGCGTGGATTCGCTCACGTGATCAAGGAAGACACTGTTTCGCCGAATCTTCTTTTTCTCGGCACCGAGTTTGGGTTGTGGATTTCGCTCGACGGCGGCGAACAGTGGGCACAATACAAAGGCCACGATTTTCCAGACGTCCCCGTGCGGGACATTGTACTTCACGAGCGCGAATCGGATCTGGTACTGGCAACGCACGGGCGCGGGATATGGATCGTTGACGACATTACGCCGCTTCGAAAGCTCACTCCTGACGTGCTGGCGCAAGAGGCGGTCTTCGTTCCAGGAAAACCTGTGCAGCAGCGGCTAATTGCGAATGGCGGCTGGCCGGAAGGAAGCGCAACGTTCTTCGGACCCAATCCCCCAGACGCAGCGTTGATTACCTACTTCCAGAAGAAGCGCCACATTTTCGGAAAAATGAAGATTGAGATTTTTGACGATCAGAATAAGTTGGTTGACACTGTTCCAGCCAACAGCCGGCGTGGGCTGAGCCGTATCGAGTGGTCCATGCGGCTGAAAGCGCCACGCGTTCCCCCAGCGGCCACCGCTGCGTTCGAAGCTGCTCAAGGACCGCGTGTAGTCCCCGGCACCTACACCGTGAAAATGACGCGCGGCAAGGACACCTTTACCACGCCGCTGGTCCTGACCTTAGACCCACGCGCGAAATATACCGCCGAAGATCGCAAGCTGAACTTCGACGCCACCATGCGCGTGTACAACTTGCTCGGAGATATGACCTTCGACGTGGATCGCATCAACTCGGTGCGTGAGGCCCTTTCCGAACGCGCTGCCAAGCTCAATCCCAAGGATCCTTTCCGCAAGGAGCTTGAAGATTTTGCAGCGCAAACCGAAGAGATTCGCAAGAAGATCGTCGCCACCAAAGAAGGCGGCGCCGTGACCGGCGAGGAGCGCATCCGCGAGAAAACTACGCAACTATATGGCGCGTTCGTGAGTTACGAGGGGCGTCCCGCAGACTACCAGGTCGCGCGCATCGATTCGCTGAAGCGCGAGCTCGACGACGTAGCAAAAGAATTCGACACATTCGTGGCTAAAGACCTTCAGGAGGCGAACACTGCTCTGGCGAAGAAAAAACTCGAGGCCATTCATCCGCTCACACGCGAAGAGTGGGACAAGGCCAATAGCGAATCGCAATCCAGCGGCGCCGCGCCACCAGATCTCCGATGGCGCGGGCGGGATTTCGGCGCGAGCGACGTGCAATCGCGCGAGCGCGATTAAATACCATCGAAGTACGTTGGAGTTCTTGACGATCTAACGCGCTGTCCGCATCCTGTTGAACAAACCCATCCGAGCCGCGAAAGGTGTGAGAAGGGAATTTGGTGGACGTGGGGGGGCTCGAACCCCCGGCCTCATCGTTGCGAACGATGCGCTCTCCCAACTGAGCTACACGCCCACTGCGCGTTTTATTCTAACAAACGAGCGTAGAGTCGCCAAACATGTGGCGGCAATAAGTTTCCGTCCGCGTGAGAGCAGCAAACGATCTGAATTTATTTGCGGGCGGCGACGGGCTCCTTGCGGTGGCCCATTTGGGCGCGAGCGGTTTTCACATAGCCCAGGAATCTTTGAGCTAGCACGCGAGTGCGTTCAGATTGGCGTAAACGAATCGCTTCCTTCGAAATTAATTCGGTGCCGACGCCGAGCGCGCTGGCACCCGCCAGGATGAAGTTTACAGCGGTCTGCTGATTCACTCCGCCTGCTGCGATGAGCGGCACATGCGGCAGCATAGCCTTTAGCGCGCGAATGTAACTGTCACCGCCTACTTGCGAACAAGGGACCACTTTGACGAAGTCGGCGCCGGCTTTCCATGCGGCGATAACCTCTGTCGGGGTCAAAGCGCCGGGCAACACGGCGACATTTTCTTTTTCTGCCAATTCGACAACTTTTACATCCAGCCCATCGCTGGTCAGGAAATTTGCTCCCGCGGCAAGGCAGCGCTGAGCCATTTCCGTGTCAATCACGGACCCGGCGCCGACAATCATGTCTTTCGCGTGCGCTGCCAACTGAGAAATCACATCAATGGCGCCCGGCACGGTCATACTGATTTCCACGATGGGAATTCCGGCGCGCGAAACGGCCTCCGCGGCGAAGCGCGCGTCTTCAGCCGTGGATACGCGAATCGCGGGAATGATTCCGATTTCCTCAATGCGAGCGCGGACTTCTTCTTTCTTCATGGTTCGGCAGCCTCGGTCCCAGTCTTGCAAACTTTTGGCCCGATTTTACACGAAGATGACCGCTTGCCGACCCCATCCATGAAAAAGAACAAGCTAAACTTCAAAAGATTCCTCAGGCGCAGGCAGCTTGTCTCCCTCAGCGGCGATCCACACATACATCGTCGGCAAGAGGAAAATGCTCATCGCCAGTGCGCCGATCAGGCCGCCCACGATGACAATGGCAAAAGGACGCTGAGAATCGGAACCAATCGCGTGAGACGTAGCCGCCGGCAATAATCCGAGCGTGGCGACCAGCATGGTCATCATGATGGGGCGAAGGCGCAGAACTGCTCCTTCAATTGCGGAGTCTTCAATGGAATGCCCGCGTGCACGCAACTGATTAATATATTCCAGCATGATCACGCCAGTTTGCACCGACACGCCAAACAGCGCCAGAAACCCAACGCCGGAAGAAACACTGAAATGCGTTCCGGTAATCAGAAGCGCAAGCAATCCGCCCAATGGTGCGAGAACCACAACGCCCAGAATCAGCGCGGCCCACTTCCAGGAACCAAACATCACGTACAAAATAATAAAAATCACCAAAATAGTGATCGGCAGAACAATCAGCAAGCGCTTTTCGGACCGTTTCTGGCTTTCATATTCTCCGGCCCAATCCAGACGGTAGCCTCGTGGCACTTTTACCTGCTGCTGAACTTTCTTCATGGCTTCTTCCACCGTGCTACCGAGGTCGCGACCTCGCACGCTGTATTTGATTGCAACGTAGCGCGAGTTCCCTTCGCGATAGATTTCAGAGCCGCCGTCAATCACTTCCACTTTGCAAAGTTGACCTAGCGAAACGCGCTCGCCAGAAGGCGCCAATAAACGGATATTTTCGATGGCCTCTTTCGTTTCTCGATATGGTAATTGATAACGTACGACCAAGTCGTAGCGTTGCTCTCCTTTTAGTACCTGGCTCACGGCGTTGCCGCCGACCGCGGTTTCGATCGCATCCTGCACATCGGAAACATTGATGCCATGCCGAGCGGCCGCCGCGCGATCGATAACGAAGTTAAGATTAGGTTGGCCCAGAACTCGAAAAAGGCCCAGATCTTGCACACCCTTTATCTGGCTCATGACATTTACGATTTGATCGCCCTTCTCTTCCAGCAGCTTGAGATCGTCGCCGTACAACTTAACAGCGAGCTCGCCTTTAACGCCAGAGACGGCTTCTTCCATGTTGTCTTCGATCGGTTGAGAGAAATTCCAGATCACACCAGGGATTTTTTCCAGTTCGCGATCCATGGCGGCAATCAGTTCGTCCTTATTTTGGTGAAAGACGGGCCGCCACTGATCCTTCGGCTTCAGGTCCACAAAATATTCGGTATTGAAAAAACCAGTGGTGTCGGTGCCGTCATCCGGGCGGCCCACTTGCGAGACGACCTGCGTTACCTCAGGAAATTCCGCGAATACCACACGGGCTTGATTTACAACGCGCGTTCCTTCCGTGGGACCCGTGCTAGGCGCCAGGGTTCCGCGCGCCCATATCGCTCCTTCGTCAAGATGCGGGAGAAATTCCGAACCGATCACACCGCTAAAAGTGAGAAATAGCATCAAGCAGAGGGCTGCTGCGCCCGCACCTACAGTCACAAAACGGTGCTCGATGGCCCAACGCACACTGGAACGGTAGTGCTTAATCAAAAACGCCAAGGCCGGGTTGTGCCACTCACGAATCCCGTTGCGAAAGAAAACGCTGGCGAGCACGGGCGCAATCAACATGGAAAACATAAGCGCGCCCAAAAGCGCAAAGGCAACCGTCCAGGCCATGGGCCTGAACAAGCGCCCTTCCACGCGCTGGAGCGTAAAGATCGGCATGTAGGCGGTGATGATGATGGCAATCGCAAAAAAAACCGGCCGCTGCACTTCATGGGTAGCGTCGCGAACAGATTGCATCATCGTTTTCGAACTGGTGTCATGTCCCGTCATGTGACGCACGATGTTCTCTACCATCACCACAGCACCATCTACCACCATTCCAAAATCGAGCGCGCCGAGCGACAGTAAGTTTGCAGGGATGTGCCGCAGGTCGAGACAAATGGAGGCAAAGAGCAACGAAAACGGAATGGTGAGCGCCACAATAAATGCGCCACGAACGTTCCCCAGAAATAAAAACAGAATGATGACGACCAAAATGATGCCTTCAGTCAGGTTATGCAGAACCGTGTGCGTGGTGAAATGCACCAGGTCGCTGCGGTCGAGATAAGGAACGACTTTTACTCCGGGCGGAAGTATCCCGTTGTTCAGCTCGTCCACTTTTTTGTGAATGGCCTCCAGCGTGGGCTCGGATTCCGCTCCCTTGCGCAGGAGCACGATGCCTTCCACCACATCATCGTCATCGATTATCTTTCCGTCTTCGCGATGAATCGCTTTTCCGATCTGTCCGAGCCTGATTTTAGGTCCTTGCACAACCGTGGCGATGTCCTTCACGCGCAACGGCGTGCCATTCTGGGCTTTCAAGACCGTTTGCTCGATATCCTGAACGCTTGTGTACAGTCCAACCGCGCGCACATTAATCTGCTGCTGTCCCTCTTCGATGAAACTTCCGCCGGCATTCAAATTGTTGTTCGCCAGTTGTTGTTCCACTTGGCTGAGACTCAGGCCATAAGCGATTAACCGTTCGGGGTCCACTAGAACTTGGTATTCGCGAGTAATGCCGCCAAAACTGGATACGTCCACTACGTTGGGCACAGATTTAAACTGCTTCTCCAGCGTCCAATCCTCGATTGATTTCAAATCCATCAAATCGTACTGAGGGTTCGTGCTTTTTAGGGTGTACCAGAAGATTTGGCCGACCGGACTCCAATCGGTCCCCATTTGCGGCTGTAGATTCTGCGGCAAGACAACTTGCGAAAGTCTTTCCAGAACTTTTTGCCGATTCCAATCGTTCGAGGATTCATCATTAAAGATTAGCGTAACGCTCGAAAGGCCAAACAGAGACACCGACCTGAGGTGCGTCATGTTGGGAATGCCATTCATCTCGATTTCGATCGGGATGGTGACTTGCTGTTCCACCTCTTCCGCAGCTCTGCCGGGCCATTGCGTAATGATTTGAACGTAGTTGTCCGCCACGTCCGGATAAGCTTCTACCGGCAGATTGTGAAATGAAATCGCACCCCAGAAAAGGAGGATAACCGCAATCGTGAGCACGATAAAGCGGTTGTCGAGCGCGAAATCTACAAGTCGACGAATCATTTACTGCTCCGCAGTGTTCTGCAATTCCAGCGCGTTCGTTACGACTTGCTGGCCGGGTGTCAACCCCGACAAAATGTCCTGCATTTTGTTTGGCAGCATGCCGCCAGCCTTCACTTCCACGCGGCGAAAAGCATCGCGATCGCCGCTGCCGGCTGGGACATACACCCAGTCGCGATCGTGCAGGTGCAGGATCGCAGACGCCGGAACGGCCGCGAGTTTTTCTGTCTTGGAGCCGTGAAAGGTCGCGGTGACGAACATGCCGGGGCGCATCAGTCCCGGGTTCGCTAATTCAATGCGAACTTTCGCCGTCCTAATATTGGGGTCGAGGATCGCACCGATATTGCTAATGCGCCCGGTGAATATTCGCCCTGGGTACGCGCTCACGGTAATGTCAGCAGTTTCGCCCAGGCGAACATTGGCGAGATCGTTTTCGTACACATCGCAAAGAATCCAGATGTTCGATAGATCTGAAATCGTGAACGGATTCGCTGAAGAAAGACTTTGCACGCCGGACGCGTTTGTGACTTGCTGGTCAGTAATGACGCCTGAGATCGGGGCCTTCACATCCACTATTCCACTCGGATGGTCGAGGGGACTGCCCAGCACTCGAAGATGCTCGGCGGCGGTTTCCACATCGACTTTGCCTTTTTGCGCCGCGTCCTGGGCCACCTGCAAATCGTTCAACGCGATAGCGCCATGTTGGTACAGCTCTTTTGCGCGCTCGTATTGCGTGTCTGCCAGGGTGGAGTCGGCTTGGGCTTTCCGGTAGTCGGAATAGGCTTGCGAGATGTCTGCACTTTGCACGCGCATCAGGAGCTGGCCCTTCTGTACCGTATCGCCGAGGCGCGCGCGAATCTCTACCACGCGGCCGGAGGCTAGCGAAATTGCCGGAACCGTACGCGAAATGTCCGGAACAACCGTGCCGGTAACCACTAACGACGACGCACCCGCGTGCTCCACCGCCGCAGTTAGCGGAAATTGCTCTGGATGGTCTACTCGTACGATGTTTACGTCCTGTTCGTGCACCACCTGGGTAGGGGGCGGGGCCTCGGCGGCGGCATTTTTCTCTGAGTTTCGGCCACAGCCCAGTATGAGCAGAGTAAGAGCTAAACTGGCGAGCAACTTTACTGAATCCATAGCGACTCCAAATTACTTTTTGCGGGATGCAATGCGTCCAGGAATAGCATTGCAGTTTCCGTTCTAAGACACCTAAGTCAAATCACATTTTTGAATTATCTGTCGAGGCGCAGCGTTTTCGGGAGGTGTAAGCCTCGAGAGTTCGTTAGACAAGATCGGTCGGCGGAGCTCGGCCTGGCGCAAAACGGGCCGTAAAGAGTGTGCAAGCAAATCTAACCGGAGGGAGTACTGCTCCAAGCCGCTGAAGCGTGTGGAAAGTTGCGACGGCGGGCAAAATTCCGGTGCCAGAGTGCTGCTTAAAGAGACCATCCTGCGCCGAGTGATGCGGGCAGACCAGCGCAGAAGAGTGACGCCGGCTGGCGCAGCATTCGTCAAAAATTATCAATTCAGAATGAAGATCGTCGGTGAGCGAAACCGCGAAGAACAGCAGAACCAAAGCGCAGGCGAATGCAGTCCATTCACGCAAAGGATTGCGGCGATTTTCGGGCCGCTCGCGCAGCCATCGCGTCCGCCAAAACCCGAAGGCTATGACGCCAATGGCGACCCACAAAAGATTGAGAAAAAGTTCCATGACTTTTTTTTACTTATACTTAGATGCCTTGTCGGCCTCGCCTGTAAGCCCGCAGCAAAGCAATCTACAATTCAATTTACTATGCAACGGATTTGCAGTCCAAACAATTGGTCCCCGCGTAGCTTAATATGGCAAGCACATCCGCACGCGGCTCTCTGACTCGTCTGAATCCGCTATCTCAGCCCTAGTCTCAAATGGTCTCGCGCATATCGCGATAGAATAGATGCATGGCAATCAAACTAGTTGCGACCGACATCGATGGCACCTTGCTCGACAGCCACGCGCACGTTCCAGAGGAAAACAAGCGGGCTGTAGCGGAAGCGGCCGCTCGCGGAGTCGAAATTGTGCTGGTTACCGGAAGGAGATTCGACTTTGCGCGTCCAATTGCCGATGCATTGCCGTGCGACCTGCACTTGATTGTCAGCAACGGCGCGCTGATTAAAAGCAAGAGCGGAGAAACACATCAACAGCTTTTGCTTCCGAGCCAGACTGCGCGGCGAGTGATCGAATCAACCGAGGCATTTCGCTCGAACGCCGCGGTGATTTTCGACCGGCCCATGGAACGCCAAGTGATCCTGGAAAAAGTGGAGTGGGACGATCCGCTTCGCGGCGGATATTTTCGCAGGAATCGAGCCTACATCGCTGAGGTTTCTCCGCTGGTCGATTGCTTGAATGGAGAGGATCCGATTCAAGTGATGTTCACGGGAGGTTGCCAGTCGATCCGGACGGCTATGCGCGAGCTTGGCGCGCTGCCAATTGCGGCCGACTTCACGCTCGCGCTCACCGAGTACGAACAGCGCGATTTCAGCATACTTGACGTTCTGCGCCCAGGTGTGACCAAGGGTGTGGCACTGAAAGAATGGGCGCGCCGTAGGGGAATCGCTCGCGAAGAAATAATGGCCCTCGGCGACAATTGGAACGATCGCGAAATGCTCGAGTTTGCAGGTTTGCCAGTGGTGATGGCGAATAGCGTGGCTGCACTGAAATCGTTGGGATGGGCCGTAACCTCATCGAATGATGAGTGTGGAGTGGCGAAAGCCATTAATACCTACGTGCTTGAAAAGATATGACCTCGCACACGGCAACCGGTCCGCGGTATAATTGATGACTGGACCGCAGCGCGAGCTGCGAACACAAAGCGAAGCGGAGTTATAGTCAGGAATGTCCGGCTCGAAAAAAAACGCTGCGATATTTGCTGCTTTGAGCTTTCTTGCGGCCGCTGCACCGGCCGTGCGAGCCGATTACGCGGTTCTCCGCTCCGGCGTGCGACTGCACATCACGGGATACGAGCGAAATGGCGATCACGTACGCTTGTCGATGAACGGCGGCAGCGTGGAAATGCAAGCTGATGACCTAGTTTCCGTTGAGCCTGAAGATCAATTTACCGCCCAGCCAGCCGCGCCCCCGGCGGACGGACCTTACGGCAACTTGATTCGCGCCGCAGCTTTAAAGCATGGATTGGATGAGAAGCTGATTACCGGCGTGATTGCGGTGGAATCGAATTTCAATCCGCGGGCCGTATCGCGAAAGCAAGCTCAGGGTCTGATGCAATTAATTCCGCAGACCGCCGCGCGTTATTCGGTGGCGAACATATTCGACCCTGCGCAAAATATCGATGCCGGCACGCACTACTTGAAGGATCTGCTGGAAAAATATCGCGGCAATTTGTCGCTGGCGCTTGCCGCTTACAATGCGGGCCCGGAAATGGTGGAGCGATATGGCGGCATTCCCCCTTTCCCCGAGACGCAGAAATACGTGAGGCTAATTACGAATCGCCTCGCATCCTCTTCCGCTCTTTTGCTAACGAAGTAATTTCTATCATCGCAATTTTTATCCCGCTCAGACGCAATTTTCCCGCCGGCAGCGCTCGTGGAACCAAACGTGAAAATAAACATAAATCGCCGCCGGCTCGAAACGGTTTGCCGCATACGCGAGACTGGATGGATTTCACTGAGGCTGTTGCGGTTGTTGCGGTGGGGAGCCGATCGATCCGGATCCAGTGGTTCCGGATCCGATCGAAATACCCGGGGAAGATCCAAAAGTATTGGACATACTACTCCCGCCCAATCCCGGTGTTGCCCCCGCCTGGCCCGGCAACAACCCGCCCTGCTGGCCGCCGCCGGGCTGCTGCGCTGCTACCAGAGCATCTTCCAGCGGATTCCATATGAACTCCCAATCTTTGTACTTTTTTGCGCGGCGGTAAACCTTCACGCCCTTTACGTCCGTGGTGCAGGCGACGCCGGTAAAAAATGCGCCAAGCACCGGGCTCTCAACTGGTCCGGTCGGCTTCAAAGCCAGCAAGGGGCTCAAGGTTAGTGAGGATTGGCTCGACGAGCCGAGCCCCAATGAACCAGCCGACAATCCGAGCCCTGACTGACCATTTTGTCCCGGCGCCAATCCAAAACCGCCTTGTGGATTTTGCTGCGTCGGATTTTGTGGATTCGGCGAACTGCCCCCACCCTGTTGCAAATTTTGAATGTATTGAGTTATTTGATCCTGCGTCACGCCTGGCGGGAGTTGTATGCCTTGAACGTATTGCGCCACCTGGTCCGGAGTAATTCCCGCCGGAAGCTGTCCATTCTGCAGGAACTGGTTCACCTGATCTTGGGTAACGCCAGGCGGAAGTTGTCCCGCCAAATTGCCGGGCAGTTGAGGCGCTGTCCCGGACTGTGATGTATCGGTCTGCGCAGTCGTGGAATCTGGCGGCGGGTTTGAGGAATTACTTGCTTGAGAATTTCCGTACTGCGACGACGAATCGAGAGGCGGCAGTTGCGTTCCGTTATTTGCCTGATCAGGACTAGAGGTGTCTCCCGGGTTTAGAATTCCAGCCAAGACACTTTGGAGTTGTTGCTGTTGCTGCAGGCTTCCTGCGGCGCCAGCGATTCCCCCAGCGGCGGGAGCGCCAATACCCGCAATTCCGCTGGTGTTTGCGAGGCTTGCGGCCGAAACTCCCATCCCCTGGCCGGGCATCATAGACCCGCCGGTCGCCGCTCCCGGAATCAGGCCGGCATACTGATCGATCAGGACCATTTGCTGCAGATTGTTGTAGCGCGTGCTGCCGATGATTTGGCCGGCGGCATTTACGTAAACGAAGCGCCAGGTGCCGTCCGTTTTATTCATCGGATTTTTGTATTCCTGACGCAAAAAGTGAAGATTGAGCCCACCCTTCTTCAGGTCGTCCACCGTTTGCGGATAACGCCCCATCTTGTGGTAATAGAGACGCACGGCGCGCTTGTACTGTTCACCGCGCCAAATCGTATCGTCTTCGCGCGTACGCTTGCCGTCGGTGACAAAATTCTCAAGGATGACTAGCGACAGAGCCAGCGCGATAAAAATCATTCCAAGCGCCATCAGGAAGGCGAAGCCCGACTCTTGCGAACGGGGAACGCGACGGCGGTCGTGGCGTTCTTTGGTCGCGTGGGGATGCCGTTGAGGTCTCATTGATTTGGCGGGGGCTGATCCGCACCCGGGGTCGGTGTTCCGGCAGGTGGCGCCACCATCGGTACGGTTGCGTGGCGCCCGCTCGAGACTTCTTCCACCTCGGCTGAATCATTTCCAATTTTATCGAGCCGGAAACGGCTAAGAAAAACCGATCCTTCCTGCACAACCAGCACTTCATCACCATTCAGAAAAAACCCCAAGCGACGCGGGCTGCTGCGCATCGAAGCGTATCCGAAAAATTGCGCCGGAACTTCGACCGGCGGCGGTGGAGGTGGGACCCTGGGTTCCGTCGGGTACTTATGTGGAGGGACGTAATCTGCGTCGCCAGGCTTGGGCGCGACCACCAGCGCCACGTTGCTGAATATGTCGCGATGGGCACCCGCCGGATAATCGAGCTTCTGAAGTTTGGCAAGTAAATCCAGCCGAAGTTCAGGCTCGTCAACGTTCAACGGCTGGAACGAGCTGTTGGACGCCAGCACGCCCTGCAGGCCAGGCATTTGCGGCCGGTTGGCGATATATACAACCACCAGCAGGACCACCAGCCCGACCAGCACTCCGATTTGTGTTCGCCGTGACATTCCTCAGGTCCTAAAATATGTGCGCAATTCCAAACGCAGCCGGATGCCTCCCAGGTTAGAAGTATCGAGCTGAAGATTATTCAAAAGGTAGAAATATTTCGAACGCTCCAGGCCGTTGATGAATTTGATGATCGCAGGATAATCGCCGTCCACAGATTCCGAAATAGTGATCAGCGTCACTCCGCGGCCTTTCACTTCTTTCTGATTCAACGTCAGGCCGCCAACCCTCAACCCTGATTTCACCGCGATATTTCCGAGGTCCGATTCGATGTCCGAATAACCCGTGCCCGAATCCAGAAACGCGTCATGATAAAAAGCGTCGCAGTCTCTGCCTACTGTCGGCAGCGAAGCGCGAATCTTATCGCCGCGAGCAACATCTGCCTTCAGCAGTTTCGCCTGCGTCTCCAGACGGGTTCGCTGCGCGCGCATGCTGTCGACGCCCTCTCGCGAGGCTTGCCACATAACGAAGACCAGCGCCAGGTCCGCCAGCAGCAGAAGGCTGAGCGCCGAAAGAATTATTTTCTTCCAAGTATCCCAGGGGCGTGTGGTGTTCATGTAGTCTCGTACCACGCTGTAAGTTGCACCACGATTTTGTCGGAAGCCGAAGCCTGCTCCAAATGTCGCTCTTCCTGCACCTGTACGTTGGAAAACGCCCGGGATTTCTCGAGCGCTTCCAGGAACTTGATTTTGCTCTCATCGTTTGCGGCGCCCACGGTGATCTGCACCACGGCCCTTCCGTTTTTCAGGGTCGGCGCAATATTCACCACGCGCACACCGGCGGGCAAAGTGTTTTCCAGGTCCATGAAGATTTTGGTCCACGGAAAGCTGCGCTCGCTGATCAACGAGTTTAGGAATGCAGCGCGGTCGAGAATCTGCTGAGCTTCTGGTGAACGGAAATAATTCTGCAAAAGGGCCTGTCTCTGCTTATAAATGGCGATCTCATTTTCCCAGTGGGAGATATCCGCACGTAAATCGCGGTTCGCGCGCCAGGACTTGTAAGCACCATGCGATAGGAGGAGCAGCAACAGAATCCCGACCGCCCCCAGGGTCCCTGCGGCGGCGAGGAAGGGCCGTTTGTTTTCGAGTGGCTTGGTTGCGAGATTTAGCCGAAGTTTCATGAGTCACAAACGCCGCGGCGCTTAGGATCCTCCATTCATCATCCAGCCCACCAGGCCTTCCTGGTTCTGGCGAAGCAAATCCTTGGCGCTGGAATCCAGACGCGACGCGCCTTCCGATTCAGCGAGCGAGCCAACCGAGCATTTCAATTCTTCCGAGAGAGCGCGCCGAAATGTTTCTTCACGCGGACCAAAACCGGTGAGCCGCACCCAGTCCACCGAGCCGCCCCAGGTATCCTGATAATAAGCGACCGCCGGAAAAATTTCGTCCAACATAGCTTGCGGATTCAACGAAGCCGCGTCGCTGGGCATATCCGTGGAACGATACACGCAAAGGCTTCCCTGCCGGACAATGACGGTGGTCATGGTCTTACCGGATATGCGCACTAGAAGCGTGGCACCGGTCTCTTCCAGCAAAGGAAGCGTCGCCAGCGTCGAGCTCAACACCACTCCCACTTTCGCATCCAAACTTTCCACGAGTTCTTCGTATTCGCGGATGATTTTCTGGCGCGCGACTGCCGTAACCACTTCCAAATTTCCTGTGTTACCGGCTTGGCGCATCCAGGAGACGACGGTTTCGTCCACATCAAACGGCACGCTTTTTTTCAAGCGCCAGCGCAGGAGCGGCATGGCTTCATTCGCGCTCCGCGGCAAATTGTCGAAAGGCAAAATAAAAACCCGGACTACCAAATCAGGGATCAAAAGCACGATGCCATGTTCGCGGGCTGGTACACGGTCGAAAGTCTTGCGCAATGCGGTCTTCACAGCGTCCGGCTGCGCCACATTCATCTCCACCGGAGACGGCATCACCGATCCCAACGGTAAAGGCTCTACTGCGAAAGAATCCAGTGAGCCGCCGATTTTCCCCCAGCGAGCCGCTGCTACGTGCGTGGACGCGATGTCCACCACCAAAGACGGGTGCGGCATCGCGGTGAGCCAGCGTTCGATACGTCGGACAGGTCCAAGATCGTAAAATTGAGTTGTCAGGCTAGCCGCGCTAGTCAAGAAAGGTCACCTTGTTGATTTCGCGCAACGTCGTCACGCCCGCGCGAATCTTGCCCAGGCCGGAGTCGCGCAGAAAAGTCATGCCCTCTTCCTTCGCCACGCGCTTAATTTCCGAGGTGGGCCGCCTATTTATAATCATCTCGCGAATTCGGTCGGAAAGGTCTAAAAGTTCGGTGATCGCGCTACGTCCTCGATAACCGCTGCCGGAACATTCGAGGCACCCGGGACCTTCATAAAATGGAACCTGCATCCATTCCGCTGGGTCCAAGCCAGACTCTTTCAAAACCTCCGGCGAATATTGCACTTTCTTTTTGCAGTTCTCACAGATCACGCGCACCAGGCGCTGAGCCATGATGCAGTTGAGCGCGGAGACGAAGTTGTAAGGTTCGACGCCCATGTTTATGAATCTGCCGATCACGTCGGTCACGTTGTTGGCGTGAACCGTGGTGAACACCAAGTGGCCCGTGAGCGCCGAATTGATCGCGATTTGCGCGGTTTCCTGGTCTCGGATTTCGCCGACCATGATCTTGTCCGGGTCGTGACGCAAAATAGACCGCAGCCCGCGCGCGAAAGTGAGTCCCTTTTTCTCGTTCACCGGAATCTGCGTGATGCCGCGCACCTGATACTCGACCGGATCTTCAATCGTGATGATCTTGTCTTCGTCGTTCTTGATTTCGTTGATGGCCGCGTAAAGCGTGGTGGTCTTTCCAGATCCAGTAGGGCCGGTTACCAGAACCATGCCGTACGGTTCGTGAATATAGCGACGGAACCGCGTCATGTCCTGCTGGTCGAAGCCCACCACATCAAGCGTAAGGTTGTGGAATTTTTCGCTCAGAGTCTCTTTGTCCAAAACGCGAAGTACGGCATCTTCGCCGTGGACCGATGGCATGATCGAAACGCGGAAGTCGATGAAGCGGCCCTTGTAGCGCACGCGGAAGCGGCCGTCCTGCGGAACGCGGCGTTCGGCGATATCCAGCTCGCTCATGACTTTGATACGCGAAAGAATTGTGGCGTGCCATTCTTTAGCCAACGGTTGCATGGCATATTGCAAAACGCCGTCAATGCGGTACTTCACCACGACTTCAAGATTGCGCGTCTCAATGTGAATATCGCTTGCTCGCCTTTCGAGCGCGGTGTAAATGACCGTGTTCACCAATCGCACGACCGGACTGACTCCCGTATCGCCGCGCGAGAGCTTGTCCATCGAAATGTTTTCTTCGCTGTCCTCTTCCTCGCCAACCACTTGCAGGGTGAAGCCTTCGGTGGCTTGATCGAGCACGCGCTGCGATTGCTCGGTGCGCTTCAGCAAGTCGTCAATCTGCGAAGTGGTTGCCACTTTTATCTGTAGTCGTTTGCCCAAAAGAAGCGAGAGTTCATCGGTGAGCTGCAATTGGCTGGGATCCGCCATCGCCACGGTCAAAGTGGTGTCGTGCGATTCCAACGGCACGAATTTGTAGCGGAACATCAGTTCGGCGGGAATGCTGCGGAAAAGTTCGGGATCGATGCGCTGCTCTTTCAAGTCCACAAAAGGACAGCGATAGCGCTCCGCCAGCTTGCGAGCTTGGTCGCGCTCGCCCTCATTGGAAAAATTGCCGAGCACCGGATTGTTATTCAGCGTTGCCATACGTTAGCCCCCATTTGACCCTATTTGGAGGGAGAACAGGGGCAGATACAGCGATATCAGGATGAACC
>Ga0070765_100000653_pt1 | contig 20682 bp, 13 predicted proteins | sample HubBroMetageWFT5_FD_71516 | JGI IMG/M metagenome (GOLD analysis project Ga0070765, IMG submission 71516) | Warmed and freeze-thawed soil microbial communities from the Hubbard Brook experimental Forest, New Hampshire - Hubbard Brook CCASE Soil... | ecosystem: Environmental > Terrestrial > Soil... | reverse complement strand
GCGAATCGCGAGTGGTCGCGGCCGATGATGGAAGCGTCGCGGTTGAATGTGGAGCTGCTGCCGAAGGTTTTCGAGTCGTGCGAAATTTCGGGGCACGTTTCGGAGGAGGGGGCGCGCGCGACGGGACTTCGCGCCGGAATTCCCGTGATAGCGGGAGCGGGAGACCAGGCAGCGGGAGCCGTAGGCATGGGAATTGTGCGCGCTGGGGCGGTGAGCGCGACGATCGGAACTTCGGGTGTGGTGTTTGCCGCGACGGCCGGACCGGTGCGCGATCCCGCGGGACGCATCCACACATTCTGCCACGCAGTGCCGCAGCGCTGGCATGTGATGGGAGTGACGCAAGCCGCGGGATATTCGCTGCGCTGGTTTCGCGATCAATTTGGCGCGGTGGGTGATCCGGTGCAAGACGCTTATGCGCGATTGATGACGGAGGCGAGCGCGGCTCCGGCGGGCGCGGATGGTTTGCTGTGGGCGCCGTACCTTATGGGCGAGAGGACTCCTCATCTGGACCCGCACGCGCGCGGCGCGCTGGTGGGACTTTCGGCAACGCACACGCGCGCACATGTCGTTCGCGCGATTCTGGAAGGCGTGGCCTTCAGTTTGCGGGACACTCTCACGATTTTTGCTGAGTTGAAGATCCCGGTTGAGTCCATTCTACTGGGCGGAGGCGGAGCACGCGGGGACTTGTGGCGGCAGATTCAGGCGGACGTATATGGCATGCCGGTTGGCGTGCTGGAGGCGGAGGAAGGCGCGGCCTATGGCGCGGCGTTGCTTGCTGGAGTGGGCGTGGGGAACTGGACGAGGGTCCAGAATGCGGCTGACGCGACGGTGCACGTTTCTAAGCGAATTGAGCCGGAGCCGCAACGTGTGGCGCTGATGAATCGACGGTATGGCGCGTATCGCAAGTTGTATCCGGCGCTGCGGGAGATCTGGCGCGACGCACCGTGAGTGAATTTCAGGATTAGGATTTGACGTTGTGTGAAGGTGCTTGCTTGAGCCGTTCGCTTTGGGCGAACTGGCTGCTGCGCGCGACAAAGAACCCGACGGCATTACGATCAAAGACGAATATTGCGCTGTGTCCGCTGCGGATACGTCAATTCCGAAATGTCGCCGGTAATTCCTTCTGGGCTGCGAAGACCCGCAGTTCCAGCCAGAGAAGCTTGAGCACGACGCCAGATTCTTCCTGGTACGCCATCGTAAAAATGTGTGCGCAGCGTTCGCAGAGCCAGAAATGCTTTACGTGGTGTACGTTGTTCGCGCATTTCGCCGCGACGGCAGCCGAGGCTTCCTGCGTCGGCGTATCTTGAAAGCGGAAGAACTTGCCGCCGCCGAGTCAGTGAAATGCGGCGGAACAAGCCGGATTCGCGCATTTGGGATGCGCCTGGTGAAACTGCGGGGTGCATTTCATCGCGTTGCCGTTGGGCGCAGGTGGTATGTGGGCATCGGACTGCGCCATACGCCGAGCGGCTTCCAGCTTCGCGATCGTCGCGCGCAGCCAGTTGCCCACGCTTTCCTCGATCTCGTGCTGCTCGTCATAGCGATATAGCGAATCCAGATTCTCACCGAGCGCATTCAAGGGAATCTGGCGGCACGGGATCTTCTCGTTGCGCAAGTCGGTCGGAACGAGTTGCGTCAGGACGCAGTGGCTGCAGGGCTCTGGGTTGTCCTTGCAATCGTAGTTCATGCAGGTGGGAGAATCTTCGAAGATGTAGCGCGGTCTCCACGGTTCGCGCGGCGAACGCCCGTATCCGCCCATTTCCAGGAATGCGAGCTCAAACTTCAGGACATCCAGCAGGTCTCGTTCATCTTTGTACATGGCGGCCTCCATTACAGTGTGAGTATTCGCTTCTGGGACGAGCGTTGCGGTGACGCCTGTCACGCGAGGATGTGACCCCGGTCACTGGCTTTTTTCCTGATTCAGGGCAGTATGGCGCGGGGAGTGAACCGGCGCGGGTCAGCAGCGATTGGGCGAAGCAACGCGCCAGCAGGCGAGGATAGATGAATAACAGCTTCAAAATTGTTCGGAGCAGAAACGGGGGTACAATACCGGCCAGTGCTGCTATGCGCGCCCCATACGGATTGGAAATAATCGAGAATTGCCTGACCTGCCCGCACCGTGAGGATCGCCTCTTCTGCCACCTCTCGCCGCCGGCGGTGCAGCGGCTTGCGGCGATCACTTCGGCGTCGTCCTATCCAAAAGGGGCAACGCTTTTTGTGGAGGAGCAGGCGGCGCGCGGTGTTTTCATTTTGTGCAACGGACGGGTGAAGCTTTCGACGTCGTCAGTGGATGGCCGGACGCTGATTGTGAGGATTGCCGAGCCGGGAGAAGTATTGGGATTGCCGGCGACGGTTACGGGCAAGCCGTACGAGCTGACCGCCGAAGTGATCGAGCCGACGCAGGCGAATTTTATCGCGCGGGGGGATTTTCTGGATTTTCTGCGCGAGCACGGAGAGGTATCGCTGCGCGTGGCGCAACAACTAGGTGAAACGTACCATGCGGCCGTGGCGGAGATGCGGTCTATCAGCCTGTCACATTCAGCGGCGGAAAAACTCGCGCGTTTCCTGCTCGATTGGTCCATGAGCCATGGAAGTGGAGCGCCGGATATCCATGCGACGTTGACGCTCACGCATGAAGAAATCGGGCAAATGATCGGAGCGTCGCGGGAGACGGTGACGCGGCTTTTCGCTGACTTCAAGAAGAAGCAACTACTGCGGATTAAAGGCTCCACGCTTATCGTTTGCGATAAAGCTGGACTGGAAACTCTGGCTGGAGCCTGAGCTGGGCCGAGCAGTGTGAGCGCTATTTTGCTTGCATGGACTTGATGTAGTTGGTCAGGTTCACGATGCGGATGCTGACCAGAGCGGAATCCGTGCCGGGAATCGTGGCGAAGAGCGGTCCCCAGATAGGCATTTCCGTATCGCCGTGCGCTGGTCTCTTCACACCGTTTCGCAGCACATCCTGAACGTATTCGTCTGGGAATTTTCCCTCGTGACGCTGTGCGAGCGTGGTGAGGTCCGGCGGCGGATTCTTGAACTCGGGCGAGACGGGGCCGTTGCCCTTCAAGTCATTTCCGTGGCAAACGGCGCAATAGCGTTTGTAGAGTTGCAAGCCGGAAACCGGGTTGGAGACCTCGAGGCGCGCGGATTTCTTGTCTTGGGCTTGGGCGGTTGCGGAAAAGCTTGCCATTGAAAATAGCAGCGCGCACGATATGAACGTGATGCGAAGACGCCGGCGGACCATGAGATGCCTCCACGCCAAAATTTGAGCCATCAGCTTGATCAGCTTGCGAGCCGGCCCATCACCACTTTGCCGAGCGCTTCTTCTTTAAGGCCGAGCACAACTCGTCCGTTCACCTGACCCTTCTTGAGGCGGCTGAACACGTCGTTGATGGATTCCAGCGGCAAGGTCTCGATGGTTGCTTTCACTTTGCCTTCTGCGGCAAACGCGAGCGACTGTTCGAGGTCCAAACGGGTGCCGACGATGGAACCGCGAATCGTGTAGCCATTCAGGACCACATCGAAAATAGAAACCGGAAATTCCCCGGGCGGCAGGCCATTCAGCACGCACGTGCCGCCGCGACGAAGCATGCCGACCGCTTGTTTGAAGGCGATGGGCGAAACGGCGGTGACCAGCACGCCATGCGCGCCACCGATTTGTTTCTGGATTTCTTTTGGTGGGTCCTGTGTTTTCGCATCAATGGTGATTTCAGCGCCGAGTTTGCGCGAGAGTGCCATCTTTTCCGGCCCCAAGTCAACGGCCGCGACATGCAGCCCCATGGCTTTGGCGTGCTGGATGGCGATGTGGCCCAGGCCGCCGATACCCGAGATCACGACCCATTCGCCGGGCCGCGCCTCCGTCATTTTCAATCCTTTATAGGTGGTGACGCCGGCGCAGAGGATGGGCGCGATATCCACGAAGGAAATATTCTTGGGGAGGCGACCCAGATAATCCGCTTGGCCCACGGCGTACTCCGCAAAGCTTCCATTCACCGAATATCCGGAGTTTTGCTGCTCGGGGCAGAGAGTCTCCCATCCCGAGAGACAGTAATCGCAATGCCCGCAGGCGCTGAACAGCCATGCGGTTCCGACGCGATCGCCTTCTTTCAAGTGCGTGACGCCGGGGCCGAGAGCCACGACGACGCCCGCGCCTTCATGGCCCGGGATGAATGGCGGCGTGGGTTTGATGGGCCAATCGCCTTCGGCGGCGTGCAAATCGGTGTGGCAGACTCCGGTCGCGAAAATTTCGATCAACGCTTGCCCTGGACCCGGCCTGGGCACGGGAACTTCTTTCACGACTAATGGCTGGCCGAATTTTTCGACGACTGCGGCTTTCATGGTTTTCTTGATTGCCATTTTTCATCTCCTTGTTGCGCGAGATGTCATCACTATAGCGTCCGGTCCGGCGGCGGTATGTATCATTCGGCACAGTTGCGTGTGACGGCTGGCGCCGAAAGGATTCGAAGCGGTTCGACGCGATGGCAAAGCTGGTACGAGAAGCGGTGGGAGATATCGGGTAAGAAATCCGCGGAACGCAAATGTGCGACGCAGAACTACCTTTCTGGGACTTTTCAAAAGTGTGCGATATTGCACAATCGAGAAGCACTGGCCTGCCTTAGGATTGCCCGGTTTAAGTGAACAATAATGACGAGCGCGGGACTTGAAGCCGCACCTGCGTCCAGAGCTGCCGCGAGCGGGAGGACCGCCGTAGAAATTGGATTAAAGCGCTCTGGGCGGCGGTGCATTTCCATTTTCACGCTGTCGCGGATGGCCCTTAACTTGCATTTTCACCACTGCAGTAACGCTAATGAATTCCATTTTGGAACCGAAATCTTGAGTTGGTGACGTTGGTCACACAGAAGTGTGATAGCAGTCACTAACTTGCAACAACCTTTCCAGTACTATCCGGCCATATAGACGTAGAGAACGCGCTTCTGAAGCTGCTGAGGGTATGCGATGCTGCAGAGTGGTGTTTTGAAAGCCTCAAGGCTGCTGATGGTGCTAGGGTTGTGGTCGCTTCCCGTTTTGGCATGGGCCCAGGCGACACCTGCGGCGGCTGACGCGCCGCCCGCTGCGGCGCAACAGCAGAAAACATCGGCGCCCGCATCGGCCACTGCTCCCGCGTCCGCAGCTGCACCCGCAGCGGCTCAGGCAACTGCAACGAGCGCGACGAACCCTTCTTCCGAATACGCTGGCGCGGAGGCCTGCCAGGCGTGTCATGCGGACATTTACACTGGCTGGGAGAAGAGCGCGCACTGGAAGCAGACGTACAAGGAAGGCGGGATCGCAAAGCACGGCTGCGAGGATTGCCACGGCGCCGCGGCGAGCCACGTTGCGGACCCTACCGATACTTCGAAACTTTTCCTCTTCGAGAAAGCCTCCGTGAAAGAAATTGACGCGCGCTGCCTGGGATGCCACGCGGGTGGCACGCAGCACATGAATGCGATCAACTCCGAGCACGCGCGGAACGAGGTCAGGTGCGTCTCCTGCCATTCACCGCACCACGGTAAAGACTCGGATTTCCTGCTAGTGAAGGCTCAGCCCGAGCTTTGCTATTCGTGCCACCTGGCGAAGAAGGCGGAGTTCGACATGCCTTTCCACCACCGCGTGAACGAAGGCCTGGTGCAGTGCACGGACTGCCACAACCCGCATGGCACGGTGAAGCCGAAGCAGGTACGGACGTCCTCAACGCAGGATGCGGTCTGCTTCACGTGCCACACGGACAAGCAGGGGCCGTTTGTGTTTGAACACCAGCCGGTGAAGATTGACGGCTGCCAGTCCTGCCACCTGGTGCATGGCGGACCCAATCCGCACATGTTGAAGCTGAGCAACGTGAACCTGCTGTGCTTGCAGTGCCACACGGCGTCCAGCTTTAGCGGGGCACCGGGAGCGCCTTCGTTCCACAACCAGGCGAGCTTTTTCCAGTCTTGCGTGCTCTGCCATTCGCAGATTCACGGTTCGAACTTCGATCCGACGTTCTTTAAATGATGCGTCCGGCGGGATGTGCTGACTTGAGCGAGCAGGCGTGCGGGTCATAAATGACGGTGCAGCGGGAACGAGCGGCGCGCAGCGGGAGAGATAAACCATGAGAGGCGGTCTGGGGGTTCGCTCAATACCGTTCGTCATGTTTGTGGCGGCGCTCTTTCTTTCGCCTGCGGCGCGCGCGCAGGACGATTCCGGAGAATCCAAAGGAATCAATTCGGGTGGTTACAATATCCACCAGACGATCGAATTCGGATATCGCGCGAGTGAAATCAGCGGGAATCAGAATACGTACGATACGTTTGAGAATTTGGGTTCGGGAGTGCGTTTGTTCGATTATTCGTTCAGCATGCGGTCGCTCGATCACAACGGATTGCTGTTCGACAATTTGACGTTCAGCAACTTCGGATATGGCGGCGATCCGAACGACGTGACGCGACTGCGGATTGAGAAAAATAAGTGGTACGACTTCCGATTGCTCTTTCGCCGCGACAAGAATTTTTGGGATTACAACCTGTACGCGAACCCGCTGAATCCCGCGGCGTTGAATCCGCCAGGATCTTTGAACACCGGTTGTTTCGTGGGTCCACCGACGGCGGCTTTCCCGCAAGGAGCGCCGGCATTCTGCTCGAACCCGGCCGTGGCGCAGAACAATTCGCTGCGTTCATTGGATCTGGTGCGGCGCATGCAGGATTACGATCTGACATTGCTGCCACAATCCACGGTGCGCTTCCGCCTGGGCTATTCGCGGAATCGCGATGAAGGCCCGAGCCTGTTTACGACGGACTCCGGAACGATTTCGGCGTTCAATCAGGCGAATAGCTACACCACTAACTCTTACCGCGTGGGAGTGGATGTACACATCTTGCCGCGCACTACTCTTTCGTTTGACGAGTTCCTGAGCTACTACCGGCAGGACAATGTGATCAGCGACAATCCTGCAGTTAATCCCGGGAATTTCGGTTTCATTCTCGGGACGGTGCCGGGGCAAGGGACGCCGGCCGGGACGCCTGTGGATCTGGGGAATATCTGGAGCACACAGACGCCTTCGGAGACGCTGCCGTGCGCGACTCCCGTCGTAGCCGGCACGACCAACACGGCCACGCCAACCTGCAACGGATTTTTGTCTTATAGCCAGGTGGGCAATCCGCGGAATTTCATGCCGACCGAGCGGTTTCGCTTTCAGTCGAATTATTTCAAGAATTTCGAAATGTCCGGATCCGCGGGCTACAGCAGCAGCGATTACCATTTTTCGGACCTCGACGAAGTGATGAACGGTTGGACCGCGCGAACCGCGGAGCGTGGAACGACGGCGGGAGGGCCGATAAAAACCAAACGCGTTTCGGTGAATGCGGATTGGTCGGGCGTGTACGCGGTGAACGACAAGCTGCGCATCCTGGACATGTTCCGCTATGACAACTGGCGCATTCCCGGAGTGTGGGAAACGGCTGACACCACGATATTCGGGACGCCATCGCCGGCGCCGGGCGTTGTGGGCATGCTGCTATCGCCGGGCGTCTTTAACTCCACGAACTGCCCGGCCGCGCCTTTCAACCAGGCGAATTGCCCGCAACACACTGCTTCGTCGGCCGCAGACGTGACCAATGAGATTGCGACGCAATTTTTGGCGCAGAACATCAAGTCCAATACCATCGAGGCGCAGCGCGATTTCAATCGGCGCTACACCGCGCATGTGGGCTATTTCTATACCAACCGGACCTTTGCGAGTGCGGACCAGACGTTCGACACCGGGGAGTTTTATTTTCCGGGCGGGGCGGCCGGGAATGCAGGGAACCTGTTTCTTGCGGCGCGCGGAGATTGCGCGCTGGTCGCCGGCGCCCTGCCCGCCGCTTGCACGCAGATAACGACCGGTCCGATGGCCGGCGCGGTTGTGGAGGGCTCGCCGACGAATCTGATCCCTGAAGCGGGCAATGATACCGCGCGCAACATCATCACAATCAATGAACAAGCCGTGTTGTTCGGAGTGGTCGCGCGGCCCATTGATACGCTGCGCATCACTGGCGACTTTGAGTTTGGGTATAACGATCAATCATTCACGCGCATTGATCCGCGGCAAGTGCAGTCGTATAAAATTCACGCAAGCTACAAGCCAAAGCCGTGGGCGAATCTGGATGCCGCGGTGGACATCAATGAAAACCGCGACAATGTTTCCACGGTGAACAACCTCGAGCACGACCGCTCGTACAGTTTTTCGGCGCTGTTTATCGGTAATCAGCGGTTGTCCGTGGATTTCGGTTACAACTACTGGAACGTTTACACGCAATCGTTGATCTGCTTCGCGTATTCGACTACTTCCGCGAATCCCGCGCCTCCGCCAGCCACTGTTACGGTGTCCGCGTTTCCTCCCGGTGTGCCGCAGCTTCCGGGTGGCACGGCGTGCCCGATCGCGGGATCGCCTTCGCCACTGGGGGCGCTTGCGACTTACAACAGCAAAGATAATTTCGCTCACGCGGCGGTGATTTGGAAGCCGACGAAGCGTGTGACGGCGAGCGTGGGTTACGGCGGCAGCTTTGTGCGCGGCAACACTATTTTTCTGAATCAACTGACGCCTTCCGGCACGCTGGACTTCAACTATCAACGGCCCTATGCTTCTCTGGAGTTCGCTGTCTATCGCGGCTTCAGCTACAAAATGTCCTGGAATTATTACGGCTACAACGAAACAGGAGCCACCAGCCCGTTCGGTCTCGCACCGGTTCAGCTGCAGGATTTTAACGGCAGCAATGCTACGTTTTCGTTCCGGTATGCGTTTTGACCGCTGGGAGGGTTGCCGGCGGTGACGTGAGGGGCGATTCGGCAGCATATTCAAGGAGGGAACAAATGAGGCGGTTGTGTGGACGTGCAATTCGCTGGGCTGTGCCGGCTTTTGGTGTGCTTTTTCTGATTGCCGCTCCGCTGCGCGCGCAAGATGCGCCAGCGCTTTATAAATCGAAATGCGCCGCCTGCCATGGTCCTGATGGCGCCGGCAACGTTCCGACGGGAAAATCGTTAGGCGTGACGGATCTGACGTCCGCGGACGTGCAGAAGCAAACGGATGCGCAATTGATCGACAGCATCGCGAGCGGCAAGGGCAAGAAAATGCCAGCATACAAGGGCAAGATCACGGACGACCAGATCAAGGGGTTGGTCGGGTACATACGCGAACTGGCAAAAAAGAAGTAGTTGGCACCTGACGCGCGACGGGAACTTTTCGGCTGGAGTTATTGAAACGGCGTACGGAGGCGTGGTGATTGCGGTATTGATTTGTCAAATTACCCTGAGCATCGTATTGGCAGCGGTGTTCTTGATTCGCCCTTCAGTGACGCACGCTGTCAGCTGGAAGATTTTGGCATTCATCGGTTTGTTCCTGCTGCCGGCGATGTGCATTGTGGGAGGAATGAACACACACATTCAGCGCTCCGAGCAGACGCGATTCTGCATCTCCTGCCATGTGATGATTCCCTACGGACAGAGCCTGTACGTGGATGACCCCAGCCACATTCCCGCGCAGCATTTTCAGAATCACCGCGTGCCGGTGGACACGGCCTGCCATTCGTGCCACGCGGATTACACCATCTATGGCCCGTTGAAAGACAAGATGCAAGGGCTGACGCGGATTTATAAGCAATACGTGAGCACGCCGCCGGATCCGGCGGCGATCCGCATAGCGGGTGGGTTCAAAAACGCGCAGTGCCTGCATTGTCATCTGGGCGCGCGCAGTTTCGAAGAAAACCCGGTGCACGCGGCACTACTGGATTCGCTGAAATCGGAGCAGACCTCCTGCCTGACCAGTGGCTGCCACGATACGGCGCACGACATCGAGAATCTGAGCCACCTGAAATTCTGGAAGCCGGGGCAATGAAGATCAGTGAAATCGGAATGGGGCGGTTGCTGCGAATTTCCAGCGGGCTGGTGATTGTGGGGCTGCTGCTGGAGATTGTGAGCTTGCTGTGGTTTCATCCGCTGTCGTTTGTGCTGTTTGCGTTTCTGGCTGCTGCGTTGATTGGCTTGGGAATTGTGGTGTATTTGGTTTCGCTCTTGTTTGTTGCGCCTCCGCCTGTTGTGAATCGCGAGTAATTGCTCCGCTACAAATCGCTCCATCACGATGCATTCCCCGTGGTGACCTTCAGCGTTCTAGTGGCAATTCGTTCTTAGTTTGAATGTGGCGCCGTTTGTGGGCTCGCGGTGCGATTCGCGCTAGGCAACCAGCGCGCTTTTATGGTCCGCGAGGTGGGTGATTGCCTTGTACCATATGGTTACGTAATGCTGCGGAGGCGCGAATGCGCTCGATCCTGCCCTGGTTTCTTCTTGTGCTGGTTCTCGCGTGCGGCAGCGCGCGGATTCTTGCTGGCGCGCAAGCTGGATCGGGCTCGCTGAAGGTGGAAGAAGAGAAGATGCGCTTCCATCTGTTGCCACGTTCAGGGCTCGACCTTCCGATTCTGAATTCCTCATCGCAACCGGTGTCTGGAAAGTTTGTGCTCGAGCTGCTCAATCTCGATGACGATTCCGTGGCGGCCTCCCTGTCCGGGACTTTTACGGAGCAGCCGGGAGAGACGATCGAAAAAGTTGATTGGCCTGTTGACCAACTCCCGAGCGACGCACCGTCGGACCTTGGGTGGTTCCGCTTGCGCTATACGTTTACGTCCGATGCCAGCGCGGCGGCGACACCCGCGGCGACAGGGATCGTGCAGCTTGGGCGGATTATCACGGATGGATTTGCAATCAGCATGGCGGCGGCGAAAACCGTCGCACCTGGCACTAAGTATCCGGTGCGCGTGCATGTGGAAAATCCAACGACACGGCAAGCGTACGCAAATACTCCGGTGGACGTGACGCTGACGATTGGAAACGATGACGACACTGCGTTGAAGCGCAAAGTGCGGACCGATTCGGCGGGAAACGCCACCGTGCTGTTTCATCTTCCCGAACATCCCGCGGACCAGGGAGGGACAATCACGGCGGACGTGGCGCGTGGCGCGTTCAGCGATGAGGCGACGCTGGATTTCGAATTTCCCGATGAGCGCGCGCCTACGGTAACAGTCACCAGCGATAAGCCGCTGTATCAGCCCGGCCAGACGGCGCATGTTCGCGCGTTTTCCAAAGGCCCGGATGGTCGCGCCATGGCAGGGGCGAAGCTGGATGTGGCGATCGAAGATGAAAATGGCGGCCAGCAGTTTCACGAAAAGCTGGTCACTTCGCGATTTGGCATCGCCTCCGCCGATTGGGATATTCCTGCAAAATCGCAGCTGGGCACTAGCACGATCACCGTGCGATTCGATGCGGAGGCGAGTTCGTATTGGAGCGAGCGGCGCACTGAAATCCGTATCAGCCGATACGAGCTACCGACGTTTACGGTGAGCGTTGATCCCGACCGTACTTATTATCTGCCGAATCAGAATGCAGTGATTGATGTGCACGCCGACTATCTTTTCGGCAAACCAGTGCGGCGCGGCAAAGTGAAAATCGTGCGCCAAGATAACCGGAAGTGGGATTACGAAGAACAGAAATGGGAGGCCGACGAATCGCAGCCGGTTGAGGGAGAACTGGGGAGCGACGGCCACTTCAAGGGTACGATCGTACTGGCGGAGGATTTCAAGCCATTCGAGCAGAAGGATGCCGAGCGGTTCGAGGACGTGACTCTGGCGGCGTACCTGACGGATTCCTCGACGGGGCACACCGAGCAACGACGATTCAAGATCAGGCTGACGGCGCAGCCGATCCATTTATATGTGGACACTCCGAATTCCACTTCCGGCGCGGAGCCCATCGTTCTGTACGTGATGAGTTCCTATGCGGATGGAGTGCCGGCCTCCGTTGATGGAAAGATTTACGCGACGCAGCCGAGCAACGCGGACAAGACGGAAGACGGCTTCGATCTGAGCCGTCGCGCGCAGGTGGGTACATTTCATACCAATCGCTACGGCGTTGGGCGCGTGGAGATTTCGCCGCTGCCGGAGAGCGATCTGCGGATGCCGCTCTGGTATGCGGGGCAGAATTATTATTACTCCGACTACATTGACGAGCCGGAAGGCCCGCCGGCGGATCGGGCGGCGTTGTTGCAATTCGAAGCAGCAGACGCGAAAGGACTGGCGGGTACGAACAAAGAGAAACTTTCGATTGCCGCCAGCGGCGATTTCCTGCGCGTGAAAACGGATCACACGCTTTACCATCCGGGGGACGCGATCAATGTGAGCGTGGTATCCAGCGCGAAGCAGCAGGAATTGATTCTGAATGTGTGGAACGCGACCGGGTTGCTGACATCGCAGGTGGCGCGCTTCAGTCATGGAAAGGTGAATGCAACTGTGCCGTTCGACCCGCGCTTTCGCGGTGATATTTATGTGACCGCCTACTGTATGTCTCCCTCCGGCGATGAAGAGGACGCCCTGAGCGGCTGGACGCAAGTGATCTATCCGGCAAAAGAAGAGCTGGACGTGAGGCTGAAGATGCCGCAAACCGTTTTTCGGCCGGGCGAGGAAGTTACGGCGGATTTACATGTGGTGACGCCAAACGGTGAGCCTACCGAAAGTGCGCTGGGCGTGCTGGTGTTTGACCGCGCGGTGGCAGAACGCGTACGCACCGATGAAGATTTCGGGCGCGAGTACGGATATTCGATCTTTGATTACTTTAGCGGAGACTACCAGCGGAGCATCGGGGGAGTGAGCTATCGCGATTTGCGGGATATGGACGCGAGCAAGCCATTTCCTGACGGGATTGATCTGGTTGCCGAAGGCATGTTGCATGGCGGATACGCGCCGTGGATGACAAACGATGTTTTTGTTGGAGGTGGATGGGATCCATTGGGCGCAGCCGGGACGTTCGCCAAATGGCTGGAGCAGGAAATAAAGATGGCGCGCAAGGCGCTGGACGACTGGGATGCGGCGAAGGGCGAGTATCCAGACAGCGCAGCAGCGGTGCGCGCGGCGCTGAAGGCCGCGAAAATTGATTTCGACGAGTTGCGCGATCCGTGGGGTGAGCGGTTTCGCTTGGAATTTTCATACAGGCGTACGAATCGCGTGCTGCGCCTGGTGAGTAGCGGCGTGGACAAGCATTCTGGCACGGCTGACGACTTTACCGTGGCGACATTTCGCTGGCGATATTTCACCAAGACCGGGATGCGGATTGATCGCGCCGCGTACGAATATCTTTCGCGCACGGGAAATTACATTCGCGATTACCCCACGCTGCGAGATGAAATGAAATTGCAGGGGATCGATCTGGATGCGCTGCGCGACCCGTGGGGCCGTGCGTATTCGTTTGCGTTCGATATTTCCGGCGCGTACTTCCGAATACTCGTGGCTAGCGCGGGCAAGGACGGAGTGTTCGACAGCAAGGAGCATCCCTCCTGGGACGACGTGCAGGAATGGACTTCGAACGTCCATTATTTTGCGCGCGAGAATAGCGACCTGGGTTCCGCGATCGCCGATCGCTTTGCAGCCACGGGTGCGTTTCCGCAAAACGAGGAGCAACTGAAGCCGGTTCTAGCGCTGGCGAAACTGGGGTCGGATCGTTTGATTGATCCGTGGGGGCACCCTTATCGTTTCACATTCAGCGCGCAGAGTCGTTATGCAGATAGCGTAACGGTGCGCGATGTTCGTTCGTATTCTGACGATGCGGCAACGCCGACGCGCAGGGCAACGGAAGTGACGCCGGTGACGCAGCAGGTAGCCTTCCTCTACGTGCTGAGCGATGGACCAGGCAACGATCCGAATCGCGCATTTCCGGTGGCGGAGTACAGCCGCGTAATCGCTGAACAAACCAGCAAACAGAAGGAAGCGATTACGAACAAGACGCAAAATCCGCTGCAAGGAGGATTCGGAGGGCTGTACGGAATTGTTACCGACTCCTCTGGCGCGGTGGTGAGCAACGCTACTGTTGCTGCGACTTCCGTGGACACGTTGAGGGTGTTCCGGACGCTAGCGGATTATGCAGGATCGTATTTTTTTGCCAGTTTGCCGGCGGGATTCTACCAGATTGAATGCACGTCGCCAGGATTCGCGCACAGCGTGGTGCAGCGCGTGCCGATTCAGCCCGGGATTTCGACACAAGTTGATTTCAGGTTGAATGTTGGCGCGGTGTCGCAAACGGTGACGGTGAACGCGGAGATGGCTACGGTGCTGACGGAGACGGCATCCGTGAGTTCGCGTGCGCCTAACGCCGGGACGAGTTCGATTGAGAAACCGCTTTTCACACCGCGCCTGCGAAAATATTTTCCGGAAACGCTGGTGTGGCGGCCGGAAGTGATAACGGACAAGCACGGGCACGCGCACATCAGCTTTCCGATGGCGGACAATATTACAGCGTGGAAAATGTCGGTGCTGGCGTCGAATGAAGCGGGCGAGGTGGGAATCGCGGTGAAGGAACTGCGCAGTTTTCAGCCGTTCTTCATCGAGCTGGATCCGCCGAAGACTTTGACCGAGGAGGATCAGATCAGCTTGCCGGTGGTGCTGCGGAACTATACAGAGCAGGCGCAAACGGTGACGGCGGAGATGCAGCTGGAGCCGTGGATGAGCATTTTGTCTGCGGCGCGGCAGAGCGTGACGATTGCGGCTAACGGCGACGCCAGTTCTGTGTTCAGTTTTCGCGCGACCAAGAGTGCCAAGGCTGCGACACAACGCGTAACAGCTCGAAATGCAGCGGCCGGCGATGCGGTGGAGCGCGAGCTTGCAGTGCATCCGAACGGACAGGAAATTTCCTTTGGCACCAGCCGCGTGCTGGCGGGCGCGCAGGATTCGATCGAGTTGCAAGTGCCGCAGACCGCGATTCGCGGCTCGGTGGATGCGGAGCTGCGGATTTATCCGAATCTGACGGCGCACGTGCTGGATGCGATGCGCGGAATCGGAGCAACTCCGGCGGGGTGCGGCGAGCAGATCACTTCCACGGCGTACGTGAACCTGATGGCGCTGCAGCTGCTGCGGAAAGCGGCGCAAGATAAGCCTGACGCTGCGAATCCGCGCGCGGCGATGGCGACGCAAGCGCGGCAGACGCTACAGCAAGCGTATGACCAATTAGTGGACTTGCAGAATGCAGACGGTGGATTTCGCTATTGGAAGAAGATGCCGTCCGATGTTGCGCTTACGGCGTACGTGCTGCGCTTCTTGAACGCCGCGCAGGGATTCATCGACGTGGACGCAAGCGTTGCCGGCCGGGCGCGCGATTATCTGGTGGCGCAGCAAACGAAGACGGGCGCGTGGACTTCTTTGCGATGGAATTTCAAACAGAAGGCGTTGGTCGAGGAAGAAGATCCGAATTTGACGGCATACATTACGCGCGCTTTGGCGGGGGCAAAGACGGATCTCGACGCGAAAGACGCTGAGAAGCAGAAAAAAGTCGCGGCGGCGCTAAAAATAGCGCTCGATTTCCTGGAAGCGCGAATTGATTCGTGGAGCGACCCATATTTGGCCGGAAATTACGCGATTGCGGCGATTGCGAGCGGCCGCAACGAGCACAGCGAAAACGCGCAGGCACTGCTGACGACACTGGCGCATCGCGAGGGCGACGCGACCTATTGGAACCTGGAAGCCAACACCACTCCATTTTACGGTTGGGGCCAGGCCGGGCGCATCGAAACTACCGCGCTGGCTGTGGAAGCGTTGGCACAGTTACAGGCTCGTCGTCCGGCGCCGGATACGGCGGACAGCGTTAGCCGCGGGCTGCAGTATCTGTTGATGCACAAGGATCGTTACGCGATGTGGTACTCGACACAGGCCACGCAAAATGTACTCGAGGCGCTGATTGCGGCGATTCCTGTGGCGGCCGAAAATAGCGGCGCATCTGAGGCTGCGATTCTGGTGAATGGGCACGCGGTTCGCACCATTCATTTGCCGAACGCGCAGGAGGCGGTGGGGCCGATCACCGTCGCACTCGCGGATGAAGTGACGAAAGGCGCGAACAAGATTGAAGTCGCACGTCCGAGCGGTGCGGCGGCGATGAATGCATCGGTGATTACCAGCTACTACCTGCCTTGGGCGGAGTCCGAGGCTACGGCGCAGGAAAATTTCAAGACGGGCGAGAAGCGCGGGCTGCGGCTGAAAGTTTCATACGATCACAACGATGCGCACGTGGGTGAACGCGTACATTGCAGCGTAGAGGCCGAACGCATCGGATTTCGCGGTTACGGGATGCTGCTGGCGGAAGTGGGGCTGCCGCCGGGGGCTGAAGTGGACCGTGCTTCGCTGGAACAAGCGGAAACGGCGCCGGGAGTTTCCGGATACGAAATTCAACCGGATCGCGTGGTGTTTTATTTGTGGCCCACGGCGGGCGGCAGCAGCTTCGGTTTCGATTTTCGCATGCGTTATCGCATCGAAGCGATGAGCGCGCCTTCGCTGGTGTATGACTATTATAATCCCGAGTCGAACGCTGCGGTTGCACCGGTGCTCTTTAACGTGCGCTAGCTGAGGACCGGCAAACCGTCTAGCCGCTCGAGGCCGCCGGTTTCACCGGTACGCGCCGAGGCTTGGCCATTTCGGTTAGCAGAAACAGGTCCGTGAGCAGTGCGCGGAGATGAATGGAAGCGTTGAGGTTGTCAATCAATTGAGAGCTGATCGCGGGTTGGGCGAGGACCAACTCGAGCGCGGCGAGTGAGCCGGCCGCATCTCTGATCAGCACCTTAAAGAACGCCTGATAGTGCTCGGCAGGCTCGAGCCGTTCCTGTTGCAGGGCCTTCGCGCAACTTTCCTGAAGGCCACGCAACGCGTTCGCGGCGCGGCGCAAGTATTCGCGGATTTGTCCGCCGGATTGGCTGCCTGAATCGGTGGGCAGGCCTTGCGCCGCGTAGGCCAACATGAATTCGTACGCTTCTTCGATGGTGTTGCAGCGCTCCGCGATATCAGCCAGCATCTGTTAACCCTTCGGACTCCGCTCCCTGGGCAGTCGTGGAAGACGACGAGGGCGGTTCGACCGGCCAGCGCGCCGGATCGTGTTCCTTCAGATAAAAATCGCGGCTCATCCAGCCGAAGATCATGGATTTGGTGATGGCGCGTTTTTCTGGTCGCAGCCCGAAATATACATGGACCATGATCAAAGCAATCAGCCCGACGCCCGCGAGGCCGTGCAGGACGTACATCATGCCCCAGGTCATATCGCCGAACAGATACGGATTACGCGGAAAAAAGATGGTGCGCACGCGGAACATCATGAACACGCCGGTGACAATCGCGGACAGGCCAGCGGCGATGATGGCGCCATGGTACAGCTTGTTCTCCAGCGGATATTTGGCGAAACGGTCTGGCGGCGGGGCGGGCTTGCCGAGAAATCGCTGGATTCTTCGCACAGCGTCGCGCAGGTCAACGCTGTCCGGCCAGATGGACCAAAAATCCATGAAGAAGGAAGCGTGAATGATGTGAAAGATGATCGAGACCGTCAGGACGGAGCCTGCGATCCAATGATAGGTGACCCAATCGAACTGAACGCCTACTTTCGGAAGGAACGCGGTGAAAAGCAGCGTGAACATGGCGGCCGCCATGATCCAGTGAAAGAGGCGCGCGGTGAGCGAGTGTCTGGGGACACGTTCTGGGATGCGCGCGACGATCAGCGGCGAAACGGCGCCGGCAAATTCCTTGTGTTTGGCGAAATAGCGGACGTATGTGGCGTGAACCATCAGGAAAAGTAATCCGGCGATCGCTGCCACCCATATCAAGAACCACGTGATGTGAATCGGGACGCGCTGGCCCCACGGACTTGTGGCCCACTCTAGGAAGCCCATGTTGGCTCCTCCACGCCGCCGATGGCGCGCTTCACCAAATTTCTCATCAGCGGAATCTTGTATGCATTGAATTGCAGCGGCACAGCTCCCTGCACTGCGACTTTTCCGGCCATTTCGCCGGTGGCGGCGTTCGCTGGCTTGCCGCGTACCGCGTCTTCGACAGATTTCAGGTGCAGCGGACGTGCTGCTGCGCCGTTTACTGCGATGCGTATGCGTTCAATCGTGCCATTTGATACGAACATGGCCGAGGCCACGTTGAGCAGGGGAAAATCCCAGACGTTGCGGTCGCGCACTTTCTCAAAATAAAACTGCGCGCCGGCCCAGGTGGAAGGAATGCGAATGGATGTGAGCAAATCGCCGGGCTGCAGAATGTGCAGGCGAGTGATGTCAATTTCAGGCCCGATGAAGTAGTTCTCGGCGTCCACGACGCGCTCGCCTGTAGGCGTCTGCAGCACAAATTTCGCGTCAAGTGCGATCAGAGCCGGAGCGGAATCCGAGGGATTCACCGCGACGCAGCGTTCCGCGTGAAGAATTGCGTGCTCGCGGTTGCGTCCTTCGGGAGTATCGGCATAACAGATGTTGCCGCCGGCGCGGTAACAGGGCCAGCCCGCGCGGTAATACCAGCAGCGCGCGTCCTGCGTGACGTTGCCACCGATGGTGCCCTGATTGCGGATTTGCGGCGATGCTGCGAGCTCCGCGCCTTGCGCCAACAGGCCGTAATGTTGTTTGACCAGTGGATTGTTAACGACTTCGGTGAGCGTGGTCATCGCGCCAATCTCGATGCCGTCGCTCGTCGCGCGAACTCCTTTAAGTTCCTCGATGCCGCTGAGATCCACCAGAACTTTCGGGCGCTTGATGCGGTCCTTGAGCCAATCGAAGCTATCGAGTCCCCCAGCCATGACCCAAGCGTCAGCGCCATGCTGCTGCAAAAGTTTCTGCGCGTCGCTAATGGAGCTGGGCTGAAGCAAATCGAAAGCCGGCATGACGTCTCGTATTACGGCCACGGCTGTCTCCCTTTACAGCTGCAACGAAATCAAATGTGCGCCACCAGCGGATGCTGCATCGGGCGGCCAGCTTCCAGCGACGTGAGAATGGTGTCCGCGTTGACGGGAGCGCGCTGAAAGATTTCGTCGCCCAGCGCATCGGAAAGCGCATTCAAAATGGAGGCGCAGCCGCCTCCCACAGGAGGTTCACCGATGCCACGCGCGCCGGCGGGCGTTTCCGGGTCAGGAATATCCAGCGCTTCCCACTGCATGTCCACCGGCACATCCAATATGGTTGGAGGCTTGGTGTAATAAAAACGTTTAGACACCATTACGCCGTAGTGAGGATCGAAGACCCACTTCTGGCCGATGGCGTGGCCAATGCCGAGTGTCGAACGTCCCAAAATCTGCCCACCGAGCGCAGCCGGATGAATCACGCTGCCGACGTCGGCGTAGGCGAGAAAATCTACGATGTGGTAGTGGCCCGTTTCAACGTCCACTTCGACTTCGGCGAAACTTGCGACGTAAGAATGCGTGACTCCGTCGCGCGGATAGTTGTCACGCGCGGCCGCCACCAGTCCCTGGCCGGCCAGCGCGGCGACCGATGCTTTTGTGAATTTGTTGACGTCGGCGGGCGCTTCGTGGCCATCGTAAATTCCTCCGAGCTTGATAGCATGCTGAGCGGCTTGCGCGAAAGTCATTCCCGCGCCGCCGCCCTTGCGATAGACGCGCTCGCCGCCGACTTCATAATTTTCCGGCTTGCCGCCGAGCGATTTCGCAGCGATTTGCTGCAGCTTGCTCTTCGCATCCATCGCGACGGCGTAGGAAGCCCGCGTCATCGCGTGAGTGGTTTGGCTGCCGCCGGAAACACACGTGTACGGAAAGTTCAACGAAGTATTTCCCCACACCACATCGCATATCTCCCAAGGAACGCCAAGAATTTCCGCGCCGACGCGATGGACATCCATCACCGCCTCGGTTCCTAAGTTGCCGATTCCCGATTGGAAGCGGACTCGGCCTTCAGGCGTGATGACTAATAGGCCGTCAAATCCGATCGAGCCGCCCACGTAGCAGCTGAGCGATACGCCGACGCCGCGCACCTTCGATCCGATGCGCTTCGGCTGGCGGGCCACTCTTTCCTGCCAGCGGAATTGTTCCGCTCCGCGGTCAAGCGCATCTTTCAGAAACGCGCTCGTAGCATGTAGCCGCTTCCCATTCACGACGGGCCCGAATTCCGCCTTCCCTTCCGGGCAATTAATGCGGCGGATTGCCACTTGATCGAGCCCGAGTTTGCGCGCGGCCTTGGCGATGATGGGTTCGATGATGACGATTCCCTGCAGGCCGCCGGGCGAACTTTGCGCGCTGCGTGGCGGCGTGTTGGTCAGCACGGTTACGCCGCGCCAACGCATCGCTTGCGGCTGATACAGCAAGGAAACGATGCGGCCGGAAGAAAATGCATCGCCGACCGAATCGTAGGGCCCGTTGTCGCAGATGACGAACATATCGAGCGCTGTGATCCGCCCGTCACTGCCGAAGCCGACTTTCATGCGGCCTTGAAAACCGGGGCGCGCCCGCCCGATGAAAGTTTCTTCCTCACGGCTGATGCGCATCATCACGGGGGCGTTGGTTTTCTTCGCGAGCAGCGCGGGAATAATCATGGTGACGCCGCCGGTGATCTTGCTGCCGAACCCGCCGCCGGTGTATTCGCTGATGAAAACAATATTGTTGGCGTCCATATTTAGCCAGCGCGCTATCGCCGGCAGAGTTTGCGCCGTGCTTTGGGTGCCGGTGTGCAGGAACAATTTACCGTTCTGCCAGTAAGCCATCGCGCTGCGCGGTTCCAAAGTTTCGTGGCTGGTGTCCGGCGTCGCAAACGATTCATCGAGCACAAGTGCGGCGTGCTTGAAGCCGGCATCCAGATCGCCATACGTCCATTCGTCGGGCGCTTTGCCCATGGGCAAGCGGTTAACTTTCACGCCGGCAAAGTCGGCGTCTGTCCACTTCAGGACCGTGACCTGCGGC
>Ga0070765_100000652_pt1 | contig 20685 bp, 18 predicted proteins | sample HubBroMetageWFT5_FD_71516 | JGI IMG/M metagenome (GOLD analysis project Ga0070765, IMG submission 71516) | Warmed and freeze-thawed soil microbial communities from the Hubbard Brook experimental Forest, New Hampshire - Hubbard Brook CCASE Soil... | ecosystem: Environmental > Terrestrial > Soil... | reverse complement strand
ATCCAGGCGGCAATTGGCATTGGCCACTTCTCCCAGTCTGAGAGCCGGCACGAATGGATCAACGACGGACTCATGTCTGTTTTCTTCTTCCTGTGGGGCTCGAGATTAAGCGCGAAGTTCTGATCGGAGAGCTGTCCTCCCTCCGGCAAGCAGCTCGCCCAGAAGAGGGCTAAGACCGTGCTGGCCAGCAGCAGAATACCGCCAGCCGCCTCCATCTTTGCAAAGTGCACAAAAGGACTGGTGATCGTATCAATGGGCAGGACGGTATGTCGCGTGCCCATATCCTCGTGCATGATTTTAGCTATACGTCGTGACAGCCTTTTGGGGACACTGTAACTTCTGCCAGTTTGCCACACCTGCCGCATCGTTTAGCTTCAGTTGAGGATGATCTTCGTTCCCATCGGAGCCCGACTCTCCCTTTGTCACACGGAGATATGCCATTTTGTTCTCTGGCAGATTGTGTCGGGAGAGATTGAGGTGTTTCAAGAATGAGTGCCTTCTCTAATATCGAAATGCGCCCCTTTCCGATTCGCACGGCACTCGTGGTAGGGGGAGATTCGCAGATTGAAGAACAGCTTCGTGGCATCCTCGAGCCCGACGCATGGGCGATTCAGCGCACAACCGATAATGCGACGGCGCTCCTTATGGCTCAGGGGAAGAATTTCGATTTGATTTTGACCAGCAAGAAGACCTCGGGAAGGGAAGACATCGAACTGCTTCGCAAGATCCGGCGTATACGTCCTCATACGCGATTGATCATTTTGGCTGACGAGAGCACGCCGGCGGATGTGGTCGCCTCGATGCGCGAGCGTGCCTTCAGCTATTTCTCCAAGCCATTCTCCATCGAGGCGCTGGCGGTCATGATCCAACACGCTATGGAAGAACCATGCTGGGACGATGGCATCGAGGTCGTGTCGGCAACACCGGAATGGATCCGCATCCGTGCTCGCTGTGACCTTAAAACAGCGGACCGGGTCCTCCAATTCTTTGATGAGATCGCCGAACTGCCTGACCCCGAAAGAAATGCGGTTGGTACGGCTTTTCGCGAGATGTTGACAAACGCAATTGAGCACGGCGGACGTCTCGATCGTAACCAGCAAGTTGAGGTTTCTTACTTACGTGCCCGTCATATGGTGAAGTGCCGCATCAGTGACCCCGGTGAGGGGTTCACTCTGGACGAGATTCCTCACGCCGCCATAGCTAACCCGGCGGACGATCCGGTGCGCCACCTCGAGTATCGTGATGCCCAGGGCATGCGCCCAGGCGGCTTCGGCGTTCTGCTGGCGCAGCGGCTCGTCGATCAGCTCGTCTATAACGAACAGGGCAATGAGGTTGTACTGATCAAGTACCTCGATTTGGGGACGCGGCCGCCGGGATAGGGGTCTGGCAAAACTGACAGTTGTCAGAACCATAGCCCTCACCGAACATAGTGCCGAGGCAACTGCTCCTGGCACTGAACCGTATGTGTCCGTCTGCTTCGGGAAGAAAGGACAAGAAAATGCGTCACATCGAAACTCTGAGAACTCACAAGGTTTTCATCGGAAGCGCGATGCTGACCGGTCTTCTGGTATTGGCCAGCACTCTCGCTTTTTCCCGCGGGCCGAAGTCGGAGACGATAGAAGCGACTGCTATGGGTACCGGCACGCAAATGGGGCAAGTGATCGGCGTAAGCCTGGAGATTTACGAGTTCTCCACTCCAGAGGACAGACAGATCCTGATTGATGCTTTCACCAAGGGCCAGAATCAGGGGTTGGTGAACGCACTCTCCAAGATGAAGGCTGTAGGACACTGCTCGATCACAGGAACGCTCGGCTATGACGTGAGCTACATCCGTATGACCAACACGCCAACCGGAAGAAAGATCGTTTTTGTCACTAATCGTCAGATCAGATTCGGGGAAGCCTTCTTTGACACCCAGTCCCAGGCCTTTAACCTAACTGCTGGCGAATTTGATTTGAACGACTCCGACAAAAACAAGAGCGTGGGGGGTGTGTATCCCGCCGCCCAACTGATTATCGACAAGCAAGGGCAGTTGCAGTTTGACCTCAAAGAGAACCCATGGAAACTGGTGGACGTTCTCGACTGGAAGGGAACGCCCGGCGTGAACTAAGCGGGAGGCATCCCATGCAGACTCGACACTTGTTTGCGATCCGGTACGTTGCGGTTTCGGCGATGTTGCTTTTGCTATCCCCGTCCATAGTGGCCCAGGAAGAGCAACGCGGCAGCGACAAGTATCTTTGCTCGGAGCCGCATCCGGAGAATATGTGCACCGCCGATAACACCTGTGGGTCCAACTCCGCCGGCTGCGTAGTGGATATAAAACGCAGTTCTTCCAATGCTTCGGCCACCCCGAATATGCCAAATGCTAAAGCGAACATGCCTTTCTGTGTAATGGTCGGGACCGAGGTTACCTGGCAGAGTCGATCGAAGAATACGGGTTTTGTCGTGGACTTCGGCCCAGGCTCTCCGTTTGACTCGGACGCCATCGTTGGTGGTTCCGACCGCCCCGTCTCGGCTGTGGCAAGAAAGAAGGGCTGCTACAAGTACTCCGCGGGAGCATGTGTTTCGGGGTCCATCTACGGAATGTGCGGATCGGTCGAAACAGAACTCATCATCACTGGCAGCAAGTAAAGGCCGGCACTCTTTGCAGTATGGGGAGAATAAAATGATCGGAACTCTCGCGAAACAGTTTTTGTCAACGACGCTATCCTTCCTGCTGGTCATTGGCACTATGCCTTTGGAGGCGGGAGCTCAAGAGCCGGCACAACCGGGGCCGAGCGGTTATTCAGGACAAGGTGCGCCGCTGTCTGCCGAAGAGTTGCAACAACTGACGGCTCCCATCGCGCTCTACCCGGACTCCCTGGTAGCGCAGATTCTTGGAGCTGCAACCTTTCCAGACCAGGTTGCTGCCGCTGCGGGCTGGCTTCAGCAGAACAGCAATCTCACCGGACAAACTCTCATGAAGAGCGTTGACGCGCAGCCGTGGGATCCGAGTGTGAAGGCTCTTACACAATTCCCCTCGGTGCTGGCCAACTTGGCGACGAACCTTAGTTGGACGTCATCGCTTGGAGAGGCGTACAACACTCAGCCCGCCGATGTGATGTCGGCGGTCCAATTCTTGCGCGCGAAAGCATTGGCTGCCGGCAACTTGAAAACCGGGCCACAACTAACAGTCGTGCAGCAGTCGCCGCAAGTCATTGTGATTCAACCTGTGAATCCGCAGGTGGTATACGTTCCCGTTTACAACCCCACGGTGGTCTACGGCTATCCCTATGTGACTCCCGCATACGTCGCGCCTCCGGTTGCGGCGACCGCGGTGGTTGCGTTTGGAGTTGGCATTGCAGTCGGGGCGATGATGAACAGTAGTTGTTGCGCCTGGGGATATAGCAGTTGGAACTGCGGCTGGCACAGCACCACAGTTGTGTATCGTGGCGGGTCGTACTACGGCAACACTGCATGGCGTGGCGGCTACTACGGCTCCAGTGGAACGGTGTATGGCGCCAACGGCGCCGCACGCTACAGCCAGGGCTACAATCCGTCGACCGGGACTTACGCGCGTGGCGGCACAGTCTCGAACGGCTATGGCAGCGTAAGTGCCGGTCAAGCCTACAACCCAAGGACCGGGGCCTCTGGATCGACCATCCAAGGTTCCAATGCCTACGGCAGTTATGGAGCCTCGACGGTTTCGAAAAACGGCAACACTGCGTACAGTCAGCATCAAACCACCTCCCAAGGAACCACGGGGTCGGTAAAGACTTCGAACGGCGGCTCGGCTTACGGCGCGGTGGGCAAGAACGGCAATAGCGCCGCAATTGGGCAGACCGCAAATGGCAATAAGTATGCGACCGCGAATGGTAACACTTATAAGAACACCGGCAGCGGTTGGAGCGGAAATTCGAACAACACCCAAAAATCCAGCGCATCCGGCTGGGGAGGGCAGGAAAAGAGCGGCGGGTCATCGGCCTTTAACAGCGGCGGCGGAGGCTGGGAGTCCAGGTCGGCGAGTGCTCGTGGTTCAGCGAGCACCGGCGGCGGCGGTGGCTGGGGCGGTGGCGGCGGTCGTGGTCGTAGATGAAACCAACGTTTGCAAGCACAAACCAGCTAAATCGGGTGAGACGTTGTGCTGAAGTGAAAGTTTGGAGGATAGTTATGTTGCTCAAGACTGGCAGAATCGCGGTTGCGGTCCGGTTGACCCTTCTGGGGCTACTCATTTCCCTTGCCGCCTGCACCAAGTACGAGAAGCCTTCGATCAAGACGTTTGCTTCGCCCGACGACGCGGGTAAAGGGCTGTTGGAAGCGGCGAAGTCGGGGGATCAGAATGCGGTGCTGGCGATTTTTGGTCCGGACTCCAAGCCGATTATCTACTCCGGCGACGCCGTACAGGACAAGGCGACGGCCGAAGCATTCGGAGCGGCCTATCAGCAGATGCACCGCTGGCGCAAGATGCCTGATGAGGCCCAAGTCCTACTAATCGGAGCCGACAATTTTGCCTTCCCGATCCCGCTGAAGAAGAACGCCTCCGGCCAGTGGTTTTTCGACACGGCTGCGGGAAAAGATGAAATTCTAGCCCGTCGCATTGGCCGAAATGAACTGGCAGTCATCGACGTTTGTGGAGCGTTGGCCGACGCTCAGGCCGAGTATTTTTCAGAGGCTCACCAGGGCGGAAGCGCCAAACAATACGCTCTGAAGTTCATCAGTGACAGTGGCACGCAGAACGGATTGTACTGGGAGTCACCAGAGGGGCAGCCCCGAAGCCCGCTCGGGCCGCTGGTAGCGTTCGCGACCGCCGAAGGATACAACGCTAAGCCAAACTCGCATTTGCCTTTCCACGGCTACTACTTCCATATGTTGAACCGGCAAGGCAGCCACGCGCCAGGCGGTGCGAAGGACTATGTGGTCGATGGGAAAATGACCGGCGGGTTCGCCTTCATTGCCTATCCGGCTGAATACGGCAATTCAGGAGTGATGACATTCATCATCAACCAGGATGGCGTCCTGCTCCAAAAGGACCTGGGGAAGACCACAACAGAAACCGCAACCGCAATGAACGAATTCGATCCCGATGCGAGCTGGAGCCAGGTCCAGGAATGACGGTACTTTGTCAATCTGTGTCATCGGGCATGCAGGGACTGAACCAGGCTCATTAGATTTTGCGGAGGCACCCGAATGATGCCGCCGCGTGGGCTGTCAATGTCCGCGATGAGAAAGAACGAAATGGAAACGACCAGCGGCACAGCGAGCAACAGAAGGGTTTTCGCTCGCGGGCGATGGACGCCATAGCCGATCAAGAGATTGCCGAAAATGGCGATCATTCCCATCAGAAACCAGGCCTCAGCTGGAATGCGGTTCCCCCAGGCGAATTGTGTGTATCCTTCGGAGTTCAAAACGTCGTTCATACCCGAGACGGCAAGGGCGATCACGGGTGAAGGCTGCGCCGCGGCCGGAGCCAGGGCCGCGGACCACAAATCGCGCTGCAGTTGAGCAGTAGAGGCAGCGACCTGCCGAATCTGACTCTCGTCGCGAATTCTGTAGAACAAAACTCGCTGATCAAGATAGTCGGTCAGCAGTGCGCGCACTTTCGCGGCATCGGCGGTTGGCAGCAAGTCTGCCCGGACGTACTCTGTCCCGATTGCGTTGGCCTCTGCCTCCTCATAGTTCTTGCGCTGATCGTACCGGCTAACCGCCATCGAAAAGGTGAATCCGATGATTAGACCGAGCAGTGTCAAGGTAGCAGCCTGGATAACACCGAAATCTTCCCGTTCGTCTTCTTCGAGGTTTCCCCGCCTCTTGCACAAATAGGCCCCCATCCGCGCCGAGAACCACAGCGAACCGAGAGAGACCGCAAAAATAACAGCTGGGTAGTTCATTATGTTCATAGGCCGCAAATTCCCGGTTCTGCTCTGGTCAATGTACGGCATTTTGCAGCGATTTTCGGGCCTCGCCTAGCTGTCATTTTTGCCAGTATGCACGGCCGCAAAGACTGCCTAGCATTGCCCCGGAGCGTGTTTCCCGTTTTCCAACCGGGCGAATCTGCTCGTAAAAGTTCAAGAGCAACAGCTCACAAAGGACTATCTCATGAAAAAACATAGTAGCCGGGTTGTAGCCTGCACAGCCGTGCTGTGCATTCTGTGTGTCGGATCCGCGTATGGCGCTTCGAACAGCAATAAAGTCAAGATCACCGGACTAATTACTGGGCGAGACGGAGAGAATCTGATGGTGAAAACCACTCCCGGTCAGACCAACGTCGTCGTGGTATTGACTGACACGACTACGGTGGCGATACCGAAGGGTCTGTTGGGTCGCCGGAAAACCGAGCAGGCAGTCACAGCTCTAATCCCTGGACTTCGGATTCAAGTCCAAGGGACCGGCAACGACACTCGGGTGGTTGCCAAGTCCATTATGTTCTCCAAAGACGATTTGCGTCTGGCCGAGACCATTCAGGCCGGCTTGACACCGACCCAGCAGGAGGTCGCGACCAACCAGCAGAACATTCAAGGCAATAAGCAGGACATTGCGGCCAACAAGGTACAGACGGCGGCCAATCGAGAGCAGATTGACGCCAACGGACAGCAGATCGCGGCCAATCAGCAGGACATTCAGGCCACGACCCAGCGCTTCTCCGAACTGTCGGAGTATGACACCAAAGGCAAAGCATTGGTTTACTTCGCCAGCGGCAGCTATTCGATTTCAGCAAGCGATCAAACCGCTTTGACACAGCTGGCACAAATTGCGGCCGGACAGAAGGGCTACATCATCCAGGTAAAGGGCTATGCCGATTCGTCAGGCAATGCTGCCATGAACCAGCAGCTGAGCATGGATCGAGCCCAAGCGGTGGTTGCCTACCTGCTGCAGAACTGCAACATTCCTCTGCGGCACATCGTGGCACCCGGTGCAATGGGCATAGCTGATCCTGCGGCACCTAACGAATCGGCCGACGGACGGAAAGAAAACCGCCGTGTGGAAGTCACGGTGTTGGTCAATCGCGGGGTCGCGGGAGGGATGTAGACAGCTCATTCGCCGGCCAAGCAGCAATTCACTGATCTTTGCTGCACTGGTCGATGATATTCGGACAAGAGAGTTGCACACCGAGATGCCTGGGACCACTCTCTTGTCCGACATCAACTCTTCGGAGTTGAGCCGCCCTGGGATGAGCAAGCCTTTTCAGTTGATGAGTCAATAACCGTGAGTCCCGTTTTTCTCAGTCTTTGTGACCGTCGGATTGAAACCTGGAAGCTGCATTAACGCCTGGATTCGAGCCTCAACTACATCTTCAGACGTGCAGCCTAGCAGAAGAGCGTCCTCGCGAGCGGAGTATTTTTCCAACACCGACATTACAAAGACGAATCGCTGGAGGGGTGGCGCCAATCTGGCAACAGCGTCGACGGCGGAACATCCTTGTGGTTCGCCGTCGAATTCGCGCCAGGAGTCCGGCTTGACACCGCTCTTGGCGGGTCCAGAAAATACAAGGCGAATGGCATTGATGACCAGACAGCGCCTGATCCAGACGCGTTCCCATCCCTTAAAAACGCAATTCTCTCTGACGGCATCTTCGACAGTAGCGACGAAACACTGTTCCGCGTCGGCGTGACTTCCGGTCAGCAGAAAAGCAAGCAGGTACAAAGGCAGTAGATCATCTTCAAGATTCTTGCAAAAGTCAGAATACGTGGCGTACCCGGGGTGGGATTGCTCGTTTTGCTTGTGTCGAAACCTGGGCATGGCCAACTTGGCTCGACGCTACTTTAAGAACGCTGTCGGAAGAACTGTCATTACTGACAGGTTGCGAGAGCTTCTGTTCATCATCGGCTCGAGTGAGCCTATTTGTGCGTTTATCTTCGAACTGGCATTTTTGACAGTCTTCCGCTGCTCGTTCTCCCGTTAATCTGAATGAGGTAATGTCGCGCCCACATGGCCTTCTGAATTCCCAGCAGAAGCACTTCTTCCGCCGGGCAGAAGTCCCCGCGGGGACGCGTGGACATCAAACCAAAGGAAGATTCATTCACGACCATGTTCAAGCAAACTATAGCGCTGTTTCTAGCCTGCTCTTTGGTGATTGCGACCTGTCCGCTCGAGGGCATTGCGCAACCAGCCCTGGCTGCGCCGCAGACAACCGGGCAGTCCACTGATCGGTTGGAGCAACTGGTGGCACCCATCGCTCTGTATCCCGACGCGCTGGTTGCCCAGATTCTGGCGGGTGCAACCTACCCCACCCAGATCGTTGAAGCTGATCGCTGGATGAAGCAGAACTCCAATCTGCAAGGCGAACAACTGGCGACTGCGGTCGACTCGCAGAGTTGGGACGAGAGCGTCAAGGCACTAGCCCAGTTCCCCTCGGTGCTCGACAACATGAGCACGAACCTATCCTGGACATCGGCGCTGGGTGACGCCTACTTCAACGAGAAGGAAGCAGTGACCGCGGCGGTTCAGAAACTGCGAAGGCAAGCCAAAGATGCCGGCAATCTGAAGACCACCAAGGAACAGACGGTCACCACGCAAGCACAGACCATCGTCATTCAACCGGCCAACCCGCAAGTTGTGTATGTACCTGTCTACAATCCCACTGTGGTGTACGGCTATCCCGTAGCCGTCTATCCCGGCTACAGCAGTGCGGACCTCGCGGCTGCGGCCATCATTTCCTTCGGAATCGGCATGGCCGTGGGTGCAGCCGTCTGGGGCGGAGGGAGATGTTGCGGCTGGGGCTGGAGCTCGTGGGGATACAACTGGCATGGCGGAAGCGTTATGTACCAACGCAACGTCTACGTTTCCCGTAGCAATGTCTATGTCAACCGCAATTCCTATTATCGGCACCCGAACAACTATCCGCGGCCGACACCCTACGGCGGGAATACGAACGTCAACCGCAGCGGGAACTCGAATATCAACCGCAGCGGGAACTCGAATATCAACCGCAGCGGGAACACAATCAATGGGGGCGGAAACACGGTCAACCGGGGCGGTGGAAACACGATCAACGTAAACCCGGGTGGAAATAAGCCAGGGACGCCCTCGACCCTGCCGGCGGGGAATCGCGGAAACGCTCAGGGCAACCCGGGCGGAAATAAGCCAGGGACGCCCTCGACTCTGCCAGCCGGAAATCGTGGAAACATCCAGGGGAATCAGGGACAGGGCCAAAATCGAGGACAGGCAGATCCAAATCGGGGATTCGGGCAGACCCGCGACGCCGGCACACGCTCCAATGCGTTTAGCGGTTACACCGCGGGCGGCAATGCCGCGGCGCAGCAATCACGCGGAAGCGCCAGCCTGGGTGGTGGCGGCGGTGCCTCACGATCAAGCGGAAGGACCGGCGGCGGAAAACGTTAACGCAGCGAGCCTGGATGGGGAACAACAATGAGCCGATGCTACCAGACGGAGGAGACATCAATGTTATGGCTGTGGCTTACCTCTAAACTCAGAAAGATCAGCCTCGCGAACCTAGGTTTATCCTGGGGCCTGGCGTTGGTTCTGTCCGGACTGCTGCTCGCACAGCAGTCCGGACAGAAAACTTTTGCTTCTGCTGAGGACGCGAGCCAGGCTTTGTTTGCCGCAACCCAGGCAGATGATCAGGCCGCGATGTTGGACCTCTTCGGTCCGGCCGGCAATCAAATCATCTCTTCGGGAGACAGCGTCCAGGATAAGAACGGGCGGGATCAGTTCGTCGCCAGATATCGGGAAATGCATCGCTTGGCCGCGGAGCCAGATGGGACCACAACTCTTTATGTAGGAGCGGAAAACTGGCCGGTCCCGGTGCCGTTGGTGAATAAAGGTGGGGTCTGGTTTTTCGATACAGAAACCGGCAAGAAGGATGTCCTCTTCCGCCGGATCGGCCACAACGAATTCGGCGCGATAGACGTCTGCCACGCCCTGGTGGATGCGCAAAACGACTACTACAGCCAGCCGCGGGATGGAAGAGTTCAACAATGTGCACAAGCATTCAGCAGCGACGAGGGCCAGCACAACGGGTTGTTCTGGAAGACTGCCGATAACGAACCGGAGAGTCCGATTGGCCCGCTGGTAGCCGATGCAGCGGGTGAGGGCTACCGCAAGCCCCAAGGGGAGGAATCTTCCCCATTCCGCGGCTACTACTATCGAATCTTGACCGGCCAGGGAAAAACCGCTCCCGGCGGTGCCAAGAGTTACATCGTGAACGGTGAAATGACTGGTGGCTTTGCCATCCTCGCATATCCTGCGGACTACCGTTCATCAGGTGTGATGACCTTCATCGTCAATCAGTCCGGCGTGATCTACCAGAAGGACCTGGGCGCCAAGACGGCAGAAGTCGCTAGCGCGATGACGGAGTATGCGCCGGACAAGACCTGGAAGACGGCAGAGTAGGCAGTCGCAGAATTCGTAGACAACAACTTTGGGGGAGGTCCAATGAGGACAAGCCAGACGCACAAAATGGTGGGACGGGTAGCAAGGTCGTCGGTTGTGACTATGTGCTGCCTCTTCGTTGCCCTGTTGCCTTTGGCGGCTGCGGGACAATCCGAAAGCAAGAAAAAGCCTGAGCAGTATTCTGCGACAGCGTTCGGACAGGCCGGGATGTTTGCCGGCAAGAGTGTGTCGCTGAACATCTACATCACTGATTACTCCAGCAATCAGGAAGTGGAGGACCTTGCGGCCACGCTGAAGGCCAAGGGTTCCGACGCGCTGTTGAAGGCGGTGCGCAAGATGAAAGAAAAAGGCAGGGTCTCGACCACCGGCCGCGTCGGATGGAGGATCGGCGTTGTCCGTCAACACCCGACCGACAAAGGCCGCAGGATCGTGATGTTTTCCGACCGTCCCATTTCATTTTACGAGGCCGGCGCTGCGACACGTTCGAAGGATTACGAGTTCGGCATGCTCGTGTTGGACGTCAATGACAACGGTGAGGGCGAAGGATTGTTGTATGGCGCTTGCAAGGTCAAGTTCACCCAGGATGACCAGTTGGAGGTAGAGAACTTCGGCCAGGCCCCCGCCCGCCTGGCGGCGGTGAAACTCTGGAAGTAATTCTGCATGAACGGGGTGGGGTGTGAATCGTAGAGTTCTGGCCGGTGCCATCGTCCTCGTAGCAGCTGTCCTGGTCTTCGGCAAGTCCAGCAAGCTGGTGATGAGCTTGAGGCTTCCCAACGCTCCGGCGAAGAAGGTTCATCGGGTGCTGGCATTGGGCTTCAGTAACAGGACGGAGGTTCGGGCGGATTTTGAGGACGCACTGGCGGCAGAACTCACAAGCACAGGCTTGGAGGCGGTCGCGGGGAATACTATTCTGCTGCGCCCGCCGGGAACGCAGCTTAACCTCGCCTACCTGAGAGAGCAGGTTCAGGCAAACCAGATCGAAGCGGTGGTGGTCTCGCGACTGATCAAGGTGGACAATACCATCACCTACGTCCCGGGAGCACCGTACTCTGTGCCCTTTCCTTACTACAACAGCTTCTATGGTTACTACGGGACTCTTTACCCGGTGGTCTACTCTCCTGGTTATCTGCAGCAAGAGAGGAAGGTACGGGTTGAAACCAACCTTTACTATGTGACCACCGCCCCAGATGGAGAGCTGGTTTGGACCGGAATCACCGACACCTTGAATCCTTCCGACGTCCACAAGGCAATCAAAGGATTGGTCAAGCTGGTCGTGACGCAGATGCAGGACGAAGAAGTGCTCTGAACCACTGACCTAGGCGAAGAACAGCTCGCAAGGATGTGCAGGACGCCAAGGAAAAACCGTTCTGCACCGAATCCGGTGGGGCCTGCTAACAACGGAACCGCGGCGCGGTCGCGAACAGTGGTGGTGTTGAAGCGGGGAGTACGGTACAAACTGTCAACACTGACAGTGGTAGCAAGGCGGAGCCGGCCGTACGGTAGAAGGATTGGTGCAATAAGGATCATGACGCAGTGTGAGGAAGATCCACGGCGTCTCAGTGCCGGGAAAGCCACAAGGAATCTGCGGGATTGTTCTGGCACGCGACTTACCCTTGGTTCGCGATCTTAACCCGAAGCGAAAGTGTATCTGGTACGTCTAGAAAACGAAATCGGCGATGCTGTAATGCCGGAGGCGGTAGATTCCGGTACGCGCTGTTCTGCGCCCTTTGTCTGGGCATAGTTCTACCTAGCGCGGCCGTCCCCGCTCCCCACCCAGTGCGACAGGAAGCAGGCGTGCTGTTTCTTTCCTCTTCAGATCCGGATTCGCCCGACGTCGCCACGATGATCGAGCAGGCCCAGACCCTCATTGTTGATGGCTGTGGCACTCCGGTTCATTTTAGCTTTGAGTATGTTGATTCTTCTTCATCTCTCGCAGACCCCTCTCGGACGAGGGAAACGACCTCGTATCTGCGCGAGAAGTATCGCGGACAAACCTTTCAATTGGTGATTGTTATCGGGGAAGAAACTCTGGCCTTCGTGGAACAGATTCGAGCGAAACTGTTTCCCGATGCGGCCCTGTTGTTCTTCGTGGTGAATCCGCAGGATACTTCAGGTTTGCTCAGCCGAAAACCGGACAGGACGGGCATCATTCAGAAGTTGAATTACCTGCCCACGCTTCAGTTGGCATTGCGGCAAAATCCCGGCACCCATCACGTGATCGTCGTTTCGGGCTCCTCCGAGCCCGAGAAGCTTGAGATGAAGGCTGCTCGCGAGCAGTTTCGCGGGTATGAGTCTACTCTGGCGTTTCAATACATGTCGGATCTAAGGTTCGCAGAACTGGGAGACAGGCTGGCGCGCGCTCAACCTGACAGTATCATCTTGTTTCTCGATTTTGAAACTGATTCGAGTGGTGAGCAGTTCATTCCTCGGCGCATTCTGCCCGCCATCGCCAAGGCTGCTAAGCGGCCGATCTACGGAACGTTATCCTCTTTCGTGGCCGGAGGAGTGGTGGGAGGCAGCGTAGCCGATCTGGGCGAGGTGGGGCGGATGTTGGGGAATGAGGGGGTGCGCATTCTGAAGGGAGAGAAGCCGGAGAATATCCCGGTTACCACTGGTGATTTCCAGCACTATGTGCTGGACTGGCGTCAACTGCAGCGCTGGGGTATTTCCGAAAAACAACTCCCACCGGACAGCGTGGTGCTTCAGTGGGAACACTCCCCATGGGAGCTTTACCGGTGGAGAATCCTGGGGCTTGCCACACTTCTGTTGATCGAAACCCTGTTGATCATTTTCTTACTTCGCAATGTCGCCAAACGCAAGCGCGCTCAAGCAGCGCTGCGCCGGAAAGAGGAAGACCTGGCGGAAGCGCAACGCCTGGCGCGAGTGGGCAATTGGCTGTGGGATCCAAAGACTAGGGCTCCGGTTAGCTGGTCGGAAGAGCTTTACCGCATCCACGGACGTGATAGGAGTTTGCCTCTGCCCTCCCACGAGGAATTCGCCCAGCTGTTCACTCCCGCGAGTTGGGCCCGACTGAGCGTCGCGATGGAGAAGGCTCTGCAAACGGACTCAGTTGGGGAACTCGAGTTGGAAATGGTACGTAGGGATGGCAGCACGGGGTGGCTTGCTGTTCGTGGCGTCACCGTGCGCGATGCGGCGGGCCGTGTAACCCACCTCCGCGGCACCGCCCAAGACATTACCGAGCGCAAGCGGGCGGAGCAGTCTCTGCTGGAGAGCGAGAAGCGGTTCCGCTTGGTCGCCAACACCGCTCCGGTGATGATCTGGACATCTGGTCTCGACAAGCTGTGCGACTACTTCAATCAGCCCTGGCTCGACTTCACCGGCCGGCCCCTGGAGGCGGAGCTTGGAAACGGCTGGGCAGAAGGAGTCCACCCTGAAGACCTGGCCGTGTGTCTGGATACCTACACCAAAGCGTTCGATGCGCGTCAACCCTTCAAGATGCAGTATCGGCTCCGTCGGCATGACGGCGAATACCGCTGGCTCCTTGATGCTGCGGTGCCGAGATTCACTGGACAAGGTACGTTTGCCGGCTACATAGGCTCCTGTATTGATGATACGGATCGCAAGCTCGCCGAAGAGGCCCTTTCCACCGTAGGCCGGAGGCTGATTGAGGCACATGAGGAGGAACGAAGCCGGATTGCACGCGAGTTGCACGACGACATCAATCAGAGGCTGGCGCTGCTGGCAAACCGAATCCAGGAATTTGAGCAGGACACATCCGCGAATGGGGATACTGCGCAGAAGGAGCCGCGGCAGGCGCTTTGGAAACTGACCAATGAAATCGCGACTGATATCCAGCACATGTCTCACCAGTTGCATCCATCCAAGCTGCACTACCTGGGGCTGGCAGCAACCGCCCGCGATCTCTGCCACGAGTTTTCCCGGCAGCACAAGATTGAGATCGAATGTGTGGTGAGGGATCTGCCGCATGATCTCGAGGAAAGCGCCTCTCTTAGTTTGTTCCGCACGTTGCAGGAATCACTTCGCAATGTGGTCAAACACAGCGATGCCCGCCATGTGAAGGTGGAACTGACCTGTCAATCGGGTGTGGTGCGGTTGCGCGTTTCCGACGATGGAATCGGATTCAATCCAGAGCATGTACGAAGCTATTACGGCCTTGGACTGGTCAGCATGCGGGAGCGTCTACGATCGGTGGGCGGCGAGTTCTCGATCTGGTCGAGGCCATCCCTTGGGACCCAGGTGGAGGGGCAAGTTCCCACCACTACCAAAGCTGCTGGCAGGGCGGCGGAACCAGTCGCTTATCAAAGGGCGTAAAGCCAGTCATCGCTTTCCGTCATTTTTGACAGTATCGCAGGCCACAGAGACCGAATAGCATCACTGAGAAGGGTGGTCTGTGAGCCTGGGCGGCTCAGGGGGTAGGGCATCAATACGCTGTCCGAATGCAATTCCGTAACGTCAGTCCTCGAAGAAGGGCTTGTGTTGAAAACAACCATACTTCTTAGCGACGACAATTCTGCCATCCTCGATCATGTTGGCAAGATGCTGGAGAAAGAGAAAAACTACACCGTCGTTGCCGCCATATCCGACGGGGCAGTTGTCACCCGTGAATACCTCCGGCTCAGACCCGATGTCATCATCCTCGATATTTCCCTGGGGCAAATGAGCGGGATCGATATCGCGCGGGAACTGCGAGATTCGGGATGTCGTGCCAAGATCATCTTTCTCACCGTGCACGAAGATTCTGACTATGTGAACGCTGCCGTGGGCGCGGGTGGCTCGGCTTATGTGGTGAAATCGCGGTTGAGCCAGGATCTGTTTCTCGCCATCAATGCGGTGCTCTCTGGCAAACTCTTTGTCTCGCCAAGCCTGATGTACAAACCCGGCTAAAGCGGCTTCCAGTAGGTGCTTTGTCAAAGTAGCACCCACTTCCGAACCCGACCAAATGTCACATTTCAAAAGTTGGTTGTCACCATTGACCCTATCGCCCCCAAACCAACCTCAAGCTCGCCATCGCCAGTCATTTGAAACCGATTGTGGGAATTGCGGCGCCTTTCATCTGACTGCCATTCGTTCCCATTCACCGGACGAGAAGGTCTGCCCGCCTGTTCCGGTGCCCCATTCAGGTCCGAGAGACCTGAGCAGACACCAATAATTGTCACGAAAACCGGGCTGGGATGGGTATAGAATAGCTGGCGCTTTAGAAATAAAAGGAAATCGCGGGGTAGGCCCTTCCCCCAGTTCACTCCCCCCGGCAGCACCACTTTAAACGCGAGGTGTCTCTAGTGACTTGCAAATTTCGATCAGAACCTATTCTGATGAGAGGTCGCAACCTCCCAACCAGGGCGTTCTTCTCTGTTCTGGTGATTCTGACGGCAGGGGCCCTTTTGCCTGGCGTCCTTACGTACGGGCAGGAGACCGGGTCTTCCCCTGCCTACACTTTCACTTCCTATGACTATCCCGGCGCCATCTTCACCGAAGCCATGGGCATCAACACAGTGGGTGTGGTGGTAGGCGCCTATGCGGATGCGAGTGGCGTGACGCATGGTTTCGCCCTTCTGCCCACCGGCAAATTCGAACGTCTCGATTATCCCGGTGCTATCTCCACAGTTCTGGCGCGCATCAACGATTCGAACCAGGTAGTGGGTTCTTACGTCGATTCCAACAATGTTTCTCACGGCTTCATGTTCGTTTCGCCGAACAAGTTCACACCCATTGATTACCCTGGCGCGGCGCAGACGCAGGCGTACGGGATCAACAAGGCCCAAGAGATTGTTGGAACATGGTTTGACTCGGGCGGGAACACATCGGGCTTCTCGCTGATTAGCGGAAACTTCAAGGATTTGGTTTATCCAAAGTCAGTGAGTACGGTTGCGAGCGATGTCAATTCGTCCGGCGAAGTCTCCGGTAGCTGGGGAAACACCGGCCCCAATGAGCAAGCGCACGGGTTCCTGCTGACCGGAAAAGGAACTTACACGGACGTCGAATATCCAGGCGCGGTCGCGACACTTGTTCTGGGTGTCAACGACTTGAACGAAGTAGCCGGATCCTACATTGACGCTGCGAATGTGACGCACGGATGGGCCGGCTCACCGGCCAAAAAGCAATACGTCACCCTCGACTTTCCGGGCTCAAGCAGTTCCAGTCTGGGTGGTCTCGGGAACAACGGCACATTCGTTGGGGGCTACATCGGGCCTGACGGGAGGGGTTACGGGTATTGCGCCCTTGGTGGCCCGGCGGTCACGCGGGTACCAGACGGCATAGGCGAGAAGGCGATGGCGCCGCCTACCAAGGGTCGCTGCCCAGGTTAGTTTTGGGGACTCTTTTCGTCTTGGTCGTAGAGCTATGGCGAAAGGCATGGCCGGGCGGCAGCTAACGGGCCTGATTCCTATTGAGTTTCGCGGACTCGGTTTGGGCGGCGCGAAGGATGGGCACATCGGGATCGGCGCCTTGCCAAAGATTCAAGAAATCGCGGTACGATGACTTGGCGGCGGCAAGATCGGCTTGTCCGGCGCTAGCCCGGCCCGACATGAGCGGCGTCAAAGCGCCAGTCGGAAAATTCCAGACGAGACCGCGGTGCGCTCGAATTTTCGCGAATTCTGCCACTGCTTCACTCCACCTCTGCTGTGCCAGATAGGCTTGGCCGCGCAGGTATACCGGATACATTGTCGCTCCTGACGAGAAAGGCGGTGTCGCGCCGCCCAGTTCGTAGGCTGCGGTTACTTGCAGGAATCCGATGGCGAGCGGGGCATTGTCTTCCTGGAGCGCGATGGCGGCGCGAATACTCGGCAGCCAATAGTTGACTACCAAAGTATTCGAGTGAAACTGTTTGTAGAGATCATTGACCATGGCCTGCGCCCGGGCGACGTCTCCTGAGCGGGCCAGTGCCATGGCGACCGCGACGCGGACATCGCGAGTGGGGGCGAGCGCGAGGGCAGCAGCGGCCTGCTGCTTGGCCTGGGCTGCATTTCCGAACTCAGCTTCCCGCAAGGCTGCGGTCGCCTGCCATGTAGCCGCGGTTTCCTTTGCTCCTGCCTGCACTGCCGCAGCAACTGCCCTGCGGGAGAACTCTCGAGCGCGACCCAATCGACCGTGGAAAGCCTCTGTGTCCGCCTGACTCGAAAGCAGTGTATCTTCGCTTCCGTTGCCCAGCGCAGCAGAAACGCAGGCCGACATTCCCGGGGCGTCGTTTTCCAGGAATGCCAATTGATAGCGGTTCGGCAACAGAGATTCATCCAGTTTCTTAGCGCGGGCTTGCTCCAGAACGGCTTTGGCTTCCGCCACACGATCGAGATTCAGATAATCGTAGGATAGATTCTGGTAGACCGTGGCAGTGTCGGTCTTCAGTTGCATTGCCTCAAGGTCATGAGCCAGAGCGGGCTCGAGCCTTCCCAGGTTGGAGTCGATGACCCCAAGATTGATGTATGGCGCGAGGTCGCGCGGATAGGTCTGTTTCCGTTGTTCGTTGACTTGAGCGGCCTTTTCGAGGTCGCCAGTCACCGACTGATAATAGGTTGACTCGATCGAAAACCTCTCCCGTTCGGTAACCCGCTCACGCAGTTCGTAGGCTTTGTTGGCGCACTCCGCAGCTGAATCCGCTTCTCCGAGATCCTCATACATCAGGCCTAAATCGGCATAGGCCAGCGCGAAATTCGGATCCAGTTCAACCGCACGTTTGAACAGCGGAAGGGCGGCCGCATCCTGCTTAGTACGCCAAATCTTCATCGCTATGCTATAAGCCTGCAGCGCCTCCAGGGACGAGGTTGTCGCCTGTTCCAGCGGGATGTCATATTTTTGAATGGAGGCCAGCGATTCACCTAGCTTCTTGCGCAAACGTGTCCCCGCCTCATGCACTCTCGCTAAGACGTCTTCCCGTCGCCCAGCCTCGACTTGCTCTTTACCCAAGGAGTCGCCGGTCCGGCAGTTCACTGCCTTGAGTCCGATCACGTAATGACTTCCTAAGCTCGCAATCGAACCCAACAGCATGACCTTGCTGCCCTCCCGGCGGCAGACTTCTTGGGCAATCTCCGGCGTCACGCGGTCATCGACCGAGCGGCCCATGTAGCGAAGTTGTTGGCCTACTCTGCCCTCGGAGAGGATGTTGAGAAATGGCGATTGCTCCAGTTCAACCGCAAGCCCCTGTTTCAGTGCGTCGTCGAAAACCGGGTCCCCTGTGTTATTGACGAAATCCGCCAGCACTATGGTGTCTTTCTCAGTCAGAGGGTGCGGGCGCATCCAGTGCAGAAAGCTGGCCGCGATAGCAACCAGCAGTATTGCGGCGAAAGCCAAAGACCACCGCATCCGTCTGTGCCGCACTCTGGAGCGAGCCAATCGCGTCGCCTCCGCGGCGTCGCGAAGCTTGTGGGGCAGCGCAGGATTGCCTGCCTCGTTGTTGTAGAGGTTGTAGAGGTGGATGCGGACGCCATGTTTGACTTCCGCTTCGCCTAAGTCGTGCAAAGTGTTTTTCCAGACGTCCAAGTGACCGAGCACGTCGGCAACCGATTGTGAAACCAGGATGTGTCCGCCATCACCACAATCCATCACTCGTTGAGCAAGATTGATTCCGCCTCCGGCAACATTCCGATTGGCGTTGATATCGGCAACCCGGTACACCGGCCCGGTATGGATGCCCATCCTTAGTTCCAGCCCCGGTTCTGCGCGGATGGTTTGAGCCAACTCGACGGCGCAGCGGGCTGGGGCCTCGGGGTCGTTGAAGAAAACGAGCGCCATGCCGTCACCCGTGGGGAGCGTGATCAAGCGATGCGTCTTCTGCGCTCGTGGGAATTCAGGAGTTTGCCGGACCAGTTCCTGCAAACGGTGCAGCACTCCCGCTTGCTGTTCCATCGGCAGGCGAGAATACGCAACGATGTCCAGAAACAACACATGCGCCATCTCAGTCGCGAGATCTGGGCGAACGGCGAAGTGAGTTGGGTCTGTAGACATGTCCGACCAGTGGGGAAGTGTAAGCCGGGCTGTGAAAGCGGTCAACCGGAGGGCCCTGAGCGAGTCGAGCTGCCTGGACGCGATTTTCCATCATCAGAAGACGGGCATCAATTTTCCGGTTGACATGAATTCGATCCGGGGAGAGGATTGTGGCTCATCGGTTCGTTTTGCAACATGAATTGGGTTTCGCTGTTCTCGATCCAGTCTGGATTTTGGAAACCAGATCTTTCTTCAAGGATGGTCTCCATGAGGCCCCTCTACATGATCAAACGCATTCTCGCGATTTTGCTATCTCTTACGATGACGTGGGTTCCGGCGATGGGTGCCGATCAGTCTGCCGGACAGATCACCGCCATCATTCCCGCCGCCACCCGTAACGCGCAACCGGCCAAGAACAAGGACGGCCTGCAGTGGAACGACCTTTTGCAGACGACCGACACCGGCCGCCTGCGTGCTGGCCTGACTGACGGCTCGATTCTGAGTCTGGGGTCGAGCAGCCAGCTGCGGGTAGTGCAGCATGATGCCGCTTCGCAGCAGACCTCGCTGGAGATTGGCTACGGGAAACTGCGCAGCCGGGTGGTCAAAATCACCCAGCCCAATGGCAAGTTCGAAGTAAAAACGCCCAACGCGGTGATCGGAGTCATCGGCACCGATTTCTATGTAGCTTATGAAAACGACCTGACTACGGTGATTTGTTATGTCGGCCAGGTCACCGTGATCTCGCAGGGTGCCTCCAAGGTAGTGAGGAAGTCTGACAAGGCCCAGTCCAACCAGCAACAGACCACTTTAGGGCCGGGACAGATGGTTGTCATTGGACTGAAGGTTCCGCCCGCCGGATTTCCTCCAGAGTCCGAGGTTATCCACGCTTCGATGTTAGATACGAGGATCAACCCTACGGTATTTATCGCGCAGCCGAAGTTTTGGATCCCGGTTGTGGCCGGAGCTGTGGGCGGCGGTATCGCTGCCGGCGTCGTGTTGACACATAACAACGGGTCATCGGCTGCCAACATCCCGCCTCCAGTGACTTGTGGTGCTGTGGCCGGTGCTGCGGGCAGGGCCAAGTGCGGCCCATAAATCGAAAGGTCGGAGGATGCCGTGCGCAGAGTGGACGCTCTCAGATGCATGCTTGTGATTGTCCTGGCGCCGTTGGTCGGCCGCGCTCAAGACATCATCAGCACCATCGTCGGCGGGGGAACGCCGCTGGGTAGCGGAACCGCGCTGACCGCCTCACTCGGCTCGCCCACGGGAGTGGTGGTAGATGCCAGCGGGAATACCTACGTAACTTCGCTCAATGGCGAATACGTTTTCAAGATTGATGCTTCGAGCAACATCACCATTCTTGGGGGGACAGGGTTTGCTGGTTTCATCGGAGTTGGGGGTAAGGCGACAAGCGCAACCCTGAGTGGCCCCGCAGGCCTTGCGTTTGATAGCAACGGG
>Ga0070765_100000651_pt1 | contig 20699 bp, 11 predicted proteins | sample HubBroMetageWFT5_FD_71516 | JGI IMG/M metagenome (GOLD analysis project Ga0070765, IMG submission 71516) | Warmed and freeze-thawed soil microbial communities from the Hubbard Brook experimental Forest, New Hampshire - Hubbard Brook CCASE Soil... | ecosystem: Environmental > Terrestrial > Soil... | reverse complement strand
GCCTCAAGGGTGAAATTGACATGGTCGGCTACGATGGCCGCGTCCTCGCCTTCGTCGAAGTAAAAACGCGCTCGCTCGCGAACGCACAGCCGCCCGCTCTGCCCCGCAATTCCGCCGCAGCGAACCAGCCCAGGCCAGAACAAGCCGTGAATGAAAACAAGCGCCGCAACCTGAAACGCATGGCTCTCCAATTCCTCCGTGCGCGCCGTCTTGATTCCTCCGCCTGCCGCTTTGACGTTCTCGCCATCGAATCCCGCGCCGGCGCGCGCCCCGTCATCCGCCTCCACAAAGGCGCCTTCGCCGCGGAATTCAATTGATCGCAGCGCTTCCCCAAAACTCTTTTGACTTTCTCAGCGTCCTCAGCGTTAAGTCCTTTTTTTTGCCCGTGCGTTAATCAGAACAGGAAAGTTGCTTCGCCAAGCATTCCAGATTCATCCGCGGAGTTCGCCATAGTAGAATAAACCTGCCTAAATGGAAGCGCCGCCCGCGGGTAACCCCCGGGCCGGGGAGGGAAGTTTGCCGGAACTTCGCAAGGACCCTATCACGGGTCGCTGGGTCATCATCTCGACGGATCGCTCCAAGCGCCCGATTGATTTTGTTCGCGAGAGCGTTCAAATAAAGGGCAATGCGAATTGCCCCTTCTGCCCAGGAAACGAAGGGAAGACTCCCTCCGAAATTCTCGCCTACGGCCGCAATGGCAGTGGGAAAGACACGCCGGGCTGGTCGCTCCGCGTCGTCCCCAATAAATTTCCCGCGCTTGGCATCGAAGGCGGCCTTGACCGCGAAGGCGAAGGCCTGTTCGATCGCATGAACGGCGTCGGCGCTCATGAAGTGATTGTCGAAACTCCCGATCACAAAATCACCCTCGCCACCCTCGCGGACAAAGGCGTCGAAGAAGTCCTGTGGGCCTACCGCGACCGCATGCTCGACCTCAAGAACGACCGCCGCTTCCGCTACATTCTGCTTTTTAAGAACCACGGCGAAGCCGCCGGCGCCTCGCTCGAGCACACCCATTCGCAACTTATCGCCCTGCCTATTGTTCCCAAGCGCGTCCGCGAGGAAGTGGACAGCTCAAAGCACTACTTCGACGAAAAAGAGCGCTGCATTTTCTGCGATATGATCCGCCAGGAAATCGAGACGGGTTCGCGCATGGTCATAGAAAACGATTACTTTATTGCGCTCGAGCCCTATGCGCCTCGCTTTCCCTTTGAGACCTGGATTCTCCCCCGCCAGCACAGCTCTGCCTTCGAAAACATGCCCACGCCCTACTATGGCAACCTCGCCAAAGTCCTGCGCGATTTCCTTTCCCGCCTCGACTCCGCGCTCGGTTTCCCCGCCTACAATTTCGTCGTCCATACCTCGCCCATCGGCGAGGAAATCAACGACCACTACCATTGGCACATCGAGATGATGCCCAAGCTCACCAAGGTCGCGGGCTTCGAATGGGGCACCGGCTTCTACATCAATCCCACCCCGCCCGAAGAGGCCGCCCGCTTCCTCCGCGAAGCAAAGTAGCCAACAGGAGCAATTTTGAGATTCCCAACCCCATCCCGCCCCATCGCCATCTATTACGAACACCCGCGCTGGTTCCAGCCCGTCTTCGACGAACTCGACCGCCGCAACATTCCCTTCGTCCGCCTCGACGCCGCCCGCCACCATTTCGATCTCGTTCCCAATGGCGACCTCGATTACTCGCTCGTCTTCAATCGCATGAGTCCCTCCGCATGGACGCGCGGCAACGCTCACTCTGTTTTCTACACGCTCAACTATCTCGCGCATCTCGAACAAATGGGAACGCGCGTCATCAATGGCAGCCACGCCTTCCGCGTGGAAACTTCGAAAGCTTTGCAGCTTTCGATGCTGCAATCGCTCGGCCTTCCGTACCCGCGCTCGCGCGTCATCAACAATCCTCTCGAAGCGCCCGCTGCCGCGCGCGGCCTGCGCTATCCCATCGTCGTAAAGCCGAACATTGGCGGCAGCGGCGTCGGCATCGTCCGTTTCGACACGCCCGAACAATTGCAAGCCGCTGTGGACTCCAAATCTCTCGCGCTCGGCCTCGATTCCACGGGTATCGTGCAGGAATATATCCGCGCGCGCGGCGGACACATCGTTCGCGTCGAAACTCTCGGTTTCAAATATCTCTACGGCATCAAAGTTTTCACCTCGGGCGAAACCTTCGACCTCTGCCCCATGGACATTTGCAAAACCACCGACGGCGCTGAAATCAAGAACGCCTGCGTGGTGGAAGGTCCCAAGACCGGCCTGCGCCTCGAAGGCTACCAACCGCCGCCCGAAGTAATTTCCGCCGTCGAAAAAATATTCGCCACCGCGAAAATTGACGTCGGAGGCGCCGAATATATGATTGACGACCGCGATGGCCAGCTCTACTACTACGATGTCAACGCCCTCTCGAATTTTGTTTCCGATGGACCCCGCATCGTGGGCTTCAATCCCTTCGAGCGCCTAGTCGATTTTCTCGTCAAGGAGTCGCGCTGATGCGCTACGGTTTCTGGCTTCCCATTTTCGGAGGCTGGCTGCGCAATGTGGATGACGAGCAGATGCAGCCCACCTGGGAGTACGTTTCGCGTCTCGCCCGCCGTAGCGAAAAAATCGGCTTCGACCTCACGCTGATTGCCGAACTCAATCTCAACGACATCAAGGGCGTTGATGCGCCTTCGCTCGACGCCTGGTCCACCGCCGCCGCGCTTGCCGCCGTCACCGAATCGCTCGAGCTCATGGTCGCCGTGCGGCCCACGTTTCATTTGCCCGCGCTGCTCGCCAAGCAAGCCGCGAATATTGATCGCATCAGCGGCGGCCGCGTCTCGCTCAACGTGGTTTCCTCCTGGTGGGCCGAAGAAGCGAAAAAATACGGCGTTCAGTTTGACAAGCACGACGACCGCTACGCCCGCACCTCCGAATGGCTCGACGTAGTTGACGCCGCCTGGAAGCGCGATCACTTTTCATATTCCGGGAAATATTATCAGGTGGACGACCTCGTCCTTCAGCCCAAGCCCCTCTCGCATCCCCGCCCCAAAATCTACGCCGGCGGCGAATCCGAAACTGCCAAGGAATTAATCGCCGAAAAGTGCGACGCCTACGTCATGCATGGCGATCCGCCCGCGCGCATCGCCGAAAAGATTCGCGATCTTTCCGATCGCCGCGCGAAGAAAAATCTCCCGCCCATGCAATTCGGCGTCGCCGCTTACGCGATCGTCCGCCCCACCGAAGCCGAGGCGCAAGCCGACCTTCGCCGCATCACAGACGTCAACCAGAACGCCGCCGGCTACAATAATTACCAGCAGTGGCTCGCGAACACGCAACTCGAGCAGCGCGTTTCCCTCGAGGATTATTCCGTCTCGAACCGCGGTTTGCGCTCCGGGCTCGTCGGCACCCCCCAGCAGGTTGCTGACCGCATTGGCGAGTTCGAACGCGCCGGAGCCGATCTGCTCCTGCTTCAATTCAGCCCGCAATTGGAAGAAATGGAGCGCTTCTCCGAAGCCGTGATCCGCCCGCGCCAGAAATCCTCCATCTCTCCGCCCGCGGCCGCCGCCCCGAGCGCCACAAAGTCCGCCACTCGCCCAAATTGTTGAAATCGGCGCGCCCCGCTCCGCCCTGTCCTGCGCCTCCCCTCTGCGCAACTTTTCTCCAGCATCCGGGTTCAACTCAATAGGCGAAGGCGAAGCCTTGCCATGCCGCGGGTTCCGCATCCGGCGCCCGTTGCTTTCACGGCAACATTTGTTGCTTTGCGGCAACCCGCGAGTTCGATTTTGCGTCACAATTATAGCCACCACGATTCGGTGGCAGGAGGATCCAGCCGTGAAAAAGTTCATACCCGTTATCTTCATGCTATTCATTGCGTTCATTGGCACGTCCGTTGCAGCGCCCCCGCCGGTGCGGCTGCTCATGTCTCCCGCTTCCAACGTTCCCAGCGCGGAAGTTCTCAAGAATTTGAGCGACAAGTGCCCGAATGTCTCGATCACCCTGAATTCCAAGGAATCCGACTTCATGCTGGAAGCCAAGGGCTGGCCCGGCCATTACCGCTTCACGCTTTACAAGAAGGGCGGCGACGCTCTCTATGCCACGCAGACGCAGTATCTCCACAACGCCGTGAAGGACGTCTGCCACTACATCAACAATAACGCCGCAAAGTAAGCGCGCGCCGAGCACGCCGCGTCAGCTGCGCGTTACAAATTCTCAAGCCGGTTCACCTCAGGGTGGCCGGCTTTTGTTTTTTTGAGCGCTTCCCACCCTTCCCGTTTCGTCTGCCGCCAAACTCAAGCCGTAAACTCGCCTCTCTGATGTAAACTCCTCCCCGCAAAGGAGAGCGAATTCACTCGCCGCTCACGCGCATGCCCATACCGTTCATTCGAAACCTCGCGCAAGCGCTCGCGCCCAATTCGCGGCGAAGTGCGTGTCAAAGTCCGCCGTTCTCTCAGCGCTCTCTTCCGCGCGCCACCAGGAATCGTCGCACCCGCCGCGCGAAAGCCCTCCCGCGCCCAGACGCGCCGATCAACGCCGCGCCGATCAACGCCGCGCCCGCTTTCGGCAATTCCGATTGGGCGAGCTTCCTTTCCGGCGGCGATCCCGCGGTTTGGTCGAATCTCTGGCCCATGGCGGTCATCTGTTTCACCGCCTGCTTTGGCCTCGCGCTGGTGCAATTTCTCGGCAGCTCTCAGGCGTACACGGACTTTTTTCCTCCCACCCCGGGCGCGTTCGATTCCTACTGGGTGCTGCGAACAAAAGCCTGGTGGATCGGCGCAATCCTGATCGGCTTCCTGATCGTTCCCGCCATTGTGATGATGCTCTTGCCCGGCGGCCGCCTGCGCGATTGCCATCTTTCAGTCAGCGGATTTGTCCGTCATGTCTGGATTTATGTCGGGCTCTACTTCATCGTGCTTCCCGTGATTTGGCTCGTTTCCCTCACGCCGGAGTTCACCGCCTACTACCCGATGTACGCCAGCGCAGGCCGTTCCTGGTTCGATCTCCTCGCTTGGGAAGGGATGTACGCCCTGCAATTCATCGCGCTCGAATTTTTCTTTCGCGGGTTTCTGGTCGGGGGGCTCGGCAGGCACATCGGAATTCTTTCCGTTCCCGTTTCCGTGATTCCCTACATGATGATTCATTTCGTCAAGCCGCTGCCCGAAGCGGCAGGCTCGGTTTTCGCCGGCTTCGTGCTCGGTTGGCTCGCCTGGAAGACGAAGTCTATCTGGGGCGGCGTCTGCGTCCACTGCGCCGTCGCCGCCACCATGGACCTCCTGGCTTTATCCCACAAGGGACAGCTCCCCTGGCTTCACCACTGACCATCGCCACTATCCCCGCATGGAATCAGCCGGACGCGCCCAATCCGCGATTCAGATCTCGCCCGTAAATCCACGACCCCCAATTAACTTTCGCTTCCCTAAATCATCATTTGTTGTATTATCCCATCAGTGAATACAAGGGATGAAGAGGGCGAGATTTAAAAAAAGTCGCGTACGAAAAACTGAGCCGCGGAGAGCCTCGGCTCGGCCTCTTCCAGCAAACCTCTTTCCCATTGTGGCCATCGGGGCCTCCGCGGGAGGCCTCGAGGCTGCTTCCAGTCTCTTCTCCAATCTTCCCGCCAGGCCTGGTATGGCGTTTGTCCTGATTCAACACATTCCCGCTGACCACACGAGTTCGCTTGTCCAGTTGTTGTCCCGCGTCACCAAACTCAAGGTCCTGGAAGCGGCGAACGGCGTAACCGTTCAGCCCAATCACGTCTATGTTGTCCCTCCGGGCAAGGTTTTAACCTACGCGCGTCCTGTCCTCCGGCTGAAACCCCGCGATGCCGGTGATCGTCATCACCTGCCAATTGATGCATTTATGGAATCACTCGCCCTGTGGGGCCGGGAGCGTGCCATCGGTGTCGTCCTTTCCGGCACTGGCTCGGATGGCACTCGCGGCCTGCAAAGGATCCGCGCCGAGGGGGGCATCACATTTGCCCAAACCGAGGATTCCGCCAGGTTCGACGGCATGCCTCATGCCGCCATCACCGCCGGCTGCGCGGATTTCATCCTGCCTCCGCGCCAAATCGCTGCAAAGCTGGTTCACTTTGCGAGTCACCCTGCGCTGCTGCATCCCAAGAAGGGCCTTCGCGAATCGGTCCTCCGTGCCGACGCGCTGCACAGAATTCTCGACATCCTCCGCTCAATCACCGGCGCTGACTTCACTCTCTACCGCTCCAACACGATCCTCCGTCGCATTCGCCGCCGCATGGCCCTCCATAAAATCAAGCACCTCAGCGAATACGCTTCCTTTCTCTCCGCGCACCCCGAGCATCTCCAGGCTCTCCGCCAGGAAATGCTGGTTCATGTCACCAGTTTTTTTCGTGACGCTTCCACTTTCGACATCCTGAAGAAGAAAGCGCTTATTCCCCTCCTCAAGCAAAAATCGGCCGACGATCCCATTCGCATCTGGGTTCCCGGATGCGCTACCGGCGAGGAAGTCTATTCGCTGGCAATGTGCCTCCTCGAGTCCAGGAACGGCAAGGCCGAGCACATTTCGTTTCAAATGTTTGGAACCGACGTCAGTGAGGAGTCCCTGGCCAAAGCGCGCAAGGGGATTTACTCGGCCAGCGAGCTCCGCAACGTTTCTCCCAGGCGATTGCGGCAGTTTTTCACCCTCGAAAGCGGCGCCTATAAAGTGAAGAAAAACATTCGCGAAAAGTGTCTCTTCGCGAAGCAGGATGTTATGCAGGATACGCCTTTCTCTCGCCTCGATCTCATCAGTTGCCGCAATCTTTTGATTTACGTCACGCCGCAGGCGCAATCCAACATCATGTCCCTTTTTGACTATGCCCTTAATCCCGGCGGCTACCTCCTTCACGGCCGAGCGGAGAGCATTGCCGGCCATTCGTTGTCTTTTTCCGCTTTGAACCGCGCGCATCGCATCTACGTAAAAAAATCCCCCCCCGGCCGCCCGAATCTCTTCCACGATCTTGCCCGGACCCAGATTCACGCTGACGCAGGCATCGCTCGCCGCTCAGCGATGAACCCAATCCCTCCTCCGCTCGTGAAGCCTGAGGGTATTTTGCTCGCGCACCGCGGGCCCGCCGCCGTCCTTGTAAATTCCAATCTCGAAATCCTCCAGTTTAGCGGGCAGCTTTCCCCGTATCTCGATCCGGCGGCGGGCGAGGCGAGTCTCAATCTCATCAAGATGGCGCACGCCGATCTCGTTTGGGAAGTTCGCGCCGCCATCCAGAAGAGCAGAAAGTCGGGCCGGTCATTCCGAACTTCGGAAATCCAGCTCGATCGCCCGGATGAAACACGCGTCGTCACCCTGGAAGTCATTCCCGTTCCTGGAACACTCGCCAACGAGAAAGTCTTCTGGATCGTATTTGAATCTGCCGCGCCCGCTGTACCTCCTTCTTCATCCCTCGCACCGGGCCGAATTTCCCCTCCAACGAAAGCTTCCCGGTCGGGCCGCCGTGCCCGGATTGATTCGCAACGCGTCGCGCGATTGGAACGTGAGCTTTCCCAGACCAAGGCCGGACTCCGCGAAATTATTCACTCTCAGGGAGCTGCAAACGAAGAGCTTCAGTCCGCCAATGAAGAGGTTCTCTCTCGCAACGAGGAGTTGCAGAGCATCAACGAAGAATTCGAGACCGCCAAGGAAGAGCTTCAATCCTCTAACGAGGAGCTCACCACGCTCAATGAGGAGCTCGACCACCGCCATTCGGAAATGGTTCTCCTCAATAACGACCTTACCAATCTCTTCACCAGCCTTTCCATTCCCATTGTCATTCTCGGCCGTGACCACCGCATTCGCCGTTTTTCTCCCCCTGCCGAATCCCTATTCAATCTGATGCCCACCGACATTGGTCGTCCAATCGGCGACTTGCACTTTGGCGCCCTTTACGCCGATCTCCGCGCGGATATTAATGCCGCCGTTGACACGGGAAAAGTTCATGAGCGCCAAATGAAGGGCCCCAACGCACGCTGGTTTTCGCTCCGCATCCATCCTTACCGCGGCGCGGACAAGGAAATCCAGGGTGCCACGCTCATCTTCGTTGACGTTCACGCACTCCGTCTCGCCAGCGATTTGGTCGAGGAACAACGGCAGTATTCCGAGGCCATCGTCGCCGCTCTCCGCGAATCACTTCTCATCCTCGATTCCAACCTCTGCGTGGTCACCGCGAACAAGTCTTTCCAGGCCACTTTCGGTCTGTCCGATGCCAATATTGTCGGTTCATCCCTTTTCGAGCTCACAAGCGGTCAATGGAATTTCCCGGTTCTTCGCAAGCTTCTTCAGGACGTGCTTTCGCACGACTCCGAATTCATTGATTTTGAGGTTGACCATGTTTTCAAGAATGGCCGCAAGATGCTCTTGCTCAACGCCCGCCGCTTCCTTCGCCGTAGTGATAATTCGCCCCTCATCCTCCTTGCCATTCAGGACGAGACCTTGCACCGGCATTCCCAATACATGTCCGCGCAGCTCTTGCGCATTCAGGATGAAGAGCGTCGAAGGTTCGCCCGCGAGCTCCACGACAGCACTTCGCAATCTCTCGCCGCCCTCACCATGAACATGAACCGCCTCGTGCAATCCGTGCCCGCTACCGACTCCGACCTTCGCGCCATCCTCGCCGAGTCTCAGGAGCTCGCCCAATCGAGCATCAAGGAAATCCGCACAGTCTCTTACATGCTCCATCCTCCGCTTCTCGACGATGCGGGGCTCGGCTCCGCCATTCGCACCTATGCCGCCGGATTCTCCAAGCGCAGCGGCATTCGCATTGATCTCAATATCCCCGACCAGGTTCCCCGCCTCTCGAAAGACATGGAACTTTCCCTCTTCCGCATCTGCCAGGAATGCCTCAACAATATCCACCACCATTCCGGCAGCGAGACCGCCCGTATCAAACTCCACGCCACCACCCGTAAAGCGGTCCTCACTGTCATCGACAAAGGTAAGGGACTCGGCGGAGACCTCATCAATCGGACTGGCGAAACTGTCGGCGGCTCGGGCGTGGGCATCCCCAGCATGCAGGAACGCGCTCGCCAGTTCGGCGGCCTCCTTGAAATTGAATCCACGCCTTCAGGGACCACCATCCGCGCCATCCTTCCCTTGCACCAGCCCTGATGGGCGGCCAAGACCACCCTGCCTTCCTGCGCGTCCGCCCTGTTGGTAATTATTCCGAAAATGTTCAGTGAATCGCCGCCGCGCACACACCCACGCCATGAATTCCGTTTCGAATCCTCTAAATTTTCATTTGTCTTGGTTTATTCGTACCGCAGCGCCACCATCGGATCCACCCGCATCGCGCGCCGCGCCGGAATGTAAGACGCGAACATTGCCACTCCGACCAGCGTAACCGCAACCGCCGCATAGGTCAGCGGATCAGTCGGCTTTACACCGTAGAGGAAAGTCGCAATCAACTGCGTCAGGCCTAGCGCCAGCACTGTTCCGATCCCCACGCCAATTCCCGCCAATCGCAACCCCAGCATCGCCACCATGCCGAACACGTTTTTCCGCTGCGCTCCCAGCGCCATCCGTAACCCGATCTCATGCGTCCGCTGGTTTACAAAATATGACATCACCCCGTATATCCCGATCACGGAAAGCAGCAATGCCATCCCCGCAAAAATTCCCATCAGCCTCATATAAAATCTCGAATCGCCCACTGACTCCGTGATGATCTCCTCCATCGTCGCGATACGCGTCACCGGCTCGTCGGGATCGATGCCCGCCACAATTTTCTTCACTCCGGCAATCAGGTCCGCTTCGCGCGCATGCAAATCGCCGCTTGTGCGTATTAACAGCGTCCCCTGCAGATGCGTCAACACGCTCCCGCCGGGAAACACCGGCTCCTGCTGGAAATAGGATGCGTAAATAAGAGGCTCTGCATCCTCGTTCAGGACGTATTGCTTCGTGTCTCCCGCGATCCCCACTATCCGCCGGGGTCTGCTCTCATTCACCGGATAGGAATCGAATGCCAGCCGAATCTCCCTGCCGATGGGGTCCTCATTTGGAAAATATTGCCGCGCGAAAGCTTCATTGATCACCACCACCCATTCCGCGCTCTCCGTATCTGTCTCCATCAGGAAACGCCCCCTCTTCAACGGAATCCGCATGGTCCGCAGATAGCCGGGGCTTACTTCGTCATACGACACTCGCGTCATGTCTTCGGGCGCCGGCACCGGATGTCCCACGATCATGAAAGTGCGGTGGGCCACTCCCCTCAACGGTGCATAGCTGATCAGCCCCGCCGATTCAACTCCCGGCACGGTTGCCACCTGTTCCAGAAGCCGCTGGTGGAACACGTTCACCTGCTCTAACGGCTTTTCCATGTCTCCGCCCGGAATTCTTTCGATGTACTTGCCTCCCTCGGGAAGGGTCAGTTCCATTGCCACCACGTTTTTCGAATCGAACCCGGGTTTCACCTGTTGCAGGCGAACGAGCGTGCTGATCATCAGCCCCGCGCCCACCAGCAACACCATCGCCAGCGCCACTTCCGCAATGGCCAGGAAATGTCGCGCGCGCCCGTGCGAACCGCTCGACCTCCGCCCGCCCTCCCGCAGCACTGCGTTCAAATCGGCTCGCGAAGCTCGAATGGCGGGCGCAAGCGCAAAAAGTGCCGCGGTCGCAAGCGAAACACACATCGTAAACAGCAGCACATTTCCATCAATGTGAATGCCCTCCGAGCCCGGAAACTCTCCCGAAAGTTTGCGGAATATCTGTATCCCCCAAAAGCTCAGCGCGATGCCCAGGCATCCTCCCACTGCCGCTAGAATTCCGCCTTCGACCAACAATTGCTGCAGCAGTCTCCGCCGGCTCGCCCCTATCGACGCGCGCACCGCAAATTCCTTGTGCCGCGTTTCTGTCCGCGACTGCATCAGGTTCGCCACGTTCACGCACCCGATCAGCAGCACGAACGCCACCGCTCCCAGCAGCGGATACAGCGCCTGTCCCGCCCCGCGATTCAATTCCTCTCGCAGCGAAAAAACCTTCTTGCCCACTCCTTTGTTCGATTCTGGATAAGTCTCTTCCAGCCGCCGCGCGATCACATCCATTTCGCGTTGCGCCTGCTCGAGCGTCACGCCCGCCTTCAGCCGCCCAACAGGCATCAGCCAGTGATCCATCCGCGCCAGATATCTCGGGCTGGCTGCATTGATGGGCATCCACAAATCAATTCTTCCCGCGTTAAATGGCGCAAACCCCGGCGGCATCACCCCAACCACCGTCGAAACCACTCCCTCGATGTTCACCGATTGCCCCAGCACGTTTGGGTCGCTGTTGAATTTGCGCTTCCAGATACCGTCGCTGATCAGGATCGCCTGAAATTTATCTTGCATCTCCTCGTCGCGAAATATCCGTCCCCGCTCCGGCACCACTCCCAGCAGGCTAAAAAAATTCGGCGTCAGGTATTGAACTCGAAGCGACTCGGGCTCGCCTATGCCGGCTATCGTGGCTTCGTCCAGATTGCTCACAAGTGCGATGTCTTCGAACACATGATTCTGCGCCTTCCAATCGACCAGCTCGGCGATCGGTGGCGCCTCGGTCTCACCAGGATGTCCTGGGACAGTCGCCACGATCACCGCCAGCCGGTCCGGGTTCGGGTAGGGCAGGGAACGAAACATCACTGCGTTGATCACGCTGAAGATCGTGGTATTCGCTCCGATTCCCAGCGCTAGCGAAAAAACAACCACAATTAGAAATCCCGGAGCCTTTGCAAGACTTCGCGCCGCATACCTCACGTCCTGCCACAAATTTTCTACCCAAGCGAAGGTCCACATGGTTCTCATCGCCTCCTTCACCAGCGTTATGTTCCCAAATCCTCGCCGCGCCGCCGCTTGCGCTTCATCATCATCCAGCCCCGCTCCGCGATTCTTCTCCTCGCGCATCGCCAGATGAAACCGCAACTCCTCTTCCAGATCGCGCTCCAGCCTGCGGCGCTTCACGAACGCCTTCACCTTCAGCCACGCCGCATTCAGCCACTCGTCGGCCATTCGTTTTCCTTATTCGTGCCGCAACGCCACCATCGGATCCACTCGCATCGCGCGCCGCGCCGGGATGTAACACGCCACCAACCCGATCAGGATCACCACGGGCGGCGCCGCGGCCAGCACCATCGCGCTGCGAAACGGAAGCTGAAAGTTTGCCGCCACCAGCTTCGGCAGTGCCAGCGACGCCGCAAACCCCGCCGCCACGCCCGTCCCCACCAGTGTCATCCCATTGCGAATCACCAGACGCATCACTTCGCCCGGCTTTGCGCCCAGCGCCATGCGAATTCCCATTTCGTGCGTTCGTTCGCCCACCAGATACGAAAGGACGCCGTAAATTCCAATCGCCGCCATCACCAGAGCGATCCCCGCAAACGACCCCATCAATCCAGTCATCAAGTCGTCGCCCGATCCCGAGTCGATGATCGCGCGCTCCATCGTTCGGACTTCCGTCACCGCTTGATCGGCGTCCACGGCCCATACCGCGCTGCGCAGTGGGTCCGCCATACTCAGCGGATTCGTCCGTGTCCTCATCACTAGTCTCGCCAGGTCGCTCGGGTTCGCAGCAAACGGAACAAACAGTTCCGGCCTCGGCCGCGTTTGCCCCAGAAATTCATTCACGTTTCCCACCACGCCTACAATCTCGCTCCATTTCTGCACGGGCTGTCCGCCGCCCCCGGTCTGCCCGGTCTGCCCGATCTGAATGTGTCGTCCGATCGGATTCATGCCCGGAAAATACTCCCGCGCGAACGCTTCGTTCACGATGGCGATCGGCGGCGAGTCCCCCGTATCCGCGGCCGTCACGTCCCGCCCTTGCAACATCGGAATTTGCGTGGTCGCAAAATATCCGGGGCCTACCGCGAAATATCCGCAATGGGGTCGCTCTGCCGGTTTGGCTGCGGGATGGCCCTCCACTGTGAATTGCACGTCGCCAGGAAAATCAAACGGTATATCGGTCGCCACCACGGCCGACTCGGCCCCGGGAAGCGCGCGCAACTTCTCCACCACGCTCTCGAAAAATTGTTTCTGCCGCTCGGGTTTCAGATATTCAAGGCCTCGCAGGGAAACCGACGCGGTCAGCACATTGTGCGGATTGAATCCTCCGCTCGCGCGGAGCTCTTCGATAAATCCTTCGACGAACAGGCTCGTCCCCACCAGCAAAAAGATCGATAGCGCCAGTTGACCGATCACCAGCAGCCGTTGCAGCCGATGCCGTTCCCGCCCCGCTGTCGTTCCCCGGCCTCCATCCCTCAGCCCGGTCGACGCGTCCCGCCGCGTCATCTGCAGCGCCGGCGCCAGTCCAAACAGCAACGCCGCCACCAGTGATATCGCGATCGTGAACGCCAGTACATTCGTGTCCATCACGATTTCTTTTGCCGTAGCCACCGCGTCTTCATTCCAATTGAATCGCGCAAGCAACACGCGAAGGCTTCCTATCGCCACAAGGATCCCCAGGCACCCACCGCCCAGCGCGAGCAGCACGGACTCCGTAAGCAGTTGGCGCGCCAGCCGGATTCGCCCTGCGCCCATCACCGCGCGGATCGAAAACTCGCGTTGCCTCGCGGAATTGCGCGCCAACAGCAGGTTCGCCAGATTTGCGCACGCGATCAGCAACACCCCGGCAACCGCCGCCATCAGGAACGCCAGCGCCGCCTGCGCGCCCGAATCTTCCACCGTGTACTCCTGCAGCGACATCACGTTCGCGCCCCAATCCCTGTTTGTCTCCGGGTTTGCTTCGGCAAGCCGTTGCGCGATTGTTTCCATCTCCGTTCGTGCTTGCCGCACGCTCATTCCCGGCTTCAGCCGCGCGAAAACCGTCAGAAAACGCTCGCCGCGCCCCGCGCCGCCCAGGTTGTCGCGCGAAAGCACCAGCGGCACCCAGAGCTTCGTCGGAAAAGCCGCCAGATGAAAGCTCGGCGGCATCACGCCGATCACCACGTAATAGTTGCCGTTGATTTTGATCTTGCGCCCCAGCGCCTTCGGGTCGCCGCCAAATCTCTCGTTCCACAAATCGTCGCTTAATATCACCACCTGATCATGGCCGGCCTGGTCTTCGCCGGGAAGTATCGTTCGCCCGATCGCCGGCGCCACGCCCAGCACCTGAAAATAATTCGGCGAGACGCGTGTGCCCGTCGCTCGTTCCGGGCTCGCGCCGCCGCTCACCGTGAACATATCGTCCGCGGTCACGGCCATGTCACTGAACGAGTTGCTCTCGGCGCGCCAGTCGAGGTAATCGGGAGCCGACACCGGAGCGCGATCCCGATGATCCGCCGCCGCCCGGTCTATCCCGCTCACAATCATCATTCGGTCCGCGTCCTGCACCGGCGGCTTCCTCAGCAGCAGGCCGTTGACGACCGTGAAAATTGTCGTGTTCACGCCGATTCCCAGCGCAAGCGTCAACGTTGCGATCAGCGTCATTCCCGAATTCTTGCGCAGCATCCGCGCGCCGTACTTCACGTCCTGCCAGAATGTTTCCAGTGAATGAAAAGTCCACATTTCCCGGCACCGTTCCTTCAGCAAAGTAAAGTTGCCAAATCCCCGCCGTGCCGCGCTATGAGCGTCATCAGCCGCGAGCCCCGCCCGGCGATTCTTCTCCTCGCGCATCGCCAGATGAAATCGCAGCTCTTCTTCCAGGTCGCTTTCGAGTTTTCGCCGCTGCACCAGCCGCTTCACTCGCGGCCATATCGCCTTCGGCCATTCGCCGCCCACGGCTCCTCCTCAGGCTGGTTCCAAGATTCGCGCAATCGCCGCGCTCATCCGCGTCCAATGCGCTCTTTCTTCCGCAAGCTGCTTTCGCCCCGCCGCCGTCAGCCGGTAAAATTTTGCCCGTCGGTTGTTATCAGACGTGCCCCATTCCGACGCCAGCAATCCCCTCAGCTCCAGGCGATGCAGCGCCGGATAGAGCGCCCCCTCTTCCACCCGCAGCGCGTCGTCGCTTCTTTCGTGGATGTATTCAGCGATGCCGTACCCATGCATCGCGCCGCGGTCCAGCGTCTTTAGGATCAGCATGTCCAGCGTGTCGCGCAGCAAATCGCCCGGTTCGATTTTCTTTATGCCCATAAGATTCTTAGGGGAGTATCCCGCTATCCCTTTTTCAATGCAACATTTTTGTGCACCCTCGTCAGCCGCCCCGCCTTCTCTGTGGCTATTTCCGCTTCTCGCTTCTCAATTCGGATTTCCATCCGCATCAATCAACTTGATTTCTCCAAATCCCACCTCGCGTATGCCCGCCTCGATCTTGGCGCGGTCGCCCACCACGATCCACACGAAATGGTCCGGATAGATCACCTGCTTCGCCGCGCCCGTCAGATCTCCAATCTTCAGCGCCCGAATCCGGCCCGCCTGCGTTTCGTAGTAGTCGTCGGGCCATTGGTACTGCACCAGGTTCACCACGGAGTTGCCCAGCGAATCCAGCGTCTCGAGCGATCCCGGCAGGCTGAGCGTCTCGTTCGCCTGGATCCGCGCAAGTTCGTCCGCCGTTGCCGGATGATCGCCCAGGAAACTCCGCAATTCCTTGCTCATCTCCTGCATCGCCTCTTTCGTTTTGTCCGTCTGGATCGGCGCAATCACCAGGTACGGCCTCTGCCCGCGCGCAGTCCACAGCAAGCTGCTTACGCCATACGACCAGTGCTTGTCCTCCCGCAGGTTCATGTTCAGCCGCGAACCAAACGTCCCCCCGATGTCGTCGTTCATCGCCTGCGTCGCGATCTCCAGCGGAGTATTCGGCAGCGTAGCTACGTTCCCCGCCATGATTACGGATTGCTCCGCGTTCGGTTTATCAATTATGTAAACGACCGGCTTTGATGGCAAAGCCACGTTGGGCGTGTTCTTTTCCGGCACCTTCCCCGTTTTCCACCCGCCAAACTCCTTCTCCAATTTCGGCGTGATTTCCGCAAGTGTCGTATCGCCTGCCACCACCAGCGTCGAATTGTTTGGCCTGAACCATGTGTCGTGGAATTTCACCAGGTCTTCGCGCGTTATTTTCCCGACGCTTTCCGCCGTTCCCGATCCCGTCAGCGGATTCCCATACGCGTGCCCGCTTCCATACAGGAATCGCGGGAACACACGCAGCGCCATCAGGAACGGTTGACTCTGTTCCTGTTGAATTCCGTCGAGCTGCAATTTCTGCTCCCGCTTGAAGTCAGCTTCTGGAAACGACGGGGTCAGGATCACGTCCCCGAATAGTCCGAGCGACGCATCCAGATTCGCCTTCAGCGCCGAAAGGTGAACGAACGAGAAATCCAGATCCGTATAGCTATCCAGCTGCGCCCCCAGCATGGCGGTCTGATCGTTGATCTCCAGCGCCGTGCGAGTCCCGGTGCCGTCAATCATCAATGACGAGGCCAGGCTCGCCGTTCCCGGCGCCCCAAACTGATCCGCGGCCGATCCCGCGTCCGTCATCATCCACATGTTCACCAGACCCGCGCCCGGCCTCTCCGCCAGTATCACTTTCAGCCCGTTCGAAAGCGTCGTGCGCTCCAGCTTCGGCAGCTTCAGTGCCGGAGGCGTTCCCAGCGCCGGCGTCTTCGCATGGTCCGTCGCAGCCGCTGCCTTGTAGTCCGGGAACGGATTCACTTCCGCGATATAAACGCCGTCCGCAAGCCAGCGGTCCCCCGCCGACTTCAAATCTTCCAGAGTCGCTTTGTGCACTCGCGCCAGTGTCGTCTTGTATCCGCCCGCGTCGCCCGTGTACACCTCGTACTGCGCCAACCGGTCCGACTTTCCGCCGAACCCTCCAATCCTCTCCGTGCCCCTCACGTAGTCCGCCAGATATTCTGTCCTCACTCGCTCGAGCTCCGTTGGCGTGGGGCCCTCTTTCAGGAAGCGCGCCATCTCCTCATCCATTGCCTTTTCCACTTCGCCGAGTGTGTGTCCCGGAGCGGCGGTCGCCACCACCACGAATTGCCCGCCAATTTCCCTCGCGTCGTTGTACACATACACTTCGCTCGCCACCTGATCGTCGTACACCAGCCGCTTGTACAGCCGCGACGTTTTGCCGTCAGCAAGGCAACTCGCCACCAGCGTCAGATAATTCGAATCCGCGCTCCCGAATTGCGGCACGTTCCAGATTTTGTAAATCCGCGGCAGCGGCACTCGTTCCTGCGTGATTTCCCTGTGTGTGCCGGCCATCTTCGCAATCCACACCTGCTGGTGCATTACCGGCGGTCCCGGAGGAATATCCCCAAAATATTTTTCCACCTTCTCGCGCGCCGTCTTCGCGTCAATATCGCCCGCCAGCACGATCACCACATTCGATGGCCCGTAATACGTCTTGAACCACTCCTGCACGTCCTTGAACGCTGCCGAATCCAGGTCCGCCATGTCGCCGATCACGTCCCACGAATACGGATGCCCCGCCGGGTAGGTGTTTTCCGGAAAATGTTCCCTCGTCGTATCGTACGGCTGATTTTCATCCTGCCTTTTCTCGTTCTGCACCACGCCGCGCTGCAGGTCCAGCGTCTTCTGGCTCAGGTCCAGGTATCCCATCCGGTCTGCTTCCATCCACAGCGTGTAGTCGAGCGCCGAGGTCGGAACGTTCTCGAAGTAATTCGTCCGGTCAAACGACGTGGTTCCATTCAAGTCCGTCGCGCCCACCTGCTCCAGCGCCTTGATGTAACTTCCCGGCGCGTGCTGGCTCCCGCCAAACATCAAATGTTCAAACAAGTGCGCGAATCCCGTTCTCCCCGCCTTCTCGTTCTTCGACCCCACGTGATACCACAGGTTCACCGCCACAATCGGCGCCTTGTGGTCTTCGTGGACGAGCACCGTCAAGCCATTGTCCAGCACGAATTTCGTGTACGGAATATCCGGCTCTTGCCCGCGCGCCTGCCGCGGCGCAACCCCCGCAACCAGCAGGCAAATCACCGCCATCATCATTCGTTCCATCCGCATTTTCTTTCTCCTCGGATTCTGCGCGCCCGATGCGCGATTCATTCATCCCGGTAAGAAATTTCATTCCTTCCGGCTCTTGCTCGGCAGGCCCATCATTAGCGTATCCTGCGCCGCGCACGATTCTGGAGCAATCCTCCCTTTCGCGTCAACGAATGGAATACCTCGTCTCCCGAATTTCTTCACCGTGCCGCGGCGCACCGCCCGCCCTCCCGCGCCTTTCCGATTCTCCTGCCGGGTGCTAGCCTGTTGTTTACCGGCCCTACTAAACGTATAAGAAGAAGAGGTGAGCGGCAATGACCTGGGGAAAAAGACGGGCAATCATAATCTTGGCTTTGGTGCTTTTCTTCGTGCTGGCCATTTGGGCCGTCTCGAAGCCCGCTCGCCTCGAATCGAAATCCGTCCTCGTCATTGACGCTGCCGGCTCGATCGAAGAACAGCGCTCTAGCGATATCTTCACCGCTCTCAGCGGCAACTCCGTTCCCGTCCTCCACGATTATCTTGACGCCATCGATTCCGCCGCCACCGACTCGCGTATCACGGGCCTCATTCTCCGCGTCGGCCCGCTTCAAACCGGGTGGGGCAAGCTTGAGGAAATTCACTCCCACCTTCTCCATTTCCGCAAGAGCGGCAAGCCCAGCATCTGCTACCTCGGCTACGACGGCATCGAAAATCCCGAATATTTTCTCGCCAGCGCCTGCAAAGAGGTTTGGCTCGTCCCCACCGCCCCCGTCAGCGTGCGCGGCATGATGGCCGAAGCCATGTTCTTCCGCGGCACTCTCGACAAGCTCAAAATCGTTCCCGAATTTTTCCACATCGCCGAATTCAAGACCGCCACCAACGAGTTCACCGAGAAAAAATTCACGCCCGCGCACCGCGAAGAGGTGGAGGGCATCCTCCACGGAATCTACTCCCAGTATGTCGCGGACACCGCCTCCGCACGCCACATGGACCCCTCAAAATTTGAAGCCATCCTCAAGCAGGGCCCCCTTCTCACCAACGACGCCGTCGAAAACAAACTCGTCGATCGCCTCGGCTATTGGGACCAGGTCCAGGATTATTTTAAGCAGCGCGACCACAATTGGAATCCGGTCTCGCTCAATCACTATCGCAACTTCATGAAAGATGACGCCGGCTTCGGCGCCGAACGCATCGCCGTCATCCACGCCACCGGCCTCATCGCCTCCGGCTCATCCCAAAACACCGCCGGCGGCGGTTTCATCATGGGCGGCGATTCCGTGGCCGCCGATTTGCGCGAAGCTCGCAACGACTCCGGAATTCGCGCCATCGTCCTGCGCATCGATTCCGGCGGCGGCTCCGTCGTCGCCAGCGAAGTCATTCGCCGTGAAGTCCAGCTCGCCGAATCTGATAAGCCCCTCGTCGTTTCCATGTCAGACGTTGCCGCTTCCGGCGGCTACTGGATCGCCACGCCCGCCAGCAAAATCGTGGCCGACCCGGACACCGAAACCGGCTCCATCGGCGTCCTCATCGGCAAAATGAACATCTCCGGCCTCTACAATCTTCTCGGCATCAGCACGGACTTCGTCGCCACCAGCGACAGCGCCACCATGTACTCCGACCAGCAGAGTTTCACGCCCGAGCAGGTTGCCTCCATCCAGAAATCGCTCGCGGAAACGTACAAGGAATTCATTGCAGGCGTCGCCAAGGGTCGCCACATGTCCGTCGAGGCTGTGGACAAAATCGGCAAGGGCCGCGTCTGGACCGGCGCGCAAGCCAAGGAACTCGGCCTCGTCGACGAACTCGGCGGCCTCGACCGCGCCATCGAAATCGCCCGGCATCTCGCCAACATTCCAGACAACGCCTCGGTTCACATCGACCGTTTCCCCGTGGAAAAAACTTTCTGGCAGCAGTTCGTCGAGCGCCAGACCGATCAAATGTCCGAATCCGAATCCCTCGCCGCCTCCGTCCGCCGCATCGTCGGCGTGATGGAGCCGGTCCAGGCCCGTGTGCCCTTTGAACTTCACATCAAGTAGGGGGAACTTGTCTCAAGGTGCGGATCTTGCTGTGCGGATCAATGCTCTGCTGAAGTTTCCCGGCTGAATCCCCGCTCAACTTTCGCTATACTGTCCGTCCGGGGCGCGGTACCCAAGTGGTAAGGGAGAGGTCTGCAAAACCTTTATACGTCGGTTCGATTCCGACCCGCGCCTCCATTAAAACATCAATAAATTGGATAGTTTCTTGACATCGAATAGAAATTGTGCAAGATTTGTACATCGTGGAAAGCAAGAAACCCCCCAAAGACAAGTCTTCGATCGACAACACGAAATTGATCTGGGTGTCGAAAGACGTTTTCTTCGATGATGCCGGGCACCCCCATCCTGTAGGTCCCTCAATTCCCTCGATTCCTCTCAAAATTTCACCGGAGTCTCCCTCAAATTCTTCCCGGAGGAAGCATCGCCCGCGGCCAGAACCAACGGAGCGCAGTGATTACACAGTGAGCCAGCTTGCCGCTGAATGGAATCTCTCTACCGACAAGATCCGATCCTTGTTTCGCGATGAATCTGGCGTCGTGAGGCTTTCCGCTAAAAACGCTGGCGCAAAACGAAAGCGTGTATACGTCACGCTGCGAATCCCTGTTGAAGTTGCGAAACGAGTGAAGCAAAGGCTCCTAAATGCTTGAGATTTATCGTCGCCACAATCGGAGCAAATGCGCGTCAACTGACACCCAAAAGTGCAAGGCGAGGCGTCCTTGCCCGATCTGGATTCGCGGCACACGACCTGACGGCAGATACGTCCGCCAACCGTTGAAACTCCGCGATTGGAACAGGGCAACTGATCATCTGCGTTTGATGGAAACTGGGCAGGAGATCCCGAAGCCGGCTTCTGCAAATGTGC
>Ga0070765_100000650_pt1 | contig 20773 bp, 21 predicted proteins | sample HubBroMetageWFT5_FD_71516 | JGI IMG/M metagenome (GOLD analysis project Ga0070765, IMG submission 71516) | Warmed and freeze-thawed soil microbial communities from the Hubbard Brook experimental Forest, New Hampshire - Hubbard Brook CCASE Soil... | ecosystem: Environmental > Terrestrial > Soil... | reverse complement strand
CAGGCGGCCTTGCACGGAATGCCCCGCATAGCCTAATCCCGCCAGCGCCACGAACAACAAGCCGAATAGCACCGCGATCCAACGCGGCGTCCCTCCGCTATTCTCATACTGGTAGGACTCTTGTGCACTCGGAACATTTGGAGAAATACTCATTCTCCCTCCTCATTCGATCTTGGCGTGGCCGTGAAGGCTAACCCGTAAATTATCCATCGGCTTTGCCCACAAGTCTATTCGGTATCAACGCGAGTTGCTTCGGCGTTCACCCCGCTTGGCCCTGCCATGGAGGCGCTCCGGCCATCGCGCGAATATGGAGGTATTCAATCCCCCGCGTGGCGTAAACTCTCCCTTAACCACGCACCATTCCGGCTGCACTGCATCGACAATATCCTTCAGCATTTTGTTCACCGCATTCTCGTAAAAGATTCCAAGGTTGCGGTAAGCCAGCAAATACATTTTCAGGGACTTCAACTCGATACATGATTTGCGCGGCTTGTACTGGATCGTGACAGTTCCGTAGTCCGGCATGCCCGTCTTGGGGCAGATCGAGGAATACTCCGGATATCGCGTCGTTATCACGTAACCGGGAAACTGGTTTGGCCACGTTTCCAGTGCTGGAAGCTTCGCCTTCACTCCCGCCTGCGCGTGCTCATCGGTATATTGAGGCATCAGATCCTCTCTCATTTATTGTAAACATAACTTGCCGCACTCTGCTTCTTGTCTACGGATTGAATTTAGCCTATCCTGTCGGCTGGCTGGGGGGCCCTTCGCCGCCACAAATGATCTGCCCAATCTGTAAGGAATCAGGCGCTAGAAGATCCCGACGACGCGGAATAGCCGATATTTTAGTCAGCTCTGTTGGTGTCTACCCATGGCGGTGCAATCATTGCCATGGCCGCTTCCACGCTCGGCTCATGCCCCTTAGCGATTCCCTGCATGCCCATTGTCCGGTATGTGGAAACATGGAACTGATGCGCATCTCTCCCGACTATGTTTCCGGCTCGCTTACGTTTTTGTGGCGTTTTTTGCGCATCCCGGCATTTCGTTGCGAGCCTTGCCGTCACAAGTATTTCTCGATTCTTCCCGCCCGGGAAGTTTCGGAAGAAGCTGGAAATTTCGCGTCGTCGGATTGATTGAGTTCACCGCGCCAGCAGGTCCCCCTTCTCAAATAGGTCAGATAGGGCAATCGATCGCTTTCGACTGGCGAATTACTCCACGATCGTCCGTTATTGCGGCGTAGCGGCACTTCGGATCCGTCGCATCCTCCAGTATCAAATCGTATGCGTGTCCGTCGTGCGATACGTTGAGTCGCAACTTCCACCCCGGCACAACCTCCGCCCCGCGTGAATACAAGGCGTGAGCTACCGTCGGAAATCCCGCGGGCGCCCACTTCGTCCCGGTTTCCGTGAAGTCTCCATTGCCTGTTAGCGCTTCCCAATCCGCGTATTTCTCGTTCTTGCTCTTGTAATTCTGTTCCGCGTTATTGATGGCCCGCGTCAGATTCACGGCGAAACTCTGCCGCTCGCGTTCCCGGCTTGCCGGCGCTATGGAAACCTTTTGCGGCCATGCCGCGGCTCCAGCCACTGCCGAAAACGCTAAGGCGCCTGCGACCAACCGCTGCATATTTCCCGGTATCCGCTTTCTCCAGTTCATCCGTCTTCTCTCCCTTTCGAAATTCGGGCTTCCCAAAGCCGTCCACGCTTTGACTTGCCAGCTGCCCACTCTCTTGGAGTATGATTTTCCCTCAACCCGCCCCCGGTTGCCATTCCCGAGAGGTCCATATGACGGCCACGATGCCCATCACCGAAACAGCCAGAGTTGCGGCCCTGAATCGTTACGCCATCCTGGACACCGAACCAGAACAGTCCTTCGATGACCTCGTCGTGCTGGCTTCCTTCGTCTGCAGGACACCCATCGCTACGCTTTCCTTGGTGGACGACCATCGCCAGTGGTTCAAGTCCAAAGTTGGCGTCGAAGTTCGCGAAACGCCGCGGGACATCTCCTTCTGCGCGCATGCCATTCAGCAGGAAGAATTGTTCATCGTGCCCGACGCTCTGGAGGATCCTCGATTCAAGGATAACCCGCTGGTTCTCGGGGATCCGCATATTCGCTTCTATGCGGGCGCACCGTTGATCGACGAAGATGGCTACGCGCTGGGAACCCTCTGCGTTATGGACCGCCAGCCTCGCGAGTTGGATGACACCCAGAAGGAAGCCCTTCGCTCGCTTCGCCGCCTGGCGCTCAGTCAGATTGAACTTCGCCGCAATATTCAACTCCTCAAGGAAGCTCTGAGCGACCGCACGCGCGAAGAACACGCCCGCGAGCTCGAGCTGAAGCAGCTCCAGGAAAAACTTGTCCGCGTCCTCGGCCTGAAACTCTGATTTTGTGGGCACACCAATGGAACTTGGCGGTTGACGCGATTCTCCTCCCTCGCATACTAGTGTGGTGTCTTCGACGCCACGCGTACGGGCAAGCTTCCAAAATATGCACCGAACTTTACGGTCACTCATCTTTCTATCGCTACTGACTTCTACGATTTCCGTTGCAGAATGCCGGGCGCAAATTCGCAAACCTTGCGGTGACTCAATCTACCTGAAATTAAGCGCGACTTCCGCTCTTCAAGGTTCCTTGGTCCAGGTCGAGATCGAGATCTCTTCCACGAAGACGTTGCCTCCGGAACTCGCAGCGGATTGGGACGGCAAGCCTTCGCCGGTCTGGCGCGAAGAAGCTCCTTCCAAGACGCTGCATGGCATGATTGGCGTGGACCTGGAAAAGCCCCCCGCCCGCTACGAATACAAGATTTCCTGGAAAGATTCTGCTGGCCAGGCGAAGTCCTGCACCGCCGCGCTCCTCGTCAGAGCAGGAAAATTTCCAACCGAACACCTCAAAGTGGAAAAGCAATTCGTCCAGCCCGATCCGGAGCAGCAGAAGCGCGCCGAAGAAGATTCCAAGAAAATGCGTGCCATTTACGACACCATCACGCCGCAGCCCCTCTGGAAAGGTCCGTTTCGCATGCCGCTTAAGGAAGGCGTTACCGGTGGCAATTTCGGACGTCGCCGGGTTCTGAATGGCATCGCTCGCTCTCCGCATGCCGGCGTGGATTTCCCTGCTCCCACCGGTACTTCGGTCTACGCACCCCAGGCGGGCAAAGTCGTCCTCGCCGAAGATCTCTATTATTCCGGGAACACCATCGTCATCGACCACGGCTTCGGAATTTACACCCTGTACGCCCATCTATCTCAGTTCGTCGCGCACGCCGGCGATACCGTCGAAGCCGGTACGGAAATCGGCAAGATCGGAGCAACCGGCCGCGTTACTGGCCCGCATCTTCACTGGGGGCTTACCATCGATCATGCGCGCGTCAACGCCCTGCAAATTGTGAACCGCGAGCCTTAGGAATTGGAATTCGGGCACATCCCTGATGCATCTGACCTTCCCAAATTGTCAGAGAATGCAATCGTGTTTTGTCGGAGCGTTCGTTTGCCTATCCTTCAGTCTCTTGCTTCTCTCAATGGCTCCCGTCGCGAACACGCAGGAACCACTGCCCGAAAACCCTGCCAGCCCATCTCCCGTCGACGGTTCCGAAGCCTCTTCCAGCGACTCTTCCCCAATCATGTTTCCTCACCGGGAGTGGGATCGCCTCTGGCTTTCGGGCCAAGTCAATTTTATCTCTCAGTATCACCCTACCTTCACCTCTCCCTATCGTGGCCAGAACAGCCTGAGTCCACAATCTCAGGACGCCACCTCCCGTGTTCTCACACTGTTCACCGGCTTGCGCGTCACTTCTACGACCGAATTTCTTTGCGATGTGCAGGAAACTGGCGGCCACGGGTTGGGCGAAGCGCTGGGAGTCGCCGGCTTCTTCAACCTGGATGTGGTTCGCAATCCCGAACTCAGCCACGCCCCGTACATTGCGCGGCTCATGTGGCATCAGATCATTCCGCTCAGTTCCCACAAGTCCGCTGTGGATCGCACACCGTTTTCCCTCTTCCGTGAATTGCCGGAACGTCGTCTGGAGGTGCGCTTCGGAAAATTCAGCATGGCCGATTTCTTCGATGTAAATACCTACGGCTCGGACAGTAATTTCCAGTTCATGAACTGGGTGGTGGACAACAACGGCGCGTACGACTATGCCGCCGACACCAGGGGTTACACCTTCGGCGCGCTTGTGGAATATCACGATCACAACTACGTTTTGCGCTTCGCCGAAGCTTTAATGCCGAAGGTTGCCAACGGCATTCATCTTGACGCCGACCTTAGTCGCGCTCGCTCCGAAAATGTCGAACTCGAACTTCACGGTCGCGTCCTTCCTAATAAGCGCGTCGGCATCGTCCGCCTGCTCAGCTATGTAAACCACGCCAACATGGGCGACTATCAGCAAGCCGTCGACTCCTGGCTCGCGGATCCGGTAACACCTCGTCCGGAAATCACTGCGCATCCCCTCACCACCACCGTGAAATATGGCTTCGGCGTCAACTTCGAACAATCTTTTACCGACTGGTTCGGCGTCTTCGGCCGGTGGGGCTGGAACGAAGGCCAGCACGAATCCTATGCCTACACGGAAGTCGATCAGACCTGGCAGATCGGCGTCGGCGGGAATGGACAACGCTGGGGACGAAAATTCGACCGCTTGGGGCTGGTCTTCGTCAGCGATGGCATCAGCCGCGATCACGCCCGCTATCTGGCCTACGGCGGCTATGGGTTTTTGCTTGGCGATGGAAAGCTAAACTACGGCCGGGAAAATATTCTGGAGTCCTATTATACGGTTCATCTCTGGAGAGGAATTTTTCCGGGCGCAGGCGTGCAGTACATGGTGAACCCGGGCTACAACAAGGATCGTGGCCCGGTCCTGGTGCCCAGCCTCCGCCTGCACCTCGAGTTCTAAGCCACTTACTGAGTGTCCCTGTCTTTGTAGCGGCCGCCTTCCGAGGCGGGCCATTCTTGGGTTTTCTCCCCGGCAGGAGAGCACGACTTTACATCTTGCAAGCCGCGCGTTTAGGGGGTCGGAGCTTCAGCTCCGACATTGACTGCTTTCTTCCCGAGGGCTACCCCTGGAACGCCCTACCGCAACTGCGCCACATGCGCTTGCGTTTCCGCCATTCGCGCTCTCGTCGTCCTCACAATCGTTGCAAACCGCTTCGTCAACTCGCGAATCCGGTCCGGCTTGTGCAGCAACATCGATTCCCGTGGGATCAATTCCTTGCCGATGCTCAGTGCCGCCGCGCCCGCCAGCAAATAATGAGCGGCGTTTTGTTGATTCACTCCCCCGCCAGCAATCAGCCCGACCTCCGGAAACGGCCGCTTCAGCGCGCGTATATAGTTGTCCCCACCAACCATCGAGCACGGAAAAATCTTTACAAAATCGGATCCCGCTTTCCATGCGGACAGCACTTCCGTCGGCGTCAGCGCCCCGGCAATCATCAACAACTCCGGTTGCTTGGCGACGTACTCCACGGTGGGAAGGTCCAGTGCCGGGGCGCTGATGAACTGAGCGCCCGCGTCGATGCATTCCCGAGCCGTTTCCAAATCCAGCACGGTTCCGGCTCCCAAAGTTACTCCAGGGACCGTGCGAGCCAGCTCCCGAATGACCCCGATCGCTCCAGGCACCGTCATCGTTACTTCTACGATCGGAATTCCCCCGTGCGCCACTTCTTCCGCCGCAAAGCGTGCGTCCTCCGCGGACGACGTTCGAATAACAGGAGCCAGTCCCACTCCCTCTATAAGATCTCGTAATTCTTGTTTTTTCATTTATGTTCCATTCTCCTGATACGGCATGGAACGATGCTGCTGCGGGAAGCGAATCTTGGTGCATTATAGTGAACCGCACCCTAAATTCCAGTGCTTCGCGGGCGCGTGTTAACGGAAAAGTTCTCGTATTGTAAGGCCCCAGAAAGGGATCTGTGAATGGAAGTTGGCGTAATTTCCGATACCCACGGCCGGCTTCGACCGGAAGCCGAACACGCGTTGCGCGGCGTTGACCTTATTCTCCACGCTGGCGACGTCGGCGAACCTGGGATCCTCACCCGCCTCCGCACCATTGCCCCGGTTTTCGCCGTGCGCGGCAATGTGGACACCGCTCCATGGGCAAACGAACTCCCTCCCACGGTGGTCGTCGAATTTGGCAACGCAACTTTCTACATGCTTCATAATTTGCGCGATCTGGACCTCAAACCCGAGGCCGCCGGCTTCGATGCCGTCATTTCCGGCCACACCCACAAAGTCGAACAAAACCTGCAAAGCGGTGTCCTCTATCTAAATCCGGGAAGCGCAGGCCCGCGGCGATTCAACCTTCCCATCACCCTGGCCCGTCTTCGAATAGACGCAAAACCCTGGCAAGTCCAAATCCTCGAGCTCTCATGCCTGTAGGGGCGCAGCACTGCTGCGCCCCATGCCCGCAAGATCGCTAACACAGGCGAGTCCGTTCTTTCTCTTGTGGGGACCGCCTCCTGAGGCGGTCCGCCCATGACACCTCTCGCACAACCTATCCTTCCGCGCGTCGTTTCCACCGTGTGCGTGTGCCGCACCCTACTCCTAGTAGGGCGCGGGTTTTCCATTTCATCCTAAGCAAACCTTCGCGAGGTACTTGCGTACTGGCGTCCCCAACAATATTTTGGTACCGGAAACCTATTGTCCCGGACGGCGTTGTGCGCGAATATAGGGGCATAGCAAGTGGGCTACCAGGCCTCCGCAAGCGGCACGGATAGATCTTTCAATCCTGTCCCGGCCTGAAAGCCAGCGTTCCCAGCGCAGGCGTACGTACCAGGTTCTCACTTCGCACTGCGCGAGTAAGAGGCGTACTGATGGGAGTTCTTCATTTCCGCTATCGAGAGCGTCGGCGTACGCTGCGGGTCGCCCTGGCCGTACCGGTAGTAATCCACGGCGAACACGAAATCGGCGAAAAATTCTGCGTAAAAGGCATGACCCGTTCGATCAACCAACAGGGCGCCCTGCTGGTTCTGGACGAAATGGTCTGTGCCGGCCAGACTCTGCTTCTGGTCAATGAGAACACCAACCGCTCCATCGAAACGCGCGTAGTATCCGCCCGCCGCGAGCGCGACGGCAAAATGTATGTTGGCCTCGAATTCGTCAATCCCGAAGTCAATTTCTGGCACATGACCTTCCCCCGCCCAGGTGCTCGCCCGCTTCGCCGTCCCAGCGGCTCAAAAGCCACGGCCTAATTGGACTCTCTCTCCAGGGGAAGATTTCTCTCATTATTTAAACGCAGCAACGCGCTGTCTTCCTGAGGCGATCCGACGAGGATCGCCGAAGGATCTCAATCTTGGAATCTTGCGCCGCGTTGTGGTTGAGATCCTTCGGGTCGCAGAAGGCGCGCCCCTCAGGATGACCGCGCATTTATGATTTTGAACGACGAGCCTGCAAGAAACGCTCTTGAATTGCTGGAGAAATCTCAACGATAAACGAGACATCCACGTGCCTCGAGATCTTCCATCCAATCCGGCTCCTTCAGGCTATCGACCCACCGCAAATCCAACTTTTCCAACCGAGGCAGCGCCGCAATCTCATCGGGCAATTCCGTCAGCGGATTACCGCGAAGATCGATCTGCCGAAGTTCCCGCAGCGACCCGACAGCCCCCGGCAGGGAAGTGAGCTTATTGTTTCTCAGATGCAACTCTCGCAGGCGCGATAGCCTCCCAATAGAATCGGGAAGCGAAGTTAGAGAGTTATCGGTTGCCCTGAGCTCGAGCAAGCCGGCCATGTCGCAAACACATTCCGGAAACTCTTCGAAGGCGTTCTCGCTGATGTTCAGGTAGCGCAGCTTGGTAAGGCTTCCAAGGGACGCAGGCAGCGCCGCTAATCGGTTGTCGTGAAGATACAGGAAATCCGTCATGCTCTCGATCTCGCCGAGACCTTGGGGCACTCGCGTCAGGTTGTTGTGCCCGAGATCGAGCATGCGGAGCTTCTTCAGGCCGCCGATCCTTTCGGACATTTCCGTAAGGTCGTTATCAGCAAGTACCAGAGTTTCCAGTTCGCTTCGTTCCCACACGGAATCCGGAACCTGGCCCAGATTCTTCTTCCACAGATTCAGACAAGAGGAGGAGTTGCGCACGAACACAATACTAGCGCAACTAGTTGCAGCGTCGTCGTCCCGGCCCGCGCCAAAAAAAGCACCGTGACGCAACGCGCCACGGTGCTTTTGAACTTATGTATTTTCTCGTTGCTTAGTAGCGTGCGGCTACTACGCTGATGGCCTCGCCGACGGCGTGCTTGGCCTTGTCAATGTGCTCAAACGCACGCTGTTGCAAGCCCTGCGCGAAGCCGTTGTCTTCTTCGTGGGCGATATCCTGATGCGCCTTATCGAGCAATTCCATTGCGCGATGCAGGCGTCCGGGCCAATCCATGTGCGCGTCAACCAGCGGATGATCGTTCAGGTCTTTGCCGTCATCGATCGCTGCTTTCTTGATTTCGGCGATGGCTTCGTCAATCTGGTGAACAGCTTCTTTTTCTTCGTGCTTCAATTCTCCGTGATCCGGACGCTCGAGATGCGCGCGAGCGGCCCGCAAATCGGTGAGGGCGTGAAGATACGCAGGATGACGGCCCTGCGCCGAAGCCGAGTTGGGGCTCACTGCGAGAAAAACGGCAAAAACGAACATGGGAACAAGAATTTTGGCGATGAATTTCATCGTCATGAGCTCTCCTTAGTGTAGTCAGTGAATGTGGCTTCTCAACACGGCAAACCACACGCCGCGCCTCCGAATTGCCAGCACTTGCTTAATCTAACACTCGGATTTGTGAATAGTTGCCCGCGGGAAATTCGAGATTCGAATCGGTATCCTGTACGTCCGTACAGGTTTTCCGGCTTATTTTTTGCGCTTCTTGCGTGTCGCTTGGCTTCTGCTCTTGCGCTTTCGAACCTTGCTACTTATTGGTTGCGACAACACCTCTTTCGCTTTGCGCGGCAGTTTCTCCGCCACAAGGTCATACGACATTCTCAGCATTTCGCTTACTTCATTGCGCGGCACCGCTTCCGGGGATTCCAGCGCAATCCACTTTGCCCGTGCCAGATACGGCGCGGGAATAATCCCCGGCCTCTCCGTCAATTCCGCAAACAGCTCCGGCGTGGTCTTCAACGAAAGCCAAACCGGCCCAGGTTCGAGCCGGGTGACGGCAAACATCTTGCCGCCAACCTTAAACAGCAGCGCACTCTCCCACTGAATCTGCTCCGTCACTCCCGGAAACGACAAACAAATCGTCCGCAATTCCTCAATATTCATACCCAATCCACTTCCATGTAGAGCGCAGCATTGCTTTGCCCCATGTCTGCAAGATCAGAGTATCTTCGGCAATCTCAGTCCCTGGTTGTGTAGGGATCGCCTTCCGAGGCGGTCCGCCAATTACGCCCCTCGCACAATCAATGAATCGTCCTGGTGCGGATTTTCTCCGTGGTCCGATTCAGACGTTCGCGTCGACCGCGTTGCGGCTTCGCTTCAATCCGCCGCATACCGCCGGAAAAACGAATCCTGCTTCCACTGCGGCCGCGCCGGCGCGTCCGCAGTCTCGATCAACAATCGCCGCACAATTTCCTCGTACAACGCCGCAGCCTTCAGATCCACCGGTTGATTGATGTCATCCGATGGCGCGTGATACCGGTTCGTCAGCCAATCCTTGAACAGCTTCTGCTCCGGCGATCCCGGCTCGTAAAACACATCCATCACCACTGATGGTACGCCGTGGCGGATGAAATTATATTGATCGCTGCGGACAAATAAATTCCGCAACGGCTCCGGGTCCGGCACCGGTTTTACTCCGAAGGATTGCACCACTGCCGCCGCGCGCTCCCCCAGGTCCGATTCCGCCAGCCCCTGAATCCGCATTATTTTCAACGGAACGATCGGCAAAAACATATCCACGTTGATGTCCGCCACCATCGATTTCGGCGGCACCGTTGGATGCGCCGCAAAATACTTCGCGCCGAGCAATCCCTTCTCCTCCGCCGTCACCAGAACGAATAGCACCGACCGCTTCAATTTCTCCGGATGCGCCTTCAGATTCGCCGCCACGTCCATGGCCAACGCGCTCCCGGAGCCGTTGTCCATCGCCCCGTTATAAATCTTGTCCCCGTTGATGGGCTCCCCAATCCCGATGTGATCGATGTGCGCGGAGAGCACGACATATTCATTCTTCAGCACTGGATCTGTGCCGCTAAGCTTCGCAACCACATTCGCGGACTCCAGCGACTTGGTAACCACCACCGCCTTGGCCTTCAGCGACGTTGTCAGCGGAAAGCGCGGCAGAACTTTTCGATCCTTCCCCAGCGCCGCAATTTCCGCGAACGTATGTCCCGATCCCGCGAACAATTGTTCCGCGGACGCGGGATTGAACGCCACGCCAATCTGCAATCCCGCGGTTTCGTTAAACTCCGGATCGGCCAGGTCCATCGAAACGTGGTTCCGGTTCAAAGCAACGCGTGACCAGGGCACATCCATCGAAGCAGGATTCAGAATCGAGATGATCCCGATCGCTCCGGCGGCTCTTAACTCTTTCCATCTCTCGGCGAGAGTTTGGTAATGCGCCGCCAGCGCCGTCGGTATCTCCGAAGGCGAACCGGCAAGATAAACGGCGACCTTGCCCTTCAAGTCCTGGCCGGCCATCTCGTCCAGGTTCTTCTCCGGAACCTTTAGCCCGTTGCCGATGAAGACCAACGGTGCGGTTAGCTCCACGGATGTTCGCGTTGCGCGCATATTGATGAAGGCGTCGTCCGCGAAACTCAGCGGCTTTGCCTTGCCATCCGCAATCAGCGCCACTGACGAGCTTCCTTCATCCACCTGGAACTCGTTGAATCGCACCTTTTGATAAAATCCATCCGTGCCCGCGGGTTCAAGCCCGGCGTTCTTGAATTGCTCTACCGCGTAAGCTTCCGCTTTGCGCAAGCCTTCGCTGCCGGTGTCGCGCCCTTCCAGCGAATCGTCCGCCAGAAATTTCACGTGCGCCCACCAGGTCTGCCCGTCGAAATGACCCGTTTGCGCGGACTGCTGCGAACGAATCGCCACGGCGACCATCAGAATTGCGATCAAGGAAAGTGCTACACGGCGCATGTGGGATGCTCCCTTCAATTTTTTCCACGAAGGAGCATAGCACCACTCATTTCCCTCTTTCAGTTATTCCTTATCGCGTAGGAACGGCGACCTTTCGCTCATCTCTTTCTTTTGTAGGGACGGCCTTCTGAGGCCGTCCGCCCCTGAATGGAGGGCCGTGCCATCGCAAAGCTAGCCCCGCCGAACGACACCACCTCACTCGCCCTTATCGTAGGGGTATCCTTTGTTAGCCCAATCTGTTTCAAACGTATTCTCAAGCAGCAGCACACGAACCTTCGTGAATCCCAACTCATGCAGCGCCAAATACGCGGGCCGGATATTTGGGCAATGCTCCATGGGGCAGCACCCGCAATAAATCACCAGGCTGGTCGAACGCGGCAGCTTCGCGGCCCACGCATTCAACTCCTTCAATCCATCTTCGCTTCCAGCGCTGCCATGAAACTGCGCACCGTGGATATGTCCCGCTGCATACAAGCGCCGGAAGCCCACAAACAAAACCGTCGGTGGATTTTTCGAGCTCGCCAGCTCTTTCACAAACTCTTCCGGACGAACTGTGTCCGCGCTGGTCCACGGATCCGTCGTCGAACGTGCCGCACCGCTCGCCACGCTCAACAGTGCCGCCAAAAATAAGAAAACCCCCGCCACAACTGTAAGATGGGATCTCACGGAAACTCCTCGCATGCCACTGGTCATTGCCTTTTCTTGTGGCACAGGCATTTCTGGCTGTGTTCTTGGGTTGGCTGACTCTTAAGCCAGCATCCGAACGCGGCAAAGTTTAACTTATTTTTTTGATTCTTTTCTCGTCCGCTGCAGCTTAAGCGCAGTCGTTCGCAGCGTCTCCGGCACGTTTTTGTTGCTCGTCAACTTCTTCAGGTCCAGCGCATTCAACATTGGCAGCATGCCCAGCGTCAGGTCCAGCGGCGTCTTCGGATTGTTCATCAGATTCCGCACTACCACATAATTCTTCCGGAAATTCCGGTTGGTCGCTATCTGCCGCAGTATTTCATCCGTCAAACTCGGCATTGACGCATAGGCCTCCACTTCCTGGCCCGTCAATCGCGGCGACTGCAGCACCGCCCGCTGCACCACTTTGTTGGAGTCTCGAATCAGGGTGCGCCTCGCTTCGCCGGTGCCCTTCATAGCGTACTGCACCCGCTGCGCCACCGTCATTCGCCCAATCTGTTGCAGCATCGTCTGCCTGCGCACCGGGTCCGGCTCCGCCTCCGCTGCGGCTTCGGTCAAGCGATCCACGTCGATCGCCGTGCTTCGCAGCTCCTGCAAAATGCTTTTGTGTTCCGCCGTCAGGTTTGGCAAATGTTCCAGCGCCGCGGCCAATTCCAGCGTCGCGCTTACGCGATCCAGCTCCAGCACCAATTCCTGCACCTGCATTCCGGACAACTGCCCCACCACTGGAATCAAATACTCCCCGCCGCAATTTTTGTTGTGCAGCAGCGCTTCCGCAATTCCGAACTTCGTCGCTAATTCCTTGCTGGCGTAAGCAAACAGCGATGGCAGAGCGTTTTCCCGCCGCAACGCCTCTACAAATGCTTCGGGCGCATAGCTCAGCAGCGCCTCGCCCGCCCGCGACGCCACCGTCTCGTCCTCATCTTTCGCCAGCACCGTCAATATTTCAATGCGATCTGCTGCAGGTAGGTGCGCCCCGGTGGCGCAGATGGCTATCTTTCGTTCTTTAGGCGCCCGGCCGTGACGCAAATCTTCAATAACTTCCGCGCTGAGTAGCTCCACTTTGGTCCCGCCTCAAGTCTTTTCGAGTTAAGGGCATTGTACCGGATGTCCCCGGCGCACTGAGGGTCGGCATCGTCAGGCCGTTCAATTTCAACAACACCACGCTGGGCTCGATGGGCGAATGCGCAACGCTTGCCGTTGCCGACTGTCGCGCCGCTCGCCGTGCCGCAAAATACCGCCACGCATAAATTCCGCCCGCGATACACGCCGCCAACAGCAGCAACAATCCCAGCACTGCTGCCACCGGAACCCATCTAGGCGGCGAAGGGATGCGCACTTCCTCGCGCTTTGGCGCAGCTTGCTCCTGCGCTCCGTGCGCCATGTCGTATTCCGCCAGCAATCCTTCTTCGTCCAATCCCAGAAATCGCGCAATCGAGCGCACAAATCCCCGGTTGAACACACCACCAGGCAGCTTCTGCCAGTCCTCGTTTTCCATCGCCTCCAGAAAACGGTTGCTGATGCGTGTGGCGGAATTGATTTCGTCGAGCGTTACCTCGCGCAACTCGCGCTCGCGTTTCAGTCGTTCTCCGAAATTTCCCCTGGCCATTCCCTCGTCCAGCAGATAGTGAAGTTAACCGCGGCGGAGCCCCGCATAAATCCGCAGGGGGCGCGAAAACGCCCCAATCCCGGGTGGGCGAAAGGTACGCCGCCCGAGCCGCACTAGGTCAAATCCCAAAGCGTGGCAGCGTCTCAGGCAGCACAACGTCCCTTGCCTCGCACTATAGGCGGCCCCACCCACCCTGTCAAACAACCGTCATGATCGTGCGTAATTCTCGCGCCAGTTACTCTTACGGCCAAAGTAATTCTTGGTCAGCAATTAGCGTCTATACTTTCACGTATATCGACCAGCCTATGAACGTGGAAATTCCAGAGATTAGGGACTCCGGGATACTTGTCGCTGCCCGTTTCGTTCGGGACAAGTGGCTGATCCTTGTCCCCATTTCCATCGTCCTCCTGCTGCCCTGCTTTTGGCACAAACACATCGAAGCGGGTGATCTGGGCAGCCACACCTACAACGCATGGCTGGTGCAGCTGATCCAGCAGGGTCGCGCGCCCGGACTGTGGGTCAAACATCTCCACGACAACGTTCTTTTTGACTGGATGCTCAGTGGTTTCGGTTCACTTTTTGGGTTTGCCTTGGGTGAAAAGATAGCTGTGTCCTTGGCGGCGCTTCTTTTTTTTTGGAGCGCGTTCGCTTTCGTTTGTGCAATCTCTCGCTCCGTTCCCTGGACTCTTTTGCCGGCCATCGCCATGCTGACGTACGGCTGGACATTCCAGGTTGGATTTTTCAACTACTACCTCGCCGTTGCCTTCTCATTTCTGATGCTGTCCATCTTCTACGTGACTTCGGGATGGAAACGGCTCTACGCGTTGGCATTAACACCGTTGATCTTCTTGGCCCACCCTCTCGGATTAGCCTGGTTTCTCGGAGCAGCCCTGTACATTTTCCTGGCGGAGAGAGCGCCCCCGCGCTTGAGTGTCCATCTGCCCGCCATTGCAGGCCTGTTGCTGATAATAATACACAGATTCATCTGGCACAGCGGCCACCGCGCTCGCTTCGGCTTTAAGTGGGTCGGCGAATCCGGCGGATCAATATCCTTCTACGCAATCACCGGGCTCGATCAATTGGTGGTCTATAGCAACCGCTATAAACTTCTGGCAGCCGGCATGTTCCTGTTCGTGATTGCATGTTTTCTCTGCGATGTGGCGAAGCGGAGGAATGAAGAAGGCTACTGGGCGCGATGGAGGCTTCCACTGGAGCTGTACATCGTGGTCGAGTTGGGAGTCCTGCTCCTTCCTGACATTGTTGAGCTCTCGCTATACGCGACTCCTTTGTCGGTGCTTTTGCAACGCCTTGGTCTGCTGGCCGCGATTCTGATGCTTGCATTGCTTGGGACACTACAGAAACGGACATGGCACGGGGTCGGATTCGGACTATTCGCCTGTGTCTTTTTCATTTTTCTCTATCATGATACGGCGAGGCTCGATTCGATGGAGACCCGTGCGGAGCAATTGCTCAGCGCATTGCCGTTCGGCACTCGCGTAATGGCCACCATCCATCAGCCTGCTGCCGCGCCGCTCTATTCCATGATTGAAGTTGTGGATCGCGCTTGCATCGAAAGATGTTTTTCCTTTGGCAATTATGAACCGCCCTCACGGCAATTCCGGGTTCGAGCGTTGCCAGGCAACGGAATCGTGACGACCAGTTCCCGGGACAGCGGTGATATCGAGGCTGGGACGTACATTGTGAAGCCTGAGGACTTACCCGCATATCAAGTTTATCAGTGCAGTCCGTTCAATTTATGCATTCGGAAGCTGGAGGCGGGAGAGAAGAATGATCCGCTTGGAATTCTTCCCTAACTAATGGAGCCTTACGACTTATGAGTCATTCCCGACGGAATCCTTCATCGCTCCATGACCCGAAAGTTTCGGTTGTCATCCCCGTTTACAACGAAAAGAACACCATATTCGAGATCCTGCGCCGGGTGCTGGACATCGACATACGCAAAGAGGTCATCGTCGTAGACGATTGCTCCAAGGACGGCACGCGCGAGATTCTGCAGGAGATGGCGGAACGTCAGAGCAAGGGTGAGGCGGAGGTCCCTGCCACCGATGGCGGAGATACCATCGAATTGCGGGACATACGGTTCTTTTTCCAGGAACAAAATCAGGGCAAAGGAGCCACATTGCGCAGAGGGTTTGCCGCCGCAACGGGCGATATCGTTCTGGTGCAGGACGCGGACCTGGAATACGACCCAAGAGACTACCCGAAATTGCTGGAGCCGATTTTGGATGGACGCGCGGACGTGGTTTACGGCTCGCGATTCCTGGGCGGACCGCAACGAGTTCATTATTTCCGGCACTACGTGGCTAATAAGGTTTTGACGCTGCTGTCCGACATTTGCACGAACCTGAAGCTTTCCGACATGGAGACCTGCTACAAGGTTTTCCGTCGCGAAGTTCTCACGAATATCCGTTTGCGGTCCAATCGATTCGGATTCGAGCCGGAAATCACCGCTAAAATTGCCAAACACGACTGGCGAATTTATGAGGTGCCGATAAGCTACGCCGGGCGAACCTACGAAGAAGGTAAGAAAATCACCTGGAAGGACGGGGTGCAGGCGTTGTGGTGCATTATCCGTTATTCAGTTTCCGATTGAGGTCTAGTCTCCTCTTATCCTTCGACGAAGAACTCCCACACGCTTAAAGGGAGTTGACTCATCTGAGCGGCATCTGGGGTTCCATGTTGCCATCATCGCGCGCGTAGAGATTGTGATCGAATATGTGGAACATATAGTAGTTTTCCCACATTTCATTGGCGAAACGTTCCGGCACGAAGTAGCGAATGCCCCGTATGGGAGCAACTTTCCGGAGCGGATTTGCGGCGTTAAAGTCGCTTATTGCCAGCAACTCACCGTTGAATTCACAAATGCTATAGCCCAGGATATCGTCAAAATAACAATGCACTCGCGGCAGCAGGAGGCGCTGATCTGCACCGAATAGCGTGAATGCCTGCATGGTCGAGGAATAGTAATCCAGATCAAAGGAAACAAAGGCAACCGGGGCAGGATTTGTCTTCAAGAACGAAGAAACAGTCTCACCGACAGGGCCCAGCATTAACTGGGCTTTTGCAAGGCGTTGCTGAAGCTTTTCTACATCCATCCGAAAGTAGCCTTCCGACCACAAGTTCGGCATATCCCGGTAATCGAGAGGGCGTGGCATTCCCGCACCGCTATCGAAGCCGTACACGTCTATGTTTATTTTGAAATAATCTTCGAGTCTTCTGGCGATTGCCTCCAGTTTTATCAGGCTATTTCCTCCAGCCACCCCAAACTCGATGAACGACACACGATCGAACCCCAGATGTTTAGCGAGCTTGGCAGCCTGTACCGCGGGCCATACATACTGGTGCCACTGCTGCTCGTTCATGATGCTGACAAACAGAGGATTCGATGTATAAGCGATCTCGGTAGCATCACGGGGGTTGGTGTCTGGCAGGGGTTGTGGTGGCTCTGCGGACCACTTTCTAAGCGTGCGCGCAGACTTTCGCAACAACCCTTTGATCGTGGACTTGAACATACCCACCCCTCGCGTCCGGCCAGCAGTGTTAGTTGTTTGGGTAGGCCCGATTTCCGAGTCGGACGTTCGCCGGAGGATACGCGCCTCCAGCTGTAATTGCAACCAGCACAAAACCGCAAGCCCCGCACGCTTTGCCAAAAACATCCGGGGCTCACGCACTCCACATCTCGCTTCTGCGATTACTTCGGCATCACCTCGCGGGCCAACTTGCTGGCAACCACTTCGCGCAGCTCAAGACGTTTCTTTCCCGCATCGATCATGGCGTCTCTCGAACCATAATGCTTCGCGGAGATGGTCGCACCCTTCGCGTCCAGCCCATCGAGCGCGGCATAGTTCGGAAACAGGAGTCCTACCGCTACGTCCCAATCGCCGGGGTGGTCGGTCGTGTCGTTCAACCACATTTTGTAATCGACGAGTAAGCCTTCCTTCTTAAAGTCGGCGTAAAGCGGCTTCAGGTGCTCTCGAATATCCTTCCAGAACGCTTCACCTTGTCCGGGCTTGATGTGATAGTAGGTGACGCGCCAAACCGGCCCGACATCATAATTCGGACTTTGCGCATGGATCGGCAACGCGCTTAGCAGCATCACCGCAAACAGACTGGCCCACAAAAGTCTTCTCATGGATTCCTCCTGGATTTGTGCAATGGACTTATTTGGCCTGGCCCACGCGTCCGAGCCCATTCGGTCCGGATCTTCGAGGCGGGCGTGAGTATACACCGCCTCTCCAGAGCGTCAAACATTGGCGCTTCCCGGGCCGCGGTTTGGTCGAAGCTCCAGTCCCAACGGGATCGCCCGGCATTATTTCTTGGCCACTTATCGCGTTTGACTGCAAGGCGAGGCCCGGGGAAAATGGGAAAAGTGAACTTACGCCTACCCCCTCCGGCTTGGTTCTGCGTCTATCTATCCGTGCTTCGGATTGGCTCCTACCCCGCCATCAGCGCGGATCGTCTCAAGAGCAAGCCTCACGCGGGACCCACAATGGTGTGTGCCATGCTCCTCGCGAGCGCTTCCACGGGTCTCCTTCCTTCACCTGCGCGCGCACAGCAGACTCAAGCCGCGGCGCCCGTCGTGGTGCAACCGGGTGCACCCGGCAAGCCCAGCAAAACTCTGCCGCCATCGACGACGGCCACGCTGCCGCCACGCTCGCAAGCGGAGGTGGAGTTCATGCAGGGCATGATCATGCATCATTCGCAGGCCGTCGAGATGACCGCGCTGATTCCCTCCCACTCGGACAACAAGGATCTACACTTGCTTGGCGCGCGAATCGCAAGCTCACAGTCCGACGAAATAAAGTTTATGCGCAGGTGGCTGGCGGCTCGCGGCGAACAAGTTTCCATGGCAGCGCCGAAAATGCCGGGCATGGATATGCCGCAGCTACCCATGGCGCTGATGCCCGGTATGCTTACCCCGGAGCAGATGGAAGCACTGCGCAAAGCCAACGGCGCCGAGTTCGATCATTTATTCTTGACCGGGATGATTCAGCACCACGATGGGGCACTCACCATGGTGAAGGACTTGTTCGACACCGCGGGCGCGGGGCAGGATGCCGACCTTTTCGACTTCGCAACCGATGCGGATAACACGCAACGCGCTGAGATCAAGATTATGCAAGGTATGTTGGAGACGAAAACATCAGAGGAGAAACGATGAACCGAGTGCCCAGTGTTGCTTTTCGCGTGGTGCTGACAGCGATTCTTTTAGGCGCGAGTGTGAGCCGGATGCACGCGCAGACGCCTCCAGCCCCGCCACCTGCCCAGGATTCTGCGAAGCCACCGGCCCAGGAATCACCAAAGGAACCGGAGAAGGCTCCAGAAGAAGAGAATCCGTTTGCTCCAGAGCCCGCTCCAGCGCTACCGCCGGGCATGACGGGCTCGGACGCCAACGATCCGCGCGCCAAGCTGACGCCGGGGCTCTACGACGCTGGGGAAACCTCCATGGGCATGAAGCATGTCCTCCTGCTCAAGAAGCCGGACTCCTTTCAACTCGGAGTCGCTGATCCGGACGATCCGAAGGTGCAGAAGATGCTTGGCCAGCTCGGCATCGGCAGCGCTACGAAGATACCGAAGCCGCTGCAACTGGTGATCGCGCAGCTCGCTTTCGCCAACTCCGACTTCGCGTTCCAGGGCAACCACCTGTTCCAGGGGAATTTTTATGGCGTGAATATTTACGACATCTCCAATCCGGCGAACGCTACGTTGCTGACTTCGATGGTGTGCCCGGGCGGGCAGGGCGATGTCTCGGTTTATAAAAACCTGATGTTCATGTCCGTGGAGATGCCGAATGGACGCCTGGATTGCGGCACGGAAGGATTTCCGCCCGAACCTCCGATGACCCCGGAAGAGATAAAAGCAAAAAAGCGCCGTTTGCCGGCAGCGCAAAAAGACCGTTTCCGCGGCGTCAGAATCTTCGATATCTCCGACATCCGGAATCCCAAGCAAGTCGCGGCGGTGCAAACCTGCCGCGGATCGCACACGCATACGCTGGTGCTCGATCCCAACGACAAAGCCAACGTTTATATCTATGTGTCGGGCACATCCTTCGTCCGTCAGACGGAAGAACTGGCTGGCTGCTCAGGTGAAAAGCCGGACAAAGATCCGAACACCGCGCTGTTTCGTATCGACGTGATCAAAGTTCCGGTGGCCGCGCCGCAGGATGCCAAGATAGTTTCCAGCCCTCGCGTATTTATCGACGCGCGGACCGGCGCGATGAACGGCCTGAACAACGGCGGCACCCACGGCAAGAAGGGCGCGGAAAAGCCGGCGGACACGGATCAATGCCACGACATCACGGTGTACTCGGCCATCGGCTTAGCGGCGGGCGCGTGCTCAGGAAACGGAATTGTGCTCGACATCAAGAACCCGGCGGAGCCAAAGCGTTTGGATGCAGTCAACGATCCGAACTACTCCTATTGGCACTCGGCTTCCTTTTCGAACGATGGCAGCAAAGTCGTGTTTACCGACGAGTGGGGCGGCGGCTTGGGCGCGCGGTGCCGGCCGAACGATCCGAACCATTGGGGCGCCGATGCCATCTTCCGCCTGAAGGACGACAAGCTGGCCTTTGCAAGCTACTACAAGTTGCCGGCCGCGCAGGGCGACACGGAAAACTGCGTGGCGCACAACGGCTCGCTCATTCCCGTCCCCGGCCGCGATATTGAAGCGCAAGCCTGGTATCAAGGCGGCGTCTCCATCATGGACTTCACCGACCCGGACCATCCATTCGAGATTGCCTATTTCGATCGCGGGGCAATTGATCCGAAGATGCTCGTGCTTGGCGGCGAGTGGTCGGCGTATTGGTACAACGGCTACATCTACGGTTCGGAAATCGCGCGCGGTTTGGACGTCTTCGAACTAACGCCGACCAAGTTCCTCACGCAGAACGAAATCGACGCGGCGAAAACGGTTCGAGTTTCCGAGCTGAACGTGCAGAACCAGCAAAAAATCGAGTGGCCCGCACAGTTGGTCGTGGCTAAAGCTTATGTGGACCAGTTGTCCCGCTCGCAGGCCCTGCCGCCAAACCAAATCGCATCTCTGCAAAAGGCCATTCAAAAGGCGGAGAATTCGCACATGAATCCGGGCAAGGTAAAAAAGTTGAAAAGCCTGGCGCCACAGTTGGAGAAGACCGCCGCCACCGCCAAAACTCCGGTAGACGCGGCACGCATGCACGCTCTGGCGGACATCCTGAAGCAACCGGCAGCGTAACCACTCTGCGCCGTCGATCGCTTTATTTGTCATCCTGAGGCGATCCGACGAGGATCGCCGAAGGATCTCAACCGTGGAGTCTCGCTCGACCTCGCGGTGGACGGACGGTGCCCGCCAATGCAGACCGTCGACGCTTCCACGCCCATTACGGTATTTCTATCGAACCAGTCCGGGCCGCCATCTGCTCACCTTCCGAATC
>Ga0070765_100000646_pt1 | contig 20836 bp, 16 predicted proteins | sample HubBroMetageWFT5_FD_71516 | JGI IMG/M metagenome (GOLD analysis project Ga0070765, IMG submission 71516) | Warmed and freeze-thawed soil microbial communities from the Hubbard Brook experimental Forest, New Hampshire - Hubbard Brook CCASE Soil... | ecosystem: Environmental > Terrestrial > Soil... | reverse complement strand
TCGCTGAAAATCACGAGCGTGTGCAATTTGCACTTGCGCGGGGGGCAGCGCTCGTAGCAGATTACGGCACCGTGGAAATCCCTCTCGAAACCAAATGGGCGCGGCAGGCTCTGCCCGTGGTGTGTCTGGGAGTTGCGTGTCTGGTTGGGTTTCAGGCGAGCGAGATGTGGCTGGCCGACCACCGAATCGAATCGCAAAACCTGGCGACAATGCTCCGCGGGGCAGCGCTCGAGCCCGGCAACGCCGATGCCTGGGACCGGCTGGGACGGTTCCGGCAATGGAGTTTTGAAGAGCCGGCCCCCACCGAAGCGATTGCGGACTTCAAGAAGGCCATCGAGAAAGACCCCTATTCCGCCAACTACTGGATGGATCTTGCGGGCGCCTACGAAGCGGCGAGCGACGAGTCCGACGCGCGCGAGGCCTACCTGCGGGCCAGGGCGGCTTACCCGCTATCGGCGCAAGTGGCATGGAACTACGGAAATTTTCTTTTGCGGCAGGGAGAACAAGAGGAAGGATACGCGGAAATCCGCCGGGCGATACGCGGAGATTCGAGTCTGCTGCCGCTGGCGATTTCGCGGGTGTGGCGATCGAGCGAAGACGCGAGCGTGCTGCTGGACAATGTGCTGCCCGCCAATGTGGAAGCCTACTCCCAGGCGTTGAGCTTCTTTGAATCGATCCAGCAGGCGGCGCCGATCCTGGAAGTTTGGAAACGGCTTATGGCGCTGGGAAAACCGCTGGCGCTGCCGCGTTCCTTCCCATTTTTTGAGGAATTGATCCGCGAGGATCGGTCCGCGGATGCGCGGGCGGCGTGGCCGCAGGCGCTCGCCGCGGCCGGATTGCCCCATGACGAGCCGGCGGATCAATCGCTGGTATGGGATGGAAATTTTAAGGGGGATTTTGCGAACGGCGGGCTGGGTTGGAGATGGGACAACCCGCCGGGAGCAGACATTAGTTTTGACGCGGCTCCGCCGTCGGTGGGAGGGCGATCGGTGCGGCTCGAATTCGGAGGGGGCACGAATATCGGATTGGTTTGGCCGGCTCAATACGTCCCCGTGGAACCCAAGCATGCCTACCACTTCCGGGCAAATATTCGCACGGACCAGATTACGACAGAAAGCGGAATGCGATTCTCGATCGTGGATGTTCACCATCCGGCGGACGTGAACGTCCTGACCGACAACCTGACAGGAACAAATCTTTGGACAGAACAAAACGCGGACTTCACGACCGGGCCCGACACACACTTCCTGGTGATCCGGTTGTACCGGAATCCCAGCCGGCTATTTGATAACCGGTTGAGCGGGATGGTGTGGATCGCGGGAATTTATTTGGGTCCATCCGGCGGGGCCGGCGCGGCGGGGGATCGGCCCAAAAAATGAAGGCACTCCGCGCGGGATTAATTCTGCTTTTCGCATTCAGCGTGCTGGCTCACGGCGTGGTGGAGGTGTGGTCGGAATCCGCGCTAGAGCTTGTGGCCGCGCTTTTGCTGGTCTACTGGGGATTCCTTTTTTACCGGGAGCCGGGCGCAAAGATTCACTGGAGTCCATTGAACTGGCCGCTGCTGGGATTCATCGGGATCGGGCTTTTTCAATTATTGTTCCACGCAACAGCGTACGCGTTTCTGACACGCACGGATTTATTGAGATTCGCGACGTACTTCATCGTTTTTTTTCTGGTGGCGCAAGCTTTCCGGGATCGTCCGGCATTGACGAATATGGCGTGGTTTCTAGTCCTGCTCTGCTTCGGAGTTTCGCTGCTGGGAATCATTCAGCATTTCACGTCGCAGGGGGAGATTTATTGGTTTCGCACGGTGGGCACGAACAGCGATCCCTTCGGCCCGTTTGTGAATCGCAACCATTTTGCGGGGTTCGTGGAGCTGACGCTGCCGATGGGGCTGGCGCTGATGGCGTTCCGCGGAATTCGGCGAGACATGTTTCCTCTGGCCACGGTGCTGACCATCATCCCCGTGAGCGCGATGATTCTCTCCGGGTCGCGCGCTGGAATTATCTGCCTGGGGTTTCAGCTGTGCGTGCTGGCGCTGATCGTGCGGATGCGCCGATCCAGAGAGGCGCCACGCATGGCGGGGGTCGCGATCGTGGCGCTCGCGGCGCTGGCCTTGATCGCCTGGGTGGGAGCGGGAAAGGCCATCGAGAGATTCTCCGCGATCCATTCGAACGAAGTGGCGCAAGGACGGAGAACGTCCATGGTGCGCGGCGCTTTCCGTGTGTTTCTGGAGCATCCGATCAGGGGCTGCGGGCTGGGAACGATCGTGGCAGCGTATCCCCGTTACGAAACGGTGTATGACGGCAAGGTGGTGGACCACGTCCATGACGACTACATGGAGGAGCTGGCAGAGACAGGGCTGCTGGGAGGAATCTGCGGGCTGGCATTCCTGTGGCTGCTATTTGATGAAGCGCGAAAAAGTTTTAAAGCGGAACAGGGGCATTTCTCCCGCGGGCTGCACGTGGGAGCCATCGTGGCCCTGAGCGGGCTGCTGCTTCATACGTTCGTGGATTTCAACCTGCATATTCCCTCGAACGCGCTGTTGTTTCTTCTGTGCGCATATCTGGCCACTTCAGCACCATTGCCCTCTGACGCTCCGAGAACATCGCAGCGGAGCCGGTCGTTTAAAAATTCCGCTGCAATTTAATAGTTGGCACGCCGCGCTGATTTCCACTCGAAGCCTGGAATGTGGCTCATAAATGTTTCGGCAAATGAGCCCGCGTCCCTCAGGGGTTGAAACCCTGAAGCAAATGAGGCTGATACGGCACGGCAGCCATTCGCTGCGGATATACCTTAAGCGAAAACCGCACAGCCAGGAGTGGCTGTGCCACTCAGGCTTGCCCTTCACTTCGTTCATGGTGAATCCTTCCTTGCTCTCGGGGTAAAAAGCCGCGCCCTGACGAAAACCATTTGTGGGATGGCTTCCAGGGGTTTTCGGCGTGCTCAGAGAAATTTTGAGGAAGGGTCAGGCAGACACGTGCTTTTGGCAAAGGACGTGATACTGCGCGCCGAGCGGCAAGGGGCTGAAGAGCGATTCCAAGGGCCGAAGCGCTTTCAGGGCGCGAGGAAACAAGAAAAGGAAATCGGTCCTCAAGATTTCGAAGCCGGCCGAGCGGAGGATGCGGCGCGCTTCGATGGGAGTCAGCGTGACTGCGTCACGGTCAAATGCACAATGCGCCATGACGTAGCGTGTTCCGGGATTCCAAGGATTATTTTCCCAAAAGGAAAAAAATCCGCCGGCGCGCACTGATTGAAACACGAATTGAAGAGATTCGCTGCGCTGCGCGAGCGGGATGTGGTGAAAGACTCCGTTGCAGAAAGCAAGGTCAGCGGGTTCGGAAGGGATGTATTCCTGCAAGGAGGAAAACTCCACCTGAGGCGAGCCGTGGTTCCGGCTGGCGAGGCCGATCGAGCGCGTGGAAGTGTCCACGCCGAGGATTTTTTCGGCGCCGGGAATATCCAATAGGATTGGCGTGGAAGCGCCTGTGCCGCATCCGAAATCAAGGATGTGGCGGGGAGTTGAATGCATTTCCCGGAGACGCCTGGCGAGCCATGCGACGCGGCCGCGCGCGAAGAACATGCGGTCTTCACCGGAGACGGCAAGCGCTTCGCTGAGATCGCGGTCGTAAGAGTCCGCGTAGCTATCGAACTCCGTGGCAACCCTCACCTGCGGCTCATGCCCAGTACACTGACGAAGAAACTGGAAAGAACGATCTCGATGCCGAGAGTGAGAGCGACGAATCCGGAAATCACGATGCGAAGCGTGGATTCCGGATCGAGCGGGCCAAAGTGATGCCTTTGCCAGTAGCTGAGGCCGAAGATCCAAAGCCCCGAACCACAGAGGATCAACAGAGCGCCGATGATCAATCCGACCTCCAGCGTGACGTAGCGGAAGAGGCGGTTCAGGCGCGGGTCTTCGGGCAAAAGTTTTTCGGAAGTGGCAAACATTTTGGTGAAGACGGCAAAATTCACAGATTGAAAGCCGATGAGAATCGCCATGGCCCCGAAAAGCAAGGTGTGATAGTCGAACGTGACGCCGCCAATGGTGCGCTGGCCGGGAAGAAGCCATCCGCAGACGGAAACTCCCATGAGGAAAAGGGCCAGGCCGGGATAGAGAAATAGCCAGCGCGGGCTATACAGAAGAAGGAACCGCAAATACCGCCAGCCGTCGCGCCAGGTTCGCAGATGTGGGGGGCGGTCGCGCCCGTCGGGAGAGAGCGTGGTGGGGATTTCTGCGATTTGCAGATTGAACAGAGTGGCCTTGACCACCATCTCGGTGGAGAACTCCATGCCGGTGGTCTGGAGTTGGAGCTTGTCGATAGTGTCCTTATGAAAACCGCGCAGGCCGCACTGAAAGTCACCCACGGGGCACTTGAAGAAGAGACGCCCTAACCAGCTCAAGCCCGGATTACCGAGGTAGCGATGCAGCAGCGGCATGGCGCCGGGAACGATACCGCCCTGGAAGCGGTTTCCCATGACGAGGTCGTAACCCTGGCTGAGTTTTTCGACGAAGCCGCCGAGGTGAGAAAAATCGTAGCTGTCGTCCGCGTCGCCCATGATGATGAATTTGCCGCGAGCGGCGGAGATTCCGCCGCGCAGGGCGGCGCCGTAACCGCGTGTGGCGATGTTGACAACGCGCGCGCCGAGTTCGCGGGCAATTTGTTGGGAGCCGTCGGTGCTGCCGTTATCCGCGATGATCACTTCGCCATTCAGGCCAAGCGCGGCGATCGAGGCAATCGCTTTCTTGATGCAGATGCCCAGCGTCAGGCTTTCGTTCAGGCAGGGCATGACGACAGAAATGTCGAGTGGGGAGAAATCATACGGGTCGAACCCATCCTCGTGGATGGGCGCCTGGGGTTCGGCGATAGCGACCCTGGCAGGGTCCAATTCGTGGTTGATGTTGCGCAAGTCGGAATCCCTTTTCGAACTTGATACGCCTGTAGGACTGATACCTGATGCTAACACCGGGAAGGAACGAGCGGCGGAAACGCAAACGAGGTGGTGACGTAACAGTAGAGCGTGGCATTTCAGGAAATTGTGCAATGGCGAGGCATTTCGCGCTCCGTCGTCAGGTAATCTCGCGGTTGACACCGCTGCGTGGGCTGAGCCATAGTGTTCGAGGGGTCATCTCTCTCAATGGCATTTACCGTCCGTGGGGTTACGGACTGGCGCGGCGCGAAGCTTGTTTTCATGTTGCCCTTGATTGTTTTGCTGGGCATACAGGTGAGCTACGGCCAGCAGAAGGAAGTAACCTCGCAACAAACAAACGAAAAAATCAAGCAACTGGCGAGCCTCGCCGGCGCCAAGCCCGTTGACGCTGTGGTGGGAACAGGCGATCTGCTGCACGTGGATGTGTTTGACGTGCAGGAACTTTCGCGCGATATCCGGGTTAGCGATACGGGGGACATCAGCTTTCCGTTGATTCCAGGAAAAATTCAGGCAGCGGGGCAGACGACGTTTCAACTGGAAGCGACGCTTGAAAAACTGCTGATGGAAAATGGGCTGGTCTCGCACCCACAGGTGTCTGTTTTTCTGAAAGAGCAGAACAGCCAGCCGATTTCCGTGGTGGGCGCGGTGAGCCACCCGATGGTCTATCAGGTAATCCGGCCGACAACTCTGCTTGAGGTGCTGACGGCTGCCGGAGGCATCACGGATGACGCGGCGAGCGAAGTGATCATAACGCGCGCGCCGCGGGCGGGCGGAGCGAAGACGGAAGCCGCAAACGCGACGGATTATCCCTCGAAGAACGATCAAACGATTACGATTCGATTGCAGGACTTGCTGGAATCGGGCGATCCCGTCTTTAACATCCCGGTGTATGGCGGCGATGTAATCAGCGTGCCGCACGCCGGGATCGTTTATGTGATTGGCTCGGGCGTGGCGCAACAGGGCGGCTACGTGATGCAAAGCCACGGTGAGCAAATCACGGTGCTGAAAGCGTTGGCGCTGGCACACGGGCTGACTGGTTTCGCGAAGGCAGACAGCGCGGTGATCATGCGTCTGAATCCGATTACGGGGCAAAAAGACACGATCCCGGTACACATCAGGCAAATCGAAAACCGCAAAATGGAAGACGTGGCGCTGCAATCCAACGACATCCTATACATCCCGGATAGCGTTGGTTTGAAAGTACTGGCCCGGGGCAGCGAAGCAGCGGTGGGAATTGGCACGCAGGTCGCAATTTACCGTTCGGTTTACTGATGCCGATGGCGGCGTAGAAATTGCGCGCGCTGAGAGTGGAAAGTTAGAGGTTAAATGGAAGAAGCGCAAAGACTGGCCCCTAGAGATCGAAAGGCCAATGAACCGCTGGCGATAATCCCGGCTCCCTCCGTGCTTCCGTGGGACCAAATGCCGCGGGAGCCGCACCTGCTGGATTACTTCATCATCCTGCGAAAGCACCAATGGCTGATCCTGACATTCCTGCTGACCGTCGTGACCGTGGTGACGATTGCGTCGTTCAAAATGAAGCCGGTGTATAGCGCGAGCGCGCGTGTGGAGATCGACCGGGAATCGCAAAACAGCATCCAGCTGCAGGACTCGAATTCCTACGACGATTACGTGGACATGGAGAATTACATCGAGACGCAGACGAAAATCCTGGAGAGCGAAACGCTGGCGCTGCAGACGATCAGGACACTCGACCTGGCGCGCTATGCCGAATTCGGGGGATCGCCCAACGCCATAGCATTCGGGCAAGGCGGAGCGATTCCGAGACGCCCGGCGATCCTGAGCGCGTTTTTGGGAGGACTCGCCGTCAAGCGCATCCCCAACACGCGATTGATCGAGGTGAGTTTCGAAGCGGAAGACCCGCAACTGGCGGCGGGGATTGTGAACTCGCACCTGCAAAATTACATCGAGCAGAATTTCAAGAGCAAGTACGACGCGACGACGCAGGCTTCGACGTGGCTTTCCTCGGAACTGGAAGAACTTCGGATGAAAGTGGAGAAGGCCGAAGACGCGCGCATCGTGTACCAGCGTGAAAATCAGATTTGGCAAATTGATGAAAAGCAGGACATCACCACGGAGAAGCTGGCCGACCTGAGCAAGGCGGTCACCGAGGCGCAGACCGCGCTTGCGGAGAAGGAAGCGCTTTATCGCATGGCGGTTTCCGGCAACGTGGATGCGCTCCCAGAAACACAAGGGAACTCCGTGGTGGAAGACCTGCTGAAGAAGAAGTCTGACCTGGACGAGCAGTATGCGGAGGCGATGGCGCAGTATGGGCCGAACTACCCCAAGGTGCAGCGGCTAGCGGCGCAACAGAAAGAAGTAGACGCGGATCTTGGGAATGCGCGCAAGACCATGGTGGAGACGGTGCTGGAGGAATTCAACACCGCGCGCAGCCACGTGGAAATTCTACAGGTGGCGCTCGATAAGCAAAAATTGGAAGCCAACGATCTTGCCGAAAAGCTTGTTCAGTATCACATTCTTCAGCACGACGCGGAATCCTACAAACAGCTTTACGACGGGCTGCAGCAAAAATTGAAAGAGGCGACGCTGACGGCCGGGCTGCATTCCACCAACATTCGCGTGGTGGATCCGGCGCTGGCTCCTTCGGGGCCATCGCGTCCGCAAAAGGGACGCAATATTCTTCTCGCCTTCCTGGTGGGACTGGTTGGCGGCGTGGGCCTGGCGATTTTCCGCGAATACCTGGACAACACGGTGAAATCACCGGATGACATCGAGGCTCTGACGGGGCTGCCTTCGCTGGCGGTTGTCCCCTCGCTGCCCGGGCTGAATGGGCATCACAGCCGATTGTCGAAGGGCGGAGCCGAAGCGATTACGCAGACCGCATCAGGCCCGCGCGTGGAGTTGCTTTCCTACATTCAGCCGAAATCGCAAATTTCGGAGGCTTTCCGCGCGCTGCGCACGTCGCTGCTGCTTTCGCAGGCGGATCACCCGCCGCAAGTGATCCTGGTGACCAGCGCATTGCCGCGTGAAGGCAAGACGACGGCCGCGGTAAACCTTGCCGTGACGCTGGCGCAATTGGGCGACCGCACACTGCTGATGGATTCGGATTTGCGCAAGCCGGGCATCCGCCGCGCGTTGAATTTGACGGGCGGAAAAGAATCGGGATTGAGCTCGTATCTCGCGGGAGTCTCCACGCTGGACGAGGTGATCGTTCCGCACCCGGCGATCAGCAACCTTTCGGCGCTGACGACGGGGCCAGTGCCACCCAGCCCGGCGGATTTGTTGTCGTCGCACCGGATGCGCGAAGGAATCACGGAATTGCGGCGGCGCTTCAAGTTTGTGGTGATTGACTCGCCGCCGGTAATGGCGGCGACGGATGCGGTGATTCTCTCGGCCTTGACGGACGGCGTGCTGTTGGTTGTGCGGAGCGGCGAAACTCCGAAGGAAGCGTTCACGCGAACGCGGGACCTGCTGGCCGCGGTGAAGTGCCGGCTGCTCGGAGTTGTGCTGAACGCGGTCGATTCGAGCGCGCCCGATTACTACTATTCATATCGCTACTATCCGTATGCCTATGGCTACGGATACGGCGAGGATGCCGGAAAAACGGCGCAATTTCCGCCGGGATCCGGAGACGAACCAGCCAAACCTTCTGTGTAGGGGGCAATCTTGCGTTACTTAATAACTGGTGGTGCGGGTTTTATAGGGTCACATCTGGCGGAAGCGTTGCTGGGGCGTGGTGAAGAGGTGTTTATCCTCGATGATCTTTCCACCGGCAGCGTGGAGAATATCCGGCATCTGAAAACGCAGGAACGCTTTCATTACGTCTTCGACTCGATTACCAACAAGCAGCTACTGGCCGAGCTGGTGGATGAATCGGACGTGATCTTCCATCTCGCGGCCGCCGTCGGAGTCCGGCTGATCGTGGAGAGTCCGGTTCGAACGCTGGAGACGAATGTTTACGGGACACAGCTCGTGCTTGACGCGGCTTCGAAGAAGAAGAAGCTGGTCTTCACGGCTTCCACGTCGGAAGTTTACGGCAAGAGCGATAAAGTTCCCTTTCACGAGGATGCGGATCTTGTGCTTGGCCCCACGACGAAAGGGCGCTGGAGCTACGCGGCCTCCAAAGCACTGGATGAATTTCTGGCGCTTTCATATTGGAAGGAGCGGAAGCAGCCGGTGGTGATCGTGCGCTTATTTAATACGGTAGGGCCGCGGCAGACGGGTCGGTACGGCATGGTGCTCCCCAATTTTGTGCGGCAGGCGCTGGACGGATCGCCGATCACAGTGTTCGGCAGCGGGACCCAATCGCGCTGCTTCTGCGATGTCCGCGACACGATCGAAGCCTTTCTACGGCTGGTGGGAAACGATCGAGCCGTGGGCGAGGTGATCAACATCGGGACCGACGAGGAAATTTCCATCGAAGGCCTTGCAGACCTGGTGAAACAACGCACGCGAAGCGAGTCCTCTATCACACACACGCCCTACGAAGAAGCGTACGAGCTTGGATTTGAGGACATGCAACGACGCGTTCCTCTACTTGATAAGTTGCAGCGACTAACAGGATTTCGCCCGACAACTCCGCTGACGGAAATCGTTGACCGCGTGATTGCGCACTTTCAAACCAAGAAAGATGCCGCTCTGGTGGAGGCGGCGCATCGCACGGAATCCTCGCGGAAGGGCGCGGCGGCGGGGGAAGCGTCGCTATGATCCCTCAGCCGGGCCGGGCCTTCCCGTGCATGAGGCGCTTTACCCAGCGCGATTTTTCCACGGTAACCGTGCGCGAGCTCGAGCGAGAATTCGATTAGGGAAATGTTTTATTCGACTCGGGCGAGGCCTTCCGGCACAGGGAGGTGCGCTACCCTAACGGATTTCATCAGGCCTCACGCTCCCTTTCCAGGCGACAAATTTTGGACGGCCCTTTCCAGCGACGTCGATTACTATTCTGCGAAGTGCAGCATGTTGGGGTTAAAATGCCGGCTACGAGCGGCGATAGTTTCTCGTGTTAGGGAGTGGGATGGCAGGATGAGGATGGGGCTTCGAGCACCGTTGCCATGACCGACGAAACGATGAGTGCGATTTCCGCGGCAGGCCCGATGAAAGGGACCGGTTCATCCGTGTGGACCTCGGGCGCCTCGACGGCGCCTGGACGCGGGGCGAAAAAGAAGAGGATGAGCACGAGCCTCTCCGTGATCGTCCCGGCATATAACGAGCAGTATTTGATTGGGGAAAGTTTGTCGCGGCTTCTCGTCCTGGGCGAATCGCCGATTCTGGATCGAATTCAGGTGATCGTGGTGAACGACGGGTCGAAGGACGATACCGCGCTAGCAATCGAGCGTTTCCGTGCGTCGCTGGAATCGGGTCCGAAGGATCCAAAATTTTCCTGGCTCTGGCTCCGCCACGAAGTGAACAGCGGCAAAGGCGCTGGGATTCGGACGGGCCTGGCGCATGTGGATGAGGAACTCGTGGTGATCCACGACGCCGACCTGGAATACCATCCGCACGACCTGCTGCAAATGGTGGAGCTGTTCCTGTATGAAGACGCGGACGCGGTGTTTGGTTCGCGATTCATGCCGGGTGGATACAAACGCGCTCTCTTTTTCCGTCACGCGCTGGGCAACCGCCTGCTTACTTTTTTGTGCGACCTGGTCTGCGACCTGAACCTGACAGACATGGAAACCTGCTACAAGATGGTGCGCTCAAAACTGCTGAAGAGCATCCCGCTGCAAAGCTCCACGTTTGACGTGGAGCCAGAACTCGCCATCAAACTGGCGAAACGCGGCAGCCGCATTTTCGAAGTGCCCATCAGCTATTCGGGGCGAACTTACCACGAAGGGAAAAAGATCAATTGGAAGGATGGCGTGCGCGCCCTGTGGGCCATCCTACGCTACGCGATGTCCGATCGAATTTATACGGACGATGAACGCGGAGGCGAGATTCTGGAGCGGCTTAATCGCGCTCCGCGCTTTACGCGATGGATGGCGGACGTGATTCGGCCGTCAGTAGGCAAACGCGTGCTTGAAATTGGCGCGGGAATCGGAAACATGTCTGTCCATCTGATGCCGCGCACGATTTACTGGGCGACGGACGTGAATCCGCACTACCTGGATTATCTGGAAACGCTTCGCCCCACGCGCCCCTACCTGCAAGTGGCTTACACGGATGCGATGAACGCCGAATCATTTCCGGAAGGGCAAGCGTTTGACACGGTGGTGTGCCTGAATGTGGTGGAGCATGTGCAGGACGATGTGGGCGCTTTGCGAAATATATGGAACGTCCTGGAGCCGGGCGGGCATGCCGTCGTGCTTGTTCCGTGCGGGCCGAAGCTTTACGGCACTCTCGATGAAGTGTTAGGACATTTTCGACGCTATACGGAGGAGCAGCTCGTTGATGTGGCACAGCAGGCCGGGTTCCGTGTCGACAATGTTTTGAAATTTAACCGCACCGGCGTGGTGGCCTGGTGGTTGAACGGGCGAATTCTCCACCGGAAAACTTTCGGCCTGGGGCAGATTCGATTGCTGAACGTGATGACTCCTATTTTTCGGCTGCTCGACCCGATTCTGCCGCTTCCCCCGCTCTCGATCATTGCGATACTCAAAAAGGAAACCAATTCCATCACCGGCCCCGGCACTACGGCAATTCATCACGACTTGCACAAGCCTTCTTCGAGTGAGTGACGCAACAGCAGAGAGGCGCCGGAACGTGCGCGCCTGCCAAGGAAAGAGGGGCTCTTGTTCAGTCTGACGAAATACGAACGAATCCTTGCCCTCGTTTTCCTGCTCAGTTTGCCGCTTTGTAATCCGTGGGTGCACGGTGATGGCGTGGGTTATTACGCCTACGTGCGGGCGCTTGTTGTTGAAAGGCATCTGAACTTCGAAAAAGACTGGCAGCGAGGCAATGAGTCTTTTGCGATGGGCCGCGTGGACGCGGACGGAAAAGTCCGTGGCGACCAATACACTTCGACAGGCCACCTTGACAATCTCTGGACCATCGGACCATCCATACTTTGGTCTCCCTTCCTGATTGCGACTCATCTGGGCGTCTTGCTCTGCGACCGTCTGGGCGCGCACATTGCCGCCGATGGTTTTTCAGCGCCATACCTGGTGACCATGGCGTGCGCCACCGCACTGTATGGCTTCCTTGGTCTTTGGATTTCGTTCTCGCTCGCTCGGCAATATTTCGAAGAACGGTGGGCGTTTCTTGCCACGCTCGGGATTTGGGGGGGCAGCTCGCTTCCCGTGTATATGTATTTCAATCCGTCGTGGTCGCATGCGCACTCGGCTTTCGCGGTGGCCTTGTTTCTGTGGTATTGGCATCGAACGAAAGACGCGCGGACGCTGGGGCAATGGATAGTTTTGGGTTTGTTATCCGGGCTGATGGTGAACGTCTATTACCCGAATGGCGTATTCCTCTTAATCCCGCTGCTGGAGGCGATCAACGGCTATTGGCGCGGTTGGAAATCTGACAGCGATTCTGAGATATCGTTGCCCCGCCTGTTTCTTTGGCACCTCGCATACTTTGTCACATTTCTTCTGGCGCTGCTGCCGACACTGATTTCACGAGAGATTATTTTCGGAAGTCCCTTCCGCACTGGATATATGGCCGCCAATACGTGGCGCTGGACTTCCCCCGCCTTCGTGAGTGTGTTGTTTTCATCCGACCACGGCTTGCTGAGTTGGACTCCGATCTTGATTTTGTCATCGGCGGGCCTGGTGCTTTTTTGCCGCCTCGCGAGGCGATTTGGAATCTACCTGTGCGTTTGCACGGTGTGTTATTACCTGGTGATCTCCTTTTATCCCGATTGGGACGGACTCTCCTCGTTTGGGAATCGCTTCTTCGTATCACTGACGCCCGTATTCGTCGTCGGGCTTGCGGCATTTTTCGATTTTGCGGCGCGCGCCTGGGTCCGAAGACGGGCCTTCGCACTGATTTCAGCGGTCACCGCCGTATTCATCCTTTGGAACGGAGGGCTCATCTTCCAGTGGGGCACGCACCTGATTCCGGCGCGCGGGCCCATCTCGTTCCGCGAAGCGGCTTACAATCAGGTGGCGGTGGTTCCACAAGATGTGGCACGCACATTGAAAATGTATTTCATGCGCCGCAGGAATCTGATGGACCGGATCGAGCAGCAGGACGTCCGGCAGATCAAGCAGCAGCAAAGTGGAAGCCCGCCCGGCCGTGAATAGAGTGACGGAGCAAATTCAGGAGTCCAGCGCAGCAGGGCCGCCAGCCGCCGCAGGAACAAGCAGCGGCAAAGACCTGAGCGCGCGCCTACTGCAAAACACAGCCGCGGCGATCAGCGGCCGGGGTCTTGCGATTCTGTTTTCCACGGGCGCGGCGATATTGCTGGCGCGATTTCTGGGCGTGGAACGGCTGGGGGAATACGGCGCGATCTACGCCTATATCGGGCTATTCACGTGGTTAGCGGCGTTCGGATTTGAGGCTGTTCTGGTGCGCGAGCTCTCGCGCGACCGCAACAACGCGAGCAGCCTGGTACATACGACCGTGGTTCTCTCCGCGCTTTTTTCCGTGGGAACCATCGGAGTGGCCATTCTGCTGGCGCGCTGGTCCGGGTACACGGGTTTTCTCTGGTGGCTGCTTGCGCTGGCCTCGGTGGAGTTCGTGCTCACTCCGCTGCGTCTGCCCGCGGTGATTTTTCAGGTTGATTTGCAGCAATGGTACGCGGCAACGATCAACGTTGTCCGGCAAGGGCTTTGGCTGGGCATCATCGTGGTCCTCTGGATTATTAAGGCGCCGCTTTTATACGTGGTGATGGCTCGAGTTTTCACGGCGCTTGTGGAATCGCTGCTGCTGTGGGTGGGCGGCCAGCGGCACTTGCGGGGGGAAAAACAATTTCTCACAGAGCGCGTGCGCTTGCTGCTGACGCATTCGTTCCCGATAGCCTTCACTTCACTTTTGGGAATGATTTACATGCGCATCGACCAGGTAATGCTCCACAAGATGACTACGGATTCAGTCCTCGGCCAGTACGTGGCAGCCGTGAAGGTGAGCGAACTTTTCGAATTGGTTCCCGCCGCGCTGATGTTGTCAGTTGTTCCGATACTTTCCGTCAGCTTTGCTGAGCCGGCGCTTTTCCGCAGCCATGTGGACAGAACCTTCCGCTTCTTTATGATCATGGCCGGCGGATTATGCGTGACGATGACGGTGGGCGCGCACACGATCATCTGGATACTGTACGGCAAGCAGTTTTTGCCCGCCGCATCGCTGCTGGCTATTTTGATCTGGTCCGAGGTGGCCGTGTTTTTTTCCACGGTGGTGGTGAATGCGCTGGTGGCGAACAATCAGCAGGGAATCCTGCCCGTACCGACGCTACTGGGCGCGGGCATCAATATCGCGCTCAACCTTTACTTAATTCCTCGCTACGGCGCAACGGGCGCAGCCTGGGCTACCCTGGTGAGCTATACGATGGCCTGGATGGTGTGCCTGCTGTTTATTCCGCAGACTCGATCCCTGACCGGGCGCGGTTTGCGGTTTGCCATCCCGATTGTAGGCGTGTCTCTCGTCAGCGTGGCCTGCGGCTTGCAGTTGCATACGGCGGACATCGTGAGAGTGGCTGCAGCTCTTGCATTGTTTGCAGCAGGACTTTGGATTACGAATTCGATTCGACGGTCGGACTTGGTGGAAGCCATGGCTGCTGTGAGGGGAGCTATTGCGAGAGCGCCTGGATCGTAAGGTTGGGCGCGCGATCGGCGCTTAGATATTTTTTGCCGGATTCGAGCGACCGCGGAGGCTGCACTATGGACTTCAAATCCGATATCAGCGACGAGCGCCAGCAGTCAACATTTCGAACCAGGATTTATCCGCGGTTAGTCGAACTCTGGATATTACTGGTGATTTTTGCTTTCTTTGCTGTGCGAGTGTTTGGGTCGAGCACGTGGCGGCACATCCTCAGCAAGCTCCTGCATAGGCACGGTGGATGAGGGCAGTTCCGGCGATCCTCGCGAATTTGATTCTCGCGGTTGCCGCGCTTGGCCTCGGCGGCGTGGTAGAACGATTCTTGCCGCAGAGTTTCTCGCGGCTTGAGCGTTTTACGATGAGGCTGCTGGGTGGGTTGGGACTCATCGGAACCATCCTCTTCGATGTGGGCCAGGAATGGTTCAACCAGAGGATAATTATTACTTTGGTTTTGATCGGCGCGGTGTTTGGCGCCAGATTCCTGATTCTCGCGGCGCGCGGGCTTCGCGCGAACACTTTGAACGCGCGGATCTCGCTGCTGGCGGGACTCATAATCGCTTGCGTGCTGATTGTGACTGCCGTGGGCGGCTTGGTGGAGCCGTCGGGAAATTTGGGCCAGGATTCGATCGCCTACCATTACCTGGGACCGAAAGTTTGGCTGCGCGATGGAGCCATTCGGCCCGTCCCCGACCAGCTGCAAACGGCATTCCCTGCAATTGTGGAAACATCTTACGGCGCGCTGATGGCGCTGGGAGGGCAGCGCGCGCCCAATTTCTTCGCTGTGATAGGGCTCAGCGCGCTTCTTCTTGTCGCCGCGTGCCTTGCCATGCGCCTGAAAACCACTTTTTGGGAAGCCTGTTGGGTGGCCGCACTGATCGTTGCTATGCCCGCGGTGTACGGAGGAGCGGCATCGGGATTTATCGATGCGATGTTCGCGGCGTTTGTTCTTGCTGCGGCGCGGATTGGATTTGACGCGAAACGCCTGCGTGACTACGCCGCGTTTGGAATGTTTTGCGGCTTCGCGATGGGAACGAAATATACGGGATTAATCGCTTGCGCGGCGCTGCTCGGATGCTTAGTTCTAACTTCTGCTTTGAGCCCGAACTTCAATTGGAAAACTTTGGTGAAGGGTCTGGGTGTGGCAGGCGGAGTCGCCGCCGTGGTGGCTGCTCCCTGCTACGTTCGCAATTGGATTCTTCTTGGTTCGCCGATCTATCCGCCTCCTCCCGGTTTGTCTCGCGTTTTTGAGGTGAAATTTCTTTCGCCGGACGCGATCGAGAAATTCCATGAATACATCCTGAGGCGCGGGACGGGAATGGGGCGCGGACCTCTGAGTTTGCTACTTCTTCCCTTCCACTTGACCTACCATACGTCCAATTTCAGCGGAGCGGGTGGTATTGGACTGGCGCCTCTTGCGTTGGCGCCGTTTGGAATCGTTGCCGCTCGCCGGGATGCTTTTGCGAGATCGGTCACGTTGCTCGCCGCCGTCTTAACGCTGGCCTGGTTTGCGACCGAACAGGAGTCCAGGTTTCTGATTCACGTTTACGCCATCGCGGCTATTTTTGCGGTGCTGGGGTGGAGATATGTTGTCCGCGCGGCGCCGAAGTTCGGTCCTGCGCTTTCGATTTCGGTTGTGGGCCTTTCGATTTTGTATGGCTTGTTCATGATTGGCCGGATGAGAACCGATGATTTGCACACGATGCTTTCGAGTTCCTTTGCGGAACAGCGCCGCCGCGAAGCCGTTCCTTTTTATGGTGGCTTCGATTATTTGAATTCCGCTCCTTCGGCCGGAAGAGTTCTCGTCCTCGATCCTCTGGTGCCCACATATTATTTGGATAGGGACTATGTGAAGCCAGTGGGGAGCTTTGATGAACAGACAATTCCCAATGCGACTGACCTGGGATCGGTTTTGAGCGACCTGCACGCGCTGCAGATTTCGTACGTCTTGGATGTGCACTGGGATCGAAACTCTGTGATACCCGATCACTATGACCCACGAAGAGTGAGGATGGATTATCAACTGCCCGAGAATCCGACCGGCCTCACACTCGTCTTCGAGGGGCCAGACGACAGAGTTTATCGAGTTGATCAGCCATAAGCGGGGCAGCCGGATAAGCAATGGCGGCTTGCTTGACTCGTATCACAGCGTTAGCCACATTAGTGGCCAGGATAGGGCGTTGCCTGAACGGGCGATGCGTGGACGCGGAAAGATTTTTAGATGAGGAAGTGCGTGAAGACCGCGCCAATGAGTGAACAGATTTAGACCCGAAGAACGGCATGCGAATCAAACGGCTCGACATATTGCGATTCATCGCGTTGATGCTGGTTCTCGCGCGGCATGGCGAGATCGTTCCGATTTTCTCGAGAATTGGATGGGTGGGCGTGGATCTGTTCTTTGTGTTGAGTGGCCTGCTGATTTCCGGGCTGCTGTATTCGGAATACAAACGGCGGGGGACGATCAGTTTTCGCAGATTTTTTATTCGCCGCGGGCTGAAAATCTATCCCGCCTTCTACGTGATGGTCTTCATCTCATTTCTCGCCAGGCGAATCCTTGGAACACCCACGCCCCTGGGACCTTATCTGCGAGAAATCTTTTTCGTGCAGAACTACCACATCGGGATTTGGCAGCACACGTGGTCTCTTGGCGTCGAAGAGCAGTTTTATATATTTCTCCCGATCTTTTTTCTGGTATTGCTTCGATACTCGCGCGGCCAGAGCGGTCCCTTCAAAGGTGTGCCGAAGGCATTCGTTGTAATCGCGGTTGCTTGTTTTTTTCTTCGTGTGGCCACGATTTACCTTACTCCACCGGCACGATTCGCTGCCTCCATGGTGTCGAATCCCACTCACGAGCGAATGGACTCGCTCTTCTTTGGCGTTCTTCTTGGCTACCTTTATCACTTTCACCCCACTGTGATCCAAAAGTTGCTCGATTCGCGCGCCAAGCAAATCGCGATGGGGTTGCTGATTGCCGCGCTGCTGGCCTGCTCTTTCTGCAACACGGAGAGCCGCTTCCTGCTGACTTTTGGATTTTCGTCTCTATATCTCGGATTCGGCGGATTGCTGTTGATGACGCTTCAAATCCGCGAAATCCTGCCTGCCTGGCTTGCCGGACCCGTGGGGAAGCTGGGTGCCGCGTGTGCATTCATCGGCACGTATTCCTATTCCATTTATCTCTGGCACATTCCGTTTCAGGCATTCGCGTTTGGAGTTCTGAGGAGATTATTCCATATTCAATTCGGGGAGCAGGGACGATTCTGGTTTTATCTGATCGGCAGCATCGTGTTTGGCATTTTGATGGCTACCCTGATCGAATTCCCGGTATTGAAGTTGCGGGACCGAATCTTTCCGTCGCGGCCAATCCAGCCACCCGCCGCGGAAGGCGACGCGAATCCAGCGTTGGCGATGACTCCAGAGGCTAGCCAGCCCGGATAAAATAAGAGAAAATGAACACGGATTTTGCAGCTCTCCCATCCTCTCCAATTTATTCTGGCAGAGAGACGAGGCACTTGACTTCCTCACAAGACGAAATTTTCATTCTTGCGCCGGGGCCGATCGAATGCCTCGGAATGGTTGAGCGATTCCCTCAATATCCTCAGCCAGACGCGTCGGGCATTCCCGTGAGCTCAGAGTCCCCTTTCAGCGCAGGATTGCAAGCGTCCTCGCGGGGAAAGGCGCACGCCGAATGAGGATTCTAATTGCCACGGACGTGCAGAGACAGAAGGAAGCGGGCACGGCGGGCGTCCTGCTGAATTACGAAGTGGAATTACAGAAGCTTGGCCACGAGGTCGAATCGTGGTTCCTTGACGATGTATTGGGCCCGAAGGCGGTGGGAAAGCGATTCACGTCGCTGGTTTTTTCCTTGGGCGTTTCCCGGCGCATTCTAAATTCAGGCCGAAAATATGATGTGGTTCTGCTGCACATTCCGGTGGGATGCGTTTATGGATTGCGGCGCAGAGTATACGGGTCCAAGGGAACGCCGCCCTACGTTTTCGTGATGCAGGGAATACTCGAGCGCTACGGCAACACGATGAGGCGGGAGCAGCGCAAAGGCCGGGCGTGGTATTTTGCGTGGAAAAACAGGGCCTGGTTTCGCGTGTATCACCGCCCGATGTACGAGGTTGCCATCCGAACGGCCGATTACGGAGTGGCCTCAAATCGGGAGGCGTGGACCTATCCGGAGACTCGCTTTGACCCGGAGCCCGGCCGCCTGTGGTACGTGCCGAATGGCGTGGAGGATTTTTTCTTCACGAGCCGCGAATACAAAAAGAGAACGCCTCTGCGGCTTTTGTATGTGGGGACGTGGCTCGATCGCAAGGGAGTTTACTATCTGGCGGACGCGTTTCGTCTGGTGCTGAATCAGAGGCCCGACGCGGAATTAACAGTGGCGGGATGCTTGTGCCCGGAAGAAACCGTGAAAGCGCTGTTTGTGCCTGAGATTCGAGATCGGGTGAAGGTTCGTCCCTACGTGAAACGCGAAAGCATGCCCGAGCTCTACGGTGAGCACGATATATTCGTTTTTCCCTCGCTGATGGAGGGGATGCCGCTTTCCCTGTTGGAGGCAATGGCAACCGCGATGCCGGTGGTGTCGACAGAAACTTGCGGCATGGCGGATGTGGTGGAGGATGATTTCAACGGCCTTCTGGTGCCACCCGCAGACGCCGAAAGATTAGCCGCAGCCGTCGAACAACTGTGTGATTCCGTGGAATTGCGAGAGCGGCTTGGACAAGAAGCGCAGCGGACGATGCGCCGCTACACGTGGGAACGCGTGACTCGCAAGCTGGAAATGGTGTTGGCCATGGCCGTGAAGGGGGCTGTGAAATAGGCGGCGGGCAAATGAGAACGCCAATTCCGATGTTTCCTGACGTATAGAATTTCTGCGATGGAACAAAATACAGGCACGTCCACCGATGTCCAAAAATGGATCGCGTTACTTGGGCGACGCGACTCGCCTGTGGACGGCGTCGAAGATTATTGCAGCTTTCTTGGTGAGGCGCTTTCACGGCGAGGAGTGGAGCTGAAGCAGGTGCGCGTGAACTGGAGCGATCTTGGCTGGTTGGGCGCGCTTCGGGAGTTGCGGCGCGAATCGGCCGGCTGGCGCGGAAACTGGGTTCTGCTGCAATTCACGGCGCTGGGATGGTCGCAGCGTGGATTTCCGTTTGGGGTGCTTTTTGTGCTTCGAATTCTTCGCCGCAAGGGTGCGCGCGTAGCCGTGATGTTTCACGAGCCGGCTCGCCAAGTGGCGAAGCCAACCTTTATTAATCGAATTCGAGGCGCCTGCCAGGATTGGGTGATCAAGGGGCTGTACAACGGCGCGGAGCGCGCGATTTTCGCCGACCCACTCGCCACGATTTCCTGGCTCCAGGCTGATCGCACGAAAGCGACCTTCATTCCCATCGGCGGGAACATTCCCGAGCCGCCAGCAGGGGAGAAATCCGCGGCTGTGCCTGCACCGGGCGCAACGACGAAAACAGTCGCCGTCTTTTGCCTGAGCGATTTGCCGAATCGCCGCGACGAGCTTGCTTACATTTCGCAAGCCGTAAAGTTCGCCGCGTCCAATGGCTCGAAAATCCGCGTAGTCTTTCTAGGCAGAGGCACTCCGGAAGCCCATGACGAAATCGCCGATGCATTTGCAGGTCTTCCTGCCGAGGTCGTAAACCTCGGCCTTCTGCCCGCCGGCGAAGTGAGCAGCACTCTTGCCGCATCAGACGTGATGCTCTGCGTTCGCGGCCCTCTTTTTCCGCGGCGAGGAAGCGCGATCGCGGGAATCGCATGCGGGGTTCCCATCATCGCGTACTCGGGGAATTCCCTCGGCCCTGAACTACTCGAGGCGGGGATTGATTTTGTCCCATACCGGGATGCAAAAGCGCTGGATGATGCTCTCGCGCTCCTCCTTGCGGATGACGAACGCCGGCAATCTTTGCGCGATAGAAGTCTGCGGGCACAAAGGAAGTATTTTTCCTGGGACGTAATCGCTGGAAACTTTTGCGATTTCTTAAAGCCCCAGAGTTCGCAGTCATGAACGTCCTGATCTATACACATTCGTGGGCGCCGTCAGTGGGGGGCGTGGAAACAATCACGATGGGATTGGCGCAGGGGCTGGCCGCGATGCCGCAACCAGCTGGCGAAGACACGATCCGCGTCACGCTCGCGACTCAGACGCCGGCCGGCGAGATGGATGACTCGCTGCTTCCTTTCCGCGTGGTCCGCCAACCAAGCCTGCTGAATTTGATTC
>Ga0070765_100000645_pt1 | contig 20892 bp, 19 predicted proteins | sample HubBroMetageWFT5_FD_71516 | JGI IMG/M metagenome (GOLD analysis project Ga0070765, IMG submission 71516) | Warmed and freeze-thawed soil microbial communities from the Hubbard Brook experimental Forest, New Hampshire - Hubbard Brook CCASE Soil... | ecosystem: Environmental > Terrestrial > Soil... | reverse complement strand
AGCGGCGCAAGCCCAACGATCGCCAATGCGCCCACGACGAGACGAAAATTAATCATGTGCCTTCCTTCCGCTACCTATGTGGATTGCGAATACTAGCCTCAAGAGCGGCCGGCGACACGACTATATGACCCATCAAATCAACCACTGAAAAGTAGCGAGCTGCTTCGCAAAGGAAATCACCGACAGGTGCTGCTGGGTCTGAGCATCAAAAAGATAGGCGACTCCGCCGATGATGAAACCGTTCATCATGAGTGCAATCGCGAGTGCGGCGAGTTTTGCTGAAATGCGGGTGTTCATGATCGTCTCCTGAAAGTTTGCGTTTACGGGGGTCCCCCCTGCTTACACAAAGCAAGAGCCGTGCCAGGCGCGCAGAAGCGTTAAATACCTATTTTTAAAGGAGTTATTTTCTGAGACGCTGGGCGCGGCGGCCGCGGACACTGTCCGCGGACAATGCGGACAACGCTCGCGGACGTTTCCGGAGCGTCAGGAGCCGAAGCTAGTGTTCGATCGGACGGTTGGCGGTCTTGACTGCCATGGCCTTGGTGGACCGCCGGCGCCGCGCCACCAACTCATCGGTGATTTCGATGACTGCGTGCTTGCCGGTTGCGCCGACGTCCTTGCGCGCTTCCACGCGCTGCTCGGCAAAACGCTCACGCTCGGCGAGGCTCACGCGTTTTATGGTCGGCTTGTCCCAGAAGGTTGCAAGATAACTTGCCACCGCGACTGCGCCAATCTCTTCGCGGAAAAATCCCAGACGCAACGCGTGCACAACGCGGCCCTGATCCAATCCCGCCACCGAGTACAAACGATACTCGCTGAAAATATCCAGATTCGGCACTGCGTCGGGATCAAAAGCGTGATCCGCAAGCGCGAGTTGAATGACGAACCAACGCGATGCTTCGTTGTCCTCGAGTTCCTTCGGCGTCAAGGCGCGGATGGTCTGCGTGGATTCCAAGCTTTCCAGCGGCTCGTCGAGTTTTTTCACTTCGCGCGGAGCCGGTACCGGCGCGGTTGCGACGACGACATGCTGCAACGACGTGAGTTTGTTGGCCGCAGGCTTGTTGGACGACATTCGAAATTTCGGCCAGCCTCTGCGCGCAGTCGCGACTGATTGTGTGACAACGGGCGCGGCCTTCGGCACCTCGACCGCTGCCGGGCTCTTGGGTGCCGCGGCCTTGGGAGGCGGCGGCGTCATTTTTTGTTTCGGCGGCGGGACGATTGCGCTCTTCGGGGGCGGCGCCATCTCTTGCTTCGATGGCGGCGTCGTCTCCGGCTTCGAAGTAACCGCGGCCTCTTGTGTGGGCGCAATCTCTAGCTTCGATGCGGGCGCTGCTTCTTGTTTCGGCGGCGCTGCCATCTCCAGCGTGAACGGTGGCGCGAGCTCTTGCTTCGGCGGCGGTGCTATCTCTAGCTTGAAGGGGGTTGCGAGCTCTTGTTTTGGCGGCGGTGCCATCTCCAGCTTGAACGGTGGCGGGACTTCTTGTTTCGGCGGCGCCGCCATCTCTGGCTTCGATGGCGGTGCGGTCTCGCGCTTCGGAGCCGCTTTGAACGGCGCCGGGGCAGCTGCAACGATCACCGGCGCCGGCGCAGCGGGCGCGGGCGGCGCCTTGGTCTTGGGTGCGACCGCGTCGGTCAACACGGGTGCCGCAATGACGGCGGGCGTCGGCGCCGCGGTCTTGGGCGCGGGAGACCTACGCGTCACCACTTCAGTCAAAACGGGAGCGCTGGCGGCCGAGTACGGCGGCGCGAGCTTCAATTCAAACGGTTGCGGCGCAGGTGCGGGCGCCGTCGCCTCGGCGACCGGGGCAACCGCTGCTGTTGGAACAATGGCAGCGGCCGGCTGCCTCTGAATGGTTGGCAATGGGACATCCAACTCCGGCAACTCCCATTGCGGCTTCGGCGCCGACGTCGGGTGTGCCGCGCGCTGCGGCATGCTCGGGGGCACACCCAACTCGGGGGTCGGCCATGCGATGTCGATTGAAATTTCCGGAACTTCCGGCTTTACGGTCACCGCGCTTTCGCGGACTGCCGCTTTCTGCGGCGCCGCCCTTTCAGCGGCTTCGGGTGCGAATCTTTTGGCCGCGACCTTTTCGTGAGTGGCCTTTTCGTGGGTGGACTTTTCTGGAGCGGCCTCTTGAGCCACCTTTTCGGGCGTGGCTTTTTCCGCGGCAATCTTTTTCGAGACGGACTTTTCAATGACGAGATCGGCCGGCTTGGCAGCGGCCGCTCGCTGATCAGCCTTGGCTTGCATGCTGGCAATCACACGCATATCGGAGCCGCTCGCGGTGGCGGTCAATGCGCCGGGATAGGTGTCGCGAACTTCCGCAAGGATCGCATCGGCTTCATCTTCGGACGCGAACGGCCCGAGCCGCAGGCGATAGCGCGTTCGCCCGTCTTCGGTCACTTGGATTTGATAGACATGCGCGTCGAGCGGGCTGTGGGTAAATGCCTTCGTGGGCACGCTGATCGGCGCGGTCGAAACACTGAGGTTGATGACAAAGGGTCCGTCGCCGCCAAGGCGCGGCGCCTCTTGCACCGGCTGAAACAGGTCCTCGATGCTGAGATGCCAGATCTCACCTGCCATTGGGGCGTTTATCGGCGTTGCCATAAATCCTTTCCCAGGAACGGTACCGGTGCTCAAGATATTGACGAAGTGAGCAGAATGAAAGCGTGATCGGCGTCTCTCAGCGGCGACACGCGAGCTGTTTATGTCAAGGACTACAAGCAACATAAGCAAATCTCGCGGACAGCCGCCGCGCGAATCAGCTTTTTGAAAAGGAATAAGTCGCGTGCGGGCGCGCGTTGCGCAATAAGTAAAAAATTGGCCTACAATCGTATCGCGCTCACCCCGCTTGAGGCATTTCGATGCTCGATTCTGATCGCATCACGACCAAAGCACTCCGCCTCCTGCTCGTATTCATATCAATTTTTGCGGTTGGTGCATTCGGCCTCTCGCTGCATCGCCTTGGGGGAAGCTTGACGCTTTCCTATCTGCCGAACGGCGTCGCCGTCGCGGCCACTTATCGATTCGGCCGACGCGTTTGGCCCGCAGTCTTTTTGGCAGGCTTCGCGATCGTGCTCTCGGCATCCGAATCGTGGGTGACGTGCATCGGCGTGGGAATCGGTCTTGCGGGCGGCGCTTGGACTTCGGCGTGGCTGCTGGAGCGCAGCGGTTTTGATCCGGGATTTTCACGGGCGAAGGATGTGCCGCTGTTCATCCTGTGCGCCGCCGCCGGCATGGCACTGGGGCCTGTGTTTAGCCTCTCGGGATATTACCTGTCGGGCATGAAGGATTTCGCCACCGATCCGAGTCACTGGGTTCGTTGGTGGGGAAACGGCACCGCCGGCGCGCTGCTCTTGGGTCCGCTCTTGATGGCGTACAACCGCAGAAGCTTCGAGCGCTTCGCGGCCCATTGGCCCGAGGGCAGCCTGTGGTTGCTCGCACTGGTGGTGTGCTGCGCTTCGATCATGCTGGCGCCGGGAGATCTGGGCCGGCCGCTGATCGTGGTATTCGCTTTCATTCTGGTCGTTGTCAGCGCGATGCGCTTCGGACTGGTGCTGGCCGCCGGAGCTTCGTTCGTGATTTCGACCGTGACCGCGATCAGCGCGGCATTCAGCATCGGCGCGTTTTCCCAATTCAACCAGTTGCAGGGCCTGGTGACGATTTGGTCGTTCATCGCCTCCTTGTCCGGCTTGAGCATCATCATCACGGCATTGCTCGGTGAGCGTGACGCGGCGGGCAATGAGGCGCTGCGCGCGGAGCAGCGCTATGCGCAGATTTTCAACGGCAGCCCGCAGCCCCTGTGGGTGCACGCGCGGGACTCCTTGAGATTTCTGCTGGTCAATGACGCCGCCGTGCGCCAATACGGCTGGAGCCGGGACGACTTGTTGTCGCGCAGCGTCGAGATTCTGTGCGCCGGTCCGAATCAGCCGGTGCTGCCTCCGCTTCACGATGCGGCCGTGACGGCTGATTTACCGCTGGAACCTTTCGAAACGCAGCATCGCACTCAAGACGGACGTCTGCTCGAGGTCGAAGTGTGGACGCAGTCGATCGACTGCGGCGGCCAGGCCGGCGAGCTGGTGTTCGCGATTGACGTGACTGAGCGGCGCGCATTCGGGCAAGCGCTCATGGAAGCCATCGGCGGCGAGCAGCGGCGCATCGCCCAGGAAATGCACGACGGTCTGGGGCAGGAACTCACCGGTTTGGCCCTCTCGGTGCGCGCCTTGGCGAACCGCGCGCAGAAGGAGCGGGACGTGATTTCGGTGGATCTGGACCAACTCGCCCTATTGGCAACGAGCTGCATACAGGATGCGCACCGCATCGTGCAGGGTCTCTCACCCCTGACCAACGCGGACGGTAATCTGGATGCCGCGCTCGAGTTACTGGCACAACGCAGCTCGCTGAGCGGCACGAAGGTGCGGTTCCGCAGCCGGCACGAGGTGCCCCCGGCCGTGGAACTGAAGATGCGCAATCATCTGTATCGAATCGCGCAAGAAGCGGTGCAAAATGCCCTGAAGCATTCGGGCGCGAAAAACATCGAGATTGAACTGTGTTCGCGGCCGGGCGATCTGCGGCTTTCCGTCGTCGACGACGGCCACGGATTGGCGGCGGGCCTCGAAACGGGCTCAGGTCTCGGGATGCGAACGATGCGTTTTCGAGCGAGCGCCATCGGCGGCAGGCTCATCATCACGCGCGGCGCCAACGGCGGCAATTCCGTGCTGTGCGAAGTGCCGATCAAGTCGCCGTTCTTCGCAACCGCGTAGCCCACCGAGGGCGAAAAGGACCGGGGACGTTGTTACGTCCCCGGCTTTTTTTGGCGGCAAAAATGCCGCAATAACGCAATGCTCGGTCGTTTAGAACTTGTAATTCAGACCCGTCGAGACGCCGATGACATGGCAGCCACCCCAGGTGGTGGGTCCCGCGCTGCTGTAATCCGTGAACACGGTATTCGTACCGTCGTGGCAATCCGTCGTCAGACCGCGGCCGCCGGCGCCGATGTCATAGTGCGCATTGCCGTTGTTCACGGTGTCCGCCGCGTCCAAGTACCAGTACAGACTCTTGTCGAAGCGATGCTTCCACGCAATGGTGTACATGTTCGCCGTGTCGTCGACAATGGTCGGATTGTAGTTATGCTGGCCGCCCGGATCTCCCGGGGTGTTGCCGGCATGCGCCCAGCCGATGCTGATGTTATCCCTGCTGAAAATATCCTGCGACAACGCAAACCACAGACCGTTTCTGGTGCGCTCATTCTGGAACTCGAGCGCCGCCGGCACGCTGCGGTGCATGTACTCGTAGATTCCGCTGACGCTCAAGCCGAAGTCGAACACATATTGCACGCCGCCCTTGATGGCCCATTCATCCGCGACATCGGTCAGATACGGCGGCGTGAAACCGTTGGCGGCCACGAACGCCGCGCCGTACTCATTCAGGTAGGTGTTGTAGGTACCGCAGTCGAGTACCGGCGCCGCGCCCGGATTCGCGCAATTGTTGGTGAGGCCGAACAGATAACCGTACATCGGGCTGTTGGAGCCGATGCCGTCGCTGTTGCGATTCACGTCGTGGTGCAGTTCCCACGCCACCGTGGCGTAGAAGCCGCCATACTCGAATTTCAAGTCGGCGCTGTAGGCCGTGCCGAATCCCCCGTCGTCGCAGTTCTGCGGCAAGTTGCCGCTGCCCGGCGTGTTGCCGCCGCTGCAGTCCGGTGACCCGGCGGACTGAACGACATTGTCATAGGTTCGGTTCGCGCCTGGAGAGATCAAAGCATCGAAGCTGAACACATTGCCGAACTTGGGTGATTCAAACCAGATCGAATGGTCGAGGCGCGTACCGAACTCGACGCGATTGTCGCCGCCGGTGTTGCCCATGATGGCGGCGTAGTCGCCGAGCATGCCCGAGAAGGGATTCATGCGGTCAGTCGCCTTCTTGTAGGGCGCGTAAGTCGTGCCGATCTTGAGCTTACCCAGGCCCTCTTCCGCGACGCCGACGAAGGTGTCGCCGTAGCCGATCGCTCCTTTGACCACGTTCGACTGTTGAGTGTAAGAGGTATTGAGGCCGGGCGATGAGGTGATGGAAGGCTGCGTCTCGATCTGATAAATGAAGGACACATCGCTGCCGTCGATCTGATGCTCGCCGCGGTAGCCCAGTACCGACTTGTTCGTGGACAGGCCGCCGATCCAACCGACGGAGCCGGTGATTTGGGTGCCTTTCGGGCCATTGTTGACGTACCCGCTTCCTGGGACTCCACCGGCGTAGCTATAGGAATAGGCGGTGAGTCCGCGAATGCCTTTGCTGGTGTCGTCGAGCGAAACGTCCAGCGTCCCGTAGAAGCCGCTCAGAAACTTCTTAAACAGGGGTTCCTTCTCTTCGGCTTTCGCAACTACCGGCGGACCGGGCACTTGCGCCGGAGAGATAGCCTGGGGCGGCGCAGCCTGTGGCGGCGCGGCAACGACTGCGGGGGGCGGCGTCGCAGCCTGCTGCTTGGACAGGGCTTCGACTTGTTTCTGCAATGCGTCCATGCGCTGCATCATCTGCCGCATTTGCTCCTTGAGCTCCTTGTTTTCCTGCGCATCGTCGGCCAAGGCGCTGCCCTGGACGAAGATATTAGCGGCGCATGCTGCCAGCGCAATCAGCATAGGCCTCGCCAGTCTTAGATTTAGCATCTTGTGATCCTCATAAAGGTCGTTTGATCGAATCGATGATCTAGGAATCCACTCCCATTTGGGGCGCGCGGAGGTGCTTGAGCGTTTGAAAATGCAAAACGCGGCTGCGCTTTGATTGACCCATTCAGTACCCCCTTTCAGACCAATTCAACGGACGGAGTGACACACCGCTTCATGTAATTTTCGTGGTATACCATATATGATTGGCTTTGCTAAACAAAGTGTTTTCTTTGCAACAAAGAGCCCCAACCTCGGAAGCCGCATAGGAACCTCTCATCGAACACCCCAGTGCCGGCGCCGAGGCTAAGAGTCGAAAGCGGCGCGGCTCTTGGCGAAATGCCGTGTGCGCATAGGCTTCAAGACGAAAAGCGCGAGCAGGGCCGCCACGACGTTGAATGTCATCGCCACGGTAAAGACCGCCCCCCAGCCGTGGGATTTGGCAATGATGGCGGCAACCGGCACCAGCAATGAGCCGGCGCCCTTGGCGGTGTACAGCATGCCGTTGTTGGCCGCCGCAAACTTCGATCCAAAGGTGTCGCCCTGAGTGGCGGGAAATAGGCTGAATATCTCGCCGTACACACCGAAATACAGCGCCGTCACGAGCACGAAGATCACCGGGTTCGATCCGGAGCGGCTCAAGGTGAACAAAGCACCGGCGCCGATCAAAAATGCCAGCGCCATGGTGTATTCGCGGCCAATTTGGTCGGACAGCCAGCCGAAGAACGGCCGCCCGACGCCATCGAAAATGCGGTTCAAAAACAGCGCAAAGCCGAGTGCCGGCAGAATCATGCCGAACAGTTCAACCGGGATCTTGCTGATTTTGAAATCCTCGGCGATCGGCGCCATGGATGCCGCCATGGTCAGACCGCCGGCGGCGATCAACACGAACATCAGGTACATCACGTAGAACACGGGACTCTGCAGGACATCGATCGGCGTATAGCCGTGCGCCGTTTGGCTGGGCTTGACCACGGCGGTTGCAATTTGCGGCGGCGGCGCCAACAACAGCCACGCTAGGACGAACACAATGCCGCCTTGAATCAGTCCGAACACCAGAAATGCCTGTTCGTACCCTGAAGATTCAATCATGGTCCGGATCGGCCCGACGGTGAGCGCCGCGCCCGCGCCGAACCCGGAGGCGGTCACGCCGGCGGCCAGTCCACGCCTATTTGGAAACCATTTGAGCGCGTTGCCGACGCAGGTTCCATAGACGCAACCGGTGCCGATGCCGCCGAGCGCGGCGGCGAAGTACAGCAGCGGTAATGACCCGGCGACGGAATTCAAAACCCAGGCGCAAGCGACCAATATTCCGCCCACCATAACCACCCAGCGCGGGCCGAACTGATCCACCATGTAGCCCTCGACCGGAATGAGCCAGGTCTCGAGCAGCACGAACAGGCTGAATGCCACTTGTATCGCGGCACGTCCCCAGTGGTATTTCGCATCGATCGGATTGACGAACAGCGTCCAGCCATACTGCAGATTCGCGACCGCCGCCATGCAGATGACGCCGACCAGAAGCTGTATCCAAGGATTCGCAAACGGCGAATTCGCGGTGGCATTTTTCGAGTTATCGTTGCCGGCCATCAGTAGTTCTCCCCACACAACGCTGCGCGCGTACTTTGCACGGCAAAGTCAGATGAAGTCAAGACTGAGGCGGCACGCGTGGCAACGCTAGGCGCGTTGCGCTGCGAAGACCGTGACTCGTTCCGCAATTCTGGTGATTGTGCGCGACAAAGCCGGCGCGCGTGGCCGCGGCTCAAGGCTCTGAGCCGAGCGAGCGGCCGTAGTTGCTGAGCAGAACTTGGATGCCGAAATAGCCGATGAATTCCGGCTGGCCATTCGCGGTGCCGCTGACGCTGCGCCCGGCCATGAAAAGCGCGATAAATGCCGGCGCCAACTTGTAGCGGCCGCCCAAGCCCAACGTGGTCTGATCCGGCGGCGCACCGACCGCGTGATCGTTATAGAGCTCGACCCCAAGATCCAATCGTTCCGTCATCGAGCGGCCCACCACCAGTCCCAGGATTCGCTCGTTGACACCGTGCTTGGGAAAATAGTAGCCGGCCTCGAAATCGACATCGACGGGCCCCAGCCGCTTGGTGACCTCAAAGGGCAGCAGAAAACGCGAGCCGGGAGCCGCGATCCCTTTCTGCAGCGACGAACTCGGTGCATTGGCTTCCATCTGTGGAAACACCGAAAGCTGCCAACCGCCCTCCCCCTGGTCATAGAATCGCCACTTGATTCCGGGGAAGGCATTGCTCCAACCGCTTTGGCGCGATTGGCCGTCGGCGGTCTGCACCACGTAGGGAACTTCGTAGGTCAGCTGCACCCGATCACCAAGCCCGTAATTCAGGTCGATTTGCGGCACTTGATAAGACGCGACGCTGCGGCTGATCGTTTGCGCGCCGGCAATGTTGATTTCCCAATTGGCGTTGCCGGGGGTGCCGGGATCGTTGGTCAAGAAAGGCGGACCCGCCTGCGCGTGGACGGCGAACGGCGCACCCAGCAGCGCCGCGAGAAAATACGTTGAAAATCTCATCGAGCGGACGCGGTTCCTAAAACGCGGTGAGGATGACGCCGCCGGCAATGAGCAGCGCACCGATCCCGACTTTCCAAGTCAGCCGCTCGCCCAAAATCAACACCGCGAAAAGGACCACCAGCACAACGCTGAATTTATCGATGGGCGCGACTCGGGAAGCAGGTGCCATTTGCAGGGCACGAAAATAACACAGCCACGACAGTCCCGTCGCAATACCGGACAACAGCAGGAAGCTCAGACCTTTGTACGACAAAGTCGCCGGAGCCTGCCATTCGTGGCGTGCCGAGACGAGCAAAGCGCTGACCGCCAAAATCACGATGGTACGGTAGAACGTGGCCAGGTCCGAGTTGATCTCGGACACGCCGACCTTGCCGAAGATGGCCGTCAACGCGGCAAAAAAGGCGGACCCGAGCGCAAAGACGCGCCAATCGATGCTCATCGGGGGACTATGCACTTACCCCATGCAGGCCCGCAACTGCGGCGCATCGGGTCTTGCGATGAGCACGGCGCTGCCGTGCCCATCGCAATGTCAGCAAAGACTAGTGCAAATCCGTGCCCGGCGTGAACGCGACGCCTCTCAGCACTTCGGCAAAGTCCGCGGTGCGCAAGGTGTAAAATTGCTCCTTGCTCGCGCTGCCGGCGTTGAGGTTGTCGACGCTATCCCGGATGGCGACCAGGCGATTGGGATCCGCCCCAACATCGCCGTTGCCGCTGATCGTCGAGGTGATGGCCCAGATCGTCGCCACGCCATCGCGCCCCACGATTCCTGTGATGTTGCGAAGGCCGTCGGTTGCGGGCGCCCATGGCAATCCGGTGCCGGCGTTTACGCCCGCGGGATAGCCTCGAACCTCGTAGGCTTGCCCCAACCCCAGGCCATTGGTCAGCGTATAGGCCAATGCCCACGCGCCCGTGGTGCTATTGAACACCCACTTTTGCAGCCCCGCGGTGGTTTGCGCGGCGGCGTGAGTGTACAAATCCGTCCCGCCGGTAAAGCCATCGCCTTCGTCGGCCACATAAAGCGTGCGCGCGTCGGCGAACCAGATGCCGAACGGAAAGGCCGTCACCGTCGCCGTCTTGTTCGGTGTCTGCGGGAAGCCGGCGAGGATGCACAAATTATTCGGCAAGCCGGTGCTCTGTAGATTCGCCGCGGTGAAGGCCAGCGGGGCTGTGGGAAGCTTCGCGCCCGGCGCCGGTAGGCCGGTGCCTTTGGGACACGCGGTGCCCGTGGTGTCGAGAAAGTAAACCGTGTTGACACCGTTGCTGCCGCTGCCCTTGGTGAAGTACAGCACGTCGTTGAAAATCGTCAGGCCGCGGAAGTTGTCGTCCTTGCCGAGCTTGTCCGCTTTCGCTCCCAGCTGCGTGACTGAAAAACTCGCCACGGGCGTGGGTGCTCCCGGGACCTGCGCCGCTTCCGGCGCGCTCGCAGGACTTAAGATCTGCGCTCCGGCGCCCAAGATGATCCCGTCCGGCTGCGGATTGGCGCCATTGCCGGCATTGCCGGCGGTGTAGATCAAATCCACGCCGCGGGAATCATTCTGAATCGCCGCCCGGCCGTTGTTGCCGCTGTACGCGTTGGTTTCAGTGAACTGGAAAACTCCATTCGCATCGACCTGTGCCACGGCACGGAGGAATGCAGTGCCGACCGGATTGGTGGGATCCGGGGCACCGGGCGTATTGGAATTCGAGACATCGATGGTGTCGATCGGCGCGACGTACCCCATGAAGGTGATGAAGCGCCCATCGTTCGATAGGTTGAGCGCCAGTTCGGATTTCGAGCTGAAGCTCGTCACGAGATGATCCGCGCCCGTTCCCCGCCGCGTCGGCTCGGACGGTACCGGCAGACTGTCGATCACCCAGCCGAACGGCGTCATTTGGTCGAGGAAAATCCGCGAAGTGATGCCGAAGCTGGCGTCGTAGATGTCGTTGTTCCATACAGTCGGATAGGTACCGTCATTCGGCGCGCCGCTCGGCGCCCCGCACCCGCCGGTGGTCGCCGCGCAATTGGGCGGCAGTATGGTGCCCACGACGACGTTGCTCGCCTTGTTGTCGTACACGCTGCGGCTCACCACGAGGTTGCCGGGAATGAAGAATTGCCCATGCCGGAACGGGCCGTCACGATGGGTCGAGTCGTCCGGGCCGGCGGCGGCGGCGCCGCTGAATGCGGCCGCCAGGGCCGCGCCAAAGAGAAGTGATTTCATGAATGGAACCTCAGAATGGAGAAACGCTGTTATCGACTTGTCCGCTGAAGAGGAACGGCAATGGTGCGATCTGTTCGCGGCGTACCGCTTGCAAATCGTTCGGATCGAGTCCCAGGGCCTTGATGATGGAGGGCGCCACTTGCTGGTTGCTCACCGCGCTCTTTACGACTGAGTGACCGAGCTCGGGGAATGACACCAGCAACGCAGTGTGGACGTCATCCTCGTTGAAGCCGCCGTGCTCGGCGATCTTGGAACCACCGGTGAAGATCACTCCCGTGTTGACCTTGAGAATGATGTCCGGGGTGCGCGGGTCGGCGCCCGGATTGTCGAACTTGTTGCGCAACGATTGGCCGGCGAAGATTTCTTGGATGCCGAGCGCCTGCTGATTCGCGGGCGTACTCAAATTGGCCACCACCGCCGGCGTCAGCGATGAATCGGTGAGCCAAATCAGTGAGCCGTCGTCGGAGATATCGAAAGCATCGGCTGTGCCAATGGTCGCGGTCGGCTGGCCGCCGCCAATGCCGCGGCGCTTGCTGAGGTCAATCGGCGATTGGCCATGCTTGGCGCTGATGATGATGAGCGTCGAGTCAAACAGTCTCTGCGCCTTGAGTTCGTTCACGAAGCGGCCGATCGATTGATCGATGAAGTCCAGCTCGCTCGCCAAGCCCTGTCCCGGCGTCCCCAGCACGTCGGTATAGCCGCCCTTGAGGCCGGACACCGGATCGGTGGCCAGTTTTTCGCCGACACTGACGGCCTGGAAATTGGTGCCGAATAGCGTCGGTACTCCGACCTTGTGCGCACGATCATGGGTGAACCCGTCGATTTGATTGAGCACCGCTTGAACATGCAGAGAGTCGTAGCACTTGATGTCTTCAAAGCTGTTGGTCCAGCCGTCGTCGGGCGTGGGATCGGCGAACGGAACGGGCGAGCAGCCGGCAAACTGCGGCAGCGCGACCGGGATCGAATTGATTTCCGGACCCCAGAAGTCATCGACCCCTTTGCCGCTCGGACCGTTGGTCCATTCGTAGGAAGGATGTTTGTCGGTCCAGGCAGTGCGCCCGCCGCCCGCTTTCACAACCTCGAAAATCGTATTCACGCGCAGATATTCGTGCGGCAGGAGGGTCTTGCAACCGTTGTTCGGGTTACGCACCAGGAATTTCGGGTTCAGACCGCCGCCGGCATCGAGCCGGGTCAGGTCAAAGTCCACCGCCTCGTCCCACGCGACGTTGGTGCCAATTTTTCCCGGACAGGCGCCGCCGGGATTTCCCAAGCCGTCGGTCTGCGCAGGCGGCGAGAGCGCGCGGTTGTAGGTATCGTCGTACCACAGGCCCGTGGTTACCGGCGAGCCGCCGGTGACCAGCGATGCGAGACCCGGAAAAGAATCCGAAGGACTCGAGGTGGAATTATTTGTGTACGTCACACCATGCCGGCTGAGCTCTGCGAGCGTCGAGTCGGCGTGAGTGGCAATGAAGTTGGACAGATCGAGCGCGTGCAATCCGTCCACGCTGATCAACAACACGTGCTTGACCTCATGAGAGTCGAGCGATGCATCACCGGCCGCGGCGGAGCCTGCGGCAAACGCCAGCGCGGCAGCGGCGGTTGCGCTCAGAATAAATCGGTTCATCGGAGTTCCCCTGATTGCTCTTGGATTTGGGCGAAGCCGTTGGCGGCATCGATCGCGCTAGGTTAGATTTGCAATGTGACAGTTCGGCGAAAGCAATCGGGTACGGCGCAAGATTTGATTTATTTTCAGCGAGATTTTTTTATTTCCGCGGCCATGGTGTAGGCTTTGTCCCACAGAGTGGTCGACACCGTGTAGGCTTTGACCTACAGAGTGATGTTAAAGGAGCTTCTGATGTTAGCGACGCGAACGGCCTTGCGGTTCTGGCTGATCTTGAGCCTTGGCGCGGGGGTGAGCGCCGCATTAAATGCCGAGGGCGCCGCAGCGCCGAACATGGAAGTACTGCAGCACTGGAAACTCGGCGGTGCCGGGGGATGGGACTACCTGACGATGGACTCCGCGAAAAAGCGACTGTTCATCAGCCGCGCCACCCGCGTCGATGTCGTCAGCATCGAATCCGGCAAGCTGATCGGATCGATTGCCGATACCCAAGGCGTCCACGGTATCGCGCTCGCGCCCGGCTTGAAGCGCGGCTTCACCAGCAACGGGCGCGCGAACTCGGTGACAGCCTTCGACCTCGAAACGCTGAAGGTGATTCAGGAAGCCAAGATTTCGGGGCAAAATCCCGACGCGATCCTGTATGAGCCATCCGGCAAGCATGTGTTCACCTTTAACGGCGCGTCGAAGGACGTGACCGTCCTCGATGCGTCGAGCCTGGCGGTGGTTGCCACCATCCCCGTGCCGGACAAGCCTGAATTCGCGGCGCAGGATGGCCGCGGTCAGATCTTCGTCAATATCGAAAGCGAACCGGGGCAGATGGTGGTCATCGACACGCAGAAACTCACCGTCAAGAGCACGTGGCCGCTTCCGGGTTGCAACAGTCCATCCGGTCTTGCCATCGACCGGGCGCATCGTCGCTTGTTCTCGGTCTGCGACGGCAAGGTGATGGCGGTCACCGATGCGGTCAGCGGCAAGCAGGTGGCGCTGGTGCCCATCGGCGAACATCCCGATGCCGCCGGGTACGATGAGAAACGCGGCATTGTTTTCAGTTCCAACGGCGAAGGGACCTTATCGGTGGTCCGGCAGGACTCGGCCGACCGCTATTCGGTCGTTCAGACCGTGCCCACGCAACGCGGCGCGCGCACCATGGCGCTCGACGAGGCGACGGGCAAGGTCTACCTCGTCACCGCGGATTTTGGGCCGGCGCCGGCTGCCACCGCCGAGCAACCTCGTCCGCGGCCCGTCCTGATTCCGGATTCATTTGTCCTGCTGGTGGTCGGCGAGCATTGATCACGGCCGCGTGAGACTGCGTTGCCCTGTGAATAATTCGCTAACTTTGCGGTGCAAAGTTCCGCAAGATGGGCGGGGCTTGCAACGGGGGTGATATTCACCGATTGTTGCAGCGCGAGATCACTATTTACACTTCTTGACAGTGCCGCCCATTTGCTTTGCAATCCCAAGTGGCGATTGCTTTTTGGCACTGAACTGCGGGAATTCATCGAATGACAGAACTGCGACAGGCGCTGGACGATATCAACGCCATTCGAAGCCAGGTCGCACGCGGGACGCAATTTCGCGGCTATGGTCCGGTCTCGGTCGCCTCGAGCGGGGTTCTCGCTTTAGCGGTGGCCGCCGCCCAGTCGCGCTGGGCTCAAGGTTCGGAACACGACCTGCGGCTATTTCTGCTGGTATGGATCTCGACGGCGGCGGTTGCCGTAGCCCTGTCAGCCCTGGAGACCGTGTTTCGCGTGAGGCGAGTTCATTCTGGATTGGCCCTGGAAATGATCCAGGCCGCGGTGGAACAGTTTTTGCCGTGCATTGTCGTAGGAATACTCCTGACCGTGGTGTTGATGCAGGTTGCACCGCAAGACGCCTGGATGCTGCCGGGCCTGTGGGCCGTGATTTTCAGCCTCGGAGTGTTCGCATCCTGTCGTTTCCTGCCGCGGCAAATGTTTGCTGTTGGGGCCTGGTACCTGGCGGCCGGGCTGGTCTCGTTGTTGATTGCCGCAGGCCATCATGGGTTGCTGCCGTGGAGCATGGGAATTTCGTTCGGCGTCGGGCAACTGCTGGTCGCCGCAGTCTTACATTTTGGATTCGAGGACACCGTTGAAGAGAGTTAACCGAAAATCACAGGCTTCCCCATTTGCCTACGATGGCTTGAATCGCGTCATTCATGAGCGCGCGCGTTTGGGCGTGCTGACCTGCCTGGTCACGCACCCGAGAGGGCTGCCTTTCCCGGAAATGAAAAAGCTCTGCGCGCTGACGGACGGCAATCTGAACCGTCATCTTCAGGTTCTGCTCGAGGCCAGTTTGGTGAGCCTTGCCAAGGGTCCGGACCGGGATCGGCCGCAGACCTTCTATAGAATTACTGCCCTGGGACGCAGGCGTTACCTTGAGTACCTCGCGGTACTGGAGCAAGTGATTCTCGATGGCGCGGCTGCGACCAAAGTGCCGCTGCCGGAGCGCAGCTCATAGCCAAGGGCAGAACCGCCGTGAAACAACTCCAGGATGATTGATTAAGTGCCATTCGATGCGCACCAGGGCTTTGTGTGGTTCGGTTACGCCGTTGCGTTGGCGTCGATGGCCTACAGCATTGTTACGGCGTTCGCGATGCGAAGCAGCTCGTCTGCCGTTCCCCGCGATCGCGCCGCGTTGCCGCCCGTTACGATCTTGAAGCCCCTATTTGGCGCGGAACCCGAGACCTACGAATGTCTGCGGTCCTTTTGCCAGCAGGCTTATCCGCATTATCAGGTGGTCTTTGGCGTCTGCGATCCGCAAGACCCCGCCGTTGCGGTCGTCCAGCGCCTGCAAAAAGAGTTCGCGGATCTCGATTTGGTGTTGGTGGCGGACCGCAAAGAGCACGGCAGCAACCGCAAGGTGAACAATCTCATCAATATGATGGCCTCGGTCCGCCATGACTACCTGATCATCTCGGACAGCGATGTGAGGGTCGACCGCGACTATCTCGCCAAGCTCATTCCTCCGCTGCTGGACGCCGGCGTCGGCATCGTGACTTGCGGATACCGGGGCGTTCCCCGGCCGGGAGTCTGGTCTCTGCTGGGAGCGATGTATATCAATGCGTGGTTCATGCCATCGGTGCGCGTCGCCGCCCTGATGGGCTACCGCTCGTTCGCCTTTGGCGCCACCATCGGAATTAGGCGCGAGACGCTCGACAAGATCGGCGGCTTCAATTCGGTGTCAAACCAATTGGCCGACGACTATCGCCTGGGAGAATTAACCCGCCAGCAGGGTCTTCGTACGGTGCTGTCCGAAGTAGAGGTCGACACGCTCGTCGAGGAATGCACAGCCGCGGATCTGGTCGCCCACGAGTTGCGCTGGCGCCGCACGATACGCAACTTAAGTCCCTATGGATATGTTTTTTCCGTCGTCACGCTTGGGCTGCCGGTCACAGCCCTGCAGCTGCTGATCACCCAGGGCGCTGCGCCGGCCGCGGCAATTTTTTCTGCGACGGCTCTGGCAACCACGCTGATTCATTTCAACGCGCGCCGTCCCGGCGTGTCGAAAGCCGTGTTGTTGCTGGTACCGTTTCGCGACCTGCTGCACTTCGGTCTTTGGATCTGGAGTTTCGCCACGCGCCGGGTGCAGTGGGGCGACGATCACTATGAAGTGCGCCGAGACGGCGACGTCCAACCGATCGAGGGTTGATGCAGCGGCACTTGATCGTCACCGCTGATGATTTTGGCCTGCACCAATCCGTCAACGAAGCCGTCGAGCAAGCGAGCCGCGGCGGGATCCTCACCGCCGCCAGCTTGATGGTCGCGGGACCCGCGGCGGCCGACGCCGTGCGGCGGGCCCGACGCCTGCCGAATCTGCGTGTCGGGCTGCATGTCGTCCTTGCGGATGGATTAGCGTCGCTGCCGCATCAGCAGATCCCCAGTATCGCGGATACCGACGGCCGCATGGGCGAGGATATGTTTTTCCGCGGGGTACGATATTTTGCCAGTGCCTCGGCTCGCAGGCAGCTCGAAGCCGAGATTCGCGCCCAGTTCCAGGCATTCGCGCGCACCGGACTGCCCCTCGATCACATCAACGCCCACAAGCATTTCCATTTGCACCCCACGATTCTCGGTATTCTGATTCGCGCCGCGCGCGAATTCGGTGCGCGCGCGATGCGTGTGCCGGATGAGCCGTTCTGGTATGCGGCGCGCAGCGGGCATTGGGATGCCGCCGCCGGCACGCTGCTCATGCCCTGGCTCATGCTCATGAAGCATCGATTGCGCGCAGCCGGCATATTCCACAACGACAGCGTCTTCGGAATCGCCGGCAGCGGTTGCATGGATGAGGAGCAGTTGCTGGCGATCCTGGCGCGGCTACCGCGCGGCGTGACGGAGATATATTTGCATCCGGCCACTGCATCCGGTGCCGCCGTGGCGCCGTCGATGGGTACCTATCGGCATGCCGATGAACTCGCCGGGCTGCTCAGCGCGCGAGTGCGCGAGGCTGTCACGGCGCTCAACGTTCGGCGCGGGGGGTACGGCGACATCATGCGGAGCATTGGCCGCTCGCTCGCCTGAACTCGCGCGGCCGTATACAGTGGCACTTGCATGATTTCCGCCATACGCCTACCCAGCGCATTGCAGCGCTACTTGAACGGCGCGGTTGACGCCCTATTGGGCGGAGCATCCGAGCGCCGCGGCGATTTCGCACAACCGTTGCGCGAGGAAGCGTTGGTGTCTGCGGATTCGGTCTCGTGGCGCGTGTTCAAGAATCCCATCGCTCTGTTCATTGGCGGCACGGCGGCGGTCATCCTCGAGTTGGCGGAGCCCGCCGTACGCGCCGGCGTCTGGGAACACTCTTCGTTTCGCAAAGACCCTTTGAATCGTCTGAAGCGCACCGGCTTGGCGGCCATGATCAGCGTCTACGGCGCGCGCAGCGTTGCCGAACCCATGATCGCTAGAGTCGTGCGCATGCATGCATCGGTTCAGGGAACGACCGCCGCGGGGATTCGTTACTCAGCCAACGATTCGCGCCTGCTCACCTGGGTGCATGCCACGGCCGCCTTTGGGTTCGCCGCGGCTTACGACCAGTACGTGGTGCCGTTGAACGGGCTGAATTTTAACGACTTCTACCGCGAGGGCGCGCCCATTTCACGGCTCTACGGCGCCAGTGACTCTCCGCGCTCGGTGCAGGAAATGCGGGCGCTGTTCGAGTCGATGCGTTCGCGGCTCGCACCGTCCGACATCATTTTCGAATTTCTGCGGATCATGCGCGAAACCGCCGCGTTCCCGCCGCCGCTGCGCTGGATGCAGCCCATGCTGCTGCGCGCCGCGGTGGAGTTGATCCCCGACTGGTTGCGAGAAGCCTTAGGCCTGTCCGAACATTACGGCTTGCGCGCACACGAGCGGCGGCTGGTGAAATGGGCCGGCGCGTGCGCGGATCGGATCGTGTTGCCATCAAGTCCGGCGGTGCAGTCCTGTCTGCGGCTCGGATTGCCGACGAACTATCTTTACGCACAGTGAATTTGACCGGGCCCGCCCGGATGGGCAGGCCTTTCAGGCTCGACGCTCAAACTCACGGTGCTGGAGGACAAGGTTCGAGTGGCTGACGCCGGTTGCGTGGCTTCACGCGCCAACCGGTCAATATCACTGCGCCGGCGCGTTCCAGCGCATGCCGACAAAAAAGCTGATTGAAATGATGAGCAGGACCAGCGCGGCGATGGCGCCGTAACGGTAATCGCGCGCCCGCAAAAAGAAAATCAGCATGACTGCGACGCGCAGCGCCGGGAGCAGTATGAAAAGCGCGATACCGGCGGTCGCGACGCTCATTCCCAATGGACTCGATGCAAGGCCAAGCACCAGTCCCACGGCGATGATGCCTGAGGCGGCCAGCGTGCCGTATTGCAGCAGTCTGCCGAGCAGGGTTTCCAATTGGCCCGAGAGCGCGGCGGCTTTCAAGACTTTGGCCCGAAAAGATTGATGCCGAAGGCGGCCAACAGCATTTGCGCCGCGAGAAGGACGAGGATGCCGATGAACATCAGGCGCAGTCGTTGGGCAGGCACATTTATGAGTATCCGCGCGCCCAGCACGGCCCCGACCACCGACCCCAACGCGATCGGTGCGGCCACCGAGGTGACGATTTCGCCGCGCGCGAAATACGCGGCGGCACTGGCCGTCGCCGTGACGCCGATCATGAAATTGGAGGTCGCCGAGGAGACTTTGATGGGCAGCCGCAGCGCGGTGTCCATGGCCGGGATTTTCAGCACTCCGCTGCCGATGCCGAGCAGGGCCGAGATCATTCCCGCGCCGTACATCAGCGTCATCCCCAGCGGCAGGCGCTGTACGGATGAGGAACCGTCCGGATCTTTGCGCCGCACCAGCATTTGCTGCGCGGAGAGCAACAGAATCAGGACGAACAGCAGGTACAAATACTGGGTGGGAACCAAGCCGGCCAAGAATACGCCGCACAGCGCGCCGGAAGTGGTGGCGGTTTCGAGCAAAATCGCCAAACGAATGTTGGTCAGCCGCTCCTTCAGGAACGGTGCGGCGCTTCCGCACGAACAGGCGATCACCGAGACCAGGCTTGCGCCAACCGCGGTGTGAATATCAATTCGGCCAAACATGGTCAGAACGGGCACGATGAAAATCCCGCTGGCCATGCCCAGCACGCCACCGAGCATGCTGGTGCCGAGCGCCACCGCGAACAGCCATAATTCAACGCCGATCGGCACTAGCCTGAAGCTCGCGCGCCGGCCGGCGCGCGGCGCGCCAGCCGTGTGACAAAGCGGATGTGATCGCCGCGGTAATACAGCCGCTCGTAGTCCACGGGTCGGCGACTTACCGAAAAACTGGTGCGCTCGATCAAGAAAATCGGGCTGCCGGCCTCCATTCCCAGGGCGCGAGCCACCGTGCCATGCGACGCGACGGCCGCGAGCCGATACTCTGCCTCGAGCAATGGCGTGGCGTATTTCTGTTCCAACAACGAAAAAATGGGCTGACTCTCCAGATCATCGGTCATGATCTTCTCCCCCAGTTCCTGGGGCAGGTAAGTTTCGTCGAAGGACAGCGGGATTCCGTCGGCGAGGCGGACACGCTGAATTCGTGCCACTGCCGCACCCCGTTGCAGGGCGAGCTGTCGCGCCACGGTTTCACTCGCTGCCACCAGGCGCCGATCCAAGACACGCGCAGAGGGCTTGCGGCCAAGCGCTTGCATGTCCTCAACGAAGCCGGTGAGCTCAGTGAGTTCCTGAGTGATGGTCGGTTGCGTGACGAAGGTGCCCTTGCCGCGCCGAATCTCGACGTGACCGCGCGCCACCAAACTCTGAATGGCGGTCCGGATCGTCGTGCGACTGACAGCAAAGCGCTCGACTAGGTGATCTTCGGCGGGCAACCGTGACCCCGGCGGTAGCGCACCCTGCACCATGCTCTTCAGCAGCGCCTCCTCAACCTGGGCATGCAGCGGGAGACGGGAATTCTGGTCAATCACCATATGACATTGTGACATCATGATGTCGTAATGTCCATGAAAGTGACCAATCAGGGCTGTGAACGCTCGATCGCCGCGGCAATTCAACCCAAGTAGGCGCGTAGGTGGACTACACTCAATGCCGCCCGATCTTGGATTCACAGGGAGTTAGGGATGGCGCCGATATTCAATATCGTTATGCGGATCGTTAGCAGCCTGGTCGGCGTGGCGATGATTTTAATGGGGACGGTGTGGATGCTGCAGGGCCTTAACCTGGCGTTTCGGGTCGGCTTCATGGTCGGCAATTACCACTGGACCATTTACGGCGCGATCCTCGCCCTGGTCGGCGTTGCGCAAGTGGTGTGGAGCAACACGCGGCAAAAACTCTGAGGCGCTGCGACTGCCGTGCTTCCCGGCCCGCGTGAAACCGCGCAGGCCTCGTGATACCGCGC
>Ga0070765_100000644_pt1 | contig 20922 bp, 20 predicted proteins | sample HubBroMetageWFT5_FD_71516 | JGI IMG/M metagenome (GOLD analysis project Ga0070765, IMG submission 71516) | Warmed and freeze-thawed soil microbial communities from the Hubbard Brook experimental Forest, New Hampshire - Hubbard Brook CCASE Soil... | ecosystem: Environmental > Terrestrial > Soil... | reverse complement strand
TGACTGCAGCGCCGTACACTGACGCGTCGCGCCGCGGTTTGTCACGGGCGCGTGGCGCGGCGCCTGATCACTGGCGCGTGGCGCGCCGAATCCCCGAGGTGGTCAAGAACTTCTCATCCGCGACGCGCACCAGGTCGCGCCCTTCATTCTTCGCCAAATAGAGTGCGGCATCGGCACGCGCGATGAGTTCATCCAGCGAGCGCACTTGCTTCTCGCGTACCGCCAACCCGGCGCTCAAGCTGACGCGCAGACCCGCGCCCGACGGCGGTAAATTAATGCCGAATACCAGGGTACGCAGCCGTTCGAGCGTCGCCATCGCGACATCCGAGGTTGCGTCCGGCATGATCAACAGGAATTCCTCACCACCCCACCGGCCGAGCACATCGCAGGCCCGAACCGACTCGCGGCCCAGGCGTGCGAACTCGCGCAGCACATAGTCGCCGGTCGCATGCCCGCAGCGATCGTTGATGAACTTGAAGTGGTCCATGTCGATGATCGCGACGGTGAGCGGCTTCTCCGCCGCGGTCGCTGCCGCGAGCGCGTCGGTCGCCAGTTCCGCCGTGCGGCGCCGGTTCGGCAATCCGGTCAGGCCGTCCAGGCTCGCCAAGCGCACCAGCTGTTGCCGGAAACGCAGGTTGGTGACCAGGAAGTAAATCAGCAGCGCGATCACCAGCACCGCGGATACGGCGGCAATCGCGTTCCAGCGCAATTGCTGCGCCTGGCGTTGCGACTGTTCGTGCGACAGATCCAATTCGCGCTTCAATAGCGCATTGCGTTCAATCTCGCGATCCGTCTCGAAGCGAGCGCGCAAGGCCACCGCCTGCTTGGTGCGGTCCGCGTCATTGGTCGCCACGTAGCGGCGCATGTATTCGGCCAGATCGTTGTACGCGTCTCGATAGTTATGCAGCGCTGCATTGGTGCGCGCGCGCCATTGATACAACGAGGCGACGCGCAACGGCAGCACGTCGGTGCCGCTGTGATCGAGCACCTCGTTCAACGTGGCCAGTGCCTTTTCGGGATGACCTTCCGCCAGGTCGATGCGCGCGAGCAGCGCTTCGGTGTCCTTCACCTCGTCCGAAAACCGAGAGGCAATAAAGGTGAACAGCGCATTCTCGCAGGATGAGCGCGCCTTGATCAGTTGGCCCAATTCAATGCGCGCCTCGCACATTCGGACATCGGCAAATGCGACCCCTTGGGTATCGTTCAGCATCGCGCTCAACTTGCGCGCATCCTCGAATTCGTCGATCGCCTGTGAGTACTTTTGCATCAGGATCAGAATCCGGCCGCGCAAGAATCGGTCGACCGACAGCGCGAGCGGCGCATGCTGTGCGGTGTCCCAATCGATCGCCTCCTGGTTCAGCGCCAAGGCTTGCGGGTAGTCGCCCATACTGCGCAACACCGTGGCGAGCACTCCCGCGGACAGCACATGCGGCTCAGCGAAGGCCGGCGTGGTGCTGGAGCGATAAGCCTGAGTGAGGCTGCCGATCGCCAGGTCCTCGCGATCCTCTCGGTATTGCAGCAGGCCGCGGCCGATCAACAGGCAAATATCCTCGAGCGATCCACGGTTTTGCACCGCTTGCGCCTCTTCGGTCACCTTGGCGGCGGCTGCGATGCCGGCCTGGTCGTACACATTCTCCGCGTACAGCGACAGCAACATGATGCGCACCGGATCGGTGTTGTCGGTCGCAAATTTCAGTCCCTTAAAAACCGCGTCACGGGCCTTGGATTCCAGCTCGAGGATGCTGTAGGCCTGTGCTTGCACGCTGTACAGCGAAGCGAGGCGCTGCGTGTTGGGCGCGGGGGCTGCGAGTTCAGCCTTCAGAAGGGCGGAGACTTTTCTGAGCGCGGCATTGGCGTCCTGGTCGACGAGCGTTTGCAAAGCCCGGATCGCCGGATCCGCGTTGGGCAGGCAGGCAGCCGCGGCCGGCTGGAATGCAAGCGTCCACGACAGCAACAGCATGGCAAAAATGCCCGCTATTCCCGCTCGGGAAGCACGCCGGCCCGCACACCTGGGATTACACATGATCGCTAGGAAATTACGGGTTTCCCTCCGACGGTTCGTTACCTAATGTCACGGTTTTCAATTTCTGCGCTCGCGGCGCGCAGGGCACACCCTCACGGCCCGCCGAGTGTGATCCACGTCGCATGCAAGGTCGCCGTCCTGCGAACGCGAATGGTGACAAAATCGTGGGAAATGGAGCATATTGGGGATCGCGTAGCACATATATCTCGCCCCGCAACAAAGCATAAAGAAGGATAGGGCCCCTTATGTCATCATTTCTTGATCGCGAGAACACGGTTGCTGGACCTGGTTTTAATCGATTTATGGTTCCGCCCGCCGCCCTTGCGGTGCACCTTTGCATTGGTCAAGCCTATGCTTTTTCTACCTTTAATTTACCGCTAACCAAGCTGCTCGGCATCACCCAATCCGCGCCGGCCGACTGGAATTTGAAGGATGTCGGCTGGATCTTCTCCATCGCCATCGTGTTTCTGGGCGCTTCGGCTGCCATTTTCGGGCGTTGGGTCGAGCGGGTGGGACCGCGCCGATCGATGTTCGTTGCGGCGGTGTGTTTTGCCGGGGGGTTTTTGGTCTCCGCCGTTGGGGTGCACTGGCACCAGTTGTGGATTATTTATCTAGGTTATGGGGTGTTGGGTGGTTGCGGCCTGGGCATCGGCTACATCTCGCCGGTATCGACACTGATCAAGTGGTTTCCGGACCGTCCCGGCATGGCCACGGGCATGGCCATCATGGGGTTCGGCGGCGGCGCGCTCATCGCGGCTCCCCTTTCCGTGATCCTGATGAAACATTTCGCCACCGCGACCTCGAGCGGCGTGCTTGAAACCTTCGTGACCATGGGCGTCATTTATTTCATGTTCATGATGATCGGCGTGATCACCGTCCGGGTACCGGCGGAGGGTTGGAAGCCGGCGGGTTGGGTCCCATCGGCGCATCCGCAACCGCTGGTGACGCAGGCCAATGTGTCGGTCGATGTGGCTTGGCGCACGCCGCAATTCTGGCTGCTGTGGTTCGTGCTCTGTATGAACGTGACCGCGGGTATCGGCGTACTGGGTCAGGCATCGCCGATGATTCAGGAAATGTTCCCCGGCCGCATCACGCCGATTGCCGCCGCCAGTTTTGTCGGCTTGATCAGTCTCTTCAACATGCTCGGCCGATTTTTCTGGGCCAGCACCTCGGACTTCATCGGCCGGCGCAATACCTACATGGTGTTCTTTACACTCGGTATCGTGCTGTACGCGCTGGTGCCCTACTTCGGCCACATCGGCTCGACGCCGCTATTCGTGGCAGCATTTTGCATCATTCTCTCGATGTACGGTGGCGGCTTCGCCACCATCCCGGCGTACCTGCGCGATGTGTTCGGCACCTTCCAGGTCGGCGCGATTCATGGCCGGTTACTGACGGCGTGGTCGGCGGCCGGCGTGTTGGGACCAGTTCTGGTCAATTACATTCGCGCCTATCAGATCGATAACGGTGTGCCCAAGGCGCAGGCCTACTCGGTCACGATGTACATCATGTGCGCGCTGCTGCTCGTCGGCTTCATCTGCAATTTCGCAATGCGTCCGGTCGAGGAAAAATATCATTACAAGGCCCAACCACTCGGGGCATCAGCAACAGGAGGCAAGGCATCATGAACGCGCGGGTCGGATTGCTATGGCTTGTAGTTGGAATTCCGTTATTGTGGGGAGCGTGGAAAACGCTTGAAAATGCTTTGAAATTATTTCAATAACGCGCCGGGCGAACTCCCGGTGAACGGAGTACGCCATGAATATCAACTTGAGTCTTGCGCCCGTGGTCTCGCTGATCGCCGGCATCCTCATTCTTGTCATGCCGAAACTGTTGAACTACATCATCGCCCTGTACTTGATCTTCGTGGGGCTGTTGGGTCTATTCGGCACGGGCGGATCGTTTCATTTCAGATAACGCCGCACGACACCGAGCAACGCCGCCGCTCAGCGCCGCGCCCGGTGTCGCCGCACGGCGCTGCGCGGCTTAGATAACGCTGCGCAACGCCGCGCCGTTCGGGCTGCCTAAACCGGTGCAGGCATCCCAGCCCTTGGCCGCCGCAAAGTCACCGTTGTTGCCGGAAGTAATATCGCGCAATGCCGTGGGTGCCTGGTAGAGCTTGGGATTCGCGAGGCCCGTGGGCTTGCCCGACAGTTGGTTTAATCGGGTAAGCAGCGCCGCCCACAAGGGCGCCACCGCGCTCGTGCCGCCGATGACGCTGGCGGTGCCGTCGACTCGAACGTCATAGCCCGTTTCAGGATCAGCATTGCCCGCCACGTCGGGCACGCCGCGCCGTGCGAGGGGTGTACGTGCTCCTTGAGTCGTCACCGCACTCAAGCTCGCCTGCCAGGTGGGTGTCGCGAAGAACGCGCTGACGCCGCCGCCGCTCGCGCCGCCGCTGGTTCCGTCATTCCAAACTACTTCGCCGCTGATGGCGTTCGAACTCGCTCGGAGACTGGTGCCGCCGCAGGCGAGCGCGAAAGAACTCGAGGCGGGGAAATCCACGTGATCGGCGCCATCGGTCACGCCGTCGCTGGAGCCATTGTCTCCCGAGGCAATGCACACCGTAATTCCCATCGAGGTCGCCGCCTGGAAGGCATCGTCCATGGCGGTCATGGCCTGCGATGTCCAGGTGGACTCCGCGCCGCCCCAACTGATGGAAATGACGGACGGCTTATTGGTGGTGTCATGAATAGCCGTGGTGATGGCATCGAGAAAACCCGCATCGGTATTCGGGGCAAAGTACACCGCGATGGTGGCTTGCGGCACAATGGCGCCGACCACTTCGATGTCGAGCATCACCTCGCCATCGGGACCGTTTGCATCGCCCGTGGGCGAATTCTGGGCGTGATCGACCGACACGGCGGTGACCGTCGGCGAGGCGACGCCGAGACCCTGGAAATAGGTGTCCAGGTCCGCGGGGCGAAACCCGCCGCCCAGCTCAATCAGCGCCACGCATTGACCCGCACCGGTTGCGGCCGGAAAGCCATATAGCGCTGCGACCTGGGTCGGCGTGTACGAGGTGTCCGTGCTGGCCGCCGGTCGCACCCGAAAGTGCGCGGCGGCCTGCGGCCGGCTGTCGAGGCCGAGCACGGCCTCGACGACACCGTCGAGCGAACTCGGCAGTTCGATGCTGCCGGTGCGGCCGCGGTAGCTGCAGCTAGCGTGCTGCATGCGCTGCAATTGAACCTTGAAGGCCGCGTTGAATTGCGCCACGGTCCCGGACAGCACCACGGTTCGCCGTGCCGCGTGCTCGAGCACGACAACCAATCCGTGGGCCGCCGCGAAAGTGCGCACCGCGGTCAAATCAGCGGCATCGGCACCGTGCCGAGTCGCAAACTCCTCGCGGGTCAAAAAAGGCAGGCTCGCTTTTCCCGCGGCCAGTTGCGCGACGCGCGCGCGCAGCTCCGCGCCTGCCCGGCGGCGCACGAGCACGGTCACTTCCAGCCGTTCGGTCGGATCCGCCGGCGCAACCACGCGGGCGCCCGGCATGGCAACGCGCTCGCTGCCTTTCAATGCAATGTTGGCCATGATTGCCTCCAGCAAATGGGGAGCGCTTAAGTCTACTCAAGCCAAGATTAATCGCCATGTCGCGGCTTCGCGACCCGCAGAACGTTTTAGGCGCGCGCCTGCAATGGCCGTCGGGCAAACCATCCAAACAACAGAATGCCGCAATAGCAGGCCGCCGGAACGACCAGGGCGTATTTCAGGCCCCACAAATCTGCGGCGTTGCCGGTGACGAGCGGGACGATGGCACCGCCCACGATCGCCATGCAAATCACGCCGGAGCCTTCCGCGGCCCGCTCCCCGAGACCTTCGTTGGCAAGCGTGAAAATGGTCGGGAACATGATGGAGTTGAACAGGCCGATCGCCAGCAGCGACCAAGCGGATACCGCGCCCGACGTGTTGGCCGAGATTGTCAGCAACGCGATCACGACCGCGGCCACGCATGCCAACACCTTGCCGGGCGAAAATAGCCGCAACACATAGGAGCCGATGAATCGCCCCACCATGGCGCCGCCCCAATAAAACTGGATGTGTTTACCGGCGTCCTCGGCGCCCAACCCCAGCGTGTTGGGTTGCATGAGGTAATTGACGATGAGCGAGCCGATCGCCACTTCGCCGCCGACGTACAGAAAGATGCACAACGTGCCGAACGCGAAGCGCGGACGCGTCAACAGATTGAATGCGCGCAGGATCGGTGTGTGCGAGGCCGGCGGCTCGACCAACGCTGTGCGGTACCACCATACCGCCGCGGCGATCACGGCCAACGCGATCGCGAGTCCGAGATAGGTGTGCACGATGACCTGGGTCTCGGTCGTGCGGAATGCATCCAGCGCCGCGCCCGATAGCGTCTTTGGATCCACTTTCGCCAAGCTGCCCAGGATCAGAATCGATCCGACCGTCGGAAAGATGGTCGTGCCGAGTGAATTGAAGGCCTGCGCAAAGGTCAATCGGCTGCTGACCGTGGCAGGCTTGCCCAGCATGGAAATCAGCGGATTGGCCACGACTTGCACGGTGGTAATGCCGGCGGCCAAAACAAACAAGGCCAGCAGAAAGAGGCCGAAAAGGCCTTGCGCCGAGGCAGGAATGAATAGCACGCACCCGGCCGTCATGATCAGAAGTCCGGTGACGGCGGATCGCATATAGCCGATCCGCCGCACCAGCGCAGCGGCGGGGATCGAGATAATGAAGTAGGCGGCGAAGAAGGCGAACTGAATCAACATCACCTCGCCATAGCTCAAGGTGAACAATCCCCGCAGCTTCGGAATCAATACATCGTTCAGGCTGGTGATGCCGCCGAAGGCGAAAAATAAAACAAATACGAACGCCTGCAAACCCGGCGCGTAGGTGGCTTGGACGGACGCGTTCGAGTTACTGGATCCGGCGGAGTGGCTGGATCCGACGTGCATTAGGCGAAGGGATTCTGGCGAATGATGGTCTGCTCCCGATCGGGCCCGGTCGAAATGATGGTGATGGGCACACCCACCAGCTCTTGCAGGCGCTCCAAATATTTTCGGGCATTCACCGGCAACTCATCGTAGCTCGTAATCCCCACCGTGCTCTCCTTCCAGCCGGGCATGTCCTCGTACACCGCCTCGCAGGCGCCGTAGTCGCCCGAGAGCAACGGCGGCGTGGTCGCGATGCCGGCGTCGGTTTCGTAGCCCACGCAAATCCGGATCCTGTCCAGGCCATCCAGCACGTCGAGCTTGGTCACGCACAGCAACGAACAACTGTTATGCACGATGGAACGGCGCAGCGCAACCGCATCGAACCAGCCGCAGCGCCGCCGCCGCCCGGTGACCGAACCGAATTCATGGCCCACCCGGGACAAATACTCGCCCGTGTCATCGAGCAGTTCGGTGGGAAAGGGACCCGCGCCGACGCGTGTGGCGTAGGCCTTGACGATTCCCAGCACCTCGTGCAGCCGCCGCGGTCCGATACCGGAACCGGCCGCCGCACCGCCCGCGGTGGTCGTCGAGGACGTCACGTAAGGATACGTTCCCAAGTCCACGTCGAGCATCGCGCCCTGCGCGCCCTCGAACAGCACATTGCGCCCATCGACGCTCAACTGCTCGAGGATGCCGGCGACATCGGCCACCAATGGCTTCAAGCGTTCGCCCAAGGCCAAGTTCGATTCCAGCACCTGCTGAAAATCGACCGGCGTGGTTTGGAAATAGCGCTGCAGGATGAAGTTGTGATAGTCGAGGATTTCGCCGAGCTTCGCCGCAAAACGCTCGCGATGAAATAAATCGGCGACCCGCAGCGCGCGGCGTGCCACTTTGTCCTCGTAGGCCGGGCCGATGCCGCGCCCGGTCGTGCCGATGGCATTCTCGCCCTGCGACTTCTCGCGCGCCTTGTCGAGCGCCACGTGCGACGACAGGATCAACGGACAGGCCGGACTGACGCGCAGGCGCTCGAATACCGGCACGCCCTGCCCGATCAGCATTTCCGCTTCCTTGAAAAATGCCTCGAGTGACAGCACCACGCCGTTGCCGATGAGGCATTGCACGTGCGCGTGCAGAATTCCAGAAGGAATCAGCGACAGAACGGTTTTTTTGCCGCCGATGACCAGTGTGTGCCCGGCATTGTGGCCGCCTTGAAAGCGCACCACCGCCTGTACCTGATCGGTCAGCAGATCGACGACTTTGCCCTTGCCCTCGTCGCCCCACTGCAAGCCAATGACGACCAGATTTTTACCCATTACGTGCGATCCACAGCAGTGCCAGTCCCGCCACCATGCTGATGAGCCCTCCCCAACGCAGTTGCGACGGCTCGGCCTTCGCCAGTCTCGACATCAGCCGCTGTGCCGCGGCCGGATTGACGAAGGGCACGATTCCCTCGATCACCAGGTATAAAGCGAATGCACCACCCAAATAGCGCGCGAGTTCAGTCCAACCGATATCCATTATGACTTACGGGTTCAGCGCTGCGGCGGTTGCGGCTGCGGTTTGTTGAAATACTTGAAGTAAGCGCTGTCGGGTGCGATCACCAGCATATCGCCCTGAGTACCGATGGCTTCGCGGTACGACTGCATGCTGCGATAGAAGCTGTAGAACTCCGCATTCTTCGAATACGACTTGGCAAACACCTCGCTCGCCGAGGCGTCGCCCTGGCCGCGGGTCTGGGCCGCCTGCCGCGCCGCATCGGCCAGAATCTCGGTTTGCGCCTTGTTGGCTTCGGCACGGATTTTATCCGAGGCCTCCACGCCCTCGGCGCGCAGCTTGGCGGCTTGCGCCTTGAACGTCGAACGCATCCGGTCGAAGACCGAATCCTGCACCTGCTGCGGCAGGTCGATCTTGGTGATGCGCACATCCACCAGTTCGATGCCGAGTTGTTCCGCGAGCGGACGCGCCGTTTTCATCATGGCCTCGGTGAATTCGGCGCGCTCGGCGGTGATGACCTGCTGCAAAGTGCGCTGTGTCACGACGCTCTTGATGCTGTCCTTGACCGTTTCACCCAAGCGGGCATTGGCGACTTCCTCGGTGCCGCCGGTGGTTTCGTAGTAGCGGCGCAGGTTCTGGATGCGCCACTTGACGTAGAAATCCACATTGAGCTGTTCCTGCTCGCGGGTCAGAAAATGCTCCGACGGGTACAGTTGCGTCAGGATGCGCGCATCGTAGCGGTTGACTTCGTTGACCAGCGGAATCTTGAAATGCAGCCCCGGCTGGTAGTTCGATTCGACGATTTCGCCGCCGATCGATTTGATGGCAAGTTCGCCCTCGCTCACCGTAAAGAGACTCGCGCGCACGATCAAAATCGCAGCCACCAACGCCAGCAAGATATAGAGCAGTCGGTTTTGCATCAGCGCACCCCACGTGCGCGGGCGGGATCTTCCACCGGCGTCACCTGGATCTCCGGCAGCCGCGACGAGGGCGCCACGGTCATCGTGTCGTTGGGATTGGAAATCGACTGCGGTCCGGTGGAAATCAATTTGTCCAGCGGCAGGTAGAACAGGCTATTGCCGCTGCCGCCCTTGGTATCGACGATGACCTTGCGCGAATTCTTGTAAACATTTTCCATGGTCTCAAGATACATGCGTTCGCGCGTCACGGCCGGCGCGTGCTCGTACTGGCTCAAGACCTGATCGAATCGCGAGGTCTCGCCCTGCGCGATGGCCAGCACCTGCAACCGGTACGCTTCGGCGTCGAGCAAGTTCTTCGAGGCTTGGCCGCGCGCGCGCGGCACCACATCGTTGCGATAAGTCTCCGCGTCCTGCTGATAGCGCTGGCGGTCTTTGTCCGCCTTGATGGCGTCGCGCTGCGCATCTTGCACCGGTTCGGGAACGATGACATCGCCCAATTTGACGCTGATGATGTTGACGCCCAGATCGTAATTGTCGAGCGTCTTTTGCAACAGCTTCTTGGCGCGGTCGGTGATCGAGGGATCAAAGGCCAGCGCCTTGTCGAGCGAGGCCTGCCCGACCGCTTCGCGCATGGCACTCTCGCTCACCTGCACCAGCGTCTCTTGAACATTGTTGACCTTGAACAAATACTTGCGCGGATCCGGCGTGGTGTATTGCACCGCGGATTTGACCTCGACCAGATTCGTGTCGGCGGTCAACATGCGTGCATCGTCCGTGACGCTCGACTGCTGCGAAACATTGACGATGCGTTTCTGCTCGATCGGCCAGGGCAGATGCCAGTTGTAGCCGGGCCCGGTGGTCTGCGTGTATTTGCCGAAACGCAAAATGACGGCGCGCTCCTGCGCGTCGACCCGGTACAGGCCGCTGCCGATCCAGACCGCGCCGATCAGCACCAAAATACTGCTCAAGCCCTTGCCCAGGCCGGGTGAACCCTGACTGCCGCCGAGACTGCCGCCGCCGCCACCGCGTCCGAACAACGCGCTCAAACGGCGCTGGAAATTTCGCAGCACATCATCCAGATCGTTCTGCGATTGCTGGGGTCGGTTCCACGGGTTCCGCTTTTCCCCACCCGGTTCATTCCATGCCATGCAATATGCCTTGTTATAAGGAGCCGCGCATTCTAGCAGGCGACTCGCTGCCTACCTAGAGAACTCAAGCGACGCGCTGCGCGCGTGACCGGGTCGGTTCCAGGAGATTGACGCCCTTGGCGCCCGACAATTTGGCAACCTCGGCCAGGTCCAGCTCGACCTCCATGTCCCAGCTGCCGTCCTCGCACTGCCGCTCGGCACGCACCGCATTGCGCTTGTACAACTCGGACCGGACGCCGGCCGCTTGCAGCTGCAAATGAAATGTACGGCGCACTTGGTTGGGACGCACGGCGCGCGTCAGCGCCTCGCGCAAGATATCAAGGCCCGCGCCGTTCGCCGCCGACGCCCACACCTGCGTGGCCACACCATCGGCGCCTTCGATGCTGCGCGGTTTGTCGCCGCTCAAATCGATCTTGTTGAAAACCAGCAGCTCGCGAATCTCGCCGGCACCGATGCCCTTGAGCACCTCGCGCACCTGCTCGATGCGCTCATCCCGCAAAGGATCGCTGGCATCGACGACGTGCAACAGTAAGTCGGCGTCGCGCGCCTCCTGCAAGGTCGAACGAAATGCGGCGATCAATTCATGCGGCAACGCCCGCACGAATCCCACCGTATCGGCCAACACCACTTCCCCGATGCCGGCCAGTTTGACCCGGCGCACGGTGGGATCGAGCGTCGCGAACAGCTGATCGGCGACGAAGCTGTCCGACCCGGTGAGGGCGTTGAACAGCGTCGACTTGCCCGCATTGGTATAGCCGACCAGCGCAACCGTGGGCACCGGCACCTCGCGCCGCACATGGCGTCCCGTGTCGCGCTGCCGGTCCAGCTTCTCCAAGCGCGAGCGCAAAGTGCGGATACGCTTGGCGATCAAGCGCCGGTCGGTCTCCAACTGGGTTTCGCCAGGGCCGCGCAACCCGATGCCGCCCTTCTGGCGCTCAAGGTGAGTCCAACCCCGCACCAGCCGGGTGGCCAGATGCGATAGCTGGGCAAGCTCGACTTGCAGCTTGCCCTCGAAACTCCGCGCGCGCTGCGCGAAGATGTCTAAAATCAACCCGTTACGATCTAATACTCGACGACCCGTCAATTTCTCGAGATTGCGCTCCTGACTGGGTGTGAGGGTTTGATCGACCAGCACCAAGTCGGCGTGCTGCGCCTCGGCAAAGGCGTGGATCTCCTCAGCCTTGCCGGAGCCGACGAAGTATTTGGGGTCGGGACGCGCTCGGGTGGCGAGCACGGTTCCAACTGAAACAGTACCGGCCGAGGCGGCCAGCGCGGCGAATTCAGCGATGTCATTCGGATCGACCGGATGCCCGATGCCGACGCCGACCAAGACCGCGCGTTCGCCGCCCTGCGGGCGTTCAAATAATTGCAGAACGCCACCCGCTCATTCGACGATAGCCGGTTCCGTCACTTCACCATCCTCGCCGGTCGGCAATCGCACATTGCGTGCGGGCACAACCGTGGAGATGGCATGTTTGTAAACCATCTGACTAACACTGTTTCTCAACAACACGACGAACTGGTCGAATGAATCGATCTGTCCTTGTAATTTAATGCCGTTCACGAGATAGATTGAAACGGGCACCCTTTCTTTGCGCAGGGCATTCAAAAATGGGTCCTGCAGAGACTGGCCACGGGCCATGAGTAAAGCTCCTTGTTTTTAGTGTCGATTGTACTGCCGTATCACTTCCATGCGGCACGAGGCACATACCCGATTAATGCTAGCACAGCGCAGTGGCCCACGTTGTAAACACGTTGTAAAGGCTTACGCAAATCCGCTCTCGGATAGTGCATGAAAAATCGCGCGTGCAACCTCCGGACGCGTGGAATCAAACCACCGTGCATTGGCGCGCCGACGAAGCCAGGTCAATTGCCGCTTGGCGAGTTGTCGCGTCGCCGCAATCGCCTGATTTTCTGCTTCATTCAACGCACATTGTCCCGTCAAATATCGCCATAGCTGTCGATATCCGACCGCACGCATGGATGGATGTTCCGGGCTCAAATCGCCTCTTTCGTACAAGTTCCTTACTTCCTCGACGAAACCGGCTTCGAGCATTGCCTTAAACCGCAATTCGATCTTGGTGTGTAACTCGCCGCGTTCAAGGGGCGCAAGGGCAAATTCGATGACATTTACGTCGGCAAAGACCGACACGCGAGCTTGTTGCAGTTTTGTGATGGTCTCGCCGGTGATGCGATGGACTTCGAGCGCCCGCTGGATGCGCTGCGGATCGTTGCTGTGAATGCGCGCCGCCGCCACCGGATCCACCGCGGCAAGCTCCTGATGAACCGCCCCCCACCCCATCTCCGCCGCCTGCGCGTCGATTTCCGCGCGCACGCGCAAGTTCGCCTCGGGCAGGTCCGCGATTCCCTCGGTCATGGCATGGAAATACATCATGGTGCCCCCGACCAGCAGCGGTTGGCGCCCGCGCGACCAGATCCCGAGCATGGCCTGCTTCACGTCGAGTAGAAATTCGCCCACCGAATAACCGGCAGCCGGATCGCGGATATCAATCAAGTGATGCGGGATGCGCTCGCGCGTGCTCAAGGGAGGCTTGGCCGTACCAATGTCCATACCGCGGTACACGAGCGCCGAATCGACACTGATGATCTCGAGCGGCAATTCTTCAGCCAGGCGCACCGCCAGGTCCGACTTGCCCGAACCGGTCGGCCCCATCAACAACACCGCAGAGCGGCGCTTCGGCACCGGACCGCTCACCGTCCGCGCAAAAACAACCGATCAAGTTCGCCCATCGACAAGCGCACCCAGGTGGGACGGCCATGATTGCATTGATCGGCGCGCTCGGTCCCCTCCATTTCGCGCAGCAATGCGTTCATTTCCGGCAGGCTCAACGATCGCTGGGCGCGCACGGCGGCGTGGCAGGCCATGGTCGCGAGCAAATGATTGATCGACTCCTCGACGCGGCGCGAGTGACCCGACTCCAGCAAATCCGACAGCACGTCGCGCACGATCCCGGCCGGATCCCGGCCGGCGAGTAAGGTGGGGACTGCCCGCAGTGCCAGCTGGTCGGGCCCCAAACGCGTCACACCGAATCCCAACGCCGAGAATTCTTGGCTGTGCTCTTCCGCCATGTCGGCTTGCGCGGGCGTCACCTGAAGCACCTCGGGCATTAACAGTTGCTGCTGCGAGGTCTCTCCCGCCAGCAATTTCTTCATCCCCTCGTACATGATTCGCTCGTGCGCGGCGTGCATATCCACGAGCACCATGCCGTCGGCGGCTTGCGCCAAGATATAGACGCCGTGCAGCTGCGCGATGGCGTAGCCCAGCGGGGCCGAGGTCTCGTGGGGGGCCGCGCCATTCAATGGGCCCTGTGCCGGCGGCTCATCCCGCACCTGCGTACTCGCGGAGCTCGAGGCAGGGCTCAAAAAGGAGCGGTAAGCGTCGGCAGACGCGCGGTGCGCCGCTTCCGGCAGCGCAAAATGCGCCTGGCGTGGCGCGTCCGCGGCGAAGTTCGCTGCGCCGGTGAGCCAGTCCGCCGGGGCGCTGCCGGCGGACTCTGCCGATGGCCGGGTATCGGCGAGGACTTTTTCCAGCGTTCGAAACACGAAGTCGTGGACGCGGCGCGAATCGCGAAACCGTACCTCCAACTTTTGCGGATGCGCGTTCACATCGACCTGGCTCGGATCCAGGTGCAGATACAACACGTAGGCACAAAATCGGCCGTGGAATAACACGTCTCGATAGGCCAGGCGCGCTGCGCCCACAATGAGCTTGTCGCGCACGAACCGTCCATTCACATAGGCGAACTGCAGGTCCGCCTGGCTGCGGGAAAAAGTCGGCAGCGCCAACCACCCTTCGAGCCGCAACGATTCGGTCTCATGGCGCAGCTCGATCACATGCGCCGCGAATTCCTCGCCGCAAATTCGGGCGACCCGTTCCAACCGCTGTGCGCCGCTCTGCGCGGCGCCGAGGGTCCACACGTTGCGGCCGTTGTGGATGAGCGCAAACGCCACGTCAAAGCGCGACAGCGCCATGCGCTCCAGCATGCGCACGATGTGTTGGTACTCGGTGCTTTCGGTGCGCAAAAACTTGCGCCGCGCCGGCACATTGAAGAATAAATCCCGCACCTCGACGCGCGTTCCCAAGCCGTGGGCCGCCGGCGCCGGCGCGCTGACCTCACCGTCGCGCGCATCGACGACCCAGGCGTGCGCCGCCTGTGCGGTGCGCGATGCCAACGACAAGCGGGAAACGGAGCCGATACTGGGCAGCGCCTCGCCGCGAAAGCCCAACGTTGCGACGTTCTCCAGGTCTTTCTGCGAGGCGATCTTGCTGGTGGCATGCCGGGCCAGCGCCAAGCCTAAGTCGGAGGCATCGATGCCCGCGCCATCATCGGAAACGCGGATCAGTCCGCAGCCGCCGCGCTCGAGTTCAACCTCGATGCGCCGAGCGCCCGCATCCAGGGCGTTCTCGACCAGCTCCTTGACCACCGAAGCAGGACGCTCGATCACCTCGCCGGCAGCGATTTGATTGATGAGGGAGTCGGAGAGTAATTGAATGGGCAATGGCGACCTCGGGTCGCGCATTTTCGCACAAGCTCACGGGTTTAAGGGCGAGGTGTCTCGAAGCTTTAGGAGCGTTACCGGCCCGCGCCGCCGCCACCGGCAGCCGTGGCGAGCACCGGTCGCGAAGAATTGGCGTTGGCGAGTTGCGCGATACGCGTTCCCTGCGGCGGATTCGCGTAAAAGTAATCGTGCACGCCTTGATGGATCGCCGCCGCGAGCTGCGCCTGATGCGCCGCGGTGCGCAGCCGCATCTCTTCCTGGGGATTTGAAATATAGGCCGTTTCCACCAGCATGGAAGGAATGTCCGGCGACTTGAGAACCATGAAGCGCGCCTGCTGCACTTCATGCTTGCGAACCTCGCCGGCCTGCATCAATTGGTGCAGGACCCGTTCGGCGGCCACTTGGCTGGCATTCAGGGACGCCGACTGCGACAGGTCGAGCAGCACGGACGCCAGGACATCGTCCTTGTCGTCCAAGGACACGCCGCCGATCAAGTCCGAGGCATTCTCGCGCTCTGCGAGCCAGCGCGACGCCTCATCGGTTGCGCCCCGCTGCGACAAAATGTACACCGAGGAGCCGTCGATGCTGCGGTCGCGAATCGAATCGGCGTGGATCGACACAAACAGATCGGCCTGCTGCGCTCGGGCGCGGCGCATCCGATCGCGCAGCGGCACGAAGTAATCACCGCCGCGCGTGAGAATGGCTTTCATCCCCGGTTCGGCGTTGATCTTGAGCGCCAGTTCGCGCGCGATCGCCAACACCACGTCTTTCTCGCGCGTGCCGTTCATCCCGATGGCGCCCGGATCCTCACCGCCGTGACCGGCGTCAATGGCAATGATGAGATCGCGTGCATCGCTCGGTGCATGCTTCGCTTTGATGGGTTTGTCGACGTGATTGGCGAGGCGGCTCGCGCCCTCGAGATCGACGACCAGGCGATAGCCGTAGTGCGCATTCGGCGTGCTCAAAAAGCTCTTGGCTTGAATGGGCCGGGCGAGATCCAGCACCAGACGAAAATTGCCGGAGGGACTGCGCGACATGCGCACGGCTTTGACGGCGCCCGCTCCGCGCGGCACGCTGCGGGCCGACTTGCCGAGGCGAGCGCCGGAGACATCCAAAACGGCGCGTTCCGGATTGTGCAGGAGAAGCAAACTGTGCTGCGCGCTGCCGGAGAGATCGACGACCACACGCGTGTTATCGGGTCCTGCCCACAGCCGAATGCCGCGAACATCGACTGCGCCAGCGGGTTGCAGCAAGAGCGTCGCCAGCAACAATCCACCAGCCCACTGACACAGCAGTCGATACATGGCAATAAGTTAACGCCGAATCTATCTCTTTTTCAAGTTAAATTAGATACATAGGGCGCTAAGCTAGTGTCGATTACTAGCTTCGCCAGCCAGGCTTTGCCCGCCGCACTCGCCGCGCCTGCGGCGGCCGAGCGTGCATCGCCTTTGTATGCCAGCAGTATGACCAGGTCTGGCGGCGGCACGGCGACGCCACCCTTCTCCGGCCATTCGATCAACATGAGGGTGCCAGGTCCCGTCATATCGCGCAGTCCCAGCTCCTCGACCTCGGTGCTGGTCTGCACTCGATAGAGATCGACATGCACGCAGGTTAGGGTCGCGACGCTATACGTATCCACCAGGGTGTAGGTGGGGCTGCGGACCGGCGCCGTGACGCCGAGCGCATGCAGCAGGCTGCGAGCGCAGGTGGTCTTGCCGCTGCCGAGCTCGCCGCGCAGGTGCACGACCGCGCCCGAACCGTCGCCCGGGCCGGCGCTCGGGCCGGCGCTCGGGCCGGCGCCTACAGCTGCGCCTGCGCCGGCGACCGCGGGTGCGCCGGAGAAACTCCGCGCGAGCGCTCGGCCTAGGCCTTCCGTGGCGGCGCTGTCGGGCAGGTCAAATAACAAGGAGGCTTCGGCCATCGGTTTATTATACGGACGCCCATGACTGCCCCCGCACTACCTGCCGCGCTTGCTCCCGCGTCGTTCTTGCCCTCGTTACGTGCTTGGGCCGCGGAATTGGGCTTCACGGGACTGGGCGTCGCCGCCATCGACCTGCCGGCCGATGAAGCCCATTTTCTCGAGTGGCTGCGCTCAGGCTTCAATGGCGAGATGGGTTACATGTCGCGCCATGGCAGTAAACGCAGCCGCCCGTCGGAACTGATTCCCGGGACGGTCAGCTGCATCAGCGTGCGCATGGACTATTGGCCGGCTGAAGCTGCCGATGCTGAGCAGACCTTAGGCGACGGCGGCGTCGGCTACATTTCCCGCTATGCCCTCGGGCGCGACTATCACAAGCTGCTGCGCGCGCGACTGCAGAAACTGTGCGACCGCATTCAGGAGGCGATCGGCCCCTTCGGTTACCGAGTCTTTACCGACAGTGCGCCGGTGCTGGAAAAGGCCTTAGCGCGCAATGCCGGTTTGGGTTGGATCGGCAAACATACGAATTTGATCGATCGCAACGCCGGTTCGTATTTTTTCCTTGGTGAGATTTATCTGGATTTTGAATTACCGCCGGACGAGCCGAGCACGGCGCACTGCGGCTCGTGCAGCGCCTGTATGCCCGCGTGCCCCACCGGCGCCATCGTCGCGCCCTATCGCCTCGATGCGCGGCGCTGCATTTCCTACCTGACGATTGAGCTGGCGGGCAGCATCCCCGAAGAATTTCGCCGCGCGATGGGCAATCGCATCTACGGTTGCGATGACTGCCAGTTGGTGTGTCCCTGGAACAAGTTCGCGCGCCCCGCGGCGGAGAAGGATTTTGCGGTCCGGCATGGATTGGACCATTCGCAGCTGACCGAGCTGTTTGCCTGGAGCGAAGCGGATTTTGAGGAAAAGACCAACGGCAGCGCCATCCGCCGCATCGGCTACGAGCGCTGGCTGCGCAACATTGCGATTGCCCTCGGCAACGCACCTGCCTCGCCCACCGTGATTGCCGCACTCGCCGCCCGCGAACAGCATCCATCGGCCCTGGTGCGCGAACACGTTCAATGGGCCCTCGCCCAGCACCGATCGCCCGGAAAGGGTACGAAGACTCAAGGCCCGAAGGCAACAGGGCCTTGAGTCTTCGTACCGCTTCCGGCGAGAACCCGGGCCGATCGATGTCACATGCCGACGTTACCGGTGGAGCGGGATGGGTCGGCTGCCTAACCTGCTGGCAGCAATGAACTTCCCGCGGGATTGAAGAAATGTCTGCCACGCCGGGCCTTGGCGATCTCGGCAAATAGCTGCGCGTAGTCTTTCTCGCTGCTGACCGGATCGATCGCCGCCGAGTTGACGATCAGCAAGGGTGAGGCGTCATAGCTGTGGAAGAACCTGGCGTAGGCCTGGGTGAGCTTCTCGAGGTAAGCGCGCTCGATGTGCTGCTCATAACGAATGCCGCGTTTGGCGATGCGGTCGACCAGCACGTCCACGGGCGCCTGCAGGTAAACCACGAGATCCGGCTTGGGCGCATCGACCACGACACGTTCGTACACCCTTTCATAGAGCGCATATTCCGCATCGTCCAACGTCACCCGTGCAAACAGCCGATCTTTTTCCAACAGGTAGTCGGCCACCCGCACCGCGCCGAACAGGTCCTCTTGGCGAACATCCTCCAATTGGCGTGCGCGCTGAAACAGAAAGAACAGCTGGGTCTGAAACGCGGCCGCGCGTGGGTTTTTATAGAAGCGTTCGAGAAAAGGATTCTGATCGGCTTGCTCCAGCACGAGCTGGCCGCCCAATGACTGGCTCAAGCGACGCGCCAAACTGGTCTTGCCGACGCCGATCGGCCCCTCCACGACAATAAAACGATGCGGTACTGCAACTGGCATTCAAAGACTCTTGTTATTCCAACACAGAGATTCCATCGCCGCCCACGCTGCGCTTCAGATCGAGCACAGTGCCCATCCCGGGAATCTTCATCGTCGGGGCAATATCCGCCAGAGGATACAGGACGAAGTTGCGTATCGACACTCCGGGGTGCGGCACCTTGAGACCCGGCTCGTCCACCGCTGCATCGACCATCCACAGCAAATCCAAGTCAATCACCCGAGGACCCCAGCGTTCGCGCCGGTTGCGCCCCATGCCGCGTTCGATCTCGAGCAACTGCGCCAGCAATTCCTGCGGACTGCGCTGTGTCAACAGACCCACGGCGGCATTGACGAAATCCGGTTGATCCTGAGGGCCCATGGGACGCGAAAGATAGAGATGCGATCGCAGCGGCGAACCGGGTGCGCCCAAATCAACGAGTCGCTGCATCGCCTCGAGTACACGCTCGCGTGGGTGTTCCAAATTGCTTCCGATCGCCACGTACGCGGGGCGCCAGAGCGTACTCATTGTTAACTGCGCGCCGCTCCGCCGCGTCGACGGCGGCGGCGCCGTCGGCCCGGCGCAGGCGCTGCGCCTTCGGCGGCAGGTTCCGGAGGGCGCGCCTGCACCAGCGCCACCCGCTCTTCTTGCGGCAGCACTTGAATGTCGGTCCACCACTTCGCCAGCTCCGGATCCGCGACGCCGGCCTGTGCGCGCAACAACAGAAAATCATAAGCGGCCCGGAAGCGCGGGTGCTGCAGCAGACTCAACGATTTCACGCCGCTGCGGCGATTGAAGCGCGGCTGCAGCATCAACAATTCGCGCATGGGGATGGAGAAGCGGCGTGGAATGGAGACGCGCGATTGCTGCGTTCTGAGTACCGTGTCGCAGGCCTGCATCAGCAGCGCGATGTCCGGCGTGGGACCGGCTTGCCGCTCGTTCAGTTCACGCAGGACCGCGCTCCAGAGCAGCACTGCAAACAAAAATGTCGGTGTGACCGGTTTGTCGGCCGCGATGCGCGCATCCGTATTCTCGAGACCCATCTTCAGCATGTCCGCGGCGTAGGCATAAGGCGGCATAGCGAAGGCCGCGGCGGATTGCGGAAACAGGTGCTCGAATAATCCGTATTGCTGCAGCAGCTCGTACGCTTTCGCGCCGAATCCCGAGAGAAACAACTTGAGGACTTCATCGAATAGCCGCGCCGGCGGAACGCCGTCCAGCAAGTAGGCCAGCCGCCGGATCGGTGCCTCGGTATTTTGCTCGATGGAGAAATCGAGTTTCGCCGCGAATCGCACCGCTCTGAGCATGCGCACCGGATCTTCGCGATAGCGTGTCTCCGGATCGCCGATCATCTTCAGTCGACGTGCCCTGACGTCGTTGACACCATCGACGAAATCCCAAATCGAGAAGTCCTCGATGTTGTAGTACAGGCCGTTCGCCGCGAAGTCGCGCCGCCAGACATCTTCTTCGATCGTGCCGTAAATATTGTCGCGAAGAATCCGGCCGCGGGTGTCGAAGGCACGATGCTCGGAATCGGCCGGCGGCGAGAATTCAACCGGTTCGTCGGCCCGCGACTCCGCACCATCCGCTCCGCCCTCCTGCCCTGCGTCGGCCCCGCCTTCGGTGTCGAGGTCCTCGGCGTCTTCCCGCTCCGGCGCGGCGGCTGCGCGGAATGTCGCCACTTCGATGATTTCGTTGCCGAAAAACACGTGCGCCAGGCGAAAGCGACGACCGATCAGGCGGCAATTGCGGAATAGGCGACGCACCTCTTCGGGCAGTGCATCGGTGGCCACGTCAAAGTCTTTTGGCCTCAAGCCCAAGAGCAAGTCGCGTACGGCGCCGCCGACCAGAAAGCCCTGAAAACCGGCCTCTCTTAGCCGATACAGCACTTTCAGCGCGTTCGGCGAAATGTCCGCGCGCGATATCGAATGCTCAGATCGGGGAACGATTACGGGAGGGAGTGGCGTCGGCGATGAGTTCAAAAAGAGGGGTTCCGCTTGAGTCCAAAAAATTGGCCCGTATACTACCAGCCCTCTTGGGTGCCAAGGCCCAAAGATCCGCCAGTCCGCTCCCTTCGTCTAGAGGCCTAGGACACGGCCCTCTCAAGGCTGTAACACGAGTTCGAATCTCGTAGGGA
>Ga0070765_100000643_pt1 | contig 20959 bp, 23 predicted proteins | sample HubBroMetageWFT5_FD_71516 | JGI IMG/M metagenome (GOLD analysis project Ga0070765, IMG submission 71516) | Warmed and freeze-thawed soil microbial communities from the Hubbard Brook experimental Forest, New Hampshire - Hubbard Brook CCASE Soil... | ecosystem: Environmental > Terrestrial > Soil... | reverse complement strand
GATACGTTGAAGGACATCAGCACCTGGCCGAGCGCGATGCAGATCATCGGGACCCACGAGGCCCGCGCCTCGGTTACAGCGCCTATCGCTAATTCTGCTGTCATGGCGTCGCACTCCCAGGTCAGGCTAGTCGCCGGATTGCAAGGCAGCCTTTCAGTGATCAGGTTTCGAGGCGGACAGGTTCAGTCCGAGCCGCGTGGACAGAAACTTGGTGACGAGCTGGCCCTTGACGCTGTTGCCGGCGCCGTCGAGCGGCGGCGCGAACGTACTAGCCCGCCTTTTCCTGGTGAAATCGTGACGATCCCGCCGCTGACGCCGCTCTTGCCCGGCAAGCCGATTTCGTAGAGCCAGTCGCCCGATCGCTCGTATAATCCGGCGGTCGCCAGCACGGCCAGCACGCGCTTACAATGGGCCGTCTCGATCACCTGCTCCTCAGTGAGCGGGTTAAGGCCTCCGTCTGCCAAGGTCGCGCCCATCGCCGCCAAATCCTTCGCGTTGACATTCAGAGAGCATTGTCGGGTGTAAATGTCGATCGCCTCGAGCGCGTCGAAATACAGGCGGCCGTAACCCTCGAGCAGCTTGGCTATCCCGTGGTTGCGAAAGTTGGTGGCGGCCTCGGACTGGTAGACCTCGGTGTTGAGGGTGAGCTTGCGGCCGGCGAACCGGGACAACCCGTCTTGGATGAATCGCCATTTGGCCTCCGCGGTGGCGCCGGGGGCCAGACTGCAGACTGGTCGTGGCGATTGCGCCGGCGTTCACCATCGGGTTCATCGTCCGGTCGCTGTTCAGCTCGATGGCCATCACCGAGTTGAAGGGGAGCCCAGTGGCGTTGACCCCGAGTTTCTTGCGCGCCTCCTCCTCGCCTGCCGCCTGACAGACCAGGGCAAAGACAAACGGCTTGGAGACGCTCTGGATCGAGAACTCATAATCGGTATCCCCGGTGGCATGGAGAGCGCCGTTGGTCTCGACGACGCACACGGCAAAGAGATGGCGAGGCGTCCCGGCCAGAGCCGGGATATAGTCTGCAACCTTTCCCTCATCGACCGACTTGAACCGCTCATATGTCTCGCCCAGCAACGTGTCCACGCGCTCTGCGGGCGGTAAATGCCCAGTCGACACGAAGGCAGGTCCGCTTACCTCATCCATATCGAGCAGCGTGTGCATCGATGCTCCTCCGGGGCAGATGTCTGGTTTTGCAGAAGCCAACCCAGACCGCAATCGGCGGACGTCGCTCAGCCTAATGAAATCGGACAGGATAGTCGTGGGTTCAGAGTCCCAAGGCTATGCTGGACGTCCCAATAAACAGCGCCCGTGTGCGACGCCAAGGGAGAATTGCATTGACAGGGGATTATGTTGCCCGCCCTAATCACCTTTTCGGCGAGCGCGCCCGCTCTCGGCGCGGCGCCCGGTCAGCAAAGCGGCGGCCGCCATGACACCGGACACCTTTACGACCCAGACTTTCCGCCCGCGCGATCAGGCCGAAGCCTGGCAGGAATGGTTCCAGCCCGTCCTCGATGTCGTTCCCACAAACCCGAACGGCTACACATTTCCAGCCGAAATCCACCTCTGGCAGCTGGGCGGCTTGGCGATGAGTCGAACCTCGGCGCCGCCCGTCACTGTCACGCGAACGAAAGGCCATCTCAGACACGACCCGGTCGACCATTGGATCATCAGCTATTGCACACGGGGCGCGCACTCCGCCATTACCGCGGGGGCCTCCCTCGAAGTACCTGCGAAGGTGCCTCTCCTCTGGTCCCTGGGGCAACAATTCTTGCATGAGCGCACCCATGTCGACCGGGTCCATATCTACATGCCACGGGATGCGTTCCGGGATATTGCGCCTCTGCTCGATGCTGCTCTCGGGTCTACTCTGGACACGGCTCTCGGTCATCTGCTCGGCGATTATCTGATTGCCCTGGAGCGCTGCTTGCCGAGCTTGACGGCGGCCGATCTACCGCGGCTTTCAACCGCTGTGGGGACGATGGTCGCCGCCGCGGTAGCCCCGTCGGTCGAGCGGGTCTCGGTCGCTAGAGGACAAATCGACTTGGGCCGCAAAGAACGGGTACGACAGGCCGTCCGCAGGCATCTGCGGACACCGACTTTGACACCGGCGACTCTGAGCCGGGTTGTCGGAATGTCCCGATCTAATCTCTACCGGCTGTTCGAAGACACGGGCGGCGTGGCCCGATACATTCAGCGTGAGCGGCTGCTTGAAGCTCATGCGGCCTTGAGCGACCCCGCAAACACCAAGCCGATCACGGTGATTGCCGAGGACCTGTGCTTCGCAGATGCATCGAGCTTCAGCCGCACGTTTAAACGAGAATTCGGCCACAGTCCCAGTGAGGTGCGGGCGGCGGCGCTGGCTGGTCTGGCGCTGTCGTCCGTCATGCAGCGAAGCCGTGTGCTATCAGAACGAGTGGAATTCGCCGCGCTTCTCCAAGGATTCTAGCCCTCCTCGCCGGACAAGGCTTCGCCGCAACTCGGCCACCAAGGCCTAGCGAGGTGGGCGGGGAAGATTGGGACGCCCGGTATCGCGCCGGGATTCCCGGCTCATCTCAGACACTCCCGATCTTGCTATGCTCAATGGGACATGAGCAGCCGAGGAGGGCGACAGTCATGACCATGAAGGCAGCAGTTATCTTAGCTATGACGGCCGCTTGCTTGGCGACGATCGCGGGCGGCCCGACGGTGCACGCGGAGCCGGCGCAGCGGACCATCACGGTCAAGCATCCCCCGGTGGTCAATCCGGGCGATATATCAGCGTCGTGGTCTGGGCGACAAAACGCGGTCGAGAGCAAGCAATTATGAGCGGTTGCTGAAGACAATCCCGGTTTCCGGCAGTCGCGGATGCGAAAGGAATGCGGTCCGATCACTGATCCCGAACTCCATAAGAGCTGCATAGCGAGCTTCAATCCGGGCTGAACCGGCCGACGCCTAACGTCAAGCAGCCCATTTCTGCCTATGCGGATGCCAATCCGATCACGGCACCGGGAGGATCCAGCCTTGTCTGATTTACTCGTTATCGAGTTTTCGAGTGAAGAAAAGGCGGAAGGTGTGCGCGAGATTCTCCTCGCCATGCAAAAGGAATATCTGATCGAGTTGGGCGATGCCGTCGTTGCGGTGAAAGACGCCAACGGACGGATAAAGCTGAACCAGCTCTTCCAGCCGATCGCACAAGGCACCGTGTCCGGCATGTTCTGGAGCTCGCTGATCGGGCTGTTATTTATGACGCCGGTGGCCGGGGCTGCGATAGGCGCGGCTTCCGGCGCGCTCGGAGGCCAGCTCGCGGATCTCGGCATCAACGATGAGTTTGTGAGACGGGCAGCGAGAACTCTACAATCTGGCAACGCGGCCCTTTTCCTGCTGATCCGCAAAATGACGACCGATAAGGTGCTCGCCGCATTGCGTCGTGCCGACGGTACGGTGATCCGCAGCTCGTTCGACGAAACCAACGAGGAAGTCCTGCAGGCGGCACTCACGGGAGCTCGCGCGGCATCCGCACCAGCCAAAGGCTGAGTCTTCTCGACCCGAACTGCTGCGTTCTATCTCTGCTCTTGAGGGAAGATCGATATGTTGTTTTCAGGCGGTTTCACTTTCACCAACTTCGTGGCCGACGTCTTTTCGGTATTTATCTTCGTCCTGTGGTTCTGGTTGCTAATCACGATCTTTGGCGACCTGTTCCGCAGACGCGATGTGTCTGGCTTAGGCAAGACACTCTGGGTGATAGCGCTGGTCGTGTTCCCCTATTTGGGGATCTTTATCTATCTGATCATGCAAGGCCGCGGGATGGCCGAGCGGCAGACTGAGCGGACCCAGCAAGCCCGTGACGAGCTTCGCCAAGTGGTCGGCTTCAGTGTGGCCGATGAACTCGAGAAACTCGAACGGCTGAAGAATTCGAACGTGATTTCCAATGAAGAATACCGGCGGCTCCGCACCCGGGCCGTGCAGTAAGCGACACCGGAACTTGATCCGCGTCGTTGCACTGTCGATGTCCCCACTTATTGGAACGCCGGGCACAGCCTTGGGATTACAGGCTCTCGCGAATCGCGATGAGGGCGTTCAACATCCGAGCGCGAGCCGGCCGCCATGGTTGGGACGCGGGTTGCCACCTATTCGTTCCGAGAGAGGGGTTACGCAACGATGAAATCATTCGCTTTTCTCGCCCTGGCGGGCGTGATGCTGTTAAGTGCCTGCGTGGAGACGCCGATGGGATCCACCGTTCAGGTCATGCCGGGGCCGAATACATCGCTCGCAAGTTTCCAAAACGATCAAGCTACGTGTCGGCAGTTCGCTCAGCAGGCCGTGGCAGACCAAGCGCAGGGGGCTAATCTTCGCGGGCTCGGCACGGCAGCGCTGACGACGGCCCTCGGCGCAGGTTTGGGCGGGGCGATTGGCGGCGGCCGGGGTGCAGGGATTGGCGCGGCGAGCGGCGCGCTCGGCGGCGCAGGGTTGGGCGCGGCCGGCTCTGCCAACGCTCAGAGGTCGATCCAAGCGCAGTACGACAACGCTTTTGCCGCGTGCATGTTTAGTCTCGGCAATACGGTGCCCAGTATGGGACCCACGATGACTCAGCCGCAGCCCATCGCGCGGCCGGCGCCCGGCTGACGGATGGGCCTCGGCGGTTCTACCGAAGATGCGCCGCCTGGCTCGCCGGCGAAAGCGCACTGCGGCCAAGGATAAAGGTCGTGACGGGAGCTCGACGTTGCCAATCCGGAGCCGTCTCCCATCGGACCGACCATTTCTTTCACTGCGACGCTGAGGTTGCTAATGGCGGCGCTTCAGGACGCGTAATGTAAGAGCCTTTGATGTAAGAGGCTTGGGCGAAAGGCGAGCTTTTGGCCAGCACGCCGCCCGCGTTCAGATGTTTTTTGACGGAGCGAACCTAATGACAGCAATCGATCGCCGCAGCTTGCTTCCGGCACGTCACCGAGCCGTGGGGCGAGGACGTCATCTATCACTTTCACCGCCAGATATCGCTGATAGCGATCGGCCTTGTCATTGCGCACCAAATTATCCTGTTCGTCGTCCGGCCGGAATTGGTCGCGCTGCTCAATTCCATCCAGGCACCGTGGCGTGCCCGCTTCGCCGCCCTGTCGACCTAATCGCTGATCGCGCTGGTGGTTCACATGCATATGGTGAGCAGAAGCGACGGGCCGAGGGTGAGGACGGTGGCGGAGAAGGCGGCGATCAAGGTCCATACGACCACTGTGTGCAGGAACGTGCCGGTCTGGCCGAAGCCGGAGTCCGGGCTGGCGGTCGCAACATCGCGCCACATCCAGCCGATGACGCCCAGGTGCCCGAGCAGCACCAGGCCAAGGCCAAGGCGGAGCGGACCGGCCGACCAGGCGAAGGCGCAGCCAATGGCGTGGAGCGCGTAGAGGACAACGAGTGCGCTGCACCAGACGCCAAAGCCCGCCCCGAGCCACCACAGGCGATTGGTTGGAACGGGACGCGCGCTCACGGCCGGGCCGCGAGCATCGCGACGAGGGAGGGCAGCGCCAGGACGAGACCGAGGGAGATGGCCCCCACCACCACGGTGTAGTCGAGCCAGAGCCGTGTCAGGCGTAGGTCCAGCAGTCGTCGGGGTGAGACGAAGCCGGCGCCGAGGCGCAGGAGGTTGCTGACTAGAAAGAGAAGGCCGATGCCGGCATGCAACGCGACATAGGCGAGCAGCGCGGCGGTGGTCGCACCGAGCGCATGCTCGCGCGGATGCGGGGCGACGCCTCCGATCAGCTCCGCATCCGCAGCGACGGCGGCGACCAACGCGAGTATGGCGAGGGCGATCCAGCCGCGCGCCGAACCTCCGGCGGCGAGTGATCGCAGCGATCCGCGCGCCGCCGAGGCGGCGACGGCGAGAGCCGCAACGGCAACGAGGGCAAGCATGAGGTCCGGCTCGGGGGCTGCAGCCGGGGGCCAATTTGGCGCGGAAATCCAAAGATAAAGCGTTCCGAACACCAGGGACGTGAACAGGGTGCCATCGGCGACCAGTGCGAAAATCAGTGCCCACCACGGTGGCGCACCTGCCACCTCGGTATGGGGCGGCAAGCTCACGCCGTGGCCAACGGGCATTGGACCATAGTCGCGGGCGAGCCCGGCGCCCTGCCCAGCCAGCACAAAAAGGCCAGCGGTTACTAGCGCAGCGGCGAGCGCCAGCAGGTAGAACTGGAACAGCATCGCCAGAACTGCCGCGGCGGTGGCGAGGGCCGTATAGAGCGGCAGGTAGGTCGGGCGTGACAGCACAATCAGTTGCTCAGGCGTGCCGGAAGTCATATGCACGCCCAACGTCTCCTGCCAGCCGTTGCGCGCGAAGCCGAGATAGCCTTCGCCTCGCGCCAGCGACGGTGCGAGCTCGCCAAGAGCGATGCGGTCGGCCCGGGTCCCAATATGCGGGATCGAGGCGAAGGCGTACGGCGCCGGCGGGATCGGCATGGCCCATTCCAGCGTCGCCGCCCTCCAAGGATCGCGCCGCACCCGACGTCCGTAGCGGAGCTGCGCCAGGAGGTCGATCACGACAATCCCGAAGCCGATCGTCATGATGAAGCCGCCCACTGAGGACAACAGGTTGAGCCAGATCCATCCCTCGTGCCCGAAATAGGTGTAGATGCGCCGGGGCATTCCGAGCAGGCCGGTCAGGTGCATCATGAAAAAGGTCAGGTTGAAGCCGACGAACACCAGCCAGAAGGCGGGCACTGACAGCCGGTGCACCGCCATGCGTCCGGTCAGCAGCGGTAGCCAGTAATAGAGCGCCGCCAGCATGGGAAAGGCGAAAGCTCCGGCCACGACGTAGTGCAAATGGGCGACGACGAAATAGCTGTCATGCGCCTGCCAGTCGAATGGCACCATCGCGACCATGACGCCAGTTAGGCCGCCCAGCGCGAAGACGAAGAAGAAGCCGAAAACGTAGAGCATCGGCACGTCCCAGCGCGGCCTGCCGTGCGCCAACGTGGCGAGCCAGGCGAAGATCTGCACTGCCGTCGGCACTGCGACGATCGCCGAGCCCGCTGAGAAGAAGGCGAGGGCGAGATGAGGGATGCCCACGGTGAACATGTGGTGCACCCAGATGCCGAAGCTCAGGAAAGCGAGGGCAATGATCGCGACGACGATCGCCCGGTAGCCGACGAGAGGCCGGTTGGCGAAGACCGGGATGATCGTCGACAGGACGCCGGCCATGGGCAGGAAGATGATGTAAACGTCCGGGTGGCCGAACAGCCAGAACAAGTGCTGCCACAGCAGCGGATCGCCGCCCCGCGTCGGGTCGAAGAACGGCAGATGGAAGGCCCGCTCGGTCTCGAGCAGGATCGAGCCGAGGATCAGCGGCGGGAAGGCCACCACCATCATCAGCGCGGTGATCAGGATGTACCAGCCGAAGATCGGCATCCTGTCGAGCGACATGCCCGGCGCGCGCATTTTGAGAATCGAGACGACGATCTCGACGGCCAGCGTCAGCGCGGAGATCTCGACGAAGGTCACCCCGAGCAGCCAGACATCGGCGTTGATGCCCGGTGTGTAAACGTTCGAGCTCAGCGGCGTGTACATGAACCAGCCACTGTTGGGCGCGACCCCGGCGATAAGCGCCCCGGTGAGGATCATGCCTCCGAACAGGTAGCACCAGTAGCCATAGGCGGTCAGCCGGGGGAACGCGAAATCGCGAGCGCCGAGAATCTTCGGGGTCAGGTAGACCGCCATCCCCTCCACCATCGGGATGGCGAATAGGAACAACATCATCGACCCGTGCATGGTGAAGACTTGGTTGTAGGTCTCCGGGTCCATGAAGCCCGCGTCGGGGGTCGCGAGCTGGACGCGGGTCAGCATGCCGAGCACGCCGCCGATCGCGAAGAACACGAACGCCGTGGTTATGAAACGCAGGCCGACGACGGAATGGTTGACCGCGGCGAGACGCTGCAGCCCGGGCCCTGTGGCCCAGATCGCGGCGAGCTGCCGGTGCAGCCGCAACGCCGGGCTGCCCTGCGGCGGCGGGTCGATGGACGCGCTCATTGTCCCCCCTTCGCTGGCGCAGCCGCCTGCGCGAGCGCGGCGGCGAAGTCCTCCGCAGTATGGACGATGACAACGAACCGCATCCCGGGGTGGCCAAGGCCGCAAAATTGGTTGCAGAGCCCTTCGTAGCGGCCCGGTTGATCGGCCCGAATGCGCAGGCGATTCACATGCCCCGGCACCGCGTCGATCTTGCCGGCGAGGCGGGGCACCCAGAAGGCGTGGATGACGTCCCGGCTGGTGACTACAATGTCGACGGGAATGCCCGCGGGCAGGTGCAAGACGTTCCTAGTCTCCACCCCGCCATAGTCGGGATAGCGGAAGGTCCAGACCCACTGCCGACCCTCGGCCTCGATCCGCGGCGTCGCGCTTCCCGGCAGCGGCAGGAGCCGCTCGCCAGCGACCAGCGCATAAGCGACGAGTGGCGGCAGGACGGCGGCCGGCAGAACGAGGCCGCCCAGCACGATCCAGCGCGCGGGCGACACGCCCGAGCCCCAGCCCGGCCGCCGGATCACAATCACGAAGAGGACCATGACCAGCGCGAAGAGAGCAGCTGAGCCGGCCAGCATCACCCACCACAGCGTAGCGATCGAAGCCGCCGCCGGCCCGGAGGGATCCAGCGTCGACAGAGGTGCGTCGCAGCCGGCCAGCGCCGTGGCCGATCCGAGTTGGACCGCCGCACGCAAGACATTATGATCCTCGGGTGAAGGATGCACTCGGCGCGGAGGCCAGGGACCATGGCGAAGACAGGCGATCCCGGGACCCCGCCCCAAAGTCCGGTTCTCCTGGAGCTGCTCCGGCTCGATGTCGGGTCGGCGGTCGCCCTGGTCGGACATCCCATCCACGTGATGATGGTGCATTTTCCGATCGCGTTCGTGATCGCGACCCTCGGCGTCGACGTCTTCTATTGGTGGTCGGGCGACGCGTTCTGGGTACGGGTCGGCCTCTGGTCGGCCGGTTTCGCCTTCTGGACCGGAGTCGCGGCCAGCATCGTCGGCATGGCGGAGATCCTGCTCGTGCCCGGTATTCGGGTTCTGGAGGCGAGCTGGTCCCATGCAGTGGCGGCGATGACGCTGGTGGCGATCGCGGGGGCCAACTGGGGCCTGCGCCTGATTGATCCCGGGGAGGTCCTGACGCACGGCCTCGCCCTGTCGGGACTCGCCTCGGTGATGACGGGCTTCGCCGGTTGGCATGGAGGCAAGCTCGTCTTCGATCATGGTATCGGCGTTTTGATTTCGGAAAAGAACTGACGTAGCGCACCGGGCTTGAACAGGTCCGGGGCGAACTGGGCCGAATCGATGTGCGGCTTGGCCAGCACGATCCAGATGATCGCGGCGATCAGCACGAGATAGGCGCTCGTCAGCGCGACGTGGGAGAACAGGCCAAAGCGGCCGTCAGGGGAGAACACGCGCACCAGGACGAGGCCGGCAAGGACGTGCAGCATCACCATGGTTCCAACGAGGACCATCTTAAGGGAGAACCACTCCTGAAACGTGGCTTGGAGGAAAATCAGTGCTGTACCGGTGCCAATGGCGATGAAAGCGGCGGGGGAGGTCATCTCCACGTAGACGAACCGGGTCATCCGGTGCAGCCGGTCGAGGTCCAATCCCACCCCGACTGTCCGTCGCTGCCAGAACAGAAAGGGCAGGACAATCAGCCCGCCCGACCAGATCGCAATCGCGGCCAGATGGACGAATTTCAGGAAGATCGTCAGAGGGCCGGCTCGCTGGGCCGCAGGATGCACCAGGTGAGCCAGAGCCCCACCCCGAGATAGGGCAGGATCGCAGGCACCCACATCAATAGCCCGGCGAGCTGCTGGTCAGCGAGCGGGGTGAGCCCCCAGGGCCACGTGCTCACGAAATGCACCGTATAGAGCGGCCGTGACGCGAACACGATCAACGCGCCGAGAAGGCCCATCTGGCCGACCATCGCCACGAGCCCGACCAGCGCTGGGCCCGGCTGCGCCGCCGGCGCCAGGATCGCCCGCCACATCAGCCAAGCGCTCGCAAGGAGCGAGATCTGCATCAGCCAATAGGCCGGCACGCTGGCGAGGCCCCAGGCATAGGGCCCCGGCGCGTGCCAGAGCCAAAGGATGACCGCATGTGCCACGACCACCGCGACGAGAGGCGGCGAGCCCGCGCGCCGCTGCGGAAAAGCCACTGCCAGGAGAGGCGCCACGGCGGCGATCAGGAGGACATGGTGCAGTACCCGCGCCGAAAACAGCGCCGATGACAGCGCGCAAAGCGGCGAGACGAAGACGACGAGCATCAACGCGATCGCGCTCCAGCCGGCTCGGGCGTCGGACGAGTGGCCGCGACCGACCGCGAGCGCCAGGGTGGCGAGCGCTGCAATCAGCAGCGGATCGGAATTCCAGCGCGTCCAGAAGTCCTCCGGGATCGCGGCCGGGCCGCAATAGGCGATCATCGGACCCGGCATAGCACCGATGAACTCCCTCCTACTCTCCGGTCCCGTTGCAATTCGTGATCACATTTGTTCTGACACGGACTTCTGACAAGGACTATAGCAAAGCGGACGGCCAGGGAAGAGCAGTAGCCGTGGATGAACGCGGGTGCGCCGCATAGCATGGTAAGCTATCGGCTTTGGCGGCGTTCCCGGCCTCTGGCCAACCAGCCTCGTTGTGAAGTAGGTGCCGCGAACGAGGTGATAGCGACGGGCGAGCCGCATTCGTTCCCGCGTGCTCTTTTGGTGCGCAACTCATGCAACCTCGTCCAGACTCGGGCACGATGCATACCGGGTCGTGATCTTAGGAGAGGGAACAGTCTATGCGCCTTCGCTATGCCGTACGTGGGGCAGCCTGGGTCGCGATCTATCTTCTGTTCATCCTCGCCCCGTTGTTCGCGCTGCTGGCGGGATCGTTGCCGCCCGCGCGCGACTTCTGGACCGAGTTCGCGATCGCGCTCGGCTATTCCGGCCTGGCGATGATGGGCCTGCAATTCGGCCTCACGGCACGCTTCCGTTACGTCACCGAGCCGTGGGGCGAGGACGTCATCTATCACTTCCACCGCCAGATCTCGCTGATAGCGGTTGGCCTGGTCGTGGCACACGCGCTCATCATTTTCGCCACCCAGCCGGAATTGCTCGCGCCGCTCAATGTCATCCAGGCGCCGTGGAGCGCCCGACTCGCGGTCTTGTCGATTCTCGCGGTCATCGCGCTGGTGGTGACGGCGCTGTGGCGCGTGACGCTGAAGATCAGCTACGAGGCGTGGCACCTCACTCATATCGCGCTCGCCGTTGTCGCCATCACGGCAGGGATCCTGCACATGGTGGGATCGGGCTTCTACTTGGCCGACCCCGGGAAGCGGGTGCTGTGGATCGGCCTAACGATCTTCTGGATCGGGCTGCTGCTTTACGTCCGCATCGTCAAGCCGCTGTTCATGCTCCGCCGGCCGTACCGCGTCTCGGAAGTGCGCAAGGAACGCGGCGACACCTCGACGTTGGTGATGCGCCCGGATGGCCATCCCGGCTTCCGCTTCAGCCCTGGCCAGTTCGGCTGGCTGACGGTGTGGGGGAGTCCGTTCAAAATCACCGGTCACCCGTTTTCGTTTTCGTCCAGCGCCGCGGTTATGGACGGGCGCGTCGAGATGTCGATCAGGAATTTGGGCGACTTCACGAGCGCGATTGACAAGGTGCCGGTGGGGCAGCGCGTCTACCTCGACGGGCCGTACGGCGCGTTCACGATCGGCAATCCGGCGGACATGCACGTGTTGATCGCCGGCGGCGTCGGCGTTACTCCGATGATGAGCATGATCCGCACGCTCGCCGACCAAGGTGACACGCGGCCGGTGATTCTCCTCTACGGCAGCAGGGACTGGGAAGCGATTACCTTCCGTGAGGAGCTGGAGGCGCTGAAAGCGCGGCTCAACCTGACGGTCGTCCATGTGCTGGCGAATCCATCGGCTGGCTGGACGGGCGAGCAGGGCTTCATTACCGCTGACGTGTTCAAGCGCCATCTGCCACCGCCTTATGCCGACCATGAGTACTTCATCTGCGGGCCGGACGTGATGATGGACGCGATCGAAAAGGCTCTCAGCGAGATGAATGTGCCGCTGTCGAAGTACCATTCCGAGCGCTATAGCTTCGTCTAGGAAGGTTCCCGATGCGTCGTTTGTTTGCCGACCGATTGGTCTTCGCCACAGGAGTGATTGTGATCTTAATGTCGATCCTGTTCGCGCTCTTGCGCGCGGCCGGGTAGGCGACTCACGGCTTCCCACTCCTTCTGAAAGGTGTGTCATGAGCGGTTACGCTTTCGAACTGCTCGGTATCCTGATCGCTCTCGGCTTGCTCATCTTCCTCGCCTTTCGGGGCTACACCTTGCTGTTGGCGGCGCCGGCGGCGGCGATTGTGGCAGCCGCCTTCTCGGGAGAGCCGCTACTCGCCAAGTGGACGCTGACCTTTATGCAGGGCACCGGACGTTTTGTAGTGAATTTTTTCCCGCTTTTCCTGCTCGGGGGCGTTTTCGGCAAGCTCATGGATGATAGCGGCGCCGCGCTTTCCATGGCCCGCACCATAACCGAGCGGCTGGGAGAGACGCGTGCGGTGATGGCGGTGGTGCTGGCTTGCGCAGCGCTCACGTATGGCGGTGTCAGCCTCTTCGTCGTAGCCTTCGCCGTGTTCCCGGTGGCGGACGCGTTGTTCCGGCAGGCGGCGGTTCCGCAACGACTGATCCCGGCGGCGATCGCGCTTGGTGCCTTTACCTTCACGATGACGGCTCTACCGGGCACCCCCGCAATCCAGAACGCTATCCCGATGGCGTATTTCGGCACCACGCTCTTTGCCGCGCCGATTCTCGGCATCCTAGCGTCAGCAACCATCCTTGGCTTCGGCCTGTGGTGGCTGCGCGCGATAGAGGCGCGGGCGCGCCACGCCGGCGAGGGTTACACCGCCGAAGCGCATGCGACTGCCGATGAACAGTTCGTGCGCGAGCGCGCCACGAACGCGGATAACTTCGACCCTGCCGAACTGCCGCACGGCCGTCGAAGCGAGCACTTGCCGCCGTTTGCGCTGGCAGTGGCGCCAATCCTCATCGTCCTCGCGGTCAACCTCATCATGAGTCTGTTTGTGCTGCCGCGGGTGTATACTGGGTTCCTCGCCGAGCCGCGGTTCGGCGAAACCTCGCTCTCCGCGGTGAGTGGAGTCTGGTCCGTCGTGACGGCGCTGGCGGTTGCCTCGGTGGTTCTGGTGCTGATCCTCCGCAAACGTCTGCCGGATCTGCGCGAGACCCTCGATGCCGGCGCCAACGCCTCCGTGCTGCCCGCACTCAACACGGCCAGCCTGGTGGGTTTCGGCGCCGTTGTAGCCGCTTTGCCAGCGTTCGCCGTGGTCCGCGACGGATTTCTGGCGGTTCCCGGTGGGCCACTCGTGTCGATTGCCGTCGCCGCCAATGTGATGGGCGGCATTACCGGATCTGCTTCGGGCGGATTGATCATCGCGCTGAACGCGCTGGGCGAGACCTACGCCCAGCTGGCTTCAACCGCGCGCATTAACCCTGAATTGATGCATCGCGTGGCCGCCATCAGTTCCGGCGCGCTTGCCATGCTGCCGCACAATGGTGCGGTCGTTACCCTGCTGGCGATCTGCGGCGCCACCCAACGTGGGAGCTACCGCGAGATCATGATGGTGGGACTCGTAGGGCCGTTGATCGCACTGACTGTCGTTATCGCGCTGGGGGAGCTATTCGGGGCATTTTGAACCATTGCTTTCCCCGCCTTTCGTCTCACGTCATCGTGCGAGCCAGCCACCGTCCACGGGTAACGCCGCACCGTTGAGCTGCGCCGCGGCGTCCGAACAGAGAAATGTGGCGAGCGCGCCGAGTTGCTCCGGAGTGGCAAAATCGAGAGAGGGCTGCTTCTCGCCGAGCAGCTTCACCCTCGCTTCCTCGGGATCCAGGTTCTCGCGGGCAGCAAGGGCATCGATCTGCTTTTGCACCAGCGGCGTGAGCACCCAGCCGGGGCAGATCGCGTTGCAGGTGATGCCGGTGGTCGCCGTCTCCAGCGCCACACCTTTGGTGAAGCCGACGACGCCATGCTTGGATGCGACGTAAGCGGACTTGTCCACCGACGCGACCAACCCGTGTACCGACGCAATGTTGATGATCCGACCCCAGTCCCGCGCGAGCATTTGCGGCAGCACCGCACGAGTGGTCAAGAATACTGCGGTCAAGTTGATCGCAATGACTGCATCCCAGCGCTCGACCGGGAATTCGTGCACTGGCGCAACATGCTGGATGCCAGCGTTGTTGACGAGCACATCGACGCGCCCGAGTTCGCGCGTCGCATGCTCGATCAGTCCCGTGGCGTCGGTTGGCTTGGTGAGATCGGCGGCGCTAAAGGCCACGCGTATGCCGTAGGCCGCGGAAATCTCCTGGCGCAGCTTCTCGATCGCTGCCGCCTCGCCGAAGCCGTTGATCACGAGATCGGCGCCCCCGGCCGCAAGCGCGCGCGCGATCCCGAGCCCAATCCCACTCGTCGAGCCGGTAACGACGGCCACCTTGCCCTTCAACATGAAGTATCCTCCCACGGTTACGCCAATGCGAAAACACTAACAGAACTGTAACTCACTGGTGCATTTCAAGAGAGGTTTCTAGAGATTTGTCACCACCAAGGCTATTTCACCGGCACGATCCGGTCAACCGCTGCGTCCACCTTTTGCTTTCTGCAAAAAAAGAATCTGTCGCAAGTCTTTGTTTATTCTAAAAAAGGCGGCTGTCGCTTAAGTGCATCAGAAATCGAGGCTCTTATGGACAAAGTCCTTACTTGGGCACCATATTTTTGTAGATCGTGCCGTCCTTCATGATGACCAGAAAGTGTTCGTCGGGGTCTTCGATGAGCTTGATGTTTTCCAACGGATTGCCATCGACCAGCAGCAGATCTGCGAGCGCGCCCTCTTCCACGACCCCGAGTTTGCCGGGATAGGGATCGATAAACCCGGAAAGCGCCATCAATTCTCCATTGTCCGCGGTGGCCGTCTTGAGCGCTTCGGCAGGGGTGTACCAGCGGACCATCTTGGCGAGTATGGCCCCCTGTCGGCTGGCAATCCTCGCATCGAACAGAACGTCCGTGCCAAAAGCCGTCTTGACCTTGTGCTTCTTCGCCAGCTGGTAGGCATTGTCCGTTCCGGCGAAAACTTCCAATGCCTTCTTCCGAGATTCCGCGCTCAACGCCGGCACGTCTTCATCATCCAGGAGAGGCTGCAAGCTCCACCAGATACCTTTGTCTGCTAGCAGCTTGGCGGTGGGCTCGTCGATCAACTGACCGTGTTCGATGCACTTGACGCCGGCGGCGACCGCTTGTCGGATCGCACGCGGCGTATACGCGTGGACGGTCACATAGGTGCCCCAATTGTCCGCAGCCTCAACCGCGGCACGAATCTCCGCTTCGGTGAACTGGGTCGATTCGATCGGATTGTGGGGCGAGGCGACGCCACCGCCCGCCATTAGCTTGATCTGAGTCGCGCCGTTCCTCAACTGCTCTCGCGCGCGCAGGCGCACCTCATCGGGGCTGTCGGCGATGGCTGCGACGCCCTCGACCTCGGAATGGCTCAACGGCCCGCCCAATGTCCGCGGAACCTCAAAGAGAAACCGAAAGTCTCCATGACCCGAGGTTTGGGAGATGAAAGCGCCCGAGGGATAAATGCGCGGACCAAGCATTATGCCTTCGTCAATGGCGCGCTTGAGCCCGAACACGGGGCCCCCCAGGTCGCGCACAGTGGTGAAACCTCTCATCAGCGTCGCTTCGGCCTGTCGCGCAGCCAACAGGTGAAGGTATGAGGAGTCGGCGGTCATCAGGAGCATTTGTGGTGTCGCCGCCATGAACGCGTGCCAATGCGCATCAATCAGGCCCGGCATCAGCACCCGCCCGTTCGCGGCAATGATGTGAACATTGGCATTCGTCTCGAAGGTGATCGGATCCACCGATATCCGTTCAATGACGTTGCCTTTGACCAGCACATTGGAGGGAGCCGAAAGCGCGGCACTCTTGCCGTCGAAGATGCGGACATTCTGAAATAGCGTGGCGCCGCGTGCCAAAGTAGTGGGAAAAGGTGCCAAACCCGGCGCTTCCAAATCCGCATCACCCTGCCCCAGGCTCGGCTGGCAAAGCCCGACTGAGAGTGCTGCCGACACTAGGGATAGACAAAGCACGAGTTTCAACTTGCGGACCGTCGTCCGAGCAGTCGATTTGCCCAAAAACAAGATCCTCAGAAACCCGGTGGTCAGTGCTGCTCGTGTGATCACTGCAACATCGAGTGGAACGTTGGCGGGCGGAGCCGGTGGATGCACCGGAATCGAGCAAGCGACTTGCCTCTGGTGCGGGGCCATCATCATCGGTTCCTCGACGGTTCTTGCAGCTTGAAACCCAAGGCGGCGGCTATGTGCTGAGCCTGTAAGGGCATTGTCAAGTTGACGCGCCACGCCGGCCCCGCCGGCCTGCGGTGGCGCACCGGGGTGGTAGGAGGCGAGGGGGCTGAGGCTCGCGCTCCATGCGCTGGTGGTGAGCGTCGTCGGTTATCGCGCTCCTGACGGTCCGACCGGCGCCCCGCTGCGCAATCCGCAGACCGGAGCGATCATCGGCGACTCGCCCTTCATGAGCGGCCTGATCGTGCTGGTCATGCTGGTGTTTCTGGCGATCGAGGCGGCCTATGGCAGCGGCGCCAAGACGATCACCAGCATGGTCGACGGCATCAACGCCGTCACCAAGACTTTCGCCGGGCTCAGCGGGCTCGTCTTTCTGCGCGATACCGAAGTGGGCGCTTCTCGCGCCAATCTTCGTACCGCTCTTTATGAGACTGGGTGTCGCCCCCGAGGCGGTGATGGCGGCCTATCGGGTGGCCGACTCACCGCCCAACATTGTCACCTCGTTGATGCCCTACTTCGCGCTGATCGTCGTTTTTGCTCAGCGCTACGATAAAAATGCTGGCGTCGGCACGGTTGTCGCGATGATGCTACCTTATGCAGTAGTGGTCTCGGTCGTTTGGATCCTGCTGTTTCTCGCCTGGGAACTGCTCGGGCTTCCCTACGGACCGGGATGAGGTAGCTTCCTTAAGCAGCGGGGGGAGCGGCGGCCGGAGCCGCCGGAGCGGCGGCACCGGTGCCCGCCAGGGCAGCGCGCAACGCCTCCTCCTTGCTTTCGTCAAAAGACGTGCGGATCACCGTGCCGCCCTCGCCCTGCAAGGCCGCCAGGACCTTGTCGGTCGTCATCTTGCGGATCAGCAGGAATAGAGCGGCATTGCCGGATTGCAAGTGCTGGGCAGCATTCTTCATAAAACGGTCATTGATGCCGACATCGGTGAGCGCGCCGCCGAGAGCGCCCGACGCGGCTCCGATGGCCGCGCCGGCCAACGGCATCAGGAATAGCATGCCGATCAGCGCGCCCCACATTGTTCCGGAGGCAGCTCCGGACGCGGTTGGATTGAAAAGCTGGTTGAGCTTGACATGGCCATTGGGCTGCTTTACCGCGATGACCGCGTCGCCCAGCTCGATCAAGTACTCCTTCTGCATATCGAGCAGCTTCTGACGAACTTCCTCGGCCTTTTGTTCAGACGGAAATGCGATTTCTACAAGATCGGCCATTTCTCTTTACCCCATGCTGTTGCGGAACCTATTTACTCTGAGCGCCAAACCCAGCCCCAACCCGGGATCCAGACCCAGCCAGCGCCCCAACCCCAGCCCGGACCCCAACCCCACCAAGCGGCCGGCCAGCCCCAGCCCCCTCGCCAGCCCCAGCTGGGGCCTCGCCAACCCCAGCCGCCACCCCGCCAGCACCGCCATGCCACCCGCCGCCATGCCACCCGCCGCCATGCCAACCACCACCGCGCCCTTGAGCGTTGCCGAGATTTGGCGAGGCGGCAAAAATCGCTAGAGCGACGGCGAGAACCATCACGAATCTGCGTGTCATAGCCCGTCCTACCCCAGCCTCGATGCGAGCGAAACCTACCAAACTCTGCCCATCGTTTAAGCGTCGTCTCGGCAGGATAGCACAAGCCCGGCGGACGGCCGAGCGCTCTCGATAAGCCTGATGACTCCGTCGCCGCCAACGTGATGGGCGGTATTGCCGGTTCTGCTTCGGGCGGATTGATCATCGCGCTGGACGCGCTGGGCGAGACCTACGCCCAACAAGCCGCGGCCGTGGGCATTGACCTTGCGTTGATGCACCGCGTGGCCGCCATCAGCTCCGGCGCGCTTGCCATGCTGCCGCATAACGGCGCGGTCGTTACCCTGTTGGCGATCTGCGGCGCCACCCAACGTGGGAGCTACCGCGAGATCATGATGGTGGGACTCGTAGCGCCGTTGATCGCACTGACTGTCGTTATCGCGCTGGGGAAGCTATTCGGGGGCATTTTGAATCATAGCTTTCCCCGCTTTTCGCCTCGCGTCATCGTGCGAGCCAACCACCGTCCACGGGTAGCGCCGCACCGTTGAGCTGCGCCGCAGCGTCCGAACAGAGAAATCTGGCGAGCGCACCGAGTTGCTCCGGGGTGGCAAACTTGAGAGAGGGCTGCTTCTCGCCGAGCAGCCTGCAACGCGATCTGCCCCGGCTGGGCGCCCAGGTGGTAGGCCATGCCACCTGAGCGGAAGACCCGGATTATCGTCGAAGTGCCTGAGCTGTTCGTCTGCGGATTGCGCCACGCCTCCGAGCGCCCGATCTCGGTTGGCCCGGCAGCATTCAGCCGCGCCACGCTCTCGGACATCAGTTGGTTGTCCTCCGGCGAGAGGCCAGGACCTCCGCGGAACGGGTTGACCTGGGCTTGCGCCAACCCCGGCAGCAGGACGCAGGCGACGAGCGTAGCGGACAAGCAGTATGATGACTAGGGTCGCATACACTCTCCTCTCCGTCCTGATCGCGATCGCGGCTGCCCGTGCTGGGGGCGCCCCGTCTCCCGGACCACGCCGGAGGGCCCGCCGGGGCTCGACATCTCGAACTTTACGTGGTTCTAAGCATGGGAAGCTACCCGAACGTCAGCCCAAGCCACGCTATCGGATATGAGATCGATCCCAATAACTAGTCCTAGGAGCCACAAACCGGGCATCGACCATCCCCCGAAACCCACTCAGTCGATGGCAATGTCGAGGTTTGGCGACCGCCTTGGCGGAAGAGCGAGCCGCGGCATCGTCGCCGCGGCTCTCGCTGGGATCGTACTCTTGCTCAGCGGGTGCGGTGATAACGGTGTAATCGCACGGTTTATGCTAAAGCCGGAGCGTATAATCGTGGAGCGGCGTCCCGACCCCGTCTATGATCAGATCTTTCCCTACTATGTGGAGCTATGTGCGACGAGCCAATTTCGCTCCAAGCTGAAAGGCGACGGCGGGATCGCTGGCCACGCAGTCATGTACATCAAAGGTGCCTGCAAGGACGAGGAGGCGCCATACCCGCAGCTGCGGCGCTGCCGAGTCGCAGCGACCGAACTGAACGATCCCGAGCATGGTGCGGGGGTGAGCGTGAATCGCTGGTTCCGCAACGTGAACTGGGTTGCGATCCCAGGGTACGAACTCTTCTATAAGGGCAATCTCAAGTTCGGCGAGCGTCTGACCCAGTCGCACTTCGACGCCACAGTGCATGACGCGATCAACAAGGGCGTCTACCAAGGAGTGGATTTTCACGACTACCCCGGAGCCAGCGCCGGCGCGAGCCTCGAGAATTTCGTCGCGAATGAGGGCATCGGCACCGACCTGGCGCTGCAGTTTGCGCGTTCTGTCTTCTGTGCCCGGGTTCCGATCACCGAAGGCATGCTGGACGAAGTAATCGCTTTCCTGAACGACAAAAACCGCGAATATGCCGAGGGTGACGCCGACTACAATTGGAGTGTCTGGGCCGACAACTGTGCTCATACATTACGTAATGCTTTGGCAGCCGCCAACATCTGGTCGCCGCTGTCGGTACAGGCGGTTAAGTTCCGTCAGCTATTCAACCTCGCCGTGCCCGCAAACGAATTTGTGAACTTGGCTGAGCTGGGTACCGAGGGAAATTTCGACGACTACCGGGAAATACAGCAAGACGGACCCGCGCGGGACGCACTGCACGAATTTCACTGGCTGCCGACGCGGCACGGTGCGCTGCTCAAGACCCTCCCTGTCCACGAGCCGAACGATCTCTATGATACGATGTTTCGGCTGTTCACGCTGCAGTCGCCGTTCCGCATGGGCAAGACGCAGCGAGCGATCGATTTGTTATCCGACGAACGCTTCGTGAACCTAGACGCGAACCTCCGCTATTTTCACCAAAAATATGACACTATCCTAGCCAGCCACGACGAACACCGCGACATGCTGGCGAGCGTTCGCGGCTCCCCATATCGCCGAGTCGAACGGCTGTATTACGAGTACATTCGCGCGCAACGCACCGAGGTCGAATCCATGCTGGATCGGATTTCGGCGCTCGAAGACCATGCGGACACGCCGAAACCGCAGTAGCCGGCCTTGTCACGTCAGCAGCCGACGGGTCTGGAAACATCTCAGAATCGCAAAGCATGCGGCGGCGGCCGCGAGATGCTTGAGCGTGTGCCCGCTCAACAAGTATCCCGCTGAAAAGATCGCAGAATCGGAAAATTCGAAGACCTTGGCCAGCGCATAGAGCGCCGCGGCGAGGATCCAATAACGGGTACCGGTGTACTTCGGGGGATAGAGAACAAACAGCAGCAGTAATGCCAGGCAAGGAAAAAACTGGGCCCAGAAATACAGCCGCAAATCATCGTTCCAACGCCACAGCAACAAGCTAAACAACCCGATTATGACTAATGGCCATAGCAGAATGGCACCTATTCTCGAGTTCACGCGCTCAGCGAACCCGAGGCTGAGGATTGCCGCAAAGCTCAGCGTCATCGGTAACCGGTCCCAGAACAGCGTCGAGTCATCCGGGTGCCAGTGATAGTATGACGAACCGATGCCGGTCAGGAAAAACCCGAGAAACAGGATGATGGTTGCCGGATCATCGCGAAATCGCCAGAGGCCCGCGGC
>Ga0070765_100000642_pt1 | contig 20969 bp, 11 predicted proteins | sample HubBroMetageWFT5_FD_71516 | JGI IMG/M metagenome (GOLD analysis project Ga0070765, IMG submission 71516) | Warmed and freeze-thawed soil microbial communities from the Hubbard Brook experimental Forest, New Hampshire - Hubbard Brook CCASE Soil... | ecosystem: Environmental > Terrestrial > Soil... | reverse complement strand
GGACTATGCCCCGCACGGCGGCGCGTTTCCAATCCATGTGATGAACGCGGGCGTCATTGGCTCCCTGACTGTTTCTGGTGTGCCGCAGCGCTCCGATCACGAACTCGTCGTTGAAGGACTATGTGCGCATCTCGCCCGTGACTACGCCAAGCTAAAATTGCCTCCTGCATGAACGGAAAGGCGGCATACGGGGAATGCATCCTGTTTAACATCGTCAGTCCGTAACTTTTGGCTCATTCGTCATGCTGGCGTTTTGTGACCGCCGAGAAGTCTTGATCACCAAGGCCCTCGGCGATTGCCCGGCGGAATACCGCCAATGCGGCGCTTGCCACTGGTAGGGAGACTCCTTTGCCGGAAGCACCGTCGAGAGCATAACCAATATCTTTTGCCATCCAGCGAAGCGCAAAAGCGGGTGTGAAGTCGTCGGCTGCTACGCGCTCGGCCATCCTCCTCACGATTGCGCTTCCGGGCGCGCCTCCGGTGAGGATGGCAATGGCCTTTGCACGATTCAAACCAGCGGCATCGATTAAGGAAAGGCCTTCCGCGAAGGACGCAGCTTGCACACCACACATGAAGTTATTGACGAGCTTCATCAGAGCACCGCTTCCGACAGGGCCCATGTGGATCACGTCGCGACCAAGCACAGAAAACACGGGTCGAGCCGCATCAATTACATCCGCGACACCGCCAACCAGAAAGAGCAGTTCACCGGAGGCAGCCTGAGGTTTGGAGCCGGTGACCGGAGCATCCATGAAGCGGCAACCACGTTCGGCCGCCTTGGCAGCGAGTTCCTGTATCCAGCCAACAGTCAAAGTGCTGGACTCGATCAAGATGGAGCCAGGAGATGCGCCGGCTAATGCGCCGGCTTCGCCGAGCCAGACACTACGGGAGGCGGAGTCTTCGGCGACCATGCTGAGAATAATCTGTGCGCGGGACGCGGCCTCGCGCGGTGTATCGGCGACGAACGCGCCATCGGCGGCGAGAGGAAGAGATTTTTCACGATTCCGGTTGTAGACCGTCAAAGGAAAGTTCGCAGAGAGCAGACGTCTGGCCATGCCAGAGCCCATGATGCCAAGGCCTAGAATCGCGACGGATGGTTTTTGCATGGTTTCACTCATCGTAGTGGAATGACGTTCACAAGAGCGGGTGCTGATTTGTCTTCATGGACGAAGTTGCGCAGAGGGCGCCCGTACCCCGCCGCCGCAACTTGCATGACATCACCATCCTGCAAACGGATTTGATCGCTGAAACTGAGTCCGTCCGTGCCGAAGTAATGCACGTGGACGTCTCCCGGCCTGCGGTGGGCATCGAACTTGAAATGGTGATGTTCGATGTTTTGCAGGCTATGACACATCTCGGATTCCCCGGTGCGAAAGGTCTTGGTCCAGAGGACTTTTCCGTTGCGCTCAATGGTTGAAACGACCGGTACAGAATCAAATTCCGGCTCCACCACGAGTTCCGGTCCAAGCGCACAGGTGCGGAGCTTCGAACCCGCGAGATTGAGATAATTTTTCTTTTCAAACAGGTGATCTGAGAATTCGTTGCCCACGGCCATGCCGAGGCGGTGGGGACGGCCATCACGATCGACTATGTATATGCCGGCAATTTCGGCTTCTTCGCCGCCGTCTTCGGCATAGCAGGGGATATCGAGCGGTTCTCCATGCGCACGCAATGTGTTGCCGGTCCCCTTGTGAAACCATTCGGGTGCGATACCGATCTTGCCCGAGCTCGGACGTCCTCCTTCGACTCCCCAGAGGAAGATCTTCATGCTGTCCGTGGGTTCCGCACTAGTGCTGGCATGCATGGATTGGCGATCGCGAGCGCTGCCTAAGTGGGTGAGCCCGGTACCGGAAAGCAGGCAGCGCGCAGATTCTTCGGGATGATCAATTGGTGGAAGCAAGCACCATTCAGAGCGGCCGCTATAGATATCGTCGTAGTCGAGCGTTTGTTGCGAAGCGCGGTGGCCTGCCACATCGCTGAGCCTTTTACTTTCCCGAATGGCGACATGCGCGAGCTCGTAGATCGAGGAGCAAGAATCCAACAAACGAACTTTGGGCTCCTCGACCAATGCAACCCGGCGAACGGCGTCTCTTCTGATCTGGATGAGTCGTGTCATTGAAATATGGATTGATTCACGAATTATTCGATTGCCTCGAACCGTTCGAGTCCCGATTCGTTCAGGACCAGCCCAAGGCCCGGAGTATTGTCATCGAGATTGATGTAACCGTCCTTTGCTTTTGGCTCGCCCTGGAATACGTACCAGAACAGTTCATTGCCTACTTCCACGTCCACGATCGGGAAGTATTCCGCCATGGGAGAATTCAAACTGGCCATGACAATGTGATAGTTGTGCATCTGTCCGGCATGCGGAATCACCGGCACGGAATAGGCTTCCGCGAGAGCGGCGATCTTGCGCGCCTGGGTAATACCACCCACGCGGTTGGTATCGAACTGGATGTAGTCGACCGCACGGGCCTCCAGCAAATCACGGAATCCGTAAAGCGTGAATTCGTGTTCACCGCCGGCAATCGGAATCCGTGCGTAGGATTTCAGTTCTGCATAACCGTGGATGTCATCGGGGATGACCGGCTCTTCCAGCCATCGGAGATGAAAGGGTTCTAGGAGTGGTAGCATCCTCTTGGCGTAGTCGAGGGTCCACCCCATGTACGCGTCCGCCATCACATCAATATCGTCGCCCACGGTTTCCCGTACGGTTCGGACAAGTTCGAGATTGCGTTGCATCCCGCGAGCGCCGTCCGTCGGTCCCCATCCGAAGCGCAACTTCATGGCCTGGAAGCCCTCGTCTTTGTATCGCTTGGCTTCCGCGGCCAGTTCGGAGAGTTCGACGCTGTAGAGCCGTGACGCGTAAACGGGAATGCGAGTTTTTGTTCTGCCTCCCAGTAGACGAAACACCGGTTGTTTAGCCGATTTGCCCAGCAGGTCCCATAGGGCGATATCCAACGCGCTGATGGCAACCATGCCGATTCCCTTACGTCCAAAGGCCATGGTCTTTCGATACATGTGTTGCCAAAGACGCTCGAGGTCCCACGGATCCTGGCCAATCAGAAGGGGCTTCAAGTAGAGATCGATAACCTGCTTTGTGACTTGAGGTGCAAGCGCCGCATTCCCCAGACCGACGAGGCCATTGTCGGTGAACACCTCCACCACCAGCCAACCGTGAAACGCAAACGTCCCCATGGAAGCTTCGGGGAGTTCCATCAGGTCCATTGGGTTGGTGCAAAAGTGAGGAGGCAACGGAACGGTCTTGCCACGCCAGCGCAGGACCCGAGTGCGAATCTCCGTAATTTTCATTGCGCTCCCTCGTAACTCAAATTCCGCCGCAAATTCAAAGGCGCCAGGACAGGAATGGTAACAAGAACGATCAGAAACGCAGCTACGTGGAGAGTTCCAGCGATGCAAAAAACTGTGCCGTAGCCAAAGCCATGGTCCAGGAGATAGCCGACCAGTTGGCCAAAGACAATTCCACCCATGGCTCCGCCGAAACCAACCAGTCCGGCGACGGACCCAACAACACTCCGGGGGAAAAGATCCGTCGGTAGAACCATGACGAGAGTGGACCAGGACTGCTGCCCGAAATACGCCAGACAGAAGAGCGCAATCGCCCAGGACGCGGGAACATGCGGAACCAGAATAACAAACGGCATAACAGCAGCGCTTGCGCCCAGCGCCACTTTGCGCGCGATTCCCAAGGAGAACTGGCGCCGGACCAGATAACTGGAGAACGCGCCACCCAGAAGACAACCCACTCCTGCAGCGGCGCCGGGCATCCAGGCGAATAAGCCTACTGCCTTAATGTCAAAGCCGCGCGCGTCGTAGAGATATTTTGGCAGCCAGAAGAGGTAGAAAAACCACGCCGCATCACTGAGGAACTTGGCGGCAACCAATCCCCAAGTTTCGCGGATACGAAAGAGCTGAATCCAAGGGAACGGCGTTGCAGGCTCAATAGAGGAACCGGCCACAGTATCTGCGCGTTGCAGACCCGGGGATGAGTCCGGGGAAAAGTACGAAAACCTCCACCACCCGACCCACAGCAAACCGAGTGTGCCCGTGAGTACAAAGACCCACCGCCAATTCGTGAAACCAAGAACGAATGCGATCAGGGGAGGAGCCGTGACCGCTCCCACCGCAGTTCCCGCGTTAATAATGCCCATTGCAGTTGCCCGCTCCCTGGTCGGAAACCATTCCGCGACGACTCGTGTAGCGGCGGGGAAACCGCCGCCTTCACCCACACCCAAAAGAAACCTGCTTGCAGCCAACATCACAAATCCGGTGGCCAACGCGTGGTTGGCGCAGGCCAGCGACCAAAACAACATGACCAGGGTAAAGCCGCGCCGTGTTCCCAGAAGATCGACAAGTCTTCCGCCCCCTGCATACATCAACGCGTAAGCAAACAGGAACACGGACTGTAAGGTGGAGAACTGTGTATTGGAGAGAGGAATGTCCTTGCTGATCGCTTGCACCGCGACCGGAAGAGTCTGTCGATCGAGATAGCTGATGGCAATCGCCGCACTGACGAGGATGGCAATGCGCCAGCGCAAACGGCCCCCTCCAGGTCCCAAGGATTAGTTCACGACGAAGGCGAAATTATACACGTGAAGTCAGTAATCGGTAAACGTTTACTCCATTTCTTACTTTCGCTACAATCGCTCGACCCCAAGAATGCGCCGGGGGCAATCTCGATCAAGTGGCGGCAACGGCGAGAGTCCCTCCGCCAGAAGGCAACGCGCAGGGGAGGGGAAGGTAAACCAATCATGAGCTCACAATGGAACCGCCGCGAGGTCTTAAAGCGCTTGGCAATCGCCTCTACAGCCATGATTGTTCCCGGAAAGTTAGGGGCCGTCACGGACGACGAGCGCTCCACGACTCAACCGCTGGAGGTACAAGTCACTGCGGTTAGTCCGCATACGTTCCGGATAAGCATTCTCCCCGTGCGGAAGGACGGAACCGTTGGGGCGATACCTTCTAACGGTTCCCTTGTACAAGAGTCCTGGGGCACTCCTGCTGCCAAGCTGCGGACGGAGCCTGACAGAGAAATTACGGTAGGAAACATGCGGCTTAAGATTTCTCTTCGTCCTCTACGTGCGACTGTCAGGAACGAGCGCGGCGACGAGATCCAGCAGTTCGCATGGGACGAGAACTCGGGCGCATTGTCATTTCAGATCGGGAGTTCACCGCTGTACGGCTTGGGCGAGGGGGGACAGCAATTCGACCGTCGCGGCTCGATCGACACCATGCGCAGCGGGCAGGGCGGCTACAAGCTTGCAACACATGGCGGCCGGGTTCCCATCCCATGGATTGTCGGGACTTCTGGATGGGCAATGTATTTTAACCAGCCGTACGGTACCTTCGACCTGAGCGGACGGGAAGGAAAGTTTTTACCTACGACCGCAGGTGCAGCGCTTCCGCTGGATTTGTTCGTGGTCACCTCATCGGAGCCGGCAACGATTTTGGCCGAGTACGCACGGATCACCGGTCACCCCGAGATTCCCCCATTGTGGAGTTTCGGCTATCAGCAATCCCACCGCACCTTAGCCAGCCGCGAGGAGGTTCTCGCTGAGGCGAGGACATTTCGCGAAAAGAAATTGCCTTGTGACACGATGATTTATCTGGGAACGGGTTTTTGTCCCTCGGGCTGGAACACGGAGAACGGCTCGTTCGTGTGGAATTCTCGAGTATTCCCCAATCCCAAGGAAGTGCTGGATGAGTTGCACAAAGAGCATTTTCGAGCCGTGGTGCACGTGGTGATTCTCTCCGACAAACTCCGCGGCACGGTGCACGATCCGTGTGATCTTTCGAGGTATGACGAAGAGCAGGCAAGTTGCCACTGGGACGCTCATCGCAAGGACTTCGCGTTGGGAGTCGACGGTTGGTGGCCAGACGAAGGTGATCCGCTGGATATTCCTTCGCGACTGGTCCGAAATCGTATGTATTGGGAAGGACCGCAACTAGACCGAACGAACGAACGTCCGTACGCGCTGCATCGGAACGGTTATGCCGGAATGCAACGGTATGGTTCGTTCTTGTGGTCAGGGGATGTTTTCTCGACATGGGAAACACTGAAGACCCACATTCCGCTTGCTATCAACACGGGGCTCACCGGCATTCCGTATTGGGGAACGGACATCGGAGGGTTTGTTCCAACGCCGGAGTTCACTGCGGAGTTATATTTGCGTTGGTTTCAGTTCGCCGCATTTTGTCCTCTCTTCCGTGCTCATGGCCGCGCGTGGAAGCTGCGGCTGCCCTGGGGTTGGAACACGGGAGATACCGGGCCAACGGAGATAGGTAATTACAATGGCACCGCCCTCCCCGATTCCGGCCAATTGCACAATGCACGCGTGGAGCCGATCTGCCGGAAATATCTGGAACTGCGCTATCGCATGCTGCCATATCTGTACAGTGCAGTGCGCGAATGCTCGACCACCGGCATGCCCATCATGCGCGCTTTGTGGTTACACTTCCCCGATGATCCGAAGGCCGTGCAGTGCGGCGATGAATATCTGTGGGGGAAGAATGTGCTGGTTGCTCCAGTAGTCGAGAAGGGAGCAACAACGCGCAAGATCTATCTGCCGCGCGGGGGCTGGTATGACTATTGGACGGGCGAGCGCATGGAAGGGGGCCGCGAAATCAGCCGGCCCGTGGACCTGGAAACGATGCCGCTCTTTGTGCGCGCGGGATCCATCGTGCCGCTTGGCCCGGTGAAACAATATACGGGTGAGAAAGTCGACGGGCCGCTTGCCATATCGATTTATCCCGGCGCGGATTCCTCGTTCTTGCTTTACGAAGACGATGGGAGTTCGTTCAACTATCGTAAAGGAGAATGGATGGGAATCCAGATGACATGGAATGACGCGAGCAGGACGTTGCGGCTTCAACTCGCCCCGGGTTCCCGTATGCTGCCACCACGGGCGCGGCCCATAACCGTGCAGTTGGCCGATACTACGCGAGCCGTGACATTCGAAGGGAAACCAGTCGAGGTCTCAATTCCAGCCTGAAACTCCCAAGGAGTTAAATCGCAAGCTAAAACAGTAACGACACAGGAGACCGACATGATCAATCGGCGCAATTTCTTGCATCAGGGAACGCTGGGCACCTCCGCAATCCTTCTGTCGGCAAAAACCGGTTGGTGTCTGCGTCCTGACTCACGTGCCGCAGATTCGCGAATAGAAGTTCTGTTTGATGAACCGCTGGGCACGATTTCGCCAAACATTTACGGGCACTTCGCCGAAAACCTAGGCGGCGTTCTGTATGACGGTATCTGGGTAGGAGAAAAATCGCGTATTGCGAACGTCGATGGGCTGCGAACGGAATTAATCGAGCACATGCGGAAGATTAAGGCTCCGGTGATTCGTTATCCCGGGGGATGCTTCGCGGATAGCTACGATTGGCGGGATGGCATCGGCCCGGCGGAGAAGCGTCCACGCAGAACGAACTTCTGGGCAAACGACGAAACCGACAAGACGCCGGCAAATCATCGATACGATCCGAACGCGGTCGGAACCAACGAATTCGTGCACTTCTGCAAACTCATCGGTGCCGAACCGTATCTGGCCGCGAATGTCAGGAGCCTACCTGCATCGGCCTTTTATCAATGGGTGGAGTATTGCAACTCCCCGGCAGGAAGCACCACTTTGGCGGATGTACGCGCGGCTGCCGGATACACGGATCCATTTCAGGTGAAGTACTGGGGTGTGGGGAACGAATCGTGGGGTTGCGGAGGCGAATTCACTCCGCAGGAATATGCGGTTGAGTTCCGAAGGTATTCCACATGGCTACCGAGATTCGGCGAACATTTGAACCTGATCGCGTCGGGGCCGAACACGGATGATTGGAGTTGGACGCGGGAGTTTCTGGCCGAACTATCGCGTAAAGGCCCAGGAGCGCTGCATCGGGTCTATGGAGTGGCATTGCATCACTACGCGTGGAATCTTAGTCGCGGAAAAACGCAGGAGTGGGTGGCGGGCAAAGGAGACGCGTTAGCGTTTGACGCCGTGGATTGGTACGAACTATTGCGCGAAGGCGAGCGGATGGAAGGGCTGATCACCGGTCACTGGCAAGTTTTGAGCGAATTCGATCGCGAGCATCGAATCAAGCTGGTGGTGGATGAGTGGGGGCCGTGGTACAGGCCGGGAAGCGAGGCGACTCCTGGCGATCTGCTGGAGCAGATGCCGACTCTACGGGATGCATTGTTCAGCGGAATGACATTGGATATTTTCAACCGGCATCCGGAAAAGGTCGGGATGGCAAATTGCGCGCAACTGATCAATTGCCTGAACAGCTTGTATCTGGCGCACGAGGACAAGTTCGTGATCACGCCAGTCGGCCACGTGTTTGAGCTCTATGCGAGTCACCAGGGTGGGAGCGCTCTGCGAACCATCTTTTCCGCGCCGACGCTGCATTACGATCGCGACGCAAAACCTGCCACGTTCTGGGGGCTGAAAGGTTCCGCGTCCGTTCGCGACAAGAACTTGACTATCACGGTCGTGAATCCGAGCACCAGTGAACCTCGCCTGACGGAAGTCGCCCTTCGTGGAGCGTCGGTGAAAGAAGCCAGCATAAGCTGGATGAGCAATTCCGATATTCATGCACACAATACCTTTGAGCAGCGGAATGTTGTCGTGCCGCAGGCCAAATCGTTGGGCGTGAGTGGCGGAGCGCTCGTGATCGAATTTCCTCCATCCTCGGTGGCGGCGTTAAACATACAGCTCGGCTAACGTCGATATCTGGTCAATTCTCAGGCTTTGAATCACTTGCTCTGTTTTTTATAAAGTAATTAAAAGACAGAGAGGCGGAGCCTGCACCGGCTCCGCCTCTGCTTTTTATGACCACCGCCTGGGGTGCAAACGGTGGTGCTTAGGTTGTGCCGCAAAAATCAGGCTAGAAGTAGAGTTTGCCTCCGATTTGCCACCATCTCGGAAGACTCTGGGAATTAACGACGCCAAAGTTACTTTGAGAAAGATCGTTTTGGATGGTCAGGAAATTGGCGTGATTGAACACGTTGTAAAACTCAAAGCGGATTTGGAAGGTTAGCCGCTCGGTTATGCGCGTGTTCTTGTAAAGAGTCAAATCGGTCTGGATGAAGGCAGGATCGCGGAACTGGCCAGTTTTTTCGTTTCCATTCGTGCCGGCAATGGGCACCAGGAACTGTCCAGAGGTAAAGACGCCGGTGGTATAGGCGGTACGAGAAGTTCCTTGGTGGTAACTGCCGACATCGGGATAGCTGAAGTTATCGCCATTAGCAAGATAATCGCCGGTGCCGGTGGTTTGCGCGTTCGCACCCGCCACGTAGTTTGCGCCGTTGTAAGCAGCAGAGGTAAAGACGGTGAACGGGTAACCGGTCTGGTAAATGCTGGTGCCGCTTAAGCCCCATCCGCTGGTCAAGTGCCCGACAAGACCGGCGCCGCCGTTCAAGCCTGGCTGCTCGTAGTTGAAACTAGCCGAAAATCGGTTAGGAGCATCCCAAGGAGAAGGCCCATAGAATTGACCAGGATCAGTCGGAGTAGGATACCTGCTGGAATCATCCTTCGACGAAGAGCGCGTGTAGGAGACGTCGAAGAACCCGCGCGACGCCCTCGCTCTTACGTCAAAGGTCACACCCTCATAGTTGGCGTAGCGATCGTTTTGAGTGTAGGCGATTTGTCCAAAACTTGGATTGAGTCTGGTGGGAGCTGAACCGGCCGGCTTGCCAATCAAGTCGCCGGGTAACTCGTTAATGTCGACACCGTACGAGACGATGCCGCCGGCGTTACCGTTGCCAACGAGGTTCGAGGTGTGCGACCCGCTGTATAGGACAGCAGCAACAATTCGACTCGTAAGTCGGTGCTCAAGGGTACCTGACCAAATGTACGCGGTAGGAGACAGGATAGTGGGAGTGATTCCGCCGATCGCCAAGCCCGCACCCGGAATGCCTCCGGCGGCGTCCAGACATGGCGCCACTGGGCACAAAGTTGTTCCGGCCAGTTGAGGGAAGACGAATCCAAACGGCGGCGTGCTGGTTGTTCCTTGAACGAAGACCGGTTGATTGCCCGGAGCGTTCGCCGCATAGAACGTTGGATTAATTAACCCAGGCGGATTGCCGCGGAATTCCTCCTGAATGTTGGCGGGCGTAAGCCAATTGGAGAACATCCCAAATCCGCCGCGCACCACCCAGTTTCCTCTGCCGTCCACATCCCAAGCAGCCCCTATGCGCGGGGCGGGAGCGATGGGCGTGCGAAGTACTGCGTTATGCGTGGGTTTTGCAATCCCGTTGGCAACTTGCTCGTCGAAAGTGGAACCGGTGCCAAGGTAGAAATTGCCAAAGACGGTCGAGGGTGATTTGGAATATGGGTTTCCTTGGTCGTCGAAGCGAAAGCCCAAGGTTAAAGTGAGATTGCGGCGTGCTTTCCAGGTGTCCTCGAAGAAGATTCCCCAAGTTTTCGAAGCAGCATCCCAACTCCAAAGCTGTTGTTGCCCGGTGATGGGGCTGTACATCACACCGCTCTCGGTAAGGGGAGAATCTTGCGCCAGCGCCAACAAGTTAGTGAAGCTGAAGGATGGATGCGACCACGGTCCCTGGAAGGGTTCGACGTCGTCGCCGTACCAACCCTCGTAGCCCAGCTTTATGACGTGAGCGCCGTGGACGTGGGTCAAAACGTCGCGCCAGTGATAGTTGTGCTGGATGAAATCGCCTTGGGCGAAGCCGACACCGTATCCGACGCTTTGTCCGGTGACAGTGATTCCCGGAATGGTGAAGTCGCCGGTCTCACCGTTCTTACCTTCAATGCGGTTCTGCGCAAAAGTCGCCTCGTTCAGAGTGTTGGGACTGAAATCATGCGTCCAGGAAATCTGCAGGGCCCGCTGCCAGTAATTGTTGCTAGTGGAAAATTGGGGGATGATGTTGGGTGCCGGGTTGGACTGCAGGGTGCGGAAGAAACTGCCGTAGATGCGATCATGCTTGAAGTATTTGTCGACACGAACGAAGTACTGCGTACCGTTGATGATGTTGGCGGAGTTGAACGTGCCGCTGTCCGTCAACGGCGTGGAACAAGGCAGGCCAAACGTCGCCGGAGTTCCGCAGGTCCCGGGGAAGACAGTAGCGGCAGTAGTGGCTACGCCACTGACAGTCACATGCGCGGGCACATAATTGTTCAAAATCTTGGTTCCGAAGGTGTCCGGAAAGTTCGCAGCGGCGAAGGCTGCGAAGGCCGGATCCGGGAAGGTCACGACGTTGTTACCCGTAGAAGCGGAAGAACGCAGTGCCTCCACTCCGAAGAAGAAAAAGAACTCGTGGTGCGGAATGATGGGACCCCCGATGTTCCCAGAAAGGTTATTGCTATGGAACGGATTGTACGAATGGTCGGAGCCGGGCAGAGAATACTTCGCGAACATGGACTGGTAGTTAAAATAGTCGCTGGCCAGACCGTGGAATTGATCGGAACCGGACTTTGTGGTCATGGCTACTTGGAGGCCACTGCCGTGCCCGTATTCCGCCGAGTATGTATTGACTTGGATGTTTGATTCCTGGATCAAATCGGGGTTGGGAACAAGATTCAACACTCCCTGGCGCACACTGCTGGTGACGTCCAACCCGTCAATGATCCACATATTCGCAACTGTCCCCTGACCATTCACGCTCACGTCGACCGCCGTCTCTGTTGAGAAATTGTTTACGCCCGATCCCGGAGTGCCGGAAGCGACGCCAGGGCCGCCGGCGAGTCCTAATCCAGAAACTCCCGGGGCCACGGTAGTGAGCGACAACATGTTGCGTCCCCCCATTGGCAATGTGCCCAATTCTTGAGTTTGGAGGGTTTGCTGATTACGCGTGTCCGCGGTATTGATAAGCGGAATTTCGCCGGTGACCTCGATCGTTTGAGCTGCTGCACCAACCTTGAGCGAAACAGGGACGTTGAGGTTTTGGTTGGTCTCGAGAGTAAGGGCGGTCTCTGCCTTTGAAAAGCCAGGGGCTTCCACAGAGATCTTGTAAGAACCCGGCGCCAGGCTGACAAACCGATAGCTACCGTCGGCATCGGAGGTAGTTGTCGCGGTGACGTGATTCGCAACGTTTTCCAGGGTTATTTTCGCCCGAGCGACCGCAGCGCCGCTTGGATCGCTGACAGTGCCCTGAATACTGGCGGTGAACTGCGCCCGGGCCACGCCCGCGGTGAAAAGTACAAAGACGAACAACCGCACGAGGAAACCAGCAAGATATCTCGATTGCATGCGCTTCCACCCCTTGTTCAGACAGAGGAAACATTTACCGTAGGCTTTTCGTGTAAACGTTTTCTCGATTGTCCAATCATATATTCCGATGGGAATCATCTGTCAAGCATTTTCTAGTACTTTTATGCTAGGAGTGGAAGGGGGCTCCGCTCACAGAATTTCGGGCCTTTGGCTCGCCGCTTTACCAGCCGCGATTGGGCACCAATCCGGTTCCCTCTTTCAGAGTAATCAATTGGTTGATGGGCACGCGCCTGAAGGTCTCCACGAGCCCGTTGGGCCAGCGCACTTCCAAGTCGACCGACAAATTGCTTCCGAGTCCAAAATGCAACCGGGGATCATTACAGGAATAGAAACTGGATTGGCTCAAAACGCACTGAGCCTGCGTTTTTCCGCCATAATGAGCAAGAACGCGCGCGCCGATGGCACTGCGGTTGGACTTGACTCCATCCAGTTTGACCTTGATCCAATTTTGTTTTCCACGAATATCATTGCGTAGAAGAGACGGCGCCTCGTTCAAATTTATGATCAGGATATCCAGGTCGCCGTCGTTGTCGAAGTCGCCGAAGGCACAGCCGCGGCTCGAGTGTGCCGCAGCAACCCCTGGCCCCGCGGCTTCGACCAATTCCTCGAAAGTGCCGTTGCCAAGATTGCGGAAAATGGCCCGCGGGGTCTTGTTCGCGTACTGCGGAAGCTTGCGTTCCACCTCCGGGTAAACGTTACCTGTGACCATAAATAAATCAGGGTAACCATCGTTATCGAGATCGAGCATTCCAGCGCCCCAACAGATGTACCGGGTTTCTACCCCAACGCGGGAACGCCGGGTAACATCGTCGAAATTCCCCTTCCCGTCGTTGTGGTAGAGCACATTTGCGTCATCCGCAAAATGCGTCTTGAACAGATCGAGATGGCCGTCGAGATCGTAATCGCCAACCCCGATGCCCATCCCAGCTTGCTCTTCTCCATCGTCACTGAGGGCTACTCCACGCAGCACACCCTCTTCGCGGAACGTGCCGTCATGGCTGTTCATGAAAAGCAGACTCGGGGTGGAATCGCAGGCAACATAGATATCTGGCCACCCGTCTTCGTCGAGGTCAGCCGTAACCACGGTCATGCCATATGTTTGTGTAGCTTTCGCGATCCCCGCTTCCTGGCTGACATCCGTAAACGTTCCGTCACCGTTGTTTCTGTACAGCGAATGCCGTCCGGTCGGCAGACCTCGCGGACCGCATTCGACTGGAATTCCCTTCCAATTGCAATTCGTGTTCTCTCCTGGGACAGGCGCATGTTCCATGGAGAAACGGACATAGTTAGAGACAAACAGGTCCAGGTTGCCATCTCGGTTGTAATCCAGGAAGCTGCACCCTGCGCCCCACCTTGGCTGGTCACTCAGTAGGCCAGCGGCTTTGGTTACGTCGGTGAAAGTACCGTCGCCGTTGTTGCGGTAGAGAATATTTTGTCCGAAATAGGTGCAAAAAATATCGTCAAAGCCATCGTTGTTGTAGTCTCCGATACATACGCCGCAGGCCCAGCCGACGGCATGGATGCCCGCCTTCTCGGTAACGTCCGTGAACGTTCCGTTTCGATTGTTTTTGTACAAGCGATTCGTCGCACCCGCCGGAGCGCCTTCGAGGCGGGTGCCGGAAAGCAAGAAGACATCCATCCACCCATCGTTGTCGTAATCGAGGAAAGCACAGCCGCAGCCGGTCGATTCGAGGATGTACTTCTTGCTGTCGACGCCGCCATAGATTGTCGGCTCGCGAAGGCCAGCAGCAGCGGCCACGTCAACAAAGTGGGCGTTGAAAGGACGGCCCGAGGGCGCTGGGCGGGCCAACGGCTTCGATTGGTGGGAAGCGACGCCTTGGGCGAAGATTCGCTCCGCGGTCAGTGAAATCGCGGATGCTGCGGAAAAACGCATAAATTTGCGGCGCGTCCAAGTCATTTCTATCGATATCCCTTCCTGCGTACATTAAATTGAGTCATTCCCGGTCCACAGCTGAGGCAATAAACGTCTCTTTTCAAGAGCAATTATCCACGTCGCTACGGCTGTGACGGCTGGCTTCCCGGTTTATCGTCTTCCAACAGCTTGTAACGGTAGCGTTCTCTTTCTTCGTTGGTAGCATCTTCCCGAAGCTTCGCGAGGCGCGTGAGCAGTTCTGGAATATCTTTTTTCTGCCCGGTTTTTCGCAACGCCTGAATCAGCCTATATACCGCAGTTTGATCTTTGGGATCGCTGGCCAAGGCCTTCCGGCACTGATCGATCGCTTCCTGATATTGCCCGGTTTGCATGTAAAGTTTGGCTAGCACCGCGCGCGCGGCGGCCAAGGAGGGCTGCAAAGTAACCGCTTTCTTCGCGGAACGCATCGCGAGTTGAAATTCCGGTGTACCGGGATCGGCGCCTTTTTGCGAAAGAACATCCGCTTGCAGGTAAAGCAGCAGGGGATCGTTTGGTTTCCGCACAAGCTTTGCTTGAATCGACGTGAGAGCGTGATCGAGATCATTTGCCTGTACGGCCGCCAGCCCTTGTGCCGCGGTACTTAGAGACTGATTTGGATTCAGGTCGTAAGCCTTCTCAAAGTCAGCTTCCGCCTTGTCGTACTGCGCCAATTGCACGTACAGCACACCCCTGGCCACGTAGAGGTCGTCGGCATTCGGTTGCAGCGACAAACCCTCGGTGACTACATCGACGCCCACTTGGAAGGATTGATGCGCAAACGAGATATTGGCGAAGTCCAGGTAAAGACTGGTGTTTCGCGGGTCAAGCAAAAGAGCTTGCCTCAAGGTGCTTACCGCTTGCGGAGTATCGCCGGCGTCCTCATAAGCCCGGGAAGCGAGCTGTAACGTATTCGCGCTCACTTCCTTCGCGTCCAGAACTGGTTGTAGCGTCATAAGTGCGTCCTTGGGCTTGTGGGCCATCAGTTGAATGGAGGCCAGGAGGCGCCTCTCTTGCGGATCGTCTGGGCGCAGCGCTAATGCCCGTTGAAAAATCACAACGGCGTCATCGAGTCGCTTGAGCCTCACCAGGCAGGCTGCATAAGCGTGCAAGGCATCGAGCTGAGAATCGAGCAACTGTCCGGCTTTCTCGAAGTGCGGAGTCGCCGCGACGCAATTACCTTTCCGATACTCCAAGACGGCCAGCATGGCGTGAGCTGTGGGATCTTCTGGGCGCAGTTGCAGCAAATGTTCCAACAGAGGAACGGCACCCTGGCTGCCTGCCTGAAATTGGATCTGGGCCGCGCCCGCCAGGGCGGCAATATTGTTTGGGGAAATCTTCAGCGCTTGTTGAAATGCGGCCAGAGCTGACTTGCCGTCCCCTTTACTGGCGAAAGCGATTCCCTGCAGTGTCCATAATTGCGGATTGTTGGGTGCTTTTTGCAGGGCGGCTCGGCTTAACTCCACGGCCTTGTCGAAATCCCCGGCTCGCAAAGCAGCACCGATGGGTTCGGCAGGGTTCTGGGGTGCCTGGGAAAGGGCCACAGAATGACAGGCCAACAGTGTAATGGGCAGGCAAAGTTTCCAGAATCGATTCATCTCGGATAGGAGCAGACTCTAAAATCTCCGCAGAAACAGGATACTGCATCCGAGAAAGCGATTACAGCAAGTGTTTGACGCGAACCGCGACTCGCGCTATACATAGGTCGTTTGAGAAAACGCTTGCTTGAGAATCCATTCTGGAACTCTTCCGATGGAATTTCTCAAAATCGGCATCTAAAACCCCGATTGACAAGCCGGGAGATTCGGAATGAAGCGTAAGTCTAGAAGGCAGTTCCTTGGCACCGCAGCAGTTTCCGCCGCTGGCTTAGTTGCCGCGCGTTCTCTCCCCGCCTGGCCGCAGAAGCCGGCGACAGCACAGATCACGCCCCCGATTTCCTTGTTCGCCTACCCGGATGTTCAACTTCTCGACGGACCCTTCAAGCGTCAGTTCGAAGCAAATCATGCGCTATTTCTCAATCTCAACGAGGATGGACTCCTTAAGCCCTTTCGGCAGCGCGAGGGCCTCCCGGCTCCCGGCCCAGACATGGGGGGCTGGTACGACAACGCCGACGATTTCAACGAGAAAGACAATTTCCACGCTTTCATCGCGGGACATTCCTTCGGCCAATATGTTTCTGGATTGGCGCGCGCGTACGCGGTTACCGGGTCAAAACCAACGCAAGAAAAGGTGCAGCGTCTGGTGAAGGGCTTCGGAGAAACCGTGGAACCTGCTGGAAAGTTCTACGTCGACTATCGCTTGCCAGGATACACGTTTGATAAAACGTGCTGTGGATTAATCGATGCTCATGAATTTGCGGGTGACCCTAACGCGCTCGCGGTACTGAAGAGGGCCACAGACGCGGTTCTGCCGCATTTACCGGAGAAGGCGCTGAGCAGGGCCGAGCAGGAATCGCGGCCGCACAAGACCATCGCGTACACGTGGGATGAAACGTACACGTTGCCCGAGAATTTTTTCCTCGCGTATCAACGCAGCGGAGACAAGCGTTACCGGGAGCTAGGCGAGCGATTTATCTATCACGAATATTACGACGCTCTCGCGGCGAACGAGAATGCCCTCCCGGGGAAGCACGCGTATAGTCACGTCAATACTTTTAGCTCGGCCATGCAGGCATACCTGGTGCTGGGCGACGAAAAATACTTGCGTGCCGCAACGAACGGGCTGCGCATGGTTCAGGAACAAAGTTATGCCACGGGTGGGTGGGGGCCGGACGAAGCGTTTGTCGTGCCGGGCAAAGGTCTGCTGGCCGCCAGCCTGGGTAAGACGCGCTCGAGTTTCGAAACTCCCTGCGGAGCGTACGGACAGTTCAAGATCACACGCTATTTGCTGCGCGTGACGCGTGACTCTCGTTACGGTGACAGTATGGAACAAGTTTTGTACAACACCATTGCGGGCGCGGAACCTATTCTTCCAGACGGCACCAGCTTCTATTATTCCGATTACAACAGCGACGCTGCGAAAAAAGTCTATTACAAAGACAAATGGCCCTGCTGCTCCGGCACTTTCCCTCAGTTGACCGCCGATTACGGTATCAGCTCTTACTACCCTGCCAAGGACGGGATTTACGTCAATCTTTTCCTTCCGTCGAAAGTTAGCTGGATGCAAAGCGGCGCTCGCTTTACCTTGACGCAGCCGACCAACTATCCGGTATCGAGCACCACGCAATTACAGTTGGAGACGCCTCGCGCGGAAGAGTTCACGATTTATTTGCGCGTTCCAGCCTGGGCGGATGCGAAAACGCGGGTGTCCATCAACGGTAAAAAGGTGGAAGACGATGTGACCCCCGGAAAATTCCTTGCGGTTTCCCGCACGTGGAAAAACGGCGATCGCATCGAATATGAAATTGGAATGCCGGTTCGTCTACAAGCCGTCGACGCGCAGAATCCGCAAGTCGTGGCATTGATGCATGGGCCGCTTGCTCTTTTTGGAGTGGGCGAATTGCCGGCAAGCTTTTCCCGGTTGCAACTTCTCGCCGCTTCTTCTGCTTCTTCGAGTTCTGCGGACTGCACGGTTCAAGGCAACGCAGGAAAAGTGACGTTTCGCCCATTTTCTGGGATCGCGGATGAGCCCTATCGCCTGTACCAGAAGGTAGACGGTTAGTTAGGCTCTTTTCGCATGGCTCGGCGATTTCAGAGCGCCATTGCAACACAAGTCCTGTCCCTGATTCCCTTTTTCATGTTGATTTTTTTCGGCAGCGGTCTTCCCGGACGCTGCCAGGCCGTTGGTAGTGCGCCCGGTACAGGCGACGCGCATGGATCTGTACAGCAAATTCCGAGCGAACCTGCGGGTGCAAATCGATGCGTCTTCTGCCACCCAGCCGAAGTGGAAGGATATGCCCGCTCCGCGATGGCGCATTCCCTTCGACGCGCTGGCCAGGAACCCGACGGTACCGTCACGGCCGGTGCCACAAGGATCACCGCGCACTCATCGGCAGATGGTTATTGGCAGCGCCGGGAAAATGGCGAGGACAAAACCGACTACCGCGCGGACTATGTGGTTGGTTCGGGAAACCATGCCAACGGCTATCTGATTAATCTCGGCGGACACTTATTCCAGTCGCCGATTGCTTATTACAAGAGCCGGCAGGCGTACGATCTCGCCCCAGGCTATGAAAATACGCCCGACCCCGACTTCACTCGCCCGGTCAGCGAAGAATGTGTGCTTTGCCACTCAGGAACCGCGCTGCATGTTTCCGGCACTCTGAATCAATATCGATCGCCGGTATTCCCGGCCGAAGGAATTACCTGCGAGCGGTGTCACGGACCGGTCGAAAAGCATCTTGCGGACCCGCGTGCGGCCACGATCGTTAACCCTGCGAAATTGGAGCGCGGCGCGCGCGACAGCATCTGCGAACAGTGCCATTTGTTTGGAGCCGCGCGTGTCCCTAACCCCGGGAAAAAGCTCAGCGACTTCGTCCCCGGACAACGGTTGGAGGAAACCTACACCATCTACCACAATGCCGTGCCGACGGGAGCGTCGGCCGGTGATTTCAAGGTAATCAGCCACGTCGAGCAACTCGCCTTGAGCGCGTGCGCGCGCAACAGCGACGGCCGGCTCTGGTGCGGTACTTGTCACGATCCTCACGACAAGCCGGCGGAATCCATTTCCTATTACCGAGCGCGCTGCCTCTCTTGCCATACCGCGAACTTTCCCGCTTCTCATCCGTCAAAAAATAGTGATTGTCTTGGATGCCACATGCCGAAACGAGACGCGAAGGACGGCGGCCACGCAGCATTCACCGATCATCGGATTCAGCGGCGCCCCGAAGTACAGCACGAACTGCCTGCCGGCACTAGCATCGCGGCATGGCGCGAACCTTCGCCCGACCTGCAAAAACGCAATCTCGGAATCGCTTTCATCGACGCCGGTATGCAACGGCGCTCATCTCCGTTCATTATTGAGGGATATCGAACCTTGACGGAAGTGCAGCAACAGTTTCGAGACGACAGCGATTTCTTCAAATGGATTGGTGAAGCTCTGCTTCTGGGGAAGCAAACGGCGGATGCCAAGATCGCGTTCGAACGCGCGCTTCAGCTGGATCCCAACTCGGCGCTGACCGAGGCGAGCGCCGCTTCGCCCTATATGCAAGAAGGAAATGATGTGGACGCGATTGCGCATCTGCAGCGAGCGGTTGCGCTCGATCCCTTAAATTTGCCGGTTGCGAGCACGCTGATTGGCTTGTACCAAAAAGATGGGAGGACTGCGGAAGCCTCGGCACTTTCAAGCAAAATTGCGGACGCGATGAACGAAAGGCAACGTGCCGAGCAAACAACGCAACACGATTACGCAGGTGACACCCAAAAAAAGGCGGGAGAAGTCTACAAGAACATTCGAGTCCTCAAGGGCATTCCTTCTAGCCGGCTGATTCCCGCCATGCAGTTCATGTCGTCCTCCCTGGGAGTGCAATGCACTTTCTGCCACGTGGAAGGACATTTCGAGAAAGACGATAAGAAGCCGAAGCAAACCGCGCGCGACATGATGCAAATGATGTTTGCGTTAAATAAGAATGATTTTAAAGGTCAACGCGAAGTAACCTGCTACTCCTGCCATCGCGGCGCGCGAAACCCGGCTACCGTGCTAATTGTCGGCGGCGTACCGGCGAATCCGAACGCCGATTCCGAAGCGGAAAAGCTTCCGGGCAACCTGCCCACCGTTAGTCAGATCATTGATAACTACATCCGTGTGCTTGGCGGAGCCGCTGCCATCGAAAAGATTTCGAGCCGCGAGGAGAGAGGCGCTGCGATTATTCGCGGACAATCCGTCAGCGTCGAAATTTTCACGAAGGCTCCGGGAAAGCGAATTCTCGTCCGGCATCTTCCGGAAGGAGATGGCGTCATGGCTTTCGACGGCAAGACCGGTTGGGTGGCAATGCCGGGACGGCCAGCACATGATGTTCACGATGCGGATATCGAGGCCGCACGGATGGACGCCGACTTACAGTTTCCCCTCCACATTCAGCAGACATTTCCCGAGTTGCGCGTTGAGTACCCTGAAAAAATCGGGGAGCGCGAGGCGAATGTGCTCCTGGGGATCAAAGAGGGGCAACCGGCCGTGAAATTTTATTTCGACGCGCAAACAGGTTTGCTGGTGCGCTCGGTACGTTACGCCGAATCACCGTTGGGACTGGATCCTACACAATTCGACTACAGCGATTATCGTGAGGTCGACGGAATACAAGTCCCTTTTCACATGACGATTTCCGAGCCCGGAAGCAGTTGGAGCATGCAGATCCAGGAGGTTCGTCAGAACGTCCCGGTTGACGATGCCAAATTCGCTAAACCACTTCGGGACCGATTTACCGGGCCGGCCGAGTCTCCCAAATAGATCGATGATTCTTCCCACCACTGCCCATTAAATGCACAGAACGTGAGCGTGAACTCCCTACGCGCGAACAATCGGCGTCCAGACCTGCATCGGAGTGGCATCACGATTTGCCCACGCATAATAGGGGATAAATCTCAGCTCAAGGTCCTTCGGTCTGGAACTGTCTGCCGTATACCGATAGTAGAGTTTGCTGCGCGCTGGGGATTTCTCGAACGTTGCTCCGGTGTGTTTCAACACCACAACTCCGCCGAGCAAATCGCTTTGGAACTCTTCGCGGAACTGCGACGCATGTGACGGTCGCATATCTAAAGATACGTCGAACAACGTCACTCCCTGCGGCTGGTCTAACTGCTCCAAACAATAGACGAGTGGGCCGCGCTGGACTGCGCCGCGACCATAGTCGTCGACAATGCGTTCATTCGCTTCGAGCACTTGCGGA
>Ga0070765_100000641_pt1 | contig 20978 bp, 9 predicted proteins | sample HubBroMetageWFT5_FD_71516 | JGI IMG/M metagenome (GOLD analysis project Ga0070765, IMG submission 71516) | Warmed and freeze-thawed soil microbial communities from the Hubbard Brook experimental Forest, New Hampshire - Hubbard Brook CCASE Soil... | ecosystem: Environmental > Terrestrial > Soil... | reverse complement strand
CTCGGGCGGCGGCAGCTCCGAAGGCGGGGGCTCGTCCGGCGGCTCATCCGGCGGGGGGTCCTCCGGCGGCACGACGCTCTATCTGTCTCCGAGCGGCTCGAACTCTGGCGCGTGTACGCAGGGCGCGCCGTGCAAGACGCTCGCCCACGCCTACGAAGTGGCCTCCGCGGGCGCCACCGTGCAGCTCGCCGAAGGAACCTACACCGACACCTCGCTGCCGCTCGTCAGCGGGAAAACAGCGTCCGACCCGGTCGTCTTCGAGCCGACCGCCGGCGCGAGCGTGAAGTTCTCGAAGATGCTCACGGTGCAGGCGCACGGTGCGGAATTGAAGGGTTTCAAGTTCGAACGGGAACTGTACTTCGGGGAATCCGCCGAAGGGGACACCGCGCGTGACAATGCGCTGCACAACTTCGAGATCATCTCCAGCGGCACCCACGCACCGAGGGACATCTCGATCATCGGGGGCACCGCCGGGCCAGTCGCCGACGGGTCCGACAACGAAAACAACCTGATCGCCACCAACGGCCCCGAAACAACCGCCGTCCCGACCAAGATCACCGTCGAAGGCGTCCTCATCCACGAATACACCAAAGTCGGAGAAGCCCACGTCGACTGCCTACAGATCTGGGGCGGCAACGAACTGCTGATCCAGAACAACACCTTCAAGCGCTGCTCGGTCTTCGACATCTTCCTACAGGCCCTACCCAACGGCGACGCCGGCACCCCGAAAAACGTCACGATCCAGAACAACTTCCTCGAAAAAACGATCGAAGGCTACTTCTCGATCTTCCTCCCCCACCACAACGAAGGCAACCCCGAGCACTACGAAAACGTAGACATCCGCAACAACTCCGCGACCCAGACGATCGCAGCCGACCCCCGCGCCACCTACACCAACGTCCAGTTCGACGGCAACATCGCGCCCTCCCTGCTCTTCTGGAACGAAGCGACCGAAGTCGACCAAGCCGACCCCTCCGGCGCCGAAACCGAATACAACGTCTGGTACGCCTCCGGCGCCAAAAAATACGGCACACACGACCAGCTCGCCCCCGCCGGGTACCTCGACGAAGCCACACTGAACCTCCACCTCACCGAAAGCGCCGCCGCGATCAAACACGGCGACCCCACCAACTACCCCGCCACCGACATCGAAGGCCACACCCGACCCAACCCCCCCGACGCCGGAGCCGCACAGTACACGGGGTGAGTCAGGCGAGCGGGGGACGCTGCCTGGACCAGTGGCAGTGGTGACGGCCAGCTAGGCGTGGCAGTGGTGAACGCCAGCCAGGCAGACCACGGTGCGCGTCGTTGAACCGCGGCGCGGAGTCGGCGCCTACCCCGGCAGGCGGTAGACCGTGAAGCCCTTCGACGGGTTGGTGCCTCCAACCGGGGCTGAGAGGGTGCCCACCGTCGCGGTATCCGAGACCGCATCGCGCAGGTAGGCGCCGAGCAGCGGGTCGTAGTCGACGCCGAAGGTGGGCGTGCCCCAGCTCGCGAATTCGCGGGCGCCCACCACCGCCAGCGCGACGCGCTCGCTGCGCAGACGCGCGATCGCAGCGCGTTCTTCGGCCGGGGTGGCGATCAGGCCCGGCAGCAGCGAGAGCTCGCGCAGTGCGGGGCGCCGGTCGGCCATGAAGTAGAGGCCGCCGTCGACGGGCGCGGCGAGCACCCGCTGGTCCGGGCCGGTGAGCGCGTCGATTCGCTGCACCGCCGCCTGCAGCGCGGGGGCCGCCGCGGCGCTCGTCACGAACGTGCCGCGCGGAGTGTGCACCGCGGTCGTGTAGTGGGCGTACTGCCCGCCCAGCGCGTAGGCGGCCAGGCCGGCCGCGACCAGCCCGAGTGCGCCCAGCGCAGCGAGGCGCGCCTGCGGCCGGCGCTCGGCGACGCGCGCGTGCAGGATGCCGAGCAGCAGCACCAGCGGCGCGGCGAAGTACGGGGCATAGGAGCCGTAGGTAGTGAAGGCGTTGTAGGCGCGCAGCCCCAGCCCCGCCGCCACCACGATCAGCGCGAGGTCGGCCGGCCAGCTGCGCCCCAGCGGCGAGCTTCCGCGGCGCACCAGGCGCACCGCCGCCACCGCGGCCAGCGCGAGGCCCAGCGCCGGCAGCCAGCTCATGCCGAGCATCAGGTGGCGCGCCTCCTGTTCGATCGCCTCGCGCTGCCCGGCCAGCAGCCCGCTCGCGCGCAGCGCGCCGTCGACCAGCGCGATTGCCGCCAGCGCGGCCACCAGCGGCCAGCAGGCGAGCAGGCGAGCCGCACCACGGCGGCGCCGCCACCCCTCGACGCTCGCGACGAGCCCCGCCAGTAGGCCGAGGTAGATCGCGGCGCGCGCCGCCAGTCCCACGACGCTGCCGGCGGTGAACGGCATCCAGCTCTGCTCCGTCTTCGCCCCGACCTGCACGAACTTCGTCGGCCACAAGTTTTCGGCGACCAGGTCGTGCAGCCCAACGCGCAGCGCGAACCAGCCGAACACCACCGCCGGGATCGCGATCGCCGGGAGCGCCAAGCGCCAGGCGGCGACCGAAGCCGGGAGACACCGGCCTGCGGCCGGAATCCCCGTTTCGGCCAGCGCCGCGGCGCGGCCCTCGAAGCGCCAGCGGGCGACCACGAACGCCACCAGCGCACCCGCGGCGACCGCAGCGAATTCCGGCCGCGTGAGGCACACCAGCCCGGCGGCCACCCCGGCGAGCACGAGCCGCTCGCGGGTCAGCGCGAGCAGCGTCAGTAGCAGGCAGAGCAGTCCGACCGTTCCGGAGTTGGTGTGCGGCAGCACGAAGTTGAACGCGGTGCCCGAGAAGCCAATCGCCAACAGCACCGCACTCGCCAGCCCGGCGCTCAGCGGCGCCAACCACTGCCGCGCGAGCGCGTAGAAGGCGGCGCAGATCGCCGCCGCCTGCACCAGCCCGAACGCGTACGCGGTCGTGAAGCTCGTGCCGAACACCTTGAAGGCCAGCGCCAGCGAGTACAGGCCCAGCGGGCCGTAGTAGTAGCGCACGTCGCGGTACAGCACGGCGCCGTGCTTGATCAGGTCGGCCGTCGTCAGCTCCGCACCCGCGTCGATCTCGGGCACCCCCCACTTGCGCCACGTGAGCGCGGCGAGCGCCGCGAAGCACACCGACAGCGCCGCGAGTACCGGACGGTCGCCCGGACCAGTCGATCGCGCCGCCGCAACGGGCCGCGTGGCGGACGTGCCGGGGCGCGTGGCAGCTGGGCGGTCGAGCTCCGGGTGGGTTACCCCGCCGGGGGCTTGGGGTGTCGTAACCCCGTGGGCTGGGGGCATCACCACCTCGGAGGCTGGGGGCGCCGCCCCGGGGGGCGCGGCGGGGTGGGCGCCCGGCGGCGAGGACGCCGGCGAACGCAGCAGGGCGATGTTCACGCCGGCGCGGGTCGAGTGACGAGCACGCCCACGAGCACCTCCAGCTGCGGGCGCGCGAGGATCCACAGCCCGACCGCGTAGGCGAGGCAGCCGACCACCCCGGCCACCGCCGCCTGCACCAGCTCACTCGCCGGCAGCGCGACGCCGAACGCCCAGCCTCCGCCGAAGGCGAGCGCCGCGATCCCGAGGAAGCGCAGCGCATCTCGCGCCAGTTCGCGAGTCAGGGCGGTGGCGCCGGCGCGCCCGGCGGCGGCCACCAGCAGCGCCGCCGCCAGGCAGCTTGGAGCGATCCAGAAGGCGCCGACGGCGCCGTTGACGCCGAACAGCGAGCTGCCGAGCGCGGTCACGGCTAGCTGCACGAGCACCAGCGGCAGCGCCAGCGCGCCCAGCAGCCGCGCGCGGCCGAGCGCCAGCAGGACAGGCAGCAGGAAGTTGACGAGCAGTGCCGCGACCGTCCACGGCACCAGCAGCGCCGCGAACAGCTGCAGCGTGTGCGCCTCCGACGCGGAGAGGCTGCGTGGCAGCACCCCGTGCACGAGCGCCGCGCCAGCCGCGATCAGCACGGCGAGCGCGGGAGCGGCAATCAGCATCGCGTAGCGGAAGCCCCGCGGCACGGTCGCCGCGACGACCGACCCCTGCCGCTGGCGTGCCTCGCGCGTCATGTCGGGGATGCTCGACATCCCGAGCGCCATCCCGGTGCCCGCCACCAGGTAGCTGGCGAACAGGTAGGCGTAGGAGAGGACGGTCGTACCGCCTGCGGCCGAGCTACTACCGAAGGCGAGCGTGATCACGAACAGCACGTTGAATGCGAGGTAGATCGCGGTGCGCCCCATCACCACCGCGCAGTCGCGCGCCAGCACCGACACCGTGTGCATCCCGCGGGGGGTCGAGCCGCGGCGCGCAGCCGTGAGCTCGCCGGCGCGGGCGCCCGCAAGCCTGCCCGAGCGCCGCACGCCGATCAGCATCCAGCCACTGGTCACGACCGACATCGTCAGCATCGACCAGCCGAGCGTCTGCACCCCCGTGTGGTCCATCAGCGCCACGAACGCGACCAGCCCCGACAGAGCGCCTGTCATGTAGCCGCCGGCGATCGTCGTGAAGCGGTCGCGGATCGCGAGCACCGTCGCGCCTCCGGCGGCCCACAGCTGCAGCACCATCGCGGCGCCCAGCACCGGCAGCGCCGCGGCCGTGATCGCCCGGCCGTGGGCGCTCAGCCCAGGAGCGATCAGCTGCGCAAGCGGGTCCGCGAGTGGGCCCGTCAGCACGACCACCGGCAGCGCGATCAGCCCGAGTGTCGCGGCGAAGCGGCCCACGCTTATCCGGGCGCCTGGTTCGACAAGCAGCGGCACCGAAGTCAGTCGCAGGCTCTGACAGAAGACGCCGAACGTCGAGTACAGCGCGAAGGCGACGAAGAAGCCGTCGGTGCGGGCATTGGTGCCGAACCGGCCGAGGTACAGCACCGCCTGGATCGCCGAGGCGGCCGCCATCGTGAAGGTCGCGACCGACATCGCCATGCCTGCGCGCGCTTTGCCCTCACCGCCGGCGGTGGCCTTGCCGGCAGCGGGCGCCCTGGGGATCGCCTGGGCTTCGGAGCCGAGCGTCAGCGTCTGTGTGCTCATGACCAAAAAAACGCGCCAGCCCGGACGTTTCTCGCGTCCGGCGGGAGCTCGCCGACGTGGCCGGCGCCGGGACGCTCCTGGTGGTGGTCGCACGGCGTCGGTGTCGCGCAGGGTCGAGCGGCGTACCCCGGGGTCGGGTGGCGTACGCGGGAACGGGGCCGCTGAGCCTCGTGCGCCGGTCGGGTCGCGTACCCCGAGTCGCTGGCGTGCGCGGGACCCGGCCCGCTGTGCCTCAGAAGAGCTTGATGCTCGCGCTGGCGAACGAGCCGGTGCTCGCAGTGTTGCCGAACACGTCCTTGATCGACGAGCTCAGCGTGCCTGTCACGGAGCCGGGGCCGCCGGCGGTGAGATCGCTGCTCGGGTCGGTGACTTTGGTGACGGTGAGCTTGACCGTCGCGCCGCTCACGAGCGTGCTGGCAGTGACCACGGGCGAGGTTCCGCCGACCTTGGTGTAGTGCGAGGCCCCGGTGTCACCGGCGAGCCAGCTGCCGGAGCCCAGCCCGCTGACGGCGATTTTCGTCGCGCCGGTCGCCGCGCGCGTGTAGGTGAGCGTGACGCTGCTCGCAATGCTGGAGGAGGCGACCGAGTCGCTGAATTTGAGCGTGATCGCGTCGCCCACCTGCGGCAGGCCGGCGGTGCTGCCCGGGGTCGTGTCGACGATTGAGGACAGGGTCGGGCCCGCCGTGTCGACCTTGACCAGAGCGGCCGCGGAGGTCGCGGAGTTGCCGGCCTGGTCGGAGACCGTGTACTCGTACTCGTAGCAGTGGCCGGTGCTGACGGTGCTGTCGGTGTAGGGGGAGGTGGGGCCGGCGGCGCCGATGTTCGCGTAGGCGGCGAAGGCGCCACACGTATCGGTCGCGGGTGTGTAGGTCGCGGTCGCGCGCTTGAGCTGGCCCGAGGCCGCGTTGACGCCCGAGCCGCCGTCGGTGGCGCCAAAGGTCACCGCCACCGCGCCCTTTGCGTCGGCAGGCACGCTCACCGTAGGCGCCGGCGCCGTCGTGTCGACCTTGACCGTGGTCGAGACGCTCGCCGTGTTGCCGACGTTGTCGGCGCCGGTGAGGGTGTAGAGGTAGCAGCCTTCTTTCAGCCCGCTCTGGCTCGGAGCGCCGGCGATCGTCGTCGCGGTCCCGAAGGTCCCGCACGTGCCGCCGGCGAGCGTCGCCGAGGCCACCGTCAGCGTGCTCGACGCCAGGCCCGACTGGGTCGTCGACTGTGCCTCGGCGTATTCGGTGCGCGTCCCGATCGTGAAGCTGCCGGTCTTGCTGTAGCTCGAGGAGCCCGCAGCCGTGGCGGCCGTGGCGTTCACAGTCAGCGCCCCACCCGTCGGCGCGGTGGTGTCGGAGACCAGGTTGTAGGTCGCGGTCGCGGAGCCCGCGCCCGCGTTGTTGGTGGCGGCCACGGTGGGGGCGCTGGGCGGCTGCGTGGCCGACGCTCCGAACGCGAACACGTCCTGGCCGCCCGTCTGCGTCCCGGTGAAGCCGTAGGCCACCAGCGAGCTGAAGGTGTAGCCAAGGATGCCGGTGGTGGCGTCGGTGGAGCTCGCGGTCACGGTGAACGCGCCGCCGCTCGCCGGGCGGAAGTAGAGCGTGTTGGTGGGGGCGTTGTAGTAGGTGTTGCCCGACAGGCCGCTGAAGGCCACCGTCGGCGTACTCGGGGGAGTCGTGTCGACCATCACCGTGGTCGTGACGCTCGCGGAGTTGCCGGCGTTGTCGGTGCCGGTCAGCGTGTAGCGGTAGCAGCCGTTCGGCTCGCTCTGCGAGGGGGCGCCCGTGAGCGTGCTCGGCGTCCCGAACGTCCCGCAGGTGTTGCTGGCGAGCGAGGCGGAGGCCACCGTCAGCGTGCTCGAGGCGAGGCCCGACTGCGTCTTGGTCTTTTCCTCGCTGTAGTCGGTGCGTTCAATCGTGTAGCTGCCGGTGGTGTTGTCGCTCGAGCTGCCGGCCTGGCTGGCCGCGGCGCCGTTGACCTTCAGCGCGCCGCCGGTGGGCGGCGTGGTGTCGGGCGGGGGCGGCGGTTCAGACGGCGGGGCGGTGGCTTCTTCGCTGCCGTATGAGTAGTAGTGCTGGAAGATCGTCGCGGCGCTCAGCGGCTTGTCGTAGATCGCCAGGTACTGCAGATCGCCGGCGCCGAACAGCGAGCTACCGTCGCGCGACATCAGGTACAGCGTCGAGTCGGCGAACGGACCCTGGGCTATTTCGGCGCCTTCCTGCTGGTAGCTGACCAGCTGGCCGTCCACGTACGGGGTGATCTCGGAGGCAGCCGGCGCGGCGGTGTTGAGCACGAACGTGTAGTGGTGCCACACGCCGGCACTCGGGCGCTGGAAGTAGACGCTGTTGCGGTCTTCGGGCGGGCCGACCGCCACGCCGAACGTGCCGCCGAACTGCGAGGCGTTCGGATCGACCAGGAAGCCGCCGCTGTTCTGGTTGAAGTTCGGGGTGAACTCCATCGCCAGCGAGTCGTTGTTGGCGTAGGAGCTCCACTTCAACCAGAACTCCACGGTCACCTGGCTGGTACCCGACAGGTTCAGCGGGATCGCGCCAGAGTCGCTCGTGCCATTGAAGCCGATCGCGGTCCCCGAGTCTTCGCGCACGGCGCCCGGCAGCCCGAACGTGCCGCCGCTGATCGTGCCGTTGCTCGAGCCCACGCTGTCGTGGATCGTCGGCCCGGCGGATTCGCCGAGCTTGTAGAAGTCGATCACGCCCGGGGTGTGTTCGACCGTCGAGGCGTAGTTGGTGGGGGCGTGTTCGAGCACCGGAATCGTGAGCGTCGTGCGCGTCGAGAGGCCGTGGTCGTCGGTCACTTCGACGCCGACCGTGTGCGCGCCGATGGTCGCAAAGGAGGTGGTGATCGTCGGTGTCGTGCCGGTGCTGGTTTCGTAGGTGCCCTTGCCTTCGAGGTCCCACTTGTAGCCGGTGATCGTGCCCTGGTCGGTCGAGCCCGCGGCGCTGAGCGTCACGCTCTGGCCGCTCAGCGCCGGGTTGGGCGTCGCCGTCAGCTTCGCCACCGGCGGGAAGTTGCCGACTTCGATCTTGTGGGTGACGCTTTCGGAGGCGCCGTTCGCGTCGGTCACGCGCAGCGACACTTCGTAGGTCCCCGCGGTGAGGAAGCTGGTCGTGACCGTCGAGCTCGAGCCGGAGTCGGTTTCGTAGTGGCCGTTGCCGCTCAGCGCCCACTGGTAGTCGACGATTTTCGCGTCGGGGTCGGTCGAGCCGCCGGCGTTGAGCGTCACGGTTTCGCCCGCGCGCACGGGGCTGGGCGAGACCGTGAAGGCGGGGTGCGGCGGTTCGGCGGTGCCTTCGGAGCTGAAGTGCTGGTAGGCGGTGCCGGCGCTCAGCGGCTGGTTGTAGATCGCCAGGTCCTGCAGGTCGCCGGCGCCGAACAGCGAGTTGCCGTCGCGCGACATCAGGTACAGCGTGGCGTTGGCGAACGCGCCTTCGCCGCTGCCGTCGCTGCCGATCTGGTAGCTGACCGGCTGGCCGTCGACGTAGGGGGTGATCTCGCTGCCCGGGGCCGCCGCGCTGTTTAAAACGAGCACGTAGTGGTGCCACACGCCGGCGCTCGGCCGTTCGAAGAAGACGCTGTAGCGGTTTTCGCTGGAGCCGAGCGCCACGCCGAAGGTGCCGCCGAACTGCGGCGCGTCGGGGTCGACCAGGAAGCCGCCTTCGTGTTCGTTGAAGTTGGGGGTGAACTCCATCGCCAGCGAGTCGTTGTTGGCGTACCCGTTCCACTTCAGCCAGAACTCGACGGTCAGCTGGTGAGTGCCCGAGAGGTTCAGCGGGATCGCACCGGAGTCGCTGGAGCCGTTGAAGCCGATCGCGGTGCTCGGGTCGCCCTTCACGGCGCCCGGCAGCCCGAACGTGCCGCCGCTGATCGTGCCGTTGCTCGCGCCCACGCTGTCGAAGATCGTCGGGCCGGCCGGTTCGTTGAGCTTGTAGTAGTGGATCAGGCCGGGCGTGTTCAGAACCGCTGGCGTGTAGCCACTCGGCCCCTGTTCGAGCACCTTCACGGGGACCGTGGTCTTCGAGGTGAGACCATCGCTGTCGGTCAGTTCCAGCCCTACGTTGTGGACCCCCGCCGTGTCGAAATACGTCGAGACCGTCGGCGTGGTGCCGGTGTTGGTTTCGTAGGTGCCCTTGCCTTCCAGGTCCCACTTGTAGTCGGTGATCGTGCCCTGGTCGGTCGAGCCGGAGGCGTTCAGCGTCGCCTTCTGGCCGGTCAGCGGGACGCTCGGGGAGACCGCGACGTGCGCAACCGGCGGGAAGCTGCCGACCTTGACTTCGCGGGTGGTGTAGCTCCAGCCGCCGTTGGAGTCGGTCACGCGCAGGCCGACGTCGACCGTCTGTTCGGTGGCGTAGGACGTCGTCACGGTCGGGGTCGTGGTAGTCGTTTCGTATTTGCCGGTGCCCTTCAGATCCCATTCGTACTTGACGATCGAGCCTTTGCTGTAGCTCGATTCGGCGGCGTTGAACGTGACCGTCTGGCCTGGGCGCACCGGGTTGGGGGTGGCGGTGAAGGCAGCTTTCGGGCGCGGGTCGGTGCCGTTGGCGTCGAAGTGTTCTTCGACCGTCGCCGCGCTCTCGTCGCCGCTGTAGATCGCCAGATCCTGCAGGTAGCCACTGCCGAACAGCGAGCTCGCGTCGCGCGAGAACAGGTACAGCGTGGAGCTGGCGAATGGCCCGCCGCCGGTGCCTTTGCCTTCCTGCTGGAAGCTCACCTGCTGGCCGTCGACGTAGGGGATGATCTCGTGTTCGGCCGGCGCGGTCGTGTCGAGCACAAACGCGTAGTGGTGCCACACGCCGACGCTCGGACGCTGGATGTAGATGCTGTTGCGCGTTTCGCCCTCGCTGATCCCGATCGCGAAGGTCCCGCCGAACTGCTCGGCGTTTGGGTCGACGATGAAACCGCCGGCGTTGTTGTTGTAATTGGGCGTCAGCTCCATCGCCAGCGAGTCGTTGTTGGCGTAAGCGTTCCACTTCATCCAGAATTCGACCGTGATCGCCCGCTGGCTGGAGAGGTTGAGCGGGATCTCGCCAGAGCTGCCCGCGGGGCCCTCCTGGGGATCGTCCGCGCCGCCGAAGTTCACGGAGGTGGCGGGGTCGCCGTTGATCGCACCCGGTGCCCCGTAGGTGACGTCTTCCAGCACGCCGGGGGGGCCGCCCTCGAGATCGGCGACCGTCGGGCCGGCCGCTTCGCCCATCGGGTAGAAGTGCAGCAGGCCGGGCGTGTCGAGCACCGCTTCCTCGTAGTTGCTGACGCCGATCGTGACGGTCTTCTCAATGAGTGTGGTGGTAGCGGTGTTGCCGGCCGCGTCGGACTCTTCGACGCCGACTGTGTGTTCGCCGGCGGTCGCGAAGGTGGTCGTGACGGTCGGCGTGGAGCCGGTGTTGGTTTCGTATTTGCCGCTGCCGCCCAGGTCCCACTTGTAGTCGGTGATCGGGCCCTTGACGTCGGTCGAGCCGGAGGCGTCGAAGGTGACTTTCTGCCCGATCGAGGCTGGGTTGGGGGAGGCCGAGAGCGTCGGGGTGATCGAGCTCACGACGGTCACCGTGCGGCTGGTCGTTTCTTCCTGCCCGTCGCTGTCGATCACCTTCAGGATCACGTTGTAGACGCCCGGTTCGGTGAACGTGTGCGTGGCTTCCGGCGTCGCGCCGGTTTCGACCGTGAAGCCGTTGCCTTCGAAGTTCCAGTAGTAGTGGGTGATGGTTGCGTCTGGGTCGGTCGTCGCAGAGGCGTTGAATTCGACCGGTTCGCCGACCAGCGCCTTTTTCGGCGTCGCCGTGAACTGCGGCCACGGCGGCTTGGGCGCGCCCGGCGCTTCGAGCACGAGGTTCGACTCGGGCGTGCCCGGCTGGACGCCCATTTCCGCGAGGACGTTGTACGTGGCCTGGTTGATCGAGGGGTCGACGTCGAGGCCGTAGGACCACTGCATGGTGCCGGAGGCGAACACGTACGCGCCGCTCTTGGCGTGGTACTCGGAGGCGCTCACTTCGTCGGGCTGCCCCGGCGGCGGCGTGGCGGCGCGTTCGCGCCCAGCGTCCTGCAGCCACGTCGAGTTGGGGCTGAGCGTCTTCGTCAGCGAAACCCGCTTGACGCCTTCGGGCTCCAGTTCGGCGGCGTGCGCGTACAGCGGGCTCGAGGCGCTCGGGATCGCATCCCACTCCCAGCCGACGATGTCTTTGTCGATGATCACCTCGGAGTTGGAGGGGATCCCAGCGTTGCGCCAGATGCGCGCGCCCTCGTATTCGCCGTTGGTGTTGCCGGCGGGCACCGAGAGGCCCCAATCTTCGTCCTCGTTGTCGCCGACGTACAGCTCGCCGAACAGCTCGTTCTCGGGTTCGTTGGGACCGACCCGTCCTTCCGGCGGGGCGCCGGGTGTGCCGGCGGGAGCGCCGGGGTCGCGCCTGGTGGTGGTCGCGAACTGCGGCAGGAATTCCCCTTTCGGGCCGATCGAGGCGGGGTCGTTCGGCGTGATCAACCCATCTTCGGAGCCCTGAATCGTCTTGTAGCAGACGAGCGTGCGGTAGTTGTTTTCAAAGCGCGTCTGCCAGTAGGCGGTGTTGGAGCTGAACGAGGCGATGCTGACGCCGTGTTCACGCGCGGCGATCATGTTGTGGAAGGCTGCGTACGTCCAGTACTCGCTGTGGCCGGAGATCAGGTCGACCTTGTGGTCGAGCAGCGATTCGGGGTTGGAGGCCAGCTGGACGTCGTCGGTGTAGGTGACGTTGTAGCCCTGCTCCTCCAACCACTGCACCATGTGGTAGTCGGGCCCGAAGAACTTGTTGCGTTCGTCTTCCTGTTCGTCGAGCGGCCGTTCGAAGGAGACCTTGACCGCCCGTTCTTCGCCGGAGATCGTGTTGCCGAGGCCGCAGGCGTCGAAGTACAGCGACTTGCAGCCCCACGTGTTGTACGCCTCGTAGGTTGAGATCGGCAGGACGAACAGGACTTCCGAGGCGCGTTCTTCGCGCACCGTGAAGATCACCATGTTCTGGATGCCGCCGTCGGCGAGGTCGGTGATCGTCGCCTCGTAGATCCCCGACATCGGCAGCGAGCTGCCCGGGATCGTGTAGGTCACGTTCCAGTTGGAGCAGCTCAGTTCCCCGGTTTCTTTGTTCATCGGGTTGCACGTGAGGCTGTTGTTGACTTTGACTTTGCTCGCACCCGCCGCGGGGATCAGCCGGGCGCCGGTGCCGCCGTACCAGCCGATCCGGTAGACGGCGATGTTGACGCTCGTGGCCGGGAACGAGGGTGCGCTCGTGCCGATCTTCAGCTGCACGTTTTCGCCGTGGTTGTAGCTGGTCTGCGTCGTGAAGCCGCCGAGCTCTTCGCTGTAGTTGCTGAGCCGGTTGGCTTCGGTGCCCGCACCCATGCAGTTGTTCTCGTTGACGACCGGGTTGGCGTTCGGGCACGACACTTCGGCCGCCGCCGCGCGGGCGGGTCCGCCGAGCAGCAGCAGGCCGCAGCCTGCGAGGAGCGCGAGCAGCAGGCCGCGCGGCGCCCACCACGTCGAGAGGGCGCTGTCCACGGGGGGGACGGAGCTTTGCCTAAGCATCCACAAGAACTACGCGCGAGCCGATCCCAACTTGCACGCTTGTTTCCGAATGCTCGTTCAGGCCCACCTTTGCGGCAGACACTCGCGGGCGACGATCTTGCCGCAGGCGGGTCGGTCCCGGCAGACGAGGTCAAGCGAGCAGCCGCAAGTGCGTATTGCCAAGCAGGCGAGCGGCCCATCAGGCGAGCGCGAGATCCAGCAGCGCGTCGTGGCGGGCCCGCCAGGAGTGCTCGGCGATGAACGCCGCGCGCTGGCGCTCGTCGGCGCGCCCGCGCGCGAGCGCGTCCCGCACCGCCGCGGCGTAGTCGCCGCCGGGGGCGACCGGCGTGACGCTCGGATGCACGCCGCGCACCGGCGGCAGGTCGGCCGCGACCACCGGCAGCCCCGCCGCGAGGTACTCGTAGAGCTTCAGCGGGCTCATCGCGCGGGTCAGAGCCAGCTCGCGGTGGGGGAGCAGGCCGACGTCGGCGTGGCGGATCAGCGCTACGACCTCCGCCCGCGCGAGCGGCGGGCGGATCGCGACGTTGGGCGCCTCGCTCAGCGGCGCAAGGTGGTCGGGATCGAGCAGCGGCCCGACGAGCACCACCTCGGCGTCGGGCAACCCCTGCGCGAGCGCCAGCAGCGCCGGGACGTCCAGTCGCGAGTCGAGCGAGCCGGCGTAGACGAGCAGCGGCCGGCGCGGGCTCAGCGCCCAGTCGGGTGGCGGCCCCGTGTCCCCACGCCACTCCGCCGGGTCGACGCCGTTGGGGACCACCGCGCTCGGACCCGTCGGCGCGATTCGCTCCAGCGCCGCGGGTGTCACCGCGCAGACGCGCCGGCCTCGGGAGCGCAGGCGAGCGAAGCTCTCCTCGTAGGCGGGCCACCAGCGGCGGTGGGGCTCGTACGCCAGCCAGTCGTCGGTCGCGAAGAATGTGACCGGGCCGGCCCACGCAAGCTCGGCGAAGCCCGCGACCAGGGGGTTGGCGGTGAGCACGGCGGGTTCGCGCAACCCCATGCGTCGAGCTCCACGCTCGAGCGCCCGGTCGAACGCGGCGCAGGCGCGGCGCACCCCGGCGATCGAGGTCGGGTACTCGCGCCGCAGACGCACCGGGCGCAGCAGCTGCGCCGAGGCGCCGGCGGGAAACGCGACCCGCTCGCCCCGTGCGCGGGCCTGGCGGTCGCGCAGCAGCCGCGCCGGCAGGCTGCGCATCTGATCGCACACCAGCAGGCGCTCGACGCGCTCGTGCGCCACAAGCCCCTGGGCGAGCCGATCCTCGGTGCCGAACCAGCCGCGACGCGCGGCGGCCTCCCAGCTCAGGTAGGAGAAGCTGAAGACGAGATCCCCGCCGGCCGACCCGGCGCGGTGCGGGACGGAACCGGGCATACCTGAAAAACGCGCGGCCCGCGTGGGAGCTTGCGCCGCGTGCCGCGCGCCGCGCCGCGCCGCGGGAACTTCGGGCGGCGCACGCCCGGCACCGGCGCCAGGGACCGTACCCACCGCAGCCCCTCAGGGCGCTTCGTGGGGGCCGACCCGGCGTCACAAGGAGGGCCGGCGCGGGGCGTTTGTTCATCGGTACCCCATGTCGCGCGACTCCTTCAAAGAGGCCACGATCAGCGGCGTCCGCTGGGTGATGCTCACGCGCGGGGTGAGCGAAGTCCTGGCCTTCGGCTGCATCATCCTGCTCGCCCGGCTGATCTCCCCGGCGGAATTCGGCCACGCCGCGGTGGCGCTGATCTTCGTCCCGCTGGCCGGCATCCTGACCTTCGAGGGGTTCGCCTCGGCGCTTGTGCAGCGCGAAACGATCGACGAGAGCCACCGCGGGGTGGCGATGCTGATGAGCCTGGTCGGCGGGGTCGTGCTGAGCGCGCTCGTGCTGGGGCTCGTGCCGGTGCTGTGGCGTCCGGTGTTCGGCGCACAGACCGCGAGCCTGATCGCGCTGGTCTCGCCGGTCTTCCTGCTCGCCTCGCTCGGGACGGTCTCGCGCGCCACGCTATGGCGCGGGCTGGACTTCCGGCGCATGAGCCTGATCGACGTGACCGCGACCGCGGTCGGCAACCTGATCCCGGTGGGACTCGCGCTCGCCGGGCTCGGCGCGAGCGCGATCATCGCCGGGGCGCTCGCGCAGACCCTGCTCACCTCGCTGCTCCTGCTGGCGCTGGCGCCCGCGCCGCTGCCCCGCTGGCACGGGCGCTCGCAGCGGGAAATCGGCGGCTTCGGGATCGCCGCGGCGGGCGCCGGGCTCCTCGACGTGATGTTTCGCAACGTCGACTACGCGATCCTCGCCGTCCAGCTTCCGGCGGCCCAGGTCGGGATTTATTGGCGCGCGTTCAACCTCGGCGTGGTCTACCAGGACAAGCTGAGCAGCGTGATGATGCAGCTCGCGTTCCCCGTCTACTCCCGCACCAAGAGCCGCGCGGAGCTGCGCCGGATGCACGAGCGCGCGACCCGCGTGCACGCCGCCGTCATCTTCCCGCTGCTCGCCTCGCTGATCGTGCTCGGCCCGGTGCTGATCCCGCTGGTGCTCGGCGCCGCGTGGGCGCCCGCGGTCCGCCCGGCGCAGATCCTCGCGGTGGCCGGGATGGTCGCGGCGGTCCTCACCGGCTACCCCCAGGTGATGCTCGCCGTCGGGCGCCCGCGGGCGCTGCTGAACTTCAACCTCGCGATGCTCGCGGTCTACGCCGCGGCCGTCGCGCTCGCCGCGCAGCACGGCCTCGTGGCCGTCGCCGGCACGGTGGCGGTCGTCTACATCGCGATCCTCGCGGGCGTCTACCGCTTCCTGTTGCAGCGCCACATCGGGCTACCCCTGCGGGGGCTGGTGGGAGAGCTCGGCCCGGCGGTCGCGGGGTGCCTGGCGCTCGCGGCCGTCGGCGAGCCGCTGCGCCACCTACTCGAACCGTCAGTGGCGAGGGTGTTCACCGTTGCGATCACGGGCACCGCCGGGGTACTCGCCTACTGCGCGGTCCTGCGCCTGGTCTCGCCCGCCACGTGGAGGGATCTCCACCGGCTGGCGCTCCGCGTGCTGGCCCCCGGCCGCATGTCCCTACAGCCGTCTGACGACGCGGGCGGGGGCGCCGACCGCGACGCAGCGAGCCGGGACGTCGTCGCGGACGACCGAGTTGGCGCCGACCACGGCGCCCCGGCCAACGGTCACGCCCGGGAGCACGACGACGTTCTGGCCGAGCCACGCCCCGTCCTCGATGGCGACCGCCCGCAGGTCCTCGAGCGGCTGGTCCAGCACGGGTAGGTCGGCCCGCTCGAAGCCGTGGCGGTGGTCGGCGATGTACACGTTGCGTGCGAACAGGACGCTGCGCCCGACGCGCACCTCGACCGCCGCCGAGAGCACGCAGTGGCCAGCGATCGACGTCCCGTCGCCGATCTCCAGGCGCCCCGTCCCGTGCGTCAGCAACCAGCAGCCCGGGCCCAGGTACACCCGGCTGCCGACGGCGATCCGCTCGGCGCCGACCAGCTGAATCGGCAGCGACAGCCGGCTGCGCGGCCCGAGGCGCTCGAACGACGAGCGCGCCGCCAGCGAGAACGCGCGGTCGCGCGTGGCGCGCAGCAGGTTGTAGGCGGCCACCGCGTTCATTCGCTTGGCCTGAGGCGTAGTCGGGGGTTGCCCGGGAACATCCGGGGATCGCTCAGGCACAACCGGGAGTCGCTCAGGCGCATGAAGATCACTGTGGCGCATCTCGGAGTCCCTCACCGGAACGGGGGCGGCGCGACGCCGGTGACGACTGCGAGCGCGTGGCGCTCCGCCGCGAGGCGCGCCCGTACGAGATGGCGCACAGCCAGCGCGGCGTGAATCGCGCTGGCGCGCGCGCGCCGGTAGTGCTTGTGCGCGAACAACAACTTCGCGTAGCTGAGCTGGGCGGCGAGGTCTGGCGCGTAGGTCGTCGCGGTGTGGTGGGTCACGATCATCTGCGGGAGGTGGCGCACATCCCAGCCGGCCGCCCGTGCGCGGTAGCACCAGTCGGTCTCCTCGGAGTACAGGAAGAACCGCTCGTCCAGGCCCCCGATGTCGCGCACCGCCTCCGACCGCGCGATCAGGAACGCTCCGACGAGCCAGTCGACTGAGCGCTCCTCGCGGTAGCGCGACGGCGTCTGCTCCTCCTCGCGCCAGCCGCGCCAGGGCAGCGCGAGGGCCTCGCCGAACGCACGCCGGGGCGAGGGGTAGCACCTGATCGAGTGCTGCAGCTTGGCGTCGGCGCCCTGCTGGATCACGCTCGCGATCCCGACCTCGGGGCGCGCGTCGAGCGTGTCGAGCAGGTCGGCGAACGTACCCGAGACGATCTCCACGTCGGGGTTGAGCAGCAGCACGTAGCGGCCGCGGGCGAGCGGGAGCGCCCTGTTGTTGGCGGCCGCGAAGCCGATGTTCGCGCAGCGCAGCACGCTCGCGTCCGGGAAGTAACGCTCGACCGCGTCCGGGGTGTCGTCGGTGGAGCCGCTGTCGACCACCAGCCACTGCACGTCCAGCGCGCCTGCGGCCGCGTGCGCACTGCGCAGCGTCGCCAACGCCAGCTCGGTGCGACCGTGCGTCACGACGATCACGCTGAGGTCGGGGCGCGGGGGGCTCATCGCGCCCCGCCCAGACGCACAGGACGCGGTGCTCATCGCGCCCGCCCCAAGACGCACAGGACGCGGCGGCTCACGGCGCCTGCCCAACGCGCGCGGGCCGTAGCGCACCCCGTACGCGCTCACGCAGCTCGCCGCGCACGAAGCGCCGCAGCGCCGGGTCCTCGACGCGCGCGGTGCCGCTCGCGGCGGCGTGGACATAGCCGTACAAGAACGCTGCGCCGCCCACTGCGACCGGTCGCGTGCTCCCCACCTTCACCGCGCGGGCTGCCACCCAGGGCAGGCTCTGGTGGGCGATGTAGGCGCAGGCGCCGTGGCGCGCGCGGCCGCGCAGCAGGCCGTCGCGGCTGGCGAGCGGGCGGTGGTGGATGGCGACGGGGTCGGGGAACGAGCAGGTGCTCCAGCCGCCCATGCGCGCGTAGGCTTCGTCGATCGTGTCCCACCCCAGGCGCGCCTGTACCCCGCCGATCTGCAGCAGGCACTCCAGCGAGTAGAGCTTCAGCGCGCCGTGGACGTGGTGCTCGGGGATCGGGATCGTGCGGGGGACGCCGTCGACGACCTCCGCCAGCTGACCGCAGGCGATTCCAAGCGTGGGATTCGCAGCGAAGCGCTCCAGCAGCGTCCGGTACCAGTCGGGCGTCAGCTCCACGTCGCCGTCGAGCTTGGCGACGTGTGTGAAGGAGCGCCAGTCGAGGCTCTGCAGACCGTGGTTGAAGGCGCGGATCTCAGCCGCCTGCGCAAGCCCGTCGCGGCTCGGGGGGGCCTCAGGGGCGCAGAGCACCGTGAGGAAGTCAAAGTCGCGCTCGCGCTTCAGCGCCCGCAGGCGCTCCAGCGTGTCGTCGGTCGAGGCGTCGTCGACGACGACCCACGCGTCCGGCCGCCGCTGCTGGGCCGCGACGGCACGCGCCACGCGCTCGATGTGCCGGGCCTCGTTGTGCACCGGCGAGACAACCAACAGGCTCTGCTGCATACAACACGAAAAAACGTCGTGCCTGGGCGCCAACTTCTGCGGGCATCCAGGCGCGGCCGGCCCGCAGTCGTATGGCTCGGCAACGGGGCCTATATATGGGCCCCGATTTTGGAACCTACGGGACCTATATATAGGCTCCATATTGGCCACATATAGGACCACCGTCGCAGCCACATGTGGGTCCGCCGCAGAAGGCATATATAGGTCCGCTGCGACAGACATGTAGAACCCGCTGCCGACAAGTCATATAGAGCCCGCGGCTGCAAGCCCGCCCCGGGCGGGGGCGTTGATTGTGAGACATGTGTGGCATCTGTGGCCTCGCCGCGCGGCACGGCGCCGCACCGGCGCTCGACGAGACGCGGCTGCACGCGATGACGGACGCGATCGTCCACCGCGGGCCCGACGAGCGCGGCACGCACATCGAGCCGGGCATCGCGCTCGGGATGCGCCGGTTGAGCATCATCGACGTGGCCGGCAGCCACCAGCCGATCGCCAACGAGGACGGCACCGTGCTCGCGGTGTTCAACGGCGAGATCTACAACTACCGCGAGCTGCGCGAGGGGCTGCGCCGCCGCGGCCATCGGCTGCGCACCGAGGGCGACGGGGAGACGATCGTCCACCTCTATGAGGAGCACGGGGTGGACTTCGCCCGCCGCCTGGAGGGCATCTTTGCAATCGCCCTGTGGGACGCTCCGCGCCGGCGGCTGGTGCTGGTGCGCGACCAGCTCGGCGTCAAGCCGCTCTACTACTCGCTCGGGCGCGAGGGCCTCGCGTTCGCCTCCGAGGTCAAGGCCCTGATCGCTGGTGGCCTGGTCACCCCCGAGCTGGACCCGCTGGCCGCAGAGCTGTTCCTGGCGTTCGGCTTCGTGCCCGGCCCGCGGTCTCTGTTCGCCGGCGTGCAGAAGCTGGCGCCGGCGTCGCGGGTCGTGTGGGAGGGAGACGGGCCGGCACAGCAGCGGTCCTACTGGTCGGCCTACGACGAGACGCCCCACGAAACGATCCCCGGCAAGGTAACCCCCCGTGAGACGGCCCCCGGCGAGGCGACCCTGGGCGAGCCGGCTCTCGGCGGGATGGCACTCAGCGAGCCGACCCCCGGCGGCGACCCCCCGCGGCCCCCAACGGCGAGCTGGGCCGAGGACCAGGAGCGGCTGCTCGAACTGTTGCGCAGGGCGACGCGCGCGCAGATGGTCAGCGACGTCCCGCTCGGCTCGATGCTGAGCGGCGGCCTGGACTCCTCGCTTATCACTGCCCTGATGGCCGAGCACAGCGCGCGGCCGGTGAAGACCTTCTCGATCGGCTTCGTCGAGGACGCCGACGCCAACGAGCTCGGCGATGCGCGCAAGGTGGCGCAGCGGCTCGGCACCGACCACCACGAGCTGCTGACCAGCGCGACCGACCACCCCGAGCTGCTCGACGAAGCGCTGTGGCACCTGGAGGAACCGATCGCCGACGTCTCCTCCCTCGGCTTCCTGCTGCTGAGCCGCCTCGCGCGGCAGTCGGTCACAGTGGCGCTGTCCGGCCAGGGCGCCGACGAGCTGCTGGGCGGCTACCGCAAGCACCAGATCGCGGCGCTCGCGGGCGGCCTGAGCCGCGGCCCCGGCGCGCTGCGTGCGGCGCTAGCGGCCGCCGGGCGCCACGCGGCGCCTGGCTCGACGCTCGCCCGCGGCCTGGAGGCGCTCACGACCGACGACCCCGCCGTACGGCTGCTCGCGATGAGCCGGGTGTTCGAGCCCGCCGACCGGCTCGCGCTGCTCGCGCCGGGCTTCCGCGCGCCGTCACTCGAGCAGGAGCTCGCGCAGACGATCCGCGCGCAGCTGCCCCCCGGCGCCGGCGTCGGGCCGCTGGGCGAGACGCTGGCGCTCGACACGCGCCTGGCGCTGGTCGACAACATGCTGCTGTACTTCGACAAGGCCTCGATGGCGGCCTCGCTGGAGGTGCGCGTCCCGTTTCTCGACACCGACCTGGTGCGGTTCTGCGCCCAGCTGCCCGACAGCCGCAAGGTGTGGCGGGGCCGGCGCAAGGAGCTGCTCAAACGCGCGAGCGCCGGGCTCGTCGACGCGGAGATCATCGCCAAGCGCAAGCGCGGCTTCTTCCACGCCGCGCTCGGCTCGTGGCTGCGCGTGCACCGCGACGCGCTGCTCACCGACACGCTGCTCGACCCGCGCGCCCTGGCGCGCGAGCAGTACGACCCCGTGGCGGTCCGCGCCCTGCTCAGCACCGCCGGCGCCGACGGCAAGAAGGCCGACCAGCGACTCTTCTGCCTGATGCTGCTCGAGCGCTGGCAGCAGGTGTTCGTAGACGGCGCTCGGTCGGTCGAGTCCGCGCCCGCGGTCGCAGCCGCGGCGTAGGCCCCGTTCCCTCGCGTCCCGCTCCCCACGTGGGCCCGCGACGTGGACCGTCCACGTACCCAGCGCGGTTGTGGCTGCACGCGGCGGCGTTGCCCTCCGCGTGGGGGGTGGGGCTGTTCGGCCGGCACATGTGCCGGCCGCCGGTGGGCACATGTGCCCACCGGAGACGGGCCGCATGCGGCCCGTCTGGCAGGGCCACATGTGGCCCTGCCCCGAACGGCCACATGTGGCCGTTCCCAGGGCGGCGCACGCGCCGCCCTGACCTCAGACCGTCACGATCTTCATCGAGGTGACCGTCGCCCCGGTCGCGTCCTTCGAGGTCAGCGTGATCGCGATCGAGAACCTCCCGAGACGCTTGAGACCGCGCTTGGCCCTGGCGGTCAGGTTGATCTCGAGCTTGACGGTGCCGGCCGCGAGTAGGGTCGCGTGCCCACTACCCACCACCACGCTCTTGGCGCCGGCGATGTGAGCTTTCTTTGCGGTCGACGCACTGACGCTCGCCTGCGCGGAGAGGGAGCACGCCGCCGGACACGAGGTGGACAGGGTGAGACCGCTCTTGAGCAGTGCCCT
>Ga0070765_100000638_pt1 | contig 21104 bp, 19 predicted proteins | sample HubBroMetageWFT5_FD_71516 | JGI IMG/M metagenome (GOLD analysis project Ga0070765, IMG submission 71516) | Warmed and freeze-thawed soil microbial communities from the Hubbard Brook experimental Forest, New Hampshire - Hubbard Brook CCASE Soil... | ecosystem: Environmental > Terrestrial > Soil... | reverse complement strand
GTTTCACGCCCTGTCTGCTCCGGGGCTGGTTCAGCCGTGCCGGGAATTGCGCATGCGCGCCGCTGCGGCGTGTAGGTCAAGAGGGCACCCAAGCGTAGACTCGTGGACGCGCGGGGCGGGACAGATCGCCCGCGGTGGGGGAGGCGATCATGATCGGCGTTATCGTTACGTTCGACTACTCCGGTGATTTCGACCGGGAGCGCGTGATCAAGGTGGCCGCAGGCGCCCGCGGGATGTTCGAGGGCATGCCTGGCCTCCGGCTCAAGGTTTTTACCTTGGATCAGGAGCGTCAGCGGGCAGCGAACTTTTACGTCTGGGATTCTGAGCAGGCCGCGAAGGGCTTCTTCACCCAGGAGTTGCGGGACAGGGTGACCGGTCTTTACGGCGTCGCGCCCAGCATCGAGTTCGTGGAGATCGCCGAGATCGTCGACAACGCGCATTCCTAGGCCATCAGGCAGGCCATGCCCGGCCCGCTAGTGCGGCTCTAAGGTCCTCGCAACGACCACCGAAGAGCCGTGCCCGGCATCATGCCAGTCCGGTGGTGGCGCATTGAAACATCCCCTCGTGCCGCGTGAGGTACCTGCGCCAGGACCGGAACCGCCCAGGTATGCGACGGGAAGCCAGCCCAAGATTGGTGCCTGGCTGATGGGTTTCCGCGGCGGTACTACGTTCGCGGTGCTGGTCGTCAGCTCCAGCGGGAACGGCGGGCCCGTATGCGGCCCGATCGTGGCCCGGTTCCTCACCAGGCTCTAGCTGGTACCGGGTTTGCGGCCCCAGGCCTGCCAGATGGTCGGCAGGCAGGTGAGCGTGCCCGGCTGGCTGAGATGCTCGCCAAGCTCGGCGGTGCAGGAGTCGAGCTGGCCGGGCGTCAGCCGCCCGGCCGCGAGAATGTCCTCGCGCATGAGGACGGCCAGGGTCAGCAGGAACGTGTGGAAGTACTGGGCTGGCGCGGTGAGGCGGGCCAGGACCCGGACGTGGACGTCTCGCAGGCCGGCGTCACGGAGCAGGCGCGCGGCGCGGCGGCCGGTATGGAAGTCCCGGCCGGTTCGCGGGTAGACGTCGTTGACCTCGGTCAGCAGTAGCTCCCAGGCGGGATGCGGCGGATCGGTTGCCCAGGCCGCGCCGTCGGGCTCCTGAAGCGCGACGACGCCGCCGGGCCGGGCGAGCCGGGTCATCTCGGCCACGATGTCCTGCGGGCTGGTGACGTTCAGCAGCAGCATGCGCTCGTGCACGAAGTCGAAGGAATCGGACGGCAGGCCGGTACTGGCCGCGTCGGCCCTTACGGTCCGGACGGCCAGACCGTGCTGAGCCGACAGCTGGCCGGCGACGGCCAGCAGCCGCGGCTCGATGTCGAGCCCGGCCACCCGCCCGCGGTCGCCGACCCGGGAGCGCAGCTGGGGCAGGATGCCGAGCACGCCGCAGCCGACGTCGATCACGTTCGCGCCGGGGGCGACGCCGATGCGGTCGAGCAGGTCGGCGGCATCGTGGCCCAGGAACTCGGCCTGGGCCAGCAGGTGGTCAACCTCGGGCCGGCTGTCACCCAGCCAGTACCGCTGCCCCGCCGCCGATGCTGTCATGTCCCCTGTTCCTTCCGGTAGCGGTCGGCGAGCGGCGAGCTCACGGCGGTCAGCAACAGCGCCTGCTGCGCCTGGCTGACGGCGTCGATCATGGACGGGTCGTTCAGGCCGGGGACGCAGACGACCTCACCGGGGCGTAGCCCGGCCAGGGCGGCGCCGGCGACCTCATCGGGCCGCATGACCGGGAACGGGGCCGCGGACGGGTCCCGGCCGGGCGGCGCGTGGAACTCGGTGTCGACCAGGCCCGGGCAGCAGGCCTGGACCTGCACGCCGGTTCCGGCCAGCTCGCCGGCCAGCGCCTGGGTGAAGGTCAGCTGGAACGCCTTGGCGGCGGCATAGACCGCCCGGTACGGCAGCGGCTGCGCAGGCAGGGAGCCGCTGACTGCCAGCAGCGATGCGACATTGATGATGGCCCCTGATCCGCGCGCGACCATGGCGGGCACTGCCGCCCTGGCCAGCCGGGTAATGGCCATGACGTGCACGGCGACCAGATCCGATATCACCTCCGGACCGACCTCGCAGAACTCGCGGTACCCCGCGAATCCGGCGTTGTTGACCAGCAGGCCGGGCCTGGCTGCGGCGACCGCCCGCTCCAGCCCGGCAAGGTCGCCGGGATCGGTCAGGTCAGCGACATGGGTCTGCACTCGCACGCCATACTCGCCGGCCAGCCGTTCGGCCAGGGCGCGCAGCCGGTCGCCGCGGCGGGCGGTGATGGCCAGGTCCCAGCCGTCGGCGGCCAGCCTGCAGGCGAACCCTTCCCCGACTCCGGATGACGTTCCGGTCACGAATCCGAACATTTGTTTACCCTCCAGGGAATCCGGGCCGCCGTGCTGCCGCAGCGGCGGTCACAGCGGAATGAACCGGCGGGCCTTGCCGGTTTCGGGGTGCCGGGCGATGTCGGGCACCTGCCGGACGTGCACCTGCGGGTCGGGCAGGCCCGCCGCGCGGAGGCTGTGTGCGAGCGCGGCAGCAAGTGCGGTGTGGTCGAGCGGTCCGCTGGCGACGACGTCGATGCCGATGCCGCGGCTGGTCTGGCGGACCTGGTATTCCAGCGCGGCCGGGGTGCGGACCATGATGGTGCGGATGGCGAGCGGGTCGACCGCGGTGGTCCCGTAGCGGAACGTGTCGTCGGCGCGTCCCTGGACGGTGGCGCGCAGCTGGCCGGAGCCAGGGCCGGCCGGGTGGCGGGTGAACCTGTCGGTCAGCTCGTAGCGGATCAGCGGCTGGGTGTGGTTGTACAGGTTGGTGAGCAGCACCTTGGCCGACGGCGTGCCGTCCGGGACCGGCTGGTTGTCGTCGTCGACGAGCTCGGTGAGGCACATGTCGCTGGCGAAGCTGAGCACCGTGCCGCCCGGTTCGCTGTGGCCTACGAGTCCTTCGGTGGAGGTGAACTGGTTGATCAGCGGCATCCCGAAGGCGCCGCTGATCACGGCCCGGTTCTGCTCGGTGAGCTGCTCGCCCATCGCGGTCACCGAGACGGGCGCGATCTTCAGCCGGCCGGCGCGCTGTTCCCCGGCGAGCAGGGCCAGCTTGGAGGTGTGCGCCATGACGACGAGCGGCCGCACCTGGTTGAGCCGCTGCACGAGGTCGGCCAGCGGGAGCGTGGCCGGCGCGGAGATCGCCCGGACCGGATAGCCGGCCGCCGCGGCCGCGGCGGCGAAGCCGCTGGCGTGAACCGGCGAGGCGGCGCCGACGAGCGCCACCGGGACCCCGTCCGGCGGCGGTGCTCCGTCGGCAGCTAGCCTGGCGACCAGGCGCCGCAGGATCGACGCGGAGAATTCGGCGAACTCCTCGATGGTCTGCACGAAGGTGCCGCGCAGCCCGGAGCTGCCGCCCGAGGCCAGGCACACGTACCGGCCGGCCAGCAGGCTCGGCTCATCCGCGCAGGCCATCAGGTGAGCCTCGGCTCGCGCGCGGGTGAGCCGCCGGTCGGTCAGCAGCTCGTCGAAGCCGGCCATCATCTGCTCCTTGCTCATCACCGGCAGGCTGGCCAGATCATCGAGCTCGAAACGCCCCGGGTCGATGCTGCCCAGGCGCCGGGCATAAAACGGGGAGCGCTCGATCGCGCAGGCCAGCAGGGCACGCAGTCGGTCGCGCTGGTACCCGGCCAGCCGTCCGGCGTCCCAGGGCAGCCGCCGGATGTGGTCCGGCAGCCGGGTGCCGAACGCCTCGCCGTAGCGCGCGCGGAGCGCGTCCAGGCCGGTACCGGTGGTCGTGGTCATCTCGATCTCCCTGGTTTGCGTGCCCCATCACCAGATGGCAACGGCGATTCGATGAAGCCCCGGAGCCGCTCGAATGCGGCCGGCGACTCGGGGCCGGCGGGATCTGCGGCCTGCTCCAGGCGGATGCCGGCCTCGACGGTGAGGATCAGCTGCGCCATCTCCTCCGGCGGGAACGGCGGCGGCTGGCCTGTGCGCCGGTACGCATCGGTGATGACCCCGGCCAGGGCCTGCCGGGTACATGCGTGCAACGCCGCGTATCGCCGGCTTAGGTCCGGGTCGCGCGCCGCGTGGACGCGGAACTCGATCAGCAGCAGCCCCCAGTCCAGCTCGGCACGGTTGCGCCGGGCTGCGTGCTCGCGCAGCACCCGCATCCTCTCGGCGCCGCTCAGTCCCTCGGCCAGTCGCGCGTTCTGGGCCGCACGCTCGGTGATCCGTTCCTCGAGCAAGGCCAGGAACAGGTCGGCCTTGTTGCCGAACCGGGACTGCACCACGCCCCGGGAGAATCCCGCCTCGTCGGCGATCTCATCCAGCGTGGCCGCGTGGTAGCCGCGGTTCAGGAAAACCCGCCGCGCGGCGTCCAGGACCAGGGCCCGGTTCCGCTCGTTCTGCTCGGCACGGCTCAGACGGTTCATACGATCTTCATTTAAATGAAGATTTCATTGAAAGTCAAGCCTGCCGTGCCCGTGAGCACCTGCTACTGTCTGCCTGACCGGCCTGCCGCCGAAGCCCGGCACCAGCCCGCGGCCATGCGGCCGCCGGCCATCAGGCCGTATTTCCGTTGACGCACCCGCCCGGCACCGGGACACTCAGCCCTATGCACGCAGTAGTGTCCACCGTCCGCCTCGAGGACCCCGGCCCGGCTCGCGCGGCGCTGGCGGACCTGAGGCTGAAGCTGGTCCCGAGGGCGCACCGGGTTTCGTCAGTGCCTACCGGCTAGAGCCGATCGATGACATCGGCATGTCCGTCATCGTCTTCGAGACCAGGGAACACGCCGAGGAGGCTGCCTTTTGCGTCTCGGCAACTGTAGTAAAACGTCTAGCAGCAACATCCCTCCGCCCGAACTGGCAGCGCGACGGGGGAGACGGCGTGGCACGGGATGAGACAGCCTGGACGTGGTGGACGCTGTCGCCCGGGATCGCTGGGTGCCTGGCCCGGAGGTAGCGCAGGTGCCCACCGGTCTCTTCCCGTTGGTGACGGAGTAGCTGGAAAGCGTGTAGCCCGCGACGAGGTTAGGCCGAACCCGCCAGATGTCTGCTCCTGGCATCTGGCTACCAGGAGCGCGAGGTCCAGCCCTTTGCTCGAGTTCAACGACGGCATCGCGGACACGGTGGTGCCGATGCAAGGTGTATTCGTCCCACGCGCATTGTGCCAGTGTGGTCGGCTTGCCCCGCAGCCCGCGCATGTAACCGCCCTGCGCGCCTTGCGAGTCGCTGGTAAGGCGTCGGCGCCAGGTTCGGATTGAGTGGTTCTGGGCGGGTGATAGGCCGTTGCTGGCTAACCCAGGCTGGCAGCAGGTGCTCGGTCCATGCGGCGTGGCGGTGTGAACGAGTCCGACCCGTGGCCCTCACATGGATTTGCGCAGCCGGAGGGTATGCAGGTCATCGCGTTCGATGCGGTCGATCCGGTCCAGCAGCGCATCGAGATCGTCTGCCGCCGTGATGTGCCGGCCGGACAGGCGATCGCAGCGGCCGCTGGCCAGCGCCAGGACTAGGCGGGCGGCGTGGTTAGGCTCGGTGCCGCGTCCGCACTGCAGCTGGTCACGGATCCAGCCGTAGACAAGGCCCTCGGGTGTCTGCGACCCTGCACGGCTTTGCAGCGCGGCGTCGGTGAGCCCGATCGGCAGCAGGCCGGGATCGGCGCTGAACACGAACACGCCATAGGGGCGGGTCTCCTCGGCCAGCGTCTCGGTCAGCTTCACCAGCGCCGCCTTGGAGGCGGCATACGCTGACATCAGCGGCCATCGGTAGACGCCTGCGTAGCTGGTGATGTTAACGATTCGGCCGGTCCCGGCCGCGACCATGCTCGGGAGTACCAGCTGGCTGAGGACGAACGCCCCGCCCACGTTGATCTCGAAAGCTCGCCACCACTCGGGCGCGCTCACGTCCCAGAGCTGTCCGGCAGGCCCGGAGATCCCGGCGTTATTGATGAGTAGGCTGGCTGGTCCGAGCCGTACGGCCAGTTCCGCGACGGCCGCGGCCGCGGCATTCTGGTCGGTGACGTCGCACGCAGCAGCAGCCGCGGTCCCGCCGGACCGCTCGATGTCGCCGACCGTGATCAACAGCTCGCCAGCGGAGCGGGCGAGCAAGCCGACGGCTGCCCCGGACCTGGCGAGCCGGCTGGCCAGTAGCCGGCCCACGCCGCGCCCGCCGCCGCTGACGAGGGCAACAGTCCCATGGAGGTCCGCGTCCGGACGAGCGTCCCGTCTATCGCCGTTTTCGGCTCCGGACACCGCGCTTGCGTTCACGGCTGCCGGCCTGGAACCGCTTGACCGGCGCCGGCCTCCGGCGCCATGAGCAGCCGGCGGAGGATCTTCCCGGACGGAGACTTGGGGATGGTGTCGGTGAACTCGACTAGGCGCACGCGCTTGTATGGAGCTACGCGCTTGGCGACCCAGTCCATCAGCTCCTGCTCGGAGACGGCGTCTCTGAGCACGACATAAGCCTTCGGCACTTCACCGGCGGCCTCGTCCGGATGCCGCACGATCGCCGCGTCCGCTACCGCAGGATGGGTGAGCAGCAGTCCTTCCAGTTCGGCTGGCGCGACCGACAGGCCCTTGTACTTGATCAGCTCCTTGACCCGATCGGCGATGCGGTACCAGCCATTGTCGTCGACAGTGACGATATCGCCTGTGTGCAGCCAGCCGCCCGAGTCGATCGTGGCTGCGCTGGCCTCGGGATTGCCAAGATAGCCGCGCATGTTGCCCGGCGCCCGGATCAGCAGTTCGCCTGGCGCGCCGGTACCGACGTCGGCCCCGGACTCTGAGTTAACCACTCGGCACTCCACCCCTGGCAGCGCCGGGCCAATGGACTCAGGCCGGTCCGGGCCGTCATCGGGCGCGATGTGAGATGCGCCGGCGATCTCGGTCAGCCCGTAGGCCTGCTTCACCCGGCAGCCGACCCGCTCCGCGCAGGCATGGGCGAGATCGGCGCTCAGCGGTGCAGCTCCCGAGGTCAGCACGCGCAGGCTGGACAGGTCGTAGCTTCCGGCCAGATCGCTGGTCGCGAGGCCGAGAACCATCGGCGGGACGAGCTCAGCCCTGGTTCCCCGGTACACCTCGACGGCGCGGAGAAAGCCAGTGAGCTCGAACCGCGGCAAGATGACCACGGTGGCACCCTCGCGCAGCGCTAGGTTCAACGAGATCTGCAGGCCGAAGATGTGAAACATCGGCAGCGCTGCGATCACGACATCGCCTTCGGTGACCTTGTGCACGAGCCGCGTCTGGCACAGGCTGGCGACGAGGTTGCGATGCGTTAGCGTGACAATCTTCGGCAGCCCCGTCGTGCCGCTAGAGCTGAGCAGGAGCGCGGCTCCTGACCGAGCGCCGGACGCAGCGGCTGCCGCGGGCATGGGGACACCCGGCGTGGCAGGTCCCAGGCGGAGCTGGCCAAACGCCGTCACCTCGCCAGCGGCCTGCGCGCCGATCGCGAACGACTCGGCGATGCCGGTCTCCCGGATCGGACCTCGCAGCTTCCCCGTTAGCAGGTCGGCCGTGCTCATGAGCCAGCGCGCGCCAGCCTGCCGCAGCTGGCGGGTGATCTCCGCCTCGGTCCAGAGCGGGTTCACTGTCGTTACGACCGCGCCCGCCGAGATGGCTGCCAGGCAGGCAGTGACGAAGTCGATGCTGTTCGGTGCGCACAGCGCGAGGACGTCGCCGGGACCGACGCCGTGTGCCGCCAGCACGGCACTGACCTCGTCGGCGGCAGTGGCAAGCTCGGCATAGGTCAGTTCTGCGCCGGTGGCGGCATCCACCAGGGCCCGCCTACTCCCGCGCTGGCGCGCGTGCGCGAGCACGTATTCCGGCAGCGTGATGTCCGGAACGGGTGGCGGCACTATCAGTCCCGCCTTATCGCCATACTCCAGTATTTCAGCGCCCACGGTTCGTCGCTCCAGCCGGGTTCGGTTCCGCCGTCATTTAGCGGGCCGGATAACCCCAGTCTGAAAGCTGGCAGGGCATCATGGCATCGGGCGGTCTATCCCTGTCTTTTACGGTCGGCGCCTGAGGAAATCCGGCTGCTGCCGGGGCCGGGCGCCGCCGCAGCATCGGGCTCAAGCCCTGCGTCCGCGCCCGAATCGGCCCGGGCCGCATCGGGCGCGGTTCCGGCGAGAGCCTGGGCCAGCTGGTCTCGCCGGGTGATATCCAGCTTCCGGTAAACCCGGCTAAGGTGCGCCGAGGCGGTCTTGGTCGTGATGAACAGGGCCTGCGCGATCTCGCGGTTGGTCCGCCCGGCCGCCGCCAGCCGGGCGACGCGCAACTCGCTGGCGGTAAGCGCGTCGCGGCCGGTCATCGCGTCCCGGCGCGGCTTGGCCCCAGCCGCGACGAGCTCGGACCGGGCCCGGCCGGCAATCCGCCGGGCCCCGCACCGGTGGGCCAGGTCGAGGCCCCGCTCGAGGTGGGCGCGCGCCTCCCGGCGCTGGCCAGCCCGCCGCAGCGCCGCACCGAAGTCGGTGATGGCACAAGCCAGCTCCACCGGCGCCCGCGAACTCTCCAGCACCGTCACCGCCTCCGCGAGCAGCATGAGCCCGGGCGACTCGCCTCCCGCCACGTCCGCGGCGTGACCTTCGTCATCCCTCACGAGATGCTCGCCGCCGCCCTCAGCCAGGATTTCGACCAGGCCCGCGCAGCGAAGGGCAACGCCGAGCGCGCGCGGGCGCCCGAATGCGCGGGCAATCTCCACCTCGTCCCAGGCGAGACGGCGCGCCTCGTCGGCGTGGCCAAGCGACGCATGCGCGATGGCCGCGGCCGAGCGCCAATGGTAAACGGCCAGTACGATCCCGAGCCGCTCACACCGCTCACCGCAGGCCAGGAAATCCTGCAATGCCTCAGCATGCCGCTCCTGGGCCGCGCGCAGCCGGCCCCGCGACATCAGGTAGGTCACCACCATGATCGAGTGCGAGGCGAGCGGAGGCTCCATACGTGCCAGCTCGGCCTCTGCGTCGTCTAGCGCATCGCGCTCGACCAGCGCCTCAACGAGATGGGCAAGCGAGTCAAGGGCGTAGATGCCGGTGGCGCGTTCCAGCGCCCACCGCGCCTGTGCCTCGGCGTCGGCCAGCTCGCCCTGCCGGATCAGCGCCCAGGAGGAGAAGCTCGCGATGCCGACCATCTCCTGCAGCGCGGACCGGCGCCGCGCGGCGGTCATCATATCTGCGCAAAGCCGGTCCAGCGTGCCGAAGGCCTCCAGCCCGCTCAGCGTCACGATGATAGAGGTGCACACATTCAAAGGCAGCGGATCGTGCATGCGGGCCAGCGCCCGCTTGATCATCTCCTCGGCCGCCTGGCCGGCCTCGGCCCGGCGCATCGCGACTTCGGCCACGGCCACTAGGAGGCGAACCGGCGGATCCGGGAGCTCGGCGATGCGGGCTCGCAGCAGGTCCGCGGTCTGGTTCGCCGCCGGAGCCGTGCGGTCATCCACTATGCCAGCAAGGGCCGATGCTCCCTCCAGGCGAAGCGCGAGAACAGGATCGGCTGGGCCGATCGCGCCGATAGCCCGTTGCAGGACCCTTACGCCGCGGTCTGTCTTGTCTGACAGCACGTAGGCGTTCGCCAGCGCCCCGGCCGCGGCAGCCAGTACCGGAACATCACGTGCCGCGTCCGTTGCTGCTTCCAGATGGGTGATCGCGTCTGGTTGCCCGGTGTACCACTCGGCCTCGCCAAGGCGCAGCAGCAGTCCCGGCCGCTCGGTCTCCGCTGGGGGCTCGGCCAGTGCACGCCGGAGGTAACTGGCGGCAACCTCGGGCGCACCATGTTCTCGTGCGAAGCGGGCCGCATCGCTCAGCCGCTGCGTGACCCACGGATCGCCAGCCGGACCGGTCATCAGCAGGTGTGCCGCCACGCTATCGGCCCCTTCGGCCCGGTCCAGGACCGACGCGGCACGCCGGTGCGCGAGCCGCCGCGCGCCGAGCGGGATGCTCGTGTAGACCGCCTCGGCAATAAGCGGGTGGAAGTAGTCAAGCGGCCTGGCCGGCGCGAGGATCTGAGCGGCAGCCAGGTCATCGGCGATCAGCTCCGCGTCGGCCGGGTCTAGGCCGGCTAGTTCCGCGGCAACAGCGACTTCGTGCTGAGAGCCGAGCACAGCCACGGCCTTGGCCAACTCCAGCGCATCCGGTCCCAGCCGCGCCAGCCGCGCCAGCACCGACGCGCCGACCGCCGATGAGGCAAGGCGATTCAGCGCCGTAATGCTCTCATCCGTTCCGGGTAGCCGCTCAGTGCGTGCCGCCGCCAGCAACTCACGGACGTACAGCGGGTTTCCGCCAGTGAGATCCCAGCATGCGGCGCAGAAACCGACACTTGCCGCCCGGCCGAGATCCCGCCGCACCAGCGTTCCCGCGCTGGCCGGGCTGAGCGCCGGCAATGCGAACCGGTGAGCGGCGGAGTTGCTGAGGACAGCATCGACGGCCGGGACTCGCACGCGCGGATCTCCCTCGCGCACGGTCATCACCACAAGGACGGGCAGCTCCACGGTCCGCGGCCCCAGGTAGGCGAGCCACGACAGCGACGGGCTATCGACCCATTGCACATCGTCGATAGTGAGCAGCAGCGGCGTGTGCTCGGCCAGATTCGCCAGCAGCCAGTACAGCCCGTGGACTGCAGCGAATTCCGAGTCAGGCGCGGCGCCGCCCGGCAGCCCGAGCGCACCGGCGCCAAACCGGGCCGGGCCAGCCAATAGGCGCCGGCGATCCGCCGGGGCCGCCGACAGCACGACAGGCTCCATGAGCTGGCGCACCACAGCGAACGCCATTTCGGCCTCAAGCACACGGCCGCGAGCACGCAGCGACCGCACCCCGCGCTCAGCAGCATGCCCGTGCAGCGCGTCGAGCAGCGCGGTCTTGCCGATCCCAGCAGGCCCTTCGATGGCGACCACAGCGCCGCCGCCTGCCAGCGCCGCAGCCAGCAGGGCAGACAAGCGCGCCAGCTCTACGTCTCGCTCCAGCAGGCGCTGTGAACTGGCAACTACCGCCATGCTGCCGATCCTAACGAGGTCTGCCCGACGCGCTAGCTGATCCCGCTGCGGCCACGACACGCCGGCACACCGCATCAGTCGCGATTGGCCGGCGGGCGTCCGCTTCCAGGGCGTAACGAACGCCCAGCATGCCGACAGCGGCCAAGGGTGACGGAGTACTGCCGAACGCCCATGGCGCGCACTGGCAGCGCTGACCGTCGCCAGGCCGATCCTTGACACGCGCTCGGCCCGGTAGCAGCGGCGACCTCACCCATGTGAGTAGCAAGAGCAGCGTCCACCGCGAGATTTGAGGCCGAGTCCGAGTCGTGCCGATAGCTCGGCGGCCCGAAGGCGGCCCGGAACTGGCTAATCTGTCCCCAACCGAAGCGCCGTAATACCAGGAGAAAGCGTCGCAAATATTCGGCGCGGCTCAGCGCCTGGGCATTGGCTATGGCCCCTGCCGAGTGATGGCGCACGGCCAGACATGATCATTTCGTGTCCGAGGCGTCCAGCGGCAGATCGTGGCGCGCTGGATCGGCGTCCCGGTCGGCTGGCTCGGGCTGATGGCAACTCCGGTGTAGTAGCGGGTGTAGTAGAGACGCCATGGACAGGCAGCGCGACCCGAGACGCGGTGAGACACCGCGACGCGGAGACCAGCGCGGACGCTGGACTACCGAGACGCAGTGAGTCTGTGTAGATGGGGACCGTTTTACTCATAACCCAGAGGTCGCGGGTTCAAATCCCGCCCCCGCTACTAGTTTCCGCAGGTCAAGGCCCTTTCCCGGCAGGGAGAGGGCCTTTTGTGTGACCGGGAATGTGACCAAAGGGGGTGCCGGTGCGGTATGCCGCGGCGGACAGGTGAGACGGGCTGGCGCAGCGGACAGCACAGAACCCCGGTAGACGACATCGCCTGCGATCTCTGGGCGCCTGGCCCGGAGGTAGCCAGGTGCATCCAGCAGCGAGGACTGGCTCGCCGAAACGATCACTGAGGATGGCCCGCATGCGACCCCGATGACCATGACGGCGGGCATTGCCCTGCCAGCTTTCCAGCCTCTGACAGACCACCTGCAGCACAGCATCGCCGCCCCGGGCGGCCGTCACCAGGTCGGCGACGACGCTGACTTCAGAAGGCGGCGATCAAGGGGGCCATCATCAGCGTGGTGGCGACGGTAGGCGCCATTGTCGGTGATGCGTGGCTCCCGCCATCTTCGCGCCGGGCCGGGCCGGGCTACTCACCGGCGGAGTGTTGTGCCACGTCAGGATCTCGGGATTTCCCGGTCGCCGGGCTGGACTAGGCCGGTCTCATAGGCCAGGACGACCGCCTGGGCCCGGTCGTGCAGGCTGAGCTTGGCGAAGATCCGCGCGATGTGGGTCTTGACGGTGGCGTCGCCGAGGAACAGCTCGCGGGCGATGTCGGTGTTGGACATGCCGCGGGCGAGCAGGCGCATGACCTCCAGTTCACGGGTGGTGAGGCCGGCCAGGGCGTCGGGCTGGCGGCGCGGCGCCGGCCGGCGGGCGTAGTCCTGGATCAGGCGCCGGGTGATGGACGGGGCTAGCAGGGCATCGCCGGCAGCGATGACCCGGATTGCCTGCAGCAGTTCGTCGGCGGCGGCGTCTTTGAGCAGGAACCCGCTGGCGCCCGCCCGCAGCGCCTGGTAGACGTATTCGTCCAGGTCGAAGGTGGTCAGGATGAGCACGCGCGGGGAGCCGGCCGGGGCGGTGATCCGGCAGGTGGCCTGAATGCCATCGAGGTTGGGCATGCGGATGTCCATCAGCACGACGTCGGGACGCAGCCTCCGCGCGGCCTCGGTGACCTGGTTGCCGTCCTGCGCCTCGCCGACCACTTCCAGGTCGGGTTCGGCGTTCACGATGACCCGGAAGCCAGTGCGGACGAGCTCCTGGTCATCGGCGATCAGCACGCGGATGGTCACGGCCGGGTTCCGTTCGCCCCAGTCAGCGGCAGGCGTGCCCGGACCTGGTAACCGCAGCCGTCGCGGGACCCGGTCACCAGGTCGCCGCCGAGCAGCGTGATCCGCTCGCGCATGCCGATCAGCCCGTGACCGGTGCCGGTGCCCGGCGCCGTTGCCGTGCCGCTGTCAGTGATCTCCAGCTTCAGCGCGGAGGTCCCGTAGCGCAGGACGACCTCGGCGGTGGCCGGGCCAGCGTGCTTGATCGTGTTGGTGAGCGCCTCCTGGATGATTCGGTAGGCGGACAAGTCCACCCCGGGCGGAAGCGCGACCTGCTGGCCCTCGATCCGCACCTCTACCGGTAGCCCCGCCTCGCGGACCTGATCGATGAGCGAGTCCAGCGAGCCGAGCCCGGGCTGCGGGCCGATCGCAAGCTGATCATCGGCGGTCCGCAAGATGGCCAGCAGCCGCCGCAGCTCGACCAGCGCCTCGCGGCCGCTGGCCTCGATCGAGCGGAACGCCGTCCGGGACTGGGCGGCGTCACCGATCAGCCGCTGCCCGGCCTGGGCCTGGATGACCATCACGCTGACACTGTGCGCGACGATGTCGTGCAGCTCGCGGGCGATGCGCCCGCGTTCGGAGGTGACCGCCGCGCGCGCCTGCTCCTCCCGCTCTTGCTCAGCCCGCGCGGCGCGGTCCTGCAGGCCAGAGACCTGGCTGCGCCGCTGCCGCAGGTAGCGTCCGATCAGCCAGGCCACCGCGAAGATCGCCAGCGAACCGGGTGCGAGCGTCCCGGGCTGCCCGGTGGCGATGAGGATCGCCAGGGCCGCCAGGCCGATCCCGCCGCCCAGCAGCGCCCGCCGTTCGCCGCAGTTGGCGGCGACCGAGTAAAAGGCCACGACGATCGCGATGTAGCCGGCGACCGGGCCCTGGGACGGGCGGATCGCAAACGCCGCGCAAGCCGCCGCGGCGATCACGGTGAGCAGCACCGCGATCGGAGCGCGCCGCCGCCATGCTAGCGGCAGCGTGGCCAGTACGAACAGGCCTGTGGCGGCGGGCCGCCCGGCTGTCACGGCCTGGTCACTGGGCAGCGGCCTGACCCAGATCTCGTACTGGGCCGAGATGGCAAGGACAGCAGCCAGCAACCAGTCACCCGACCGGTCCAGCCACGCGCGGACCCTCATGCGCATCACGGTACGCCCAGGCGGCGATCATGCCGGCCCCCCGCGGGATGACCCGCCGCGGCGCCTGGGTAGCCCGCGGGATTTAGCCCGGGCACCGCGGAAATCACCCGCGTTGTTGACCGCGAATGACCACAGTGGCGGACGACCGTGCCCAGCCACCGCGCCTAGCCTCGGCAGCACCGTCAGATCCAGGCAAGGAGAAACCAATGACCAGCCAGATCATGCCCAGGGCCGGAGCCGGCTGCGGCGCGCTGTTCGCCGTGGCCCTGACCGCTGCGTCGAACGGCTCGACCGACGCCAGCTACATTGCCGGGCTGGCTGCCCTCGCGCTGTTCCTGCCCTTCCTGGCCTACCTGTGCGCCCTGCTGCGCCAGGCCGAAGGGGAACACGGCTGGCTCGCTCCCACCGCGCTGGCCGCCGGAGTAGCCGGGATCACCATCAAGCTGGCCAGCGGGGCACCGGAAATCGCCGCGAATCACCTGGTCGGCGGCACCGTGCACAACACTCTGCAAGATATCGCCAACGTGGCTACCGTCACTAGCATGTACCCTCTGGCATTGCTGTCCGCTGCCGTCGCGATCATCGTCCTGCGCACCCGGGTGCTACCGCGCTGGCTCGGATACGGCGCAGCCGTGACCGCGGCCGCGCTGGCAATCAACGCCGGCTTCCTCTACGCGACCATCGTCCCGGCCTTCCTGCTGTTCGCGGTCTGGACGCTGGCCGCCAGCGTGGTCCTGCTCGCCAGGGCCAGAAGCAGCGCCGTGCACATCACCCCCAGCCCCGCACCAGCGGCCCGCTGACACTCTCCCCCCGCAGTACGGCCCCATCTCGGGGCGGCCCGGTGATCGGTGATCCTGCCAGGTCACGGACCGATCCGGACGAGGCTGAACACGATACGGGGATCTACGGGTTAGAAGGCTGGTGGTTCGAGTCCCTCCGAGCGCACCAGCCAGGCCAGGTTCCAGCTCGCAAGCCCTCTCCCGGGACGGGGAAAGGCCCGACCTGCGGGGCGGCCAAAGGTCGCAAGAACACCTGCGCGCCTACCGTCCCCGGCACCTGGAGTTTTATGCTCAGAGGAGCCGCCCGATGCTTCGGTAAAGGTTGCCGATGCTACCTGCATCAATGCAATCTACGAGGCTTGTTCTTACTCAAGGGTCTGGAGAACAGCATGGATGTCAATGCGCTGGTCAAGAAGGTTACCTCGGGTGCACAGGGTAACCACGGCACCCTGTCAACGGTTATGGGCCTGATGGGAGGTCAAAATCAGGCCGGCTTCAGCAACATGGTCTCCTCCCTCACCAGCGGTGGGCTGGGCGATCAGGTGAAGTCGTGGGTCGGTACCGGCGTCAATCAGGTGGTCAGCAGCCAGCAGGTGGCCAGCTGGCTCGGTAACGACAAGCTGCAGCAGGTAGGACGGTCGGTGGGCCTGAGCCCCAACGACGTCGCCAGCCATCTGGCTCAACAGCTTCCGGCCTTCATCGACAAACTCACGCCGCATGGCTCGGTGCCGGACGAGGCGGGTCTCGAGAATGCCGCCGGACAGATTGCCGGCCAGTAGGCATGCCCCGAACCGCCGTCAACAGCCAACGATCGCCACCAGGGGATGGTGCTGATCGATCCTAGTTCGTCGTACTTGCAGACGGTGCTGCCCGCGCCCGTCTGGGCGGCCTGGATGCAGGCGATCCGGGCCTTCGGGAACGAGCATCCAGGCCTGGAGCAGCCAGACTATCCGGATAGCATCTCGTTCCTCTCCACCCTGCCGCCCTCCCGCCGCGTACCCACAGTCGTGTTGACCTCCGATGAGCCGATCGACTTCCTCGGCATCGGAAACGCGCCCAGGTACCACCCACAGTGGGTGAAGGCCCAGGCCCTTCTCGCCCAGAGCCTTGGCGGACAGCAGATCACCAACACGCACAGCGGACATCTCATCCAGACCGAGAACCCGCAACTTGTGATCCAACAGGCCAAAACGGTCCTTGCCGAGGCTCGCAGACTCGAGCGAGCAGCGTAAGACCGCCATGTCCCGACGGGATAGGGCCGATGATTCCTTACCTCGGCGGCCGCCGCCGGCTCGGGAGAAGCGTGAGCTTCAACTTGCCCCGCCGATTGGAGGCGCAGATGGCACCGGTCGAGAAACCATGCGCGGATGATTCCTTCCCGGTCGGCGAGCCGATTCCCGGCAGTGAACCGCCTCGTGTCGCAGGGACTCGGGAGCCCGGCGACGCGCTGGTCCGGGACGCGTCGACGCGGGCGTTCACGCGACACGTGTGGCCTGGCCGCGCCAGGGGACATCATGCGATCGCGTCGCTGGACTCCCTGATACGTCACGTCGAAGAACGTTCCCGCGCGACCAGTCAGAGCCCAGATGAGGCCGCGGCGGTCATCGTGGAAGACTTCGAGCGCGCCGCAGCCACTTTGAATGCGCGGGTGGCCCCGCTCGTGCCGGGCTGCGGTTTGCTGGTAGCCGTCACCGGGCTATTGCTCAGGGCCGAGCCTTCCTCGGACGGGAGCGCCGAGTTCTTCTTCGGCCTCTCGGTCCTGTTCGCCGTCGGGGGCTTCTCGTTCCTGACCAGGGCTATTTTCGTCTACGCCGGCCGTCGCCACATCGGGCTTTCACCCATCGTCGATGACATCGCTTACGCGCGCGACTGCCTCATCACCAAGCACGTCAACGCGCACCGCGGCGGCTGGCTGGCGGGATTGGCCTTACCTGCCTGATTATCGGGATCCTCTCTGGCATTCACATCTCCCTCAACACTGGCTGAACTCGCTCCTGTCGAGCAGGCGAATGGGGTGCGCCGGATCAACGTCCCGGATGGCCTGCTGGTGCGGATGGCAGCTCGCTGTAGTAGCGGGTGTAGTAGAGACGCCGTGGACAGGCAGCGCGGCCCGGGACGCGGTGAGACACGGCGACGCGGGGATCAGCGCGGATGCTGGACTACATGGACGCGATGAGTCTGCGTGGACGGGGACCGGTTTACTCATAACCCAGAGGTCGCGGGTTCAAATCCCGCCCCCGCTACTAGTTTGCGCAGGTTAAGGCCCTTTCCCAGTCGGGGAGAGGGCCTTTGCGTTTCGGGCGCTGCCCCTCTGTGTCAAAACGTGTAGCGGCAACAGAGCTCCGCGCGGCCCGGCAGCGGGACGGGGGAGACGGAGCGACACGGGATGCCCAGCGCGAGCGTGAACGTGAGGATCTCCGGCGCGATCGGGGCCGCCCCGGACACCGCGATCCGGACCTGGTCCAGGCCCAGCAGCAGCCGGATCTGCGACATCACCTGCTCATCAGCCCGCCGGTAGGCCTCGGCCAGCCGGGCCGGCACCTGGCCCGCCTGCGCCGCATCCACGTACTGCAGCCCGACCCCGAACGCCTTCTGCGCAGCCAGCCGCCTGGCCGAGTCGGGCTCGCAGGCCACCAGCGCGTCGATGCCGACCTTCAGCTTCTCCCACACCCGCGGCACCCCGATGAAGATGGTCGGCCGGACGTCGGCTAGCGCGCCGGGCAGCGCCGTGGCGTCGGCCAGCGTCGTGACCTGCCCTCCGCCGAACATGCCATAGTGGCCGAGCAAGCGCTCGACGATGTGCGCCATCGGCAGGTAGGAAATGACCCGGTCCCCAGGGCCGGGCGGCGCCGGCCACGCCGAGGCCGCTGCGTCCCAACCCCCGTGTTACCGCAGGCGGCCAGCTCCTCCAGGGTGACGGTGCCGTCCGGGCGGCCGTCCACGCACACCACGTGCTGTACCGCGGTACCGGAAGCGGGCTGGATCGACGGTCAGCACTTTCACCTTGACGGTCATACGCGGCCAGTCGCCGGAACGGTGGTCTTGATGGTGAGCTTGTGCCCGACGGCGAGCTGCCCGGTCACCGAGCGGAACACCGGATGCCACTGTGGGTAGCTGGCCAGGTCGGCCAGCTACCCACACGTTTTGTGGTGTGCCGGCTATCTCGATCGATGCAGTTACCTCGTAAGCGATCGCGATCGGCCTCCTGCGTGAATCATGTGGTCAGGCAAGCCAGGTGACACGCGTATCGATGATTCCAGACCCTCCTAAGCGCTGTCGAGGGACGTTGAATGAGTGACGTCTCTACCCGGGAAACATGAGTGCGGGTACTCAGCTTGTGCCGGGGCTTGGGAGCCGTCATTCCGTTTGGCATTCTCACGCCTTTGATGGGGTCGTTTGCGGGCTGCGGTCCGGGGCAGGCAGCGGCCAAGGAGGGCGGGATATGGGGGAGCAGCGGAGTGAGTTCGACCGCCGGCTGGACGCGATTGATGTCAAGGTCATCGAGTTGTTCGCCACGGTCTGCGAGGATCTGCCCGGGGTAACTGAGGCACTGCTAAGTGGCAGCGGTGAGGCGGCCGGGGAGCTGGCCGGGCGGGACCAGGCCGTAGATGTCCTTTGCGGACAGATCGAGGAGCTGGTCAGCCAAGAGATCTTGCTACAGGCCCCGGTGGCTTCGGACCTGCGGTTCTTGCTGACCGTGCTGCGGATCGCGCCGGAGCTAGAGCGAACTCACGACCTGGAATGCCAGATTGCCTCCCGTGCTGGGCATGTTCTCGCGGCGGAGCTGTCGCCACGCTGCCGTGGCCTTATCAGCCAGATGGGCGAGGTTGCCAGCGGCATGTGGCGCCAGGCTGCGGATTGCTGGTATCAGCGGGACGGCTCGGCCGCCTCCGCTCTGGCCATGATGAATGAGGAGATGCACGAGCTGCACGCCAGCCTGGCGGCCGAGATTGCCTCCCGGCGCATGCCGTCTTCGGTGGCGATCGACATAGTGCTGGTCGCACGGTTCTACGAGCGGCTCGGCGATCATGCTGTCAACATCACCCGCCGGGTGCGCTACCTGGCTGGCTCGACGGCCGGATAGCTCTGTCTGCGGGCCAGCGCGCGGCCCGGCTCATCCGGCCCGGCAAGGTACGTGACGCGCTGCACGGCGTCTGGCCCGGGCATCCGCTGCACCCATGCTGATCCAGGCCTCTGCCGGCGCGTGGCTATCGGCGAGCACCCTGGACTTCACCGACGGTGAGGAGAGACGGCCAGGCGCCTGATCACCGCCGGGCTCGCGGCGGCTGTCCCGGCTGCGGTGGCGGGCGCGGCCGGCTGGTCCGAGCAGCACGAGCAGCAGATGGGCGTCGGCGTGGTGCATGCGGCCGGCAACCTCGTCGCCGCCGGCCTGTATTCGGCTTCGCTGATCTGCGGGTGGCCAGCCTGACGGCGGTCTCGGCGAGCTGCTCGGCGGTCACATCTCCTTCCGCCTAGCCGGAGGCGTCAGCCATGCGGAGGAGGTCCCGCATCTGGTGAAGCCCGGCTGGCAGCACCTGATGACCGTGGCCGAGCTGCCCGAGGCCAAGCCGGTACGGCAGATGCTCGGCGAGGTCCCGGTCGTGGCCATCCGGATCAACGGCGTGGCGCGCGTGCTGGCCGACCGGTGCAGTCACATGTCGGGTCCGCTCTCGGACGGCGAGCTGGCGGACGGCTGCTTGACCTGCCCCTAGCACGGCAAGCGTGTTTCCGGGTCGCCGACGGATCAGTAGCGCGCGGGCCCGCTACCGCGCCGCAGCCCGTGTTCAAGACACGTGAGGTCGGCGGCGCGATCCAGGTCTGCCTGCCCGGTGCCGGCTAACCGCGAATCATTTCCGCCGCCAGGAAAGGCTCGGGCTGGAACCAGTGTCACTGGTGTAGATCCCGGACTACGGGGTACTCGAAGCTGGCTCCGGATGGCCATGCTGAAGGGATAGGCTCATGGGGATAATTTTGCTGGTCCTTCTTCTCGCCCTCATACTCGGCGGGCTCGGATTCGCTATTCACATTCTGTGGTGGATCGCGCTGATCGTCCTGGTGATCTGGCTGCTCGGTTTCGTCGTCCGGATGGGTGAGGGCGCATCGCGCGGCCGCTGGTACCGCTGGTTACCGTCCCGAAATCGCGGCGTTTATCCGCTCGGGCATCGATAGTCGGAGATGGTGACCGGACCGGCTGGATATCAGCTTGACCAGCTCGCTGGTTGAACGTCCGGGTGGCTGGCCCGGGCCGGTGGTTTGATCCATGATCTTGCCCTTCGGCTGAATGAGTCGCATACCTTACCCGGCCTGCGCAGTAGGCTGCCGTCGGCGGGGCCGCCGCTGGCGGCGCGGTGGCGAGAATTAGGTGCGGCCGACGACTCGCATGGTCTGCAGGCTGGGGTCGGCCGGGTCAGGTAGTTGCATTCTGGCGGCGAGCCCGCTGCGCAGGTATTCGAGGAGTTCGGCCGTGATGCGTTCGCCAGGGACGATCACTGGAATCCCAGGCGGGTACGGGGTGATCTGCTCGGCGGCGATGCGCCCTATCGCGTTGTCGGCGCTGACTGTTTCCTTTGCGGCGAAGAACGCGTCGCGGGGCAGCATCACCGGTTCGAGTTCGAGTTCGTCTGCGCTCGGTAGGTCGACACGCGTTGGGCGGGGCAAGCTCGCAGCGGCCCCGGCCAGTGCGGTCAGCGCCGACAGGAGCCGGGCGGCGGACTTGTCGTCATCAGCCAGCGACATTGTCGCTTCTATCCGGCGATGGTCGCTGAGTCTCACGTCGATGCGCTTATGTTCACGCAGCCAGTCGGCCGCATGGTAGCCGCTGACGTCCAGGCCGGATACATCGATGACGACGTGTAGCGGGTCAAGGTCATGCGAGGCCTCGACGCCCAGGAGTTCTTCGCGCAGGACGTGCAGTCCGGGCAAGGCCTCAATCTCACACCGGAGATGTCCGGTGAGGGTGAGCGCGGCGTCAAGCTGGTCATGGCCATGCTGGACCATCTGACGCCGCCACCCGTCCAGCGCCGCGTACACCATCACGTTAGGGCTGGTGGTCATCAGCAGGTCCGCGCATGCGGACAGCTGGTGAGGATCGACGAGATCACCCTGCCGGTGGAACACCGAGCCCTGCTCAAATCCCGTGCCCATCTTGTGCACGCTCACTACGCACACGTCGGCACCCGCATCATCGCCCAAGTCGGCAGGTCCGGGTGGAATGGCAAGTGGGCTCCCCACGCCTCATCCACGATCAGCGGCTTGCCTCGTTCGTGGCAGATATCGGC